>Ga0335074_10007378_pt1 | contig 15237 bp, 12 predicted proteins | sample Lox_Sample_23_FD_206715 | JGI IMG/M metagenome (GOLD analysis project Ga0335074, IMG submission 206715) | Soil microbial communities from Loxahatchee National Wildlife Refuge, Florida, United States - Lox_Sample_2.3 | ecosystem: Environmental > Terrestrial > Soil > Wetlands | place: USA...
GAAACCTGAGCGGCGCCGCGCCTGAAGCCGCGGCATCCGGCCGCGTCGATCAGCTCCCAGGCTTTCCCGACCGGCGGGTTCTTGAAGGTCGAGCCGCCCGTCTTTGCGCGCACAGGCTGAGTCGATTCGCGCTGCGCGACGAGTGCCTCCATGCGCGCCCGTACTTCGTCACGCGATCCGGGTACGCCTTGAAGCACGGCTTCGACGAAGATCAGCTCATCCGGCACACTCGAACGGCGATAGGAGAAGCAAACGTCGTCCGGGCCGAGCCGGACACGTTGTCCGCTCGCGTCCAGCGCCGTCGCCTCAACAAAGACATCCTTGATTTCGCGACCGTAACAGCCCGCATTCATGCGGAGCGCGCCGCCGATCGTGCCGGGAATGCCGCGCAGGAATTCGAGGCCGCCAAGCCCTGCATCCGCCGCCGCCCGCGCGACATTGGCATCGAGCGCAGCGGCGCCCGTGCGGATGCGATCATTCTGGATAACACAACGGCCGAAACTCGCCGGCAGCCGTATAACAACTCCCCTGATCCCGCCGTCGCGAACCAGAAGGTTTGAGCCGACGCCGATTGTCGTGACCGGAAGCGACGCGGGCCTGTTGGCCAAAAAACTCTGCAGGTCATCTTCATCGGCAGGCCGGAACAACACTTCCGCAGGCCCTCCGGCGCGAAACCAGAGGAAATCCCTCAGCGGCGCGTGCTCCTGATAGCTGCCGCGTACAGGCGGTAGATCGTCGCGAAGTCGGGTATTCATCACGCTGCCGCCTCCTTGCGCCGAAGAGCGGCTTCGAGGCCGTTGGCCCATTGCGTGATCGACCCTGCGCCCAGAAATACGATCACACCCCCCGGTTTCGCCAATTCCCTGATCAGCGGCGGCAAATCTTCCGGCCCATTGATCGCATATACATCGCGATGGCCATGCGCGCGCAGCGAATTCGCATAGGCGTCGCGGTCGATGCCGGCAATCGGCTGCTCGCCGGCGGCATAGACAGGCGCCACAATGGCCGTGTCGGCATCATGCAGGCAGGTGGAAAACTGCTCGAAAGTATCGCGCAGGCGCGTGTATCTGTGCGGCTGCACGATGGCGACGATCGGCCCCGAATAGGCTTCACGCGCAGCTTTCAATGCCGCTGCAATCTTGAACGGATTATGCGCGTAATCGTCGACGATGTCTGCGCCGTTCCATTCGCCGACGCGCGTGAAGCGGCGGTTGACGCCGGCAAATCGACACAATGCATCGCGTATGCGGCCGCCATCGATCTTCAGCTCATGTGCCACGCCAATGGCGGCAAGCGCATTTTGCACATTGTGTTCGCCCGGCATGGGCAGGCTGATTTCCGTCAGTCGCGTTTCCTCGTCCGTGCGCCGATCGACGATGCTCACATCGAAATGCGCGGCGCCTGCCGAAAAGCTGACATTGTGCGCCCGTACATCCGCCTGCGGATTGAAGCCATAAGTGATTAAACGCCGGTCCTCGATGCGACCCACCATCGCCTGCACTTCGGGATGATCGAGACAAAGCATCGCAAATCCGTAGAACGGCACATTCTCCACGAAGCGCTGGAACGCTTTGCGCATGCGGTCGAAGCTGCCATAGAAATCAAGGTGATCGGGATCGACATTTGTTACGACCGATATGGTTGCCGGCAGACGAAGAAACGTTCCGTCGCTTTCGTCGGCTTCCACCACGACCCACTCGCCGGCACCGAGTCGCGCATTTGTTCCGTAAGCGTTGATGATGCCGCCATTGACGACCGTGGGATCGAGGCCGCCTGCATCCAGCAGCGCCGCTATCAGCGTCGTGGTCGTGGTCTTGCCATTGGTGCCGGCTACGGCAACGCAACTTTTCAACCGCATGATTTCGGCCAGCATTTCCGCGCGCCGAACCAAGGGCAGCTTGCGCGCGCGCGCCGCCTCGAACTCTACATTGCCCGCCTTCACGGCAGACGAATAGACGACGACCACCGCATCTCCGAGATTTGCGGCGTCGTGGCCGAGCGCCACCCCGACGCCCAAACTCCGCAGTCGCTTCACATTGGCGTTCTCGGCGGCATCCGAACCCTGAACGCGATAGCCGAGATTGTGCATGATCTCGGCGATGCCGCTCATGCCGATGCCGCCGATCCCGATGAAATGGATCGTGCCGATATTGAATGGCACGCGCGTGGCGGCGGGCGCGATCATGCGGCGGTCTCCGCATGCGCGATATGATCTACCAGATCGGCGAGGCGCATCGTCGCGTCGGGCTTGCCGAGCGCGTGTGCGGCACGCGCTTTTCCTGCCAGTAAAAGCGGATTCGCGAGTATCTCCTCCAGCATCGTCGCAAGTCTTTGCGCCGTGAGATCGCGCTGCTGCACGAGCCACGCCGCACCCGCTTCGGCGAACACGGCTGCATTGGCTGTTTGATGGTCATCCGTCGCGAACGGAAATGGAATGAGTATGGCCGGGCGCCCGATAACCGCCAGCTCGCACACCGTCGACGCGCCGCTTCTTGAAATTACCAGATGCGCCGATGCCATACGCGCGGGCAGATCGTCGAAGAACGTTTTCAACTCGGCGTTTATGCCTGTCTTATCATAAGCCGCGCGGACTTGCTCGATGTCCTCGGTGCGACATTGCTGCGTGATCTCAAGGCGGTCTTGCAACGCTTGCGGCAAAGACGCAACCGCAGCCGGCACAAGCTCGCTCAAGGCACGGGCACCCTGGCTGCCGCCGAATACCAGCAAGCGGATCGTGCCGTCCGTCCGTGGAGTATCATAATCAGCAGATGCCAGCCTCGCAGCTTCCCGGCGCACGGGATTGCCGGTGTAGACGACGGGCGACATGTCCTTGGGCATGAAACGCGACAGCGGCAGCGATGCGGCCACCGCAGTTACATCGCCGGCAAGCCGCCGGTTGACGCGGCCAAGGACTGCATTCTGTTCATGGATGGCCGTCGGGTAACCGCCGAGGCGCGCAGCCGTCATCACCGGCAGGCTCGGGTAGCCGCCAAAACCCACTACGGCCGCCGGCCTGATCTTTCGCAGTTTCGCAAAACTCACCAGAACGCCGGCAATGATCTTCAGCGGCGCCGACAATCGCGCCGCGAGCGAACCGGCGAAGGTTCCGGCGGGGATCTGTTCGATTGTCGCGTCGGGAAATGCCGATTGATAATTACGTCCGCGCTTGTCGGTCATTACCACGACCCGACGTCCCCTGCGCGCAAGCTCGCCCGCGAGCGCCTGCGCCGGAAAGAGATGGCCGCCCGTGCCGCCGGCCGAAAGCACGATCGTGGTCATGCCGGGCGCGCCTCGCGCAGGAAGCCGAACAGGTCGCAATCGGCTTCGCCGATCTTCGAGCGTTGCCGTGTTACGGCAAGCGCAAAACCCATCGTGAGCGCGACGGCAAACAGTGAAGAACCGCCGTAGGAGATGAATGGCAAAGTCATGCCTTTGGTGGGCAACAGGCTGACGGCCACCCCCATGTTGATGAATGCCTGCAACGCCACCACGACGGCCAGCCCCGCACCGGCGAGCTTGGAGAACGGATCGCCGAGGCGGGCGGAGCGCAGCAGCAGGCTCACGCATAGCACGCAGAAAAGAATGACGATCGCACCGCAAAGCGCGATTCCGAATTCCTCGCCGGCCACGGCAAAAATGAAATCCGAGTGCGCTTCGGGCAGATGATATTTCACCGTGCCGGCGCCGGGACCTACGCCGGCGAGCCCGCCATGCGCAAATGCCTTCAGCGCGAGACCCGCCTGATAGGGCGTCTGCTGCGGATCGAAATACTGATTGATGCGGTGATGCACATGGGGGAACAGCAGATAGGCAAGTCCGCCCAGCGCGGCGCTCGCGCCTGCAAGCAAGCCGATCCAGATGTAGGATACGCCGTTGAAGAACAGCAGCGCCCCCCACAACGCGAGCAGGAGCGCGGTCTGCCCGACATCGGGTTGTCTTACCAGGATGAGGAGCGCCGGTGCCGCAATGATCAGCGCGGCGAGCTCCTTCCGGATGACAAGCTTCCCGCGATCCGCCAATATCGCAGCAGCGAGCACGGCAAAGCCCGGCTTCAGGAATTCGGAAGGCTGAAGCGTCAGGAAACCGAGCTCAATCGAGCGGCGCGCGCCGAAGGTCTCGTGGCCGGCAAAAAGTGCCAGCGCCGAACCAATCACCGCCGCGATGTAAATTGCCGTCGCCGAAATCTTGATTGTGCGCAGGGACAGCGTCGAGGTGGCGGCGAGTATCATCACCGCAATGGCCGCGAAAGTGATTTGCTTGGCCGCATAACGGAAATCGCCTTCCGTCATCGGTCCTCCCGTCGCGGCCGGGCTTGCGGCAAAAGCGAGCATGAGCCCGAGAACGATGAGTGCAATCATTGCAACCAGCGCGGCGCGGTCCATGGACCGCCACCAATGGCCGGCGCCGGGCTGCGCGCTCATGACGCCTCTCTTTCAGCCGGCCCGGCCAGATTTGCTACCAGTGACCGGAAGCGATTCCCGCGCTCCTCAAAATCCCGGAACTGATCGAAGGACGCACATGCCGGCGAGAGAAGCACAAGTGGCGCGGAGGCGCCCGCCCGCGCGGCATCGGCGTAAGCCGCGGTGACGGCGCGTTCCAGCGTGCCCGACATTTCAAATGGAACGCGACCGTTCAGAACGCCGGCAAATTCCTCCGCGGCCTCGCCGATGAGGTAGACCTTGCGGACGCGCGGCAGATGTTCCACGAGCGAGTCGATCCCGCCTTCCTTTGCGCGCCCGCCCGCGATCCAGAATATATCCGGAAAACAGGCAAGCGCCCGCGCGGCAGCTTCGGCGTTCGTGGCTTTCGAATCGTTGATGAAGCCCACCTTGCCGATGCGGCCTACATATTCCATGCGATGCGCGAGCCCCGGAAAACCCGCAATCGCCGAGGCGATTGCGCGTGCTTCCTTCACGAAAGGCCGCACCGCAGCATAGGCAAGTGCAGCATTCTGCCAATTGTGTGCGCCGGGCAGATGCGTGGCGTGGGCGAGATTCATGATTTTCGTCGCGCCATTCGACCACGCGTCATAAAGACCGCCATCCACCGCAAAAATGCCACGCCCAAGAATTTTGCCGACCGAGACCGGAACAGCCCTTGCGCCGTGATTCGCCGCCAAACGCGTGTAAATCGACGAAGAAAGCGAATCATCCACGCCGACAACAATATGTCCGTCCGGCGCTGTTTGTTCCAGAAGCCTTGACTTTACCGCGGCGTAATTGGCGAGCGAACCGTGCCTTTCGAGGTGATCGGGCGTGATGTTGGTGAGTACGGCAATGTCGGGCACGAGTCCCGGCGCCAGATCGATCTGGTACGAAGAAATTTCGAGCACATAGATCGTGCGGCCGCCGGGCGGTGTCAATTCCAGCGCAGGCTTGCCGATATTGCCGCCAATTTCTGCCTGAAAACCGCAGGAATTCAGGATATGGCCGATAAGGGCAGTCGTCGTCGATTTGCCGTTCGTTCCGGTGATGGCGACGATCGGCGCCCTTCCGGATTTCGAACGATCAGGTCTGATCTCGCGAGCGAACAGTTCAACATCGCCGATGACTTCCGCACCCGCCTCGCGCGCGGCGGTTACGACCGAATGTGGCCGCGGATGGGTTAGCGGAATCCCCGGACTAAGCACGACGCTTTGGATGCGCTGCCACGGCCATGCGTCGAACGGTGCGACCTGTGCGCCGAGTCGCGCGGCTTCTGCGCGGGCTTCCTCACTCTCGTCCCAGGCATGCACGCGCGCAGCGGCAGAATTCAGAGAAGCAACGGACGACAGGCCCGAACGCGCCAGGCCGAATACGCCCACCTCGCGATTGGCAAAAGCGCGTGCGGGAATCATGGCCGGTCGTCCAAAACCATCGCGCTCACCGCAACTTGAGGGTCGAAAGCCCGATGAGGGCGAGAATGACTGCGACGATCCAGAAGCGGATGACAATGGTCGGTTCGCGCCAGCCCAGCTGCTCGAAATGATGATGGATCGGCGCCATGCGGAAGATGCGCTTGCCGGTAAGCCGGAAGGAGACCACCTGGACGATGACCGACACGGCTTCCGCCACGAACAGTCCGCCGATGATGGCCAGCACGATCTCGTGTTTGGTAGCAACGGCGACTGCGCCGAGCGCACCGCCGAGCGAAAGCGAGCCCGTATCGCCCATGAACACCATGGCGGGCGGTGCATTGAACCACAGGAAGCCAAGACCGCCGCCGACAAGCGCGGCAAGGAAGACAGCCAATTCGCCCGTGCCCGCGATGTAATGCAGTTCGAGATAATTTGCGAATTTCACATTGCCCACCAGATAGGCGATGAGGGCAAAGGCCATGGCCGCGATGATAACGGGAACGATCGCCAGCCCATCGAGCCCGTCGGTCAGATTGACGGCATTGGATGAGCCGACAATGACCAGCGCACCAAAGGCGATGAAGCCCCACCCCAGCGGTATGAGTGCTGCCTTGAGAAAAGGAATGGCAACGCCACCCGCAAGAGCCGGCTCCTCCAGCGCCATTGCCGCGTAGCTTGCAACGCCGGCTATCACGAACTGGGCGATCAGCTTCGAACTGGCGCTGACCCCGGCCGGCGAATATTTCGAGACCTTGAGATAGTCGTCGACAAACCCGAGCAGGCCGAAGCCGATGGTCACGAATAACACCATCCAGACATAGAGCTGTGTAAGATCGGCCCACAGCAATGTCGCGCCTACGGAAGAAACAAGTATCAGCAGCCCGCCCATGGTGGGCGTTCCCTGCTTCTCCAGGATGTGGCGTTCCGGGCCGTCGGGGCGAATCGGCTGCCCCTTGCCTTGGCGCGCGCGCAGCCAGCGGATCATCGACGGCCCGAATATGAACGCGATGATCAGCGCCGTCATGACGGCGGCGCCGGCGCGGAACGTGATATAGCGAAAAATATTGAAGATCGCGACGTGACCGGCGAGATGCACGAGTATGACGGGAAGCACGGTTAAGCGGCCCTCCCCGCCGATTTGAGCGCATCGAGCACGACCGCCATGCGGCTGCCGAGCGAGCCCTTGACGAGTATCACGTCGCCTGCCCTCGAAGAACGAACAACGTCCGGTGCGATATCCGACGAAGTTGCCCCCCAGCTTCCACGACGCGACGCCGGAAGCGCATCGAACAATGCCCGCATATCGCGGCCGCAGGCGAAGACGAGATCGGCGCGCGCATCCTCCACAGGTGCAGCAAGCGAGGCATGGAGCGCCGTGCTCTCGGCACCCAATTCCAGCATGTCTCCAAGCACGGCGATACGGCGTCCGCCGGCGCCGGGCCGGGCCGCGGCAAGCAGAGAAAGGGCGGCGCGCATGGAAGCCGGATTGGCGTTGTAACTTTCGTCGATCACCTGGGCAGCACCTTCCCCAAGTGAGATATCCAAACGCGCGCCGCGGCCTTTCAATGCGGAAAAACCTGCCAGCGCGGATGCTGCTCGCCCGATATCGCCGCCCAGAACTGCGACGGACAAAAGTGCGGCGAGCGCGTTCTTTGCCATGTGCATCCCGAACGCCCCGACACGAACGTCGCAAAGGCGACCGATAACATCCGCCTTCAACCGCATGCCTTCCGGACTCTCATTCAGCGACACGAGGCGCGCATCGCTGTCGGACACTTCTCCAAAGGTCAGTACGCGGGCGACCCCGGCCTGTCGGGCACGGGCAACAAGTCGCGACGTGCAGGAACCATCCGAAGGGACAACCGCGGTTCCGCCGGGCCTGAGTCCTTCGAAGATTTCGGATTTCGCGTCGGCGATGGCTTCCACGCTGCCGAAATATTCGAGATGCGCCGGCGCGATGGTGGTGACAATGACAACATCCGGCCGCGTGAACCCGACCAGCGATCTAATCTCGCCGAAGTGGTTCATGCCGATTTCGAATACGCCGAACGCGGCGGTGCGCGGCAGCTGCGCGAGGCTGAGCGGCACGCCCCAGTGATTGTTGTAGGACGCAAGCGAGGCGTGGGTTGTACCAAGAGCGCCCAATGCCAGTCGCAGCATTTCCTTGGTGGTCGTTTTTCCCGCGCTGCCCGTCACCGCAACGATGCGGCCTTCCGCGCGCGCCCGCGCCGCCCGACCGAGATCTTCGAGGCCCCGCATGGTATGGGCCACGCGCAACAACGGCGCATCGGCGGGAATGTCGCCGCAAGGATGCGAGACCATTGCCGCGGACGCACCACGCGCCAGTGCCGCGGAAACAAATTCGTGACCGTCGCGGGCATCACCCTGGAGCGCGACGAACAAATCTCCCGGCTCGAGCGTGCGCGTATCAATCGAAACGCCATTCGTTTCGAACGCGCACGCGGCATGTCCAAGCGTGGCCGCTTCCATTTCCCGCGATGTCCACAGTGCGCTCATGCGGCCGCGCGCCCGCCCTCGGCCAAGGCAACCTTCAGCGCCTCTTCACGGTCGCTGAACGGTCTCACAACACTCCCTATAATTTGTTCCGCCTCGTGACCTTTGCCGGCGATAACCAGGACGTCGCCTGTTTCGAGCGATGCGGTCGCAACCCGGATAGCTTCCGCCCGGTCGCCGATATCAAGGGCATCGGGGCATGCTTCGCGAATTTGACGGCGGATTTCCGCCGGATTCTCCGTGCGCGGATTATCATCCGTCACGATCGTACGATCCGCAAGTCGCGCTGCAATCCGGCCCATGATTGCGCGCTTGCCTCTATCGCGATCGCCGCCACAACCGAATACGAGATGAAGACGTCCGGCAACATGCGGGCGGAGTGCGGTGAGTATGGTCTCGAGCGCGTCGGGCTTGTGGGCATAGTCGACATAGATTGGCGAACCGGCGCGCGCATAAGCGACTTTCTCAAGGCGGCCCGGCGGTCCCTTGAGCAAAGCAAGTGCGGCCAGCACTTGCGCCGCGGGATCACCGAGGCCGATTGCAAGTCCGGCGGCAAGCAGTGCGTTCGCGGCCTGGAATTCGCCGACGAGCGGCAGAACTACGCCATGCGTCACACCATCGACAGCGATTTCGAGCTTCTGGCCTTCGCCATCGGGCTTGCGCGAAACAAGCCGCAAGGTTTGACCCGAAACCCCGACGGTGACGAGATTCAGCTTGCGTCGTTGTGCGGCATGAATGAACGCGTCCGCCTGCGCGGCATCGGCATTGATCGCGGCGGCGCCGTTATCGGCCACAAGATCGAACAGACGCAGCTTCGCCGCAAGGTAGTGCGCGAAATCGGGGTGATAATCCATGTGGTCGCGCCCGATATTCGTGAAGCCGGCAGCGGCAATTCTCACGCCGTCGAGCCTGTATTGATCAAGCCCGTGACTCGAGGCTTCGAGCGCGAGAAACTCGATGCCGTCTTGTTTGAGACCGGCGATCAGGCGATGCAGCGTGATCGCATCCGGCGTCGTGTGATCGAGCTTGATTTCGCCCGACTCGCTGACCAATCCGATCGTTCCGAGGCTCGCAGACTTTTTGTGTTCGCTTTCCCAGATCTGCCGCAGAAACACGGAAACCGAAGTCTTGCCGCTCGTGCCTGTAACAGCGGCGATAGTCTCCGGCTGGGGGCCGAAATAATCAGCGGCGATTTCCGCCAATCTGCGGCGCGGATTTGCGTCCGCGATAAAATCCGCGCCCAGCGCTTCGGCTTCGCTGCGCAAAGAAGGCAGGCCGAGAATGACCGCTGCCCCACGGCGAACTGCATCGGAGACAAAGGCCGCACCGTCCGCCCGCGTACCCGGCAGCGCGGCAAACAAATAACCTGGCCTCACCTCGCGGCTGTCGCTCGCGAGTCCCGTTACTCCGGAAGGCATCGGGCGGATGTCCGTCATGCGTACCGCTGCCCCCGAAAACGACTTCATCAGGTGCTGTCTTTCGCCGCGACAATGGGGGTTGCTGCCGCGGACATGCCCAGCATCGGCGCGATGCGCGCTATCACCTGCTTGGCCAGGGGCGCCGAAGTCCATGCCGCCAGCGCAAACCCGTGGGTTGCCTTCGTGCCGTGCGGCTCGTCCAGCATCACGAACACGAGATAGCGCGGATTTTCAATAGGAAAGACTGCGCAGAAGGAGGTAAGCAGCTTGTGGGCAACGTAGCGCCGGTCTCCGACTTTTTCTGCCGAGCCGGTCTTTCCGCCGACATCGTAGCCGGGAACGTCGGCATTCTTTCCGGTTCCATTGGTCACGACGTAGCGGAGCAGTTCGCGCATGGTCGCGCTGGTCTCGGGCTCGATCACCTGCCCGCCTCGCGCGTCGCCGTCATGTTTCAGGAACGTCGGCTCAATCCGCCGGCCGCCATTCACGATCTCGGCCGCAGCCGTAACAAATGACAACGGCGACACCGAAATGCCGTGACCGAAGCCGATGGTCGCGGTTTCGATCTGGCCCCAGTTTCGGGGTACGAGCGGTGCCGCCACTTCCGGCAATTCCGTCTGCACGCGGCTGAGCAGCCCCAGCCGGGCAAGAAACGCGCGCTGTCGCGCCGGACCGGAGCGGAGCGCGATCTGCGCCGCGCCCGGGTTTGACGACAGCGCGAAGATATCGCGCGCGGTCAAGGTCGCCGGCATGTGCTCCGCGTCATGAATCGTATAATGGCCGATGCGGAATCCGTTGCCGATGGGAAATACTTCGTCAAGCCGCGTCGTGTGATCGTCGATCGCCATCGCCAAGGTGAAGATCTTGAACACGGAACCCAGCTCATAAACATCCTGCGCCATGCGGTTGCGGCGCGGATCGGCATGCGTGATGTCGGCTCCCGGTTCTCCGGCCGCGTCGGGCAGAGAGACCATCCCGAGGATCTCGCCCGTATTGACATTCATGACGATTCCGCCGGCCGCCCGCGCACCGAATGTTTCTCGCGCCTGTTCCACTTCGTGGGCCAGCACGTATTGCACGCGCAGATCGAGTGATAGCGTGACGCCATTGCCCGGCGGCGAATCGCGCATCATGGAATCGAGGCCAAGCTCGAGACCGTCCACGCCATTGTCGTCAGGGTCTGTGGTGCCCAGCACCTGCACGGCGGCGAGACCTTCGGGGTAATACCGTTTGAATGCCGGCTCGAACTCCAAACCTTGCAGGCCTAGACGTATGATCCTGTTTTGCACGTCCGGCACGACCTGGCGCGCGACCAAAACGTAATTATGTGTGCCGTCGAACGCATGTTCGAGCCGCGCGGCGCTGACCCTGGTAGCCGCAGCCAGGGCAATCGCTGCACTGTGCCGGTCCGTCAGCGCATGAGGCCTGACATACACATCGGCGACGGGGAGGTCGCGCGCGAGCACCGTGCCATTGCGGTCGAGCAGATCAGCACGTGCTACTTCCTTCTGCTCGCCCGCCTGAGGAGCGGCGCCGGTAACACTGCCCTTGAGCAGGCCTACATCGACGAGCCGCAATCCGATGAGCGCGAATGCCATCACGCACAGCCCCGCAGCGATCACGATCCGCCGCTGGATGATGCTGATTGTTTCCTGTTCCTCTGGTCTTCGCGCGACCGGCGCGTAAATATGTCCGTTAGTTCCCGGCATGGGCGGCCACCAGATGCAGGTGCGGATCGACCGCCTGGTTGGACGCAACAACACTCGCCGCGACGACCGGCGAACCCGCGGCAGCCGCAGCTTCGCCGCGTCGCGGCAAACCGTCGAACGAGGCAAGCGCGACGGTCGGCGTGTCGGAGAGCCCAAGCCGCGTCTGCGCAAGTTCCTGAATATGGGACGGCTCGGTCTCGCGTTCCCATTCCGCCTGCAGCACTTTCATTGCCGCATTATCTTCGACGATCCGTTTCTCCGCCGACTCCAGCTTGATACGCGTCACGCGCGTGTCTTCCGAGACGTGATAGAGCGCCAGGCAGCAGAGCGCGGCGATCGCGAAGCAGGCAAAGTTCAGTATGCGGACCATTTGTGCCTCCTAGGCCGCAAGCGGGACAGATGTGCGTTCGGCGGCTCTGAGCCGGGCCGAACGCGAGCGCGGATTGCGCGCGATTTCGGCCTCTGTCGGCGTGCGCGCAGGGAGAAGGCGGAACGTCGCCGCATGGGCCGAACGCATCTGCGGAGCGTGGCGCGAGCCTGCCGGATTGCGCCCGCAACGTGCCGCGAGAAAGCGTTTCACCATGCGGTCTTCCAGCGAATGGAAGGAGACGACTGCGAGCCGTCCGAGGGGCCGGAGCACGCGCTCGGCTGCTTCCAGCCCACGCTCGAGCTCGCCCAATTCGTCGTTCACATGGAGCCGGATCGCCTGGAAGGTCCGCGTGGCGGGATGAATCCGCTGCCGGGCGGCGGCAGGACCCACCGCCTTTTCCACCACTTCGGCGAGTTCGCCGGTGCGCGCAACCGGGCGCGCTGCGATGATGGCACGGGCCACGCGGCGCGCATGGCGCTCCTCGCCATATTCCGCGATTACCCTGGCGAGTTCTGCTTCCGATGCCGTGTTCACGAAATCGCCTGCAGAAGCCCCTGTTTGTTCCATGCGCATGTCGAGCGGCCCGTCGTTGCGAATGGAAAAACCCCGGACCGCATCATCCAACTGGAACGACGAAACTCCGAGATCGAGCACGACGCCGTCGCTGCCCGTTTCATGGTGCCGGGCAAGAATTTCCGGAATCGCCGAAAAACGACCCTGCGCGAGCACCAGCCGCCCCTTGAAGCGTTCGGCAAGAGCGGCGCCGCGGCGGATCGCATCGGGATCACGATCGATACCCAGGATCCGACATCCCGCCCGCTCCAGCAGCGCGCGCGAATATCCGCCGCCGCCGAACGTCCCGTCGATATAATAAGCATCGTTGCGTGGAGCGACCGCCGCGATTACTTCGTCCAGCAGCACGGGAATGTGCGCATCGCTCATGACGCAGCCACTCCCGTACGCAGTTTCCGCGCATTTGCGAGGCGCTCCTCGCTCACCGCTGCAAGCCGCTCCGGATCCCAGATTTCAAATTTGTCGCGCATGCCGACGAACTTCACCGTCTCGCCAAGACCCGCATGGGCGATGAAGTCATCGGGCAGGCGCACGCGGCCGTTATCGTCGAACGCCAGCAGCTCCGTCAGAGCAAAGACGGAAAACGCCTTGTCGTCATAGGAATCGGAGAAGAACGGATCTTCCTGCGCCGGCTGCGCCTGCTGGAACTGGGCAAAGATTTTCTCGCCGAAGCATTGCAGCGTCGGCTTGTCGGGATGCTTGCGGATGTAAACACCGCTCGTGTTCTGCGTCGCGAGGATCTGCCGGTAATTCGCAGGAATGCAGGCGCGCCCCTTCTTGTCGAGCGTGCCCGTGGGCATTCCCATGAACATATCCTGTGCCGCGACACCCATCCCCGCTCGGCCGCCTTCTTCCCCGCCGGGGGTCGGGCAGCCGTGGGATTACGGAGCTGTTCGGCCTCTGGCATGGGTTGAAATGGTCTAACATGGCAAAATATGGGCGTCAATGGAAAAACCGAGGAAAATCAACGAATGTTTCCTACCAGCACTTGATCTCATCTTGCTAATTCTTGGGTCTCGACAGAACGAATATGGAACGGAAATTGTCCGCCTAATTTGTCAAGGAAGAATTAAGGATCGTCGGAAATGCAAAGGAGTAGCGCCGGCTGTCGACCGCCACTCTTGAGTGCGATCGGGGGCAAGTTCATCAGCGCCCAGACTCAATTTGCCACTGGATGAAAGAAGGGGGCAACGTCACGCGCCATTCCTGGTGCGCGAGCTTCAGCCGAATTTTGAGGTTGAGGACCTGCTCAACCTTCCCAACCGCAGGAACTATCTGAAGCTCATGATCGACGGGACGCCAAGCCGGCCCTTTAGTGCTCATACCCTGGATGCAAAATTCTAGGCTTTGGTTCCGCACAGGGCCGGAATCGCAATTGGACCGAATACCCTTACTGAAAGCTATGGGAATTCGGCGATAAGTCCAGTCAAGCCAAGGCTTTTTCAATGATCGAAGCCGCGGCGTCGGAACACTCGGGCTGCAGCCGCGTCCTGACCACGTCTACGCAAATTTCCTTCTTTGCCGGGCCCTCGGAAGCCGAGGTTGCAGCTCAACGCCGTTTTGGCTACGCTTAAGGCAACGGGATTGGGGGTTTACGATGTTCCGACTTTTGATCTCCGGACGCGCTTGTGCCTTGAGTTGCGCGATAACTCTAACGATTCTTGGTTTTACGAGCGGCGCGAAAGCGGGCAAACCGACCGTTCTTCATACATTTGCGGGCTCGCCCGCAGATGGAGCACTGCCGTTCTTCGGGCTTCTTGAGGATGTATCCGGAAACCTATATGGCACAACAACGCAAGGTGGTACCCAGTGCCAAGATTACGGAGGTTGCGGTACAGTATTCAAGCTAACATCGGATGGCACCGAAACGATATTATATAATTTTTGCACGCAAGCAAATTGCGTTGACGGCTACAACCCTTGGAGCAATTTGATCGAAGACGGTGACGGCAATCTTTACGGCACCACTCTAGAAGGGGGCGCTAACGGGGATGGAACAGTTTTCAAATTAGCGCCCGATGGCACCGAAACAGTGTTGTACAGTTTTTGTTCTCTAACAAATTGCGCTGACGGCACTCTCCCCGAAGGTGGCTTGGTGATTGACCAAGCGGGAAATCTCTATGGCACGACGACCTCTGGCGGCACGAGCACTGGACCTTATTGCGGCTGTGGAACGGTATTTAAAATTACGCCAAATGGCGCTGAAACGGTTTTGCACTCATTCTGTAGCGCGAGCAACTGTGCTGATGGGCTGTTCCCCATGGCCAGCGTTATCGCGGACAGCGCTGGCAATCTTTATGGGACAACAATCTACGGCGGCAGCGGGACCGGCTACAGTTGCTATGGCTTTCCTGGTTGCGGTACAGTATTCAAGATCGACACGAGCGGCAACGAGAAAGTGTTATACTCTTTTTGCGCTGAGCAAAACTGTCCAGATGGAATGGAACCTGAATCTCCGCTTCTGATCGATTCCTCGAACAATCTTTATGGCACCAGTCGTGGTGGAACAGGAACATATTGCTCGCCCCCCGGTTGCGGAATTGTTTTCAAGGTCGCTCCCGACGGGACGGAGACAGTTTTGTTTTCTTTCTGCAACGAGCCAAGCTGTGTCGACGGCGCGAACCCGTACAACGCTGGCGTAGTAGCGGACAGAAAGGGTAACCTTTATGGGTCCACTATCGATGGCGGAAAGAATCCAAGAAATCCAAATGGAACGCTGTATCGGATCACTCGCAAAGGCAAGGAGTTCTTGTTGGGGACCTTTGACAAGAGCTCTCACGGCTTCGATCCGGTTGGCACGCCCATAGCTAATTCAAC
>Ga0335074_10007379_pt1 | contig 15237 bp, 18 predicted proteins | sample Lox_Sample_23_FD_206715 | JGI IMG/M metagenome (GOLD analysis project Ga0335074, IMG submission 206715) | Soil microbial communities from Loxahatchee National Wildlife Refuge, Florida, United States - Lox_Sample_2.3 | ecosystem: Environmental > Terrestrial > Soil > Wetlands | place: USA...
GTCGCAATCGCGGACCAACCTGCGTGGAAAGATGAAGCCAAGCTCTACAAATCTGAGTCTGTCGACATTTGCCTCAACTTCGACAAGCCCCGTCTCAGGTGCCCTTCGTAATTTGGAGTTGTGAACGAAAATGCGAGCCAGTTAGGACGGGGGAAATTCAGTCGCCGGCACGTCTTCTTCACAAATCCCTCTTCACCCTGAAACGTCGCCCCCATTCGTCGTAGGCGTGACAACTCTTCTTCGGCCTTATCGTCGATGAACGTTACATCCCGGAGATCAACCTCGAGAATGCTGGTACGGACGAGAGCACATCTCAGATCCTCTGTCCACGAACCTGTCAACGGCCCTGCGAGCTTAATTACGCACCGGTCATTGGAGCGAAGCACTTTAACTACGAGCATGTTCCTTGGATACGCAATTCTTTAGCCGCTTTGATAATTTTTCAATTGTCGAGAAAATAAGGACTTGGTTCCCAGAGCTAGAAATCTAGAAAACGAACTCCGACGACAGAATGTCATTCTGACCGGATACGATAGGGCCGCTCTCAAAGCGAAATCATGCCAAAGGAGCGTCTGATATTGTGGTTTGCGTTTTAGGCGGTAGCTATCGGATGAGGTGCGACAATCGACGGACCACAACCGGTCTTCCCGGCCTGCGTGACGACAAACGTCCTCTGGACGTGCTCTTACCGGAGTTCACACGAAGAAAAGGCGCCAAGATAATACATGCGACGCGATTCGACTTCGGGATGAGCGTCGTTCTGATCTCCTATCGCCACAAGGAATTCGCACAACTCGATGGCGACACTATTTCGGCATGTCTAATCCCTTAACCTTCATTGCATTAGCCGAAACTCCTGCTCCTTGCACGCTTTGGTTGCGGAAATGCACAACAAGCATATGCCGGGAAAGTATCTAGATTTCGATGCCCGTGCAAATGAAGTATTTCTGCTCGGACAATGCCTATGTTTATGTCGGGAATCGTTTCATTGCTGGGCACACCGAAGGATAAGCGAGATTTGATTGGCAGCTCCGAAGGAGGAACCATTCCTGCCAGTCTTTGCGTCAGCATTACTAGTTCGAAAGACAACACCTCCAAAGCTACGGTCGGATTCGCTATGGCCAACGCCGCCGTTGCGGCAAAGAAGGACACGATGGTGTTTCTCAGCATCGACGGCGTCCGCCTTTCGCAGAAAAGGCTACGCCGACGGCATTCACGAGCAGTAATTTCCTCCATTGAAGGACCTGATATCCAGCTTCACCAAGGCGGGCGGCAAAATCTATGTCTGCTCGAGTTGTTTTAAGCAGCGCGCTTTGGCGGAGAATAATCTGGTCGAGGGAGCGACGATCGTGTCAGGCGCGAAGCTCATTGAGTTCCTGACCGGAGGCGCTCCTTGCATCACCTCCTGAGACTGGACGGGAAGGGACCAATATGGCCCTACAAGACTACAAGTTCATCCCGTCGCCGAATAACGTCATCGTGTCCACAAGCAACCGGTTCGTCTGCTTTTCAAATAAGAGGTGAAGTTGATAGGAAGTCGGGCTAGTGACGGCACGAGTTGTTACATCGGAACTGGACCATACCGGCAATATGAGAAGGATCACAATGGAAGATCGGGAATCCAAGAATGCAATGGCTTTCAATGATCTATTGTTCGCGACCGATTTTTCTGCTGCTTCCGACACTGCACTTGAGTACGCGACATCGATCACAAAGCGCTACGATGCCCAACTCTATGTTGTGCATGTAATCGATCTTGGTCTCTTCGGCCTGAGGTTTTTCGAATCAAGCTCATCTTCGATCAAGCAGGCCCATGAGCAGGCTCGCCAGAAGATCGAATGCATGTTAGTGACACGCGGAATTCCGTCGGAGCAATATCACATTATGGTCACCGACGGTGTATTGCCAGACGCCCTAATCGACATCATGCGGCAACATCAGATTGATTTGGCCGTTCTCGGAAGCCAAGGTCGCCGCGCATTCAAGAAGTTACTGTTGGGTTCTGTTGCCGAAGAAGTGTTTCGGACAGCTCCTTGTGCAGTTCTGAACGTGGGCCCGAATACCGCGCCAGCCGACCTGGGCGTAGAACTACGGCACATTTTGTATCCGGTCGAGTTTGCACCGGACCCGAGCGAGGCAGCAAAGTACGCAGTATCCATCGCAGAACGCTATGGTGGCAAGCTGACGCTAATAAATGTGATGGAAGACGCGCCTACTTCCGCCAACCAGCGAGAGGATTTTCCAGTCCCCGTCGAAAGCTGGATCGAGGAACACATCTCCAAGGGTTCCACCCTTCGCAGCCGGCTGGACTTCGAGCGAGGGTCCGGGGCGGTGGCAGAAGCAGTTCTCAACTATGCGACGACTGCCGGGGTGGACTTAATCGTGCTCGGCATACAGGCACTGGATCCGGTCATCGCTGGGCGTCTGCCGAGGTCTGATACTGCGTACGAAATAGTCAGCCGCGCTCCCTGTCCGGTACTCACCATTCGGTGATGCAGGCGTCGGCGGCAGCGCAAGATGCAGTTGCTGAGGCAGCACGGCGCAGAGACGAGGAGATTCCACATGGCCAAGGCTGCCGCAAGTCCGAAGATCGTGCTGCGCGGAATCCTATGCGCAACCGACTTTTCCGCTCATTCAGTCAGTGTATTAGCGCACGCAGCCGCCATCGCGCGCCGCTATCGTTCGAAACTTTATGTAGCCCACGTAATTCCGACCGATATTTACAGATCGGTTCCAGCCGACGTGATGCCGGAGGCACTGACACAGACCCGAGGGTATGCGCAGCATGCGATGTGCAATCAATTGGCGCTGGAGTCTCTCCAGGGTGTGCCGATCGAAGCTGTCATCCGAGAGGGGACCGTCGCTTTGGAACTGCTTAAGCTGGCCGACGAACTGAAAGCCGCGGTATTGGTCATCGGCACGCGCGCGCATCACGGCCTTGAGCGCTTGCTCGAGGGTTCGGTCGCAGAGCAGGTATTCAGGCAGGCCCCCTGCCCGGTTATAGTCGTGCCGCCCGCTGCGTGGGAACAGTCCGGAATACCGATTCATACCGTCTTGTTCCCTACGAGTTTCTCCCAGAACTCTCTTCGCGCAGCTCCGTATGCGTTCTCGCTGACGCGACGGCATCGTGCCCGATTGATACTGCTGCATGTTTCGCCGGAAAGCACTTCTTCTTCGGAGGATCTCGTCCGCTTGCGTGCGGCAGACGAAGAACGACTGAGGGCGCTCTTGCCAGCGAAGGGCGGTCCCACGGGCGATGCGCTTTTTTACGTGGAATTCGGACCCGTGGCAGAGAGGATTGTTCGAGTTGCCGTAGAGAATAATGCGGACCTGATCGTATTGGGGATCGCAACTGCGGGTGCCTCCGCGGCTCACCTTGCGGAAGGAGATGCTTACAAGATCGCGGGGGCTGCTCCGTGCCCGGTTCTCACCATCCGGAGCTGATTCTTGGCCCTACAAAGGACCACGGAACTGATTGCAGTATCCACGAATTGCATCGTCAAACTGACGGAATGAAGTCGGCCAAAGGCTCCAAGAGGCAAAAGATCTCCAGCCAGACAATCTGGGGCTCTGCGGTCATTACTGTTTGCGACTGATTCCGTGGGCGAGTAGTCACACATTCAGGGCTGTGGTCGTGTGTTTGCAAAGCTTGAATGCTAAGGAGGCGCACATGCCGCGCGGCGAGAAAAACCAACTCTCAGTCGTTTTCCACCAGAAGGTCAAGAAAACGGCCAAGGCGAACGCGAGCTTTCGCAAGGTAATTTATGGCGGCAAGTTCAGCGAACTGGCGGTCATGAGCATAGCACCGCATTCGGAACTGGGCGAGGAAGCACACAGGAACATCGACGAGATCCTTTTTGTGGTGAAGGGAAAGGGTAAGGTCATTCTAAACGGCCGAACTCACCAGATAAGACGACATGACGCGATCTTCGTGGCATCAGGAGAAGATCACAATCTGAAAAACGTTGGCCGCAAAGACCTGAAGCTGCTATGCGTTTGTTCACCTCCATCCTCGAAAATCAGCGCTGGAATTCACAAATCCGGCGAGAGAGCGCTGCAGGAACAAATGCGATATGCCTGGGAGCAATGACTCTAACCCTTTGACTTCAGCACTTCATCCACTCGAGATTGTCGACAACTAGCGGAGATGAGAAACTAGTTCGCCAACAACTTCTCGAGTGAACTGTCGCCCGGCACGTCAAAAAGTTAGGATTGGGGGTCAAGAAAATGGGCGAGGATACATCGACGAAAAAGTTGGATTTAGAACATGAACTTCCCTCCATGCAGGAGAGCTACAGCCTGCAGACGCCAAGCAGGACCCGCGGGGAAACTGAGGGTCAATCACATAGCGTCGGAGAGAATCCGCAAAATGACGGCAGTGATCCTGCAAAGCTCCGGGAACGATTGGCTCGTGTGCAAGCCGAATTCGACAATGCCCGCAAACGTTCGCTCAAAGAACAAAAGGAGTTTCAGGAATACGCAGTCTTCGATACAGCCAACGAGTTGTTACCCGTTGTTGACAGCCTCGAACACGCGCTCCAAGTTTCGCCGTCTAATGGCGAGGACTTGCATACAGGTATAGAGCTGATTCAGAAGCAATTGCTAGATGTGTTGTTCAAAATAGGAGTACGTCCGATCCATGCGCTCGGCGAGCACTTCGATCCCACAATTTACCATGCGGTTGCGACCGTTGATACCGACCTTGTAGAAGATCAGACGGTAGTCGGTGAGTTGCGGTGCGGCTACAAGTTCAAGAACCGTTTGCTGCGTCCGGCAATGGTAACGGTCGCCAGAAGGATCCCGCCCGAGCTCGGCTATTGATCACATCAGCCTTTTTCGAAGAAACCTGGCCTGACTTAGGCTCTTTGATGTACACGATTCTTTTCGTCACAATGGCGAAATGCAGTCTGCACTCGCTCGGCTAGGAACTCCTCGCTCTCTTTGAACCGGGATCCCCAACATTTCACAGAGTTTCCGCAGGTTGCAGGATGCGTTCTTTGGCATACAGTCTGCTTTCATCATCGTCGACGGACTTTCGCGATGAACCTGATGGCCCGAGAGTGCGCATTCGTAATGAGAGCGTCTCGAGTTACTTTGTATGCGCTGACAGTGCTCGCGGGCAGTGGCGCATTCGCCCAGAGGGTGCATGTCCAGTTCGAAAAAGGCGTTGATTTCTCGAGATTCAAGACCTACGCGTGGCTTGAGAGCAAGCATCCGGCCGATGGTCTCTGGGCCCAACGGGTGGTGGCGATCACTGACGGGCGACTAACCAGAAAAGGGCTCAAGAGGGTGGATCCTCTTATGAGTCCAGATCTGGAGGTTCGGTACGACTCCGGCCTCAAGACACGAACCGTCGCTGAAGGTTGCGACTACGGATGCATGTATGCCGAATACCTATACAGCGAGATATATGGCCCACTCTGGTTTTGGCCGATGGGGTCTGGCTCTTGGGTGAGCGAGGTTGAAAAGGATGGAAGCCTGATCGTCGATTTAGTTGATGCGTCAAACAACGAGATGGTCTGGCGCGGCGTCGCCACAGCCGTGCTCTCTGACAAAACGAAGAACAATGAGCGCAAGCTGAACAAGGCGATCCGGAAGATGTTCAAAGCGTATCCGCAGACGAAGTTTCGAAAATGCAAGGGAGCAGTGTAATGAAAGTCTTACTAGCGATCGATTCTTCAGGTGCATCCCAGTATGTAATCGCGGAAGCAGTCGCCCGTCCATGGCCTGCCGGCACCGTGCTTTGCGTTCAGTGCGTTGTTGATATGTGGACCTGGGACGAGTTGCCTGAGCTTGTCGAAGACGCAAAGCGCGAGGCGAAGTCGCTGGTGACGGCCGGTTCATGCGAACTCACCCGCTCGGGGCATCAAGTGCTTTCGGAAATTCAGGCGGGCGTGCCCAAGAAAGCCATCCCGGAGTACGCCCGCGAATGGGGAGCCGATCTCATTATGGTCGGCTCTCACAGATCAAGCGCTGCGAGTCGCTTTTTCCTCGGCAGCGTTGCCCAGGCCGTTCTTCGTACCGCACCTTGCTCGGTTGAGATCGTGCGACCCAGCCCCCGAGATTCCACTTTTTCCTCGCCTGGCATGAAGATCCTGGTTGGCACGGACGGCTCCAAGTGCTCCGAAAAAGCTATCCACGAAATCGCAAATCGCCCATGGCCGGCAGAAACTTTGGTAAGGGTGATTAGCGTGCGCGAACCTCTTCTTCCTGCGGGTGAAACGCCTATGGCTTTTGACCCGGTTCTCATGGAAGAAGTTCTAGAGCGTGAACGTCGCCGCGCTGAGGATGCACTTACAACCGCGCGACAGACATTAAGCTCCGCAGGGCTGAAGCTTTGCGACTCCGCTGAAACCCTGTTCGGTGATCCTCGAGCCATCTTGTTGGATGAGGCAAAGTCATGGGGAGCGGATTTAGTGGCCCTAGGTTCACATGGCCTACATGGTTTTGATCGCGTGCTTCTTGGGAGCGTCTCCGAGGCTGTGGCAATGCATGCTCCGTGCTCTGTTGAAGTCATTCGCGATAGCACGATCGAAGACGAGTAATTGTGCGAACGAGGCTTGCAGGGGAGGGAGTTTAGACCGAGTCAGTTTGGACCTGAGAATGCAATACCATCTCAGCATCGGAACTTAATTCGCTTGGAGGAAAGAGAAATGAAGCTGAGCAAAATCGCTGAAATTAGCGCTGCCGTCGGGGCAGCCGCATTGGCTGGAGTAAATACGCTTCAACACGAGCGGAAACGACACGCGCACAGAAAGTCGCTGTTTACGCAGGATCACCTTGCCCTGTATTCGTCGCTGATTGCCGCAGGGCTGGCTCTCTGGGAAATAAAAAAGCATCGCCGCCTGGCCGCATAGAGGCGAAGGAGAACGCGCAAAGTATGCGCGTGCACTTAACAAAGCTCTTCACGACACAGGTTGGCGAAATGGCTGAGGGCATCGATATCGTTCCTGGTGGCAGCGGGATGGACAAGAGTATCTCCATTGAAGGCCGAATCACCGTGTCAAACTCGAGTGAGATGCGCACAGCGCTAGCCAGAGCATTATTCACGAAGCCCGCCAACCTGTCCGTGGATCTCTCCGCAGTCTCCTACATCGACAGCTCGGGCGTCGCCACGCTGATCGAGGCGGCCCGCATCGCCCGCAGCCAACACACGCGGATGATCCTCGACGGCATACACGATCAGCCTCGCTATTTCTTCGAGATCACGCATCTCGGTGGGCTGTTCGACATCGCGGGGCAGGAAGCGCACACATGAACATGCTGGAAGCGATCGGCAACGGGGTGATCCAGGGACTCTCCTATCTCGGCGGTCTCGCGATGCAGTTCTGGTCCGAGCTGGGCGCTTCGCCCCGTGTGTTGCCCGTCGTAGGCAAGCGTGGGCGCTGGAAGGCTGCAATGCGTCAAATGGTAGCCATTGGAGTAGATGGACTGCCGCTCATCGCAATCATGTCGGTGTGTGCAGGATTCATTCTGGCAATGCAAAGCGGATCCGAACTGCGCAGGTTTGGAGCGCTGCAGTACGTCATGGACGTCGTTGGCATCGGCTTCACGCGCGAGATAGGTCCACTCTTAACAGCTCTGATTGTTTGTGGCCGATCGGGATCCGCATTTTCAGCTGAAATTGGCACCATGATGGTGACCAGCGAGATCGATGCCATGAAAACAATGGCCATAGATCCAATCGAGCTTGTGCTCACGCCCAAGTACGTCGCGGCAATGATCACCATCCCCTGCTTGACCATTATGAGCAACACGTTTGGCATTCTCGCCGGTGCCGTCTTCATGTACATCACCACAAAGATCTCACTCTCGATGTACCTGCGCTATGTCTTCAACTCGATAGAGTTGCACGACGTCCTCACGGGCCTGCTAAAGAGCCTGATCTTCGCGACCATCATCGTGAATGTTGGCTGCATGGAGGGTCTGAGGGTGCGAGGCGGAGCGGATGCAGTAGGTCGGTCCGCAACGTCCGGTGTGGTCAGGTCCACATACCTCGTCATCTTAGCGGATGCGTTCTTCACTGCCATCTTCTATCTCGTGCATAAGGATTAGCGCATGGCAGAACCAATCATTTCCGTCGAAGGTCTTACGGTTGAATATGAGGGCAAGCGCGTGCTGGACAGCGTGAGTCTGGAAATTCAGCGAGGCGAAGTGATGGTACTGCTTGGCGGCAGCGGCTCCGGCAAGACCACGATGCTGCGGCACATCATCGGCCTGGAGCGTCCCACGGCCGGAACGGTTCGCGTGCGCGGAGTCGATATCAATGGTTGCTCCGCGGAAGAACTGAAAGCCATTCGGTGCGCGATGGGCGTAGCCTTCCAGGAAGCTGCACTCTTCAATTCGCTGTCCGTCGAAGACAACATCAACTTTCCGATTCGCGAATTAACAACCCTCGCCGATCCGGTCATCGAGATCATGACCTACATGAAACTCGCGGCGGTAGGTTTGGCCGAATCCGGGAATCTGATGCCTCAGGAGTTATCGGGGGGCATGAAAAAACGCGCGGCGGTGGCCCGCGCGACCGCGCTCGACCCTCAAATCCTGGTGTTCGACGAGCCATCTGCCGGCCTTGATCCAATCGTTGCGGCCGGATTGGACGAACTGATCCTGTTCCTGAAGAAGGCCTTTCAGATGACCATCCTGGTCGTAACGCACGAGTTGGCGAGTGCGTTCCGGATCGCCGATCGACTGGCGATGCTGTACCGGGGCTCACTCATTGCCGTGGGCACAAAGGATGCATTCCGGGCGAACCCACATCCGCGAATCCGGCAGTTTCTTGATCGCCAACCGGATCCTATTACCCAAAGCGCTGCCGTGCAGGCACATATTCGTGAGCTGGCAGGGTTAACGGGAGCGAAAACATGAAAACAGAAGCCAAGGTCGGCGCCTTTGTCTTAGTCTGTGCGGCGATATTACTCATTACCATCTATCGCGTCAGCAGCGCCCAGATCAGGGGCGCACGTGTTTCCTACAAGACCTACCTGCGCTACGCAGGTGGATTGGAGCCGGGGGCCGACGTCTTGTTTGGCGGCATCACCGTGGGCGCGGTCACAGCCGTGCGACCCGATGCCCAGGACCCGACCCGAATTGAAATTCTGATGGACGTGAAGCTGGGCACTCCGGTAAACGCCAGATGTGTCGCGCGGCTCGGATCGGTAACACTCGTTACGAACCCGGTTATCTCGATTAGTACTGGAGCAAACGACGCACCCCGCTTGCCGCCGGGCAGCGTTATTCCCCCGGAGGAAACGATAAGTGTCGACGACGAAGAACGCAAGATCGCCGCCCTGGCTGACTCCGCCCACACGCTGATGGATGCCCTGCAGACCGACGTCAAGGACGCCCACACGTTGATCGCACACTTGAACGAAGTCACCGACAAACCGAATCAGCAGCGGCTGGCAAACGTTCTGGCGAACGCCGACGCGATGGTTGCGCGCACATCACCGAAAATCGACCAGATCAGCGACCAGCTTGTGAAGCTGACGAACGAAGCGAACGGAGTCATGGCGAAGGTGGGCCCGGCTGTGGACAACATCAACGCGACTGCGTCGAACGCCAACCAAACCATCTCTTCCCTGCGCGAGCCGACGCAGGCCGATCTTGTTGAGGTTAGGAAAACATTGGCCGAACTGCAGGCGCAGATGCGGGCAAAAGATCAGGACATTACCTCTGCACTCGAGAACGTTCGGATGATTACCGACAATCTCAACGAGCTGACGGAGTCCGTGAAAGAACGCCCATGGAGCCTGGTACGGATCAGGGAACCGAACGATCGAAAGGTTCCGCCGGTTGCGGGGGCCAAATGATGAAGGCTCCGGTGAAAATGAGCCTCTGCGCGTTAACGCTGCTCATCGCCAGTTGCGGAGGAGGTCGCCGTCCGCACTACTATGCACTTGAGATTCCTCCCGCACCGGACCGGACGTTAATCGATCCCCGATTTACCGGCACCTTAGCAGTCTGTCGGTTCGAAACGCCCTCGTACCTCCGCCAAGGGAGGATCGTATACCGGGAAACTCCCGAGGAGGTTGGCTTTTACGACTATCACCGCTGGGCTGCCGAACCCGCCGAGACGGTCACGACGGCAATGATCGAGGCACTCCGTTCCTCTCGGTTGTTCTCATCCGTAAAAAGATATGACGGCCATAGTAAGCAAGATTATCTCTTGGTGGGACGGATCGAACGACTTGAAGAGATCGATTATGCTGGCCCGGTCCGAGTGGAAGTACAAATATCCGCCGAACTGGTGAATCTGAGAACCGACGCCACTGAGTGGACAGGCAATGCGCCACAGGTATTGAACGTCGACAATCGTAATGTCGACTCAGTGGTCAGGGCAATGAACGGTGCCGTTCAACACGACATTGATCAGTTGCTGGCCAGTTTAAATCAACGATTCAGTGTTTCCGGTAGTCGCTGAAATCAGGCCAACGCAGTTGCAAGCGAGCTCTGAGCGAAGCTCGCTGAACTGGATCCAGATGCGCCGGACGGGGCAACCAGGGCTTGCGACACTGAAATCGAGCGCCGCGTCCCCAAAACCCCAGCCCCTTCACGGAATTCTCCCCTTCTCTCCTATTTCGTCTCAATTCCTCACTGTTAGCACCGAGCAGCCCGCACCGCAGACCACCTCATACGCCGTGGCCCACGGCAAGTGGGAGGCTGTACCGATGTGGATTGAGCGATGCAAACCCAAAATGATGGCGTCAACTTTGAAGGCATCAGCCGCTTTCAAGATTTCTTCACTCGGTGATCCGAACTCGACGATGAATTCAGGTAAGACTGCAAGCTTGGGGTTCTGCAACGTCAATTCTTGGAGTCGCCGAAGGTTGGTCTCACGAACCTTTTCTCGCATTTCGATGACATCGTCGGCAGTAGGCCGATTCACGCCCTCCGGCATTGGGACCGCGGGGACAACGTGCAGCAGAACCAGCTTTGTCTGGAAGTGGTTTGCGGACGAGATGGCGTATGGCAGAGCGCGCAACGACGGTATGCCGAAGTCTGTCGCGAACAGAAAGGGCCGAATTGCTCGAGCGCTCCCGACTGGGGAGTCCTCAAGGGAGCCCGGACCAACAGTCAGAACGAGGCATCCGGCGTGACGAAAGATGTGTTCCGCCACTGAGCCAAGGAGCAGCTTCCCCATTCCTCGTCGAGCGTGTGTACCGATGACCACCAGATCTACTTGCTCTTGGCTGATCATTTTTCCCAACTCGTCCCATACATTGCCCTGACTAACGATCACCTCATGGCGCAGACCGGCCAGCGCCCCATTTTGAACAAGACGCGCCTCCAATTGACGAGCATCGCTCCAAACTATCTCGGTCGCTACATTCACTGCGTCTGGACCGACGAGAGTGAATCCCAACGAGGAGACGACATGCGCCAGGTAAAGTTTCGCCCCATAGTGACGGGCAATGGCCAGAGCATGGCGGAGGGCTTTGTCAGATGCTTCTGAGAAATCCGTTGCTATCAGGACCGACTTCAGGAGAATGTCCCCATTTGCTGCAACCAGTGACATGCGACCTCCTTCTCTGCAGCGCTGCAGTTTGCGGCCTCACTTTTCCCTACATAGTTCTAAGTGCCATCGCTACTGGTCAGTCTCCAGCGCGTTCTTGATGGCGGTCAGGCCGTTTTGAAGATGTGAAACAGACCGGCCCACCGCAGCCTTTCGAATGACCGCTCCCTTAGCACCAGTCAGACCCGCCTGTTCAGAACCCATGGCCATGATCAGATAAAACCCGGGCTTCCCGTGGTCTTTCCCGCGAATGCAAAAAGAGAGGTCCATCGCAGTCTCGAAGTAGTGGCTCGAATAGAGCTGCTTTTCGGCGATGGCATAAGCTACCGGATCAGCAGAGTCCCCGCGCATGGTCACCATTTGCACGACGCGCAGCGTCGGTTTCAATCCGAACTTAACTCTTGCCCAATAGAACGTGTCTTCGACGTTCAGCGGCTTTGCGTTGGGATAGCTGAGAAGGTACGTGTAAAAATCCGGCAGATGAGCTGGTAAGGCCTTGGCGTAAGTGAGCATATAGGCGAACTGCTCGGGCACCACGGTGGGATCATGCTTATCGTTATAAACCCCCAGGGCCTGATTGCCCTCACGTTGGTAGGCGAGCAGACGATCCAGCGCCGTCTTCTGTAGGAGGCGATTCACTTGCTCGCTCACGTCGTCAGCAGACCAATTGATGGATCGGTGAAACTCTTTGATGGAGCCCGCAGGCATCTGAATCTGACAATCCCCGGGCGTGCATTTTTTCAACGCCTGGATCTCATCGTTGTCGAACGAAAAATCCTTCAAGTCAGACAACTTCGGAGGATTCCCGAACACTCCGAGCGCCCAATAGGCGGGACGTTCGCGACGCCGGTCGAAATCACGAGCGAACTGGAGGTAGCTCTCAGGAGCAGCGTGGATGTAGATGGCACCAAACAAGAAGACCTCGGCTGGGGCGCGGGACGGCAGGGCCTTCGCGACCGCCTTTCCGCTTCGGATGGCGGCGATCTGATCCTCGCTGAGTCCGATGTCCTGGCGAAAGAAGGTTTGCAGGTCAAGAGTCGATTGAGAACAGCCGGGCAACGCGGCCGCTCCAATCAAGATCATCCACGCGGCCGTCCGGATAGCACTTCGCATCACGGCAACTCTATTTGTGGTAGTTTCCGCCTTGTCGCTCATGGCGTGTCCTTTCAACTTCCTGTGTGAAGCCAATGTCTCAATTTCTCGAGTGCCGACCCGGGAGAGGAAATTTGTCAACTGGCTCGCCCCGCTCACGTTCTTCCCGTTGTGCTCTGGGCCGGTACCATTTGAAGTAGATCAGGGCGCCGATACCGGCTATCACTGCCAGCGCGATCAGGAAATACAGCGTCGGTCGATAGTACCGCGAGAAAAACCCGATTACTCGCCGCCCATAAATGCTTCCCAAATAGGCCACGGCAAAGTAACGCACGGAACGCCCCGCGGCTAGCGCTGAGAAAAACCTCTCGCGCGGATACTGCATGATCCCGGCGGCCATCAAAACGGGAGTGAAAGGAAACGGTGGCGGTAGGATCGAGCCGGTGAATACCGTCAGGAACCCGTGCTTCTCGAAGCGCTTATAAATGCCTTCCGCGCGCGGTTTCCCCACTTTTTTTTCTAAAGTCTGCTGGCCGCCCTTCTTAGCCAGCCGGTAAGTCCAGTAGCCACCAAGTACTTCTCCCACTGTGGCCATGAGTGCATAATACGGCCACCATTCATGGCGATGTGCCGCAAGCAGGATGATGAATACTTCCATGCCGCCGGCTGGGACAGACACAAAAGGGGTATTGTCGGCGATGCCGAGGAGGATCAACCCAGGCCCTCCCAGGCGGTGAATCCACGTCCAGAACGAGTCGGACACTACAAATAAGGAGAGCATTCTCATACGCGAACCAACGACGCACCGAGCGCTTTTTCAGTAGCATCCATTGCGCTCCTTGCCAAACTTGGCTTGGCGACCATTCGTCCGCAATCCGCCTTCAATCGAATAGGCCAAACGGAATTCTCTTCAAAACGAACCGTCAGAATATGCAACGCGGAACTTTCCGCGCCCCCACGTCGCCAAGAAGCCCCGCAAAGCTCCACGCATCTCGGATTGGGCACTCCACTTCAAGATCTCCGGGCCAGAGCCTAGGCTGCGACCGCCACGGCATCTCCATGCGTGGTCGCACTTTTTGTGGGTTTTCCGCCAAGAAGGCGCCGTTTGGCAGCCTCCACCAGCAAGAGATACACTCCCGTCGCGACAGCAACAAAACCAAAGTAGGCTGCGGGCAGCGGCGTGAAACCAAGCACGCGTGCCAGAGGGCTGAACGGCAAGTAAGTCCCGACTGCCACAGCAGCAAGACAAGTTGCAATCAAGGGATTGCTAGGGCGGCTGCGCAGTGGATTTTTCGCGGTACGGATGACGAATAGCACCAGCGTCTGAGTTGCCAGCGATTCGACAAACCAGCCGGTATGAAACTGTGCCTCGCTGGCGTGGAAAAAATGCAACAACACATAAAACGTTAGAAAGTCGAAAATGGAGCTGATGGGTCCGATGAACACCATGAAATTGCGGATCAGACCAATATCCCAGTGCTGGGGCTTTTGCAGATACGTCTGGTCCACATTGTCCGTTGGTATAGTGAGCTGGGCCAAGTCATATAGAAGGTTATTCAGCAGAATCTGGGTGGGCAGCATCGGCAGGAACGGCAGGAAAAGCGAAGCCCCCGCCATGCTAAACATATTTCCGAAGTTCGAACTTGTGCCCATCAGCAAATACTTCATCACGTTGCCGAAAGCTTTGCGTCCTTCAATGATGCCGTCATGCAGAACCCGCAGCCCCGGCTCAACGAGAATGACGTCGGCAACCTCGCGGGCCACGTCAACCGCGCTTGACACGGAAATGCCAACATCTGCGGCGTGAAGCGAAGGTGCATCGTTGACACCGTCCCCCATGAATCCTACCGCGTGGCCGTCGTGCTTGAGAGCCATCAGAATCCGGTTTTTCTGCGCCGGAGAAATGCGGGCGAATACGCGCGTGTGTTCGACGACATGCGACAGCGCCGGGTCTGTCATCGTTTCCATTTCGCCGCCGGTGACGATTTGGCCGGGGTCGATTCCTACTTCTGTGCAGACGTGGCCAGTGACGCGGTCGTTATCGCCGGAGATGACCTTGATCTCAACTCCATCCTGCTTTAAAGAAGCCATAATCTGGGCGGCGTCAGGCAACGGCTCATCGGAAAAAGTCAAGAAACCGGCCAGAATCAGATTGCGCTCATCCTTCACGGAATAGTCCGTCTGCGCAGGCACTGCGGCGTAAGCTACGCCCAGTGAGCGGAAACCCTGACTATTCAGTTCCTTGCTGGTCTGTTGCATGCGCTTGCCGGCATCCTCACTGATCGGCACTGTTTTGCCTTCACTCTCGTAAGCAGAGAGAAGGGGAAAAATCCCTTCGGGAGCGCCTTTCGTGATGAGAATCCGTTGAGATTGCCGCTCCACTACAACTGAGAGCCGCCGCCGCTCGAAATCGAAGGGAATCTCGTCACACTTCGTGTAATCGTCGATCTTTGGCGGAGACTGATGGAGGATGACATCATCGAGGGGACTTCGGATACCCGTCTCAAATTTGCTGTTGAGGTAGGCAAGTTCCAGGGCGCGCTGAGATGAATTTCCAAACGGATCGAGAGAACTATTGAGCGACATTGTGCCAGCGGTGAGTGTCCCGGTTTTGTCGCTGCAGAGTACAT
>Ga0335074_10007380_pt1 | contig 15237 bp, 12 predicted proteins | sample Lox_Sample_23_FD_206715 | JGI IMG/M metagenome (GOLD analysis project Ga0335074, IMG submission 206715) | Soil microbial communities from Loxahatchee National Wildlife Refuge, Florida, United States - Lox_Sample_2.3 | ecosystem: Environmental > Terrestrial > Soil > Wetlands | place: USA...
ATCGTGACATGAGCCCTGATTTTCCCGCCTTCGCCCTCTCCGAGGAGCACGAGGCGCTGCGCAAAGCGGTGCGCGCCGTGGCCGACGACAAGATCGCCCCGCGGGCCGCGGAGGTCGACCGGACCAGCGAGTTTCCCTGGGACGTGTACGAAGCCCTGGTCAAGGCCGATCTGCAGGCGGTGCACATCCCCGAGGCATACGGCGGCGCAGGGGCCGACGCGATCGCCACCGTGATCGTGATCGAGGAGGTGGCCCGGGCCTGCGCCGCGTCTTCGCTGATCCCGGCGGTGAACAAGCTGGGCACGGTGCCGATCCTGCTCGCCGCGTCACAGGAGGTCAAGTCCGCCTACCTGCCGCCGGTGGCACGCGGGGAGGCGATGTTCTCCTACGCGCTGTCCGAGCCCGAGGCGGGGTCGGATGCGGCTGCCATGAAGACCAAGGCGGTGCGCTCGGACGGCGGCTACGTGCTCAACGGCGTCAAACGGTGGATCACCAACGCCGGGGTGTCGAAGTACTACACGGTGATGGCGGTCACCGACCCGGCGGCGGGCCCGAACGGGATCTCGGCGTTCGTGCTGGAGGACGGGGACCCGGGGTTCTCGTTCGGCGCGCCGGAGCACAAGCTCGGCATCAAGGGCTCGCCGACCCGGGAGCTGTACTTCGACGACTGCGCGATCCCCGCCTCAAGGCTCATCGGCACAGAAGGGGAGGGTTTCAAGATCGCGCTGCGCACCCTGGACCACACCCGCATCACGATCGCCGCCCAGGCGCTTGGCATCGCCCAGGGCGCCCTGGACTACGCGCTCGGCTACGTCAAAGAGCGCAGGCAGTTCGGCCGGCCGATCGCCGAATTCCAGGGCCTGCAGTTCATGGTCGCCGACATGGCCATGAAGCTTGAGGCGGCCCGCCAGCTCACCTACGCCGCGGCGGCCAAGTCAGAGCGAGCCATGGCCGGGGAGCGGGTCGAGGACTTGACGTTCTTCTCCTCGGCCTGCAAGTGCCTGGCCTCCGACGTTGCCATGTCGGTTACCACCGACGCGGTGCAACTGCTCGGCGGCTACGGTTACGTGAACGACTACCCGGTCGAACGCATGATGCGCGACGCCAAGATCACCCAGATCTACGAGGGCACCAACCAGATCCAGCGCATGGTGATGGCGCGGCAGCTGCTGAAGTAGCGGTGTTGCGTGGCTGACCTGCGGGTTCCTGGAATCGTCTGGTGTGGAACGGACCGTCAGGCCATAGAGTCTGGCGGCTTGTTCTCGTGTCCGTATCGCCCCGGTTGATGCCGGTTATTTCCCGTCGTTTCCGGACCCCGGGCTGAATCGGTGCTGATACCTCTAGTCTATTGGTCTATACCAATTACCGTAGTGCTGCCTGTCCCGAAGGGGCGGAACCTCGTGACCGCTTCAAGGTAGGTCAACCAGAGGCCAACGTCAGATGCCTGGGAGAGCGACTTTTCGGATTGCGTCTGCGGCGTACTTGCCAGCCGTCACCTCAAGGGTGGCCAGGACGGCAGCTTCGGGCTTGGGCGAGTAGCGCACGGTCTTCTCGTGGGCTGCCCGCATCTTGTCAGCGAAGTCTTCAGCGAGGCGGGTCAGCAGCTGGCGCCCTCGACACCGCCTACCAGAAGAGCCGCTGCCAGCCGGCCCGGAAGGCCAGACACTGAGGTAACACACGCGACGAAGGTGCCACTGCCCGCGCCGAGCCGGGCACCCCGACGCCCACCGGCCCAGGCCACCGGGCTGAAGAAGATGCTGACTGATCGGCAAGGATCAGCAACACCCACTGACGGGCGCGGGATCCCGAAGGACCTCTTGGTTTTGCGGCTGGCGGCTGAAGAGCGCCGGGCGCTTCATCGGTCGTGGTCGTTGCTTGTGAGGTAGGCCAGGACGGCGAGCACGCGGCGGTTGGTGTCCTCGGTTTGCGGCAGGCGGAGCTTGTACAGGATGTTGCCGACGTGCTTGCCGACGGCGGCGTCGGAGATGACGAGCCTGCGGGCGATCGCGGCGTTGGAGTGTCCCTCGGCCATGAGCGCGAGGACCTCGCGCTCGCGGGCCGACAGCTCGGCCAGCGGGTCGCGGCGGCGGCGCACGAGCTGGCTGATGACCTGCGGGTCGACGGCGGTGCCGCCGGCGGCGACCCGGCGCAGCGCACCGGTGAACTCCTCGACGTCGCCGACGCGGTCCTTGAGCAGGTAGCCGACGCCCCGGCCGTCACCGGAGTCGAGCAGGTCGGCGGCGTAGCCGTGCTGCACGTACTGGCTGAGCACGACCACGGCGAGGCCGGGGTCGGCGCGGCGCAGTTCGACGGCGGCTCGCAGCCCTTCGTCGGTGAACGACGGTGGCATCCGGACGTCGGTGATCACCAGGCTGGGGTGGTACTCGGCCACGGCGGCCTTGAGCGCTTCGGCGTCGCCGACCGCGGCGACGGGCTGGAAACCGAAGCGGGCCAGCAGCCCCGCTAGGCCTTCGCGGAGCAGCACCGCGTCCTCGGCCAGCACTACCCGGACGGGTTCTGGCACGGCACCTCCACCCGCAGTACGGTCGGGCCGCCCGGCGGGCTGGACAGGAGCATCCGGCCGCCGGCCACGGCGGCCCGGTCGGCGAGGCCGGTCAGGCCGCTGCCGCGTTCCGGGTCGGCGCCGCCGCGGCCGTTGTCGGTGACCTCGACGACAAGCGTACGGTCGCGGACCCGCGCCTGCACGCTGGCCTGGGTGGCGCCGCTGTGCTTGGCGATGTTGGTGAGCGCCTCGGCGACCGCGAAGTAGGCGGTGTTCTCGACCTGGCCCGGGAGCCGGGTGCCGATAGGCGCATCGACGGTTACCGGGATGGCAGACTGGCCGGCGAGCTCGTCCAGGGCGGCGGGCAGGCCGAGGTCGGTCAGGATCTGCGGCTGGATGCCGTGGATCAGCTCGCGCAGCTCGGTCATCAGCTGCCTGGCCTGGTCGTGCGCGGCGGCCACGGACGCGGCGGCGGGCGATTCCGGCGGCAGATCAAGCCGGGCCAGGCCGAGCTGCATGGTGAGGCTGACCAGCTTCTGCTGGGCGCCGTCGTGCAGGTCGCGCTCGATCCAGCGCCGCTCGGCCTCGAACGCGTCCGCCAGCCTGGCGCGGGAGGCTGTCACCTCGGTCAGCTCGGCGCGGAGTTCCTCGTCCGGGCGGCCGAACGCCAGGGCGCGCAGCAGCGCGGCGTCGGCGCCCGCGACGAGCGTCACCAGGTAGGGAAGCAGCGGGAGGGTGGCAACGCCGACGATCACGTACGGGACAGACTGGCGGACGGTGTAAACCTGGCCGACGATCAGCGCTACCGGGCCGCCGCCGACGCTCACGATGACCGGGCTGGTGATCAGGACGCCGGCCAGCAGCACCGCGACCAGAGCGGCCGCGCACAACGCGGGCACCACCGTGGCCAGCAGGAGCGCGTAGCCCGTTTCACGCCAGGCAACCGGGTCGGTGTAGCGGGCCCGGAGCCACGCCGCCGGCCGCCCGCCGGTGCACGGCGGGCCGGGCCGGACGCTTGTCCACCATGCGCAGCCGCCAGCGGGCCGCTGCCACGACCGGGATCGCGATCAGCGGCCCGAGCGCGGCCACCAGCGCGGCGCCGAGCAGCACCAGGGCAGCGATCGTACCGGCCTGGAACCCGCCTGCCGCCAGCACAAGCCAGGGCACGGCGGGGACCGCAAGACCGGCTGCGGCCACCACTGCCACGCCTACGGTGGCGAACAGGTACCCGGCCGACCGCCAGGGCCAGCCGCTCACCGGCAGGAAACGCCAGCCAGCCGCCTTGAGGGCGGTCTCCGGTGCTCCTGCGCGCATGCCGCTCACAGTAGCCGCCCGCCGGCTGGGCGGAAGCGAGGCCAAGCGTAGTCCCCCAGGTATGCCTAGCCGTACCCGGTTTACGGCTACTGGTCGTAGTGCCACGCCCTCGCCCGGCTGGTTGCCTCGAGGGCGACGGAAGATCACGCGATGCCCAGGCGGAGAGCCGGGCGAGGGACGGTTGGATGCCGATGGCTGCCGAGCAGGCACTGAACAGTTACCCGGTGGAAGAGACAGCCCAGGACCCGGTGGTGCTAGACGCGGTCGGCAAGCGGTTCGGTCGCGGGCGCGGGGCGGTGACAGCCCTCGATAGCGTGTCCCTGTCGTTTCCTGCGGGGACCTTCACCGCGGTGCTCGGCGTCTCCGGGTCCGGTAAGACGACCCTGCTGCAGTGCGCCGCCGGGCTCGAGCAGCCCAGTTCCGGGACGGTGCGATTGTGCGGCGCGGAACTGGCGCGGCTGTCGGACCGGCAGCGGGCGGTGCTGCGCCGCCAGCGGGTTGGCTTCGTGTTCCAGGAGCTGAACCTGGTGCCCGAACTGACGGTTGGGGAGAACATCGCCCTGCCGCTGCGACTGGACCGCCGGCACGTGGCACCGGCCGCGATCGAGCGGGCGGCGGCACGCGTCGGCCTGCACCCGGGGCAGCTGCGCCGGCTGCCGTCGCAGCTGTCCGGCGGCCAGCAGCAGCGGGCGGCGATCGCCCGCGCCCTGATCACCAGCCCGGAGGTGATCTTCGCCGACGAGCCCACCGGGGCCCTCGACCCGTACACGGCCGACGGCGTGCTGCGGCTGCTGCGGCAGGCCGCCGCCGGGACGACCGTGGTGATCGTCACCCACCAGCCGGAGGTCAGCCGGTTCTGCGACCGCGCGGTGTTCCTCTACGCCGGCCGCATCGACGCCGTCGCCGGCGCGCCGGAGCCGGCGGCGGTCGCGGCGCGGCTGCACACGCTCGGCGAGCGGGCCAGCGGCCAGCACACGGGCGGCGGTGACTGGTGATGCGCGGCTGGATGCTCGCCGGGCTGCGTCGGCACCCGGGGCCGCTGATCGGCACGCTCGCCGCCGCCACGACCACGGCTGCGCTGCTGGTCGCGTCGTTCGGCATCGCTGGCGCGCATACGCCGTCGCCGCTCGGCCGGCTGGCCGGCACGGATGTCGTGGTGGCCGCAAGCACCCAGCTCACCGTGACCACCGGCACTGGCGACTCGGCCTCGACCCAGACCGCGCCGCTGCAGGCCTACCGGGGCGTGCGCGCTCAGCTCGCGAGCCAGCTGGCCCGTGTGCCTGGAGTCGCCTCCGCGGCCGGCGATACCGGGTTCCCCGGCGGCACCGTCAAACCCGGGCTGGCCGACCTGATCGCGGTCAAGGCCGATCCCGGCGTCAGCGCCGGCACGCTCGCCCAGCGCATTAAGGCCGCCCTCCCCGGTGCCGCCGGGTACACGGTCGCGACCGGGGCCGCCCGCGCCGACCTGGCCAACCTCGGCCTCGCGGTCGAGGTAGCCAACGGCCATGACTTCGCCGGCGCGGTGATCCCCCTGCTCATCACCACCGCCCTGTTCACGCTGGCCGCCACCACCGCGCTCTCGGTCGACCTGCGGCGCCGCCGGTTCGCCCTGCTGCGCGCGGTCGGTGCCACCCGGGGCCAGGTGCACCGGGCCGTGCTCGCCGAGCAGGCGCTGCTCGCGGTGGCCGGCGGCGTGGTCGGCTACCTGCCCGGCATCATGCTCGGCGGGCTCGCCGTTGATGCGCTGGCGGCGCACGGCATCTTTCCCGGCGGCTCAAGCGCGGCGTCAAGCCCCTGGTTCGCCGTGCTCGCCTGCGTGATCAACCTGCCGGTCTGCTTGCTTACCGCGCTGTTCGCTGCCCGCCGCGCCGCGCGGACCAGCCCGGCAAGGGCGGTACGCGAGACGAACGCCGAACGCACCAGGACGCACCCGGTTCGCCTGCTGCTCGGCCTGGCGGCCGCGGCCGGCGCGGTGGTGCTCGGCGTCCTCGCGCTGCACCAGAATGGCCCCGATGCCGAGGTTCAGATGCTGCTGATGGTGGGTGGCGCCTCTATGGCGGCGGTCGCGCTGCTCGGCCCGGTGCTCGTCAGCTGGGCGGCGGCCGTCGCGCGGCCGCTGGCCGGCACCGGCCCGGCGGCCCGGCTGGCCCTGGCTACCATCCGCCGGCTTCCCCGCCGCACCGGCTCCGCGGTCATCCCCATTGCGATGGCCGTGGGCCTGACCGGCGCGCTCGCGTTCTTCAACACCAGCATCGCCCACGCCGCCGCCCGCCAGTCCACGCAGTCGGTTACGGCGAGCTACGTGCTCGGCGGCGGTGCCCTCGGCAGCAGTGCCCTTGACGAGGCGAGCCGCCTGCCCGGGGTCCGCGCCGCCGTCGGCGTCACCCCGCTGAACATCGGCGTCACCGACCCGGACCTTGACTTCCTCGGCGGCGAGGCGGTCACCGCAGGACGTGGGCAGCTCAGCCAGGTACTCGACCTCGGCGTGACCAGCGGCAGCCTCGCGCGGCTCACGCCAGGCCAGGTCGCCATCAGCACCACCGAGGCAGGCACTGGCGCCATGCATGTGGGCGTCGGCGCCACGATCACCGTCTACCTGCCGGACGGAACCCCGTACCGGGCGACGGTCAGCGCGATCTACCAGCGCTCCCTGGCCCTTGGCGACCTGCTCATCCCTGCGACCGTGGCCAGCGGTCACACGGGCGCCCCGGCCGGGTACGGCCAGATCCTGGTGAGCGGCGGCAGCCAGCGAGAGCTCGCGGCCCTGGCCGCGGCCCATCCGGGCGCCAGGCTCGCCAGCCGGGCCGTCTACAACGCCCAGGTCGCGCAGGCCACCGGGCAAGACAGCTTCGGCGACAACATCATCCTCGGCGTGATCGCCGCGCTTGCGGCGATCACCATGGTCAACACCCTCGCGGTGTCCACCATCGAACGGCGCCGCCAGATACGGCTGCTGTCCAGGATCGGCGCGACCACCAGCCAGCTGGCCGCCCTATTCCGCTGGCAGGCCCTGTTCGTCGCCGTTATCGGAATTACCGCCGGCGCCGCCGTCTGCGCGGGCACCCTTGCCGGCATGGACCGCGCGGTGACCGGCACCGCGGTGCCCTACATCCCCGCCGCCCGCGCCGCGCTGATCGTCACCGCCGTCGCCGCCCTCGCCTATGGCACGATCATGGCAACCTTCACGCTATCTCTCGCCGGGCGGAACTCTCGTGAGCGCCTTGCCGCGACGCCGTCATTCATCCGCCTGCGCCGCCGGAATCATGATCCCGGGCCGGACTATCCGGCGCTTGTGGCCAGGACGCTGCACCCGCGTTCCTTCGTCAACGTGAGCTGCTACGGCGCTTCGCCCTACGACATGACCCACCCGCAGAAATCACTGGATCAGGTCAACCCGCCACAGCTCAGCGCCGTCTCCGCTGCCGACTCGCTGGTAACAGTCCAAGTCGGCGGCGACGACATAGGCTTCACCCGGATCTTCACCACCTGTGGCGAGCTGAGCCTGACCGACTCGTCCGGGTCGCCATGCCAGGACCACTGCACCGATGACGGCACCGACCAGCTCGGGCAGGGCGTGCTGAAGCCGTGCTGACCCACGCCCACCCGCACGCGATCTACCTGGGGAAACTGCCCGCTGTTCCACGATCACCCAGATCTACGAGGGGACGAACAAGATCCAGCGCATGGTGATGGCCAGGCAGCTGCTCAAGGGCTGACCAACCGATGATGACCTGCGGTTTCTTCTGACCCGCTGGCGCGGCTACAAGCCGGAAGGACTCCGCATCCAGGCGCGGAGCCGCTCGGCGCGACTGGATAGGTAGGTTGCTAGCTTGTCGGTGTCCGCGACGTTCAGGGTGAGGTTCATCTGGTTGAGGGACCTCGCGACGATCAGCGACTCGAACAGAGCCGGGGAGATGTCCGGCCATGGGCGACAGTCGCTGTACCCGCTGCGGAACGCATCGGCGAGCCGGTCCCCGTCCGGACGACGGCGCAGGTCGGCGACCGTGATTGCCAGGTCCTGGGCCTCGAAGCCCAGCACAGTGTCCTGGAAGTCGATGGGCACCAGGCCATGCAGCGGCGAGGTGATCACGTTCGCCGGGGTCAGGTCTCCGTGCACCAGGTGCGGCGGGTGCGGCGGGTTCCGCCAGAACCAGTCCACCACCGACTGGGCACGGGCCAGGGCGTCGGAGAACAGGGTCCCGAACCCGAACCGCAACCCGGCCGCCGACAACTGGTCCGGCAGCCGCCAGTAAAGGACGCGGTCCGCCACGAGCGTTCCCCCATCACGGGAAGGAGCCCACGCGGCGGCATCCTGGTGCAGCCCGGCCGCCAGCCTGCCCAGCGCGGTCGCACGGCGCTCGGTCAGGCGAGTGCGCAGCGAGCGCCCGGTCACCCACTCGAAGAGGACACAGACCCGGGAACCTTGTGCTGCCCGGGCGTCCGGCACCAGAGTCGCGAATTCGCCGGCCGCGTTGGCATACACGTCGGGAACGTACACACCTTGCTGGCGCAGCCTCCGGTGCCAGGCCGCCTCGACGGCGGCCGTGCCCTCTGAGTGGATCTGCAACGCGGGCCCCACGCGAAGCGCGTAGACCGCCGAGGCGGCGGTGACCCTGAAGATGGTGTTGAACGACTCCGCTGCCAGCCTGATCCTCTGCGGTGCCACGGCGTAGCTCCGGAGGGCTTCGACGGCCACCGCTCTGCGCTCAGACATCGCGTCCCATGGTGCCGCACTCGGGCGCGAAAAAGAAATCGTTCAGCCTGGGCGGCTATTGGCGACAAGGGGCATGAACAGGTCGTCCACGATCGCGCGGACCCGCTCCGGCGGGATCGGCTTGTAGGTCATCAGCATGTCGTGACGGATCAGGTCGAACGGCATGGTCAGGATGGCCGGGGGGATGCGGTCGAGATCGATCTCGCCGCGCTCGTGCGCCCGGGCGAAGACCCGGCCTGACTCCGGCGGGCGGTCGGCCAGGATTTTCTCGCGCACCTGGGCCGGGGTGAGCCCAGTGCTGGCCCGCAGGCCGGAGAACACGGCGCTGATGGCGGCGGCGAAGCTGACCCGCGTGCTGCTGAAGCTGCTGAGCACCGCGATCATGTCATCGCGCAGGCTGCCGGTGTCAGGGACGTCGATGAAGTGCGTGGTGCCGTAGTGGCGGATGGCGGCGATCACCAGGTCGTCCTTGTTGGGCCAGCGCCGGTACAGTACCGCCACGCCCGTCTTCGCGCGGGCCGCGACCGACTCCATCGTCAGCTTGGCATAGCCGGCCTCGACGAGCTCCTGCCAGGCGGCCTCAAGCAGCGCAGCCTCCAGTTCCTCCCCGCGCCGCCGCTGCCGGGTCCGTTGCGCCTGCTCGGTCATGGAAAACAGCGTAGCGGCCCGGGGAAATTAAGAGAGGTTTGCATTCCCTAACGATCCGCCTTATTCTATAAGAGAAGGATTCATCTCTTATAGAGGTAGCACGGCATGGCAGCGACACCAGTGAAGCCCGCGGCCGAGAAGCTGGACCCCGCGGTGATCAGGACGGCCCTGATCATCATCGCCGGCGGGCTGGCCGTCATCTTCGATACCACGATCGTCAGCGTCGCCCTGCACACGCTCTCGCTGAAGCTGCACACCCCGGTCACGACCATCCAATGGGTGAGCACCGGCTACCTGCTGGCGCTCGGCATCGCGGTGCCGCTGTCCACCTGGGGCCTGAAGCGGTTCGGCGGCAAGCGGCTGTGGATCTTCGCGCTCGCCGTTTTCCTTGTCGGCTCGATCGGGTCCAGCCTGGCGTGGAACGTCGGCTCGCTCATCAGCTGCCGAGTGGTTCAGGGCATCGGCGGCGGCCTCATGCTCCCGCTGATGACCACGCTCATCTTCCAGGCCGCGGGCGGCAAGTCGCTCGGGCGGCTCGTCACCTACATCGGCCTGCCTGCGTTGCTCGGCCCGGTCCTCGGCCCGCTGATCGGCGGCGCCATCCTGACCCACCTGAGCTGGCGGTTCATGTTCTGGGTGAACGTGCCGTTCTGCATCGCCGGCATCCTGCTCGCCTGGCGTTACCTGCACGTCGACGCGCCCGCCGACCCGGACCCGGCAGCCGGCAAGCCAAGGCTGGACCTACCCGGGCTCCTCCTCGTCGCGCCGGGCACCTCGGTCGTCCTGCTCGGCCTGGCCAACGCCGGCACCGCCGCCGGGTTCGCCCACCCGGACGTCATCGTCCCGCTCATCATCGGCGTCGCGCTGCTCGCCGCCTTCGCCGGCTACGCGCTGCGCACCAGTCACCCCCTGGTCGAGGTCCGACTGCTCGCCAGGCGGTCGGTCGGCTCCGCCAGCGCCATGCTGTTCTTCTCCGGCTTCTCCCTGTACGGCGCGATGCTCCTGCTACCGCTGTTCTACCAGGACGTACGCGGCACCACCGCGCTCGGCGCCGGGGTCATGCTCGTGCCGCAGGGCATCGGCATGCTGCTGTCCCGGACCGTCACCGGGAGCAACATCGACCGGTTCGGCCCGCGCATCCTCACCGTGCTCGGCTTCGTCGTCACCGCCGCCGCGACCGTTCCGTTCGCCCTGGCCGGTCCGCACACCAGCGAATGGCTGCTCGCCCTGTGGATGGTCATCCGCGGGTTCGGCCTCGGGGCCGTCACCATGCCGGTCATGGTCGCCGGCGTCATCGGCCTGGACAAGCAGCAGATCCCGCACTCCAGCGTGCTTACCAGGACCGCGCAGCAGATCGGCGGCTCGTTCGGCACCGCCGTCCTGGCGGTGATCCTCGAGGGCGCCATCGCCGCGCATCCGGCCATGCCGGCGGACGCGTTCCACCTGGCGTTCTGGTGGTCCACGGGCTTCTCGGCCGTCGCCGTGCTGCTCTGCCTGTGGCTCCCCGGCGCCCAGCGGGCGCCCGAGGCCAGTCGCGGCAGCGCCCCCGGCCAGCGCACCGATCCCGTCAGGGCCTAGACCTTCCGGTGCAGGGTTCCTCTTGCGCCGAAGCAGTTGTCTCACTGAGACTACTGGGCAAGGCCGCCGATTGTAACCGGCGATTTCAAGCTGCGGCCTCGGGCGCGAGGAATTGCTCGCGCGTACACGTTCTAAGCGCTCCATCCTGACAACCCGGAGGTCACTAGCATGAGCCTGGCGGACGAAGCGAAGGCGCCGCTGCGCCACACGGACCGGTTCTTCATTGGCGGCGAATGGGTTAGGCCCTCGTCCGGTGCCATGATCGACGTGATCGACTCAGGAACCGAGGAGCTGTACTTCAGGGTCGCTGAGGCGCAGGCGGCCGACATGGCGCGGGCCGTCGAGGCGGCCAGGCTCGCGTTCGACGAAGGTCCCTGGCCACGGCTGACGCACGCGCAGCGCGCTGAGTACCTGCGGGCCATCGGCGCGGGCCTGCGGGGACGCGCCGGCGATCTCGGCCAGATCTGGCCGCGTGAGTCCGGCATCCTGCACGCCATAGCGCCCTACTTCGCGACCGACGCGGCGGCGACATTCGACTACTACGCAGGGCTGGCGGATACGTTCGCGTGGGAAGAGCCGGCCCGGCCTACCGCGGGCGGCGAGTTCGGGCTGATCGTGCGGGAGCCGGTCGGCGTCGTCGGAGCGATCATCCCGTGGAACGTCCCCATCGGCCTGCTCGCCGTCAAGATCGCTCCCGCGCTGATCGCCGGGTGCACGGTCGTGCTCAAGTCGTCGCCCGAGGCACCAGGCGAGGGCTACCTCGTGGCCGAGTGCGCGCAGGCCGCCGGGCTGCCACCGGGGGTGCTCAACGTCGTAACAGCCGACCGCGACGTGTCCGAACTGCTGGTCCGCGATCCGCGCGTCGACAAGATCGCGTTCACCGGCTCGACCGCCGCCGGGCGGCGGATCGGGTCCATCTGCGGGGAGCGGATCGCGCGCTGCACGCTGGAACTCGGCGGCAAGTCGGCTGCGGTGATCCTTGACGACGCCGACATCGCGACCGCGGCGGCGAACATCTCCTCCGCCGAGTGCTTCCTGTCCGGCCAGATCTGCTCGTCGCTGACCAGGATCGTGGTCCCGCGGCATCGCCACGACGAATTGCTCGAGGCGCTCGCCAGCACGTTCTCGCAGGTCCGCGTCGGGAACCCGTTCCACCCCCAGACGCAGATGGGACCCCTGGCCGCCAGCCGCCAGCGCGACCGAGTCGAGGGCTACATCGCCAAAGGGATAGCGGACGGCGCAACGCTGGCCACCGGCGGCGGACGGCCCAAGGACCTGGACCGGGGATGGTACGTCGAGCCGACAGTGTTCGGAAACGTGGACAACTCGTCTGTGGTCGCGCAGGAGGAGATCTTCGGCCCGGTGCTCAGCGTCGTGTCTGCCCGGGACGAGCAGGACGCGATCCGGCTGGCGAACGACACGATCTACGGACTGAACGCCTCTGTGTTCACCGATGACGTGAACCGCGCCCGCGACGTGGCCCGTCAATTGCGCTCCGGCACCGTCGGCCACAACCACTTCCGCACCGACTTCGGCATCGCATTCGGCGGGTTCAAGCAGTCGGGGATCGGGAGGGAAGGCGGACTCGAAGGACTGCATCATTACCTTGAAGTAAAAACCGTGATCCTCGAGGGCCGCCCCACCGGTTACGAGGTCTCGGACTGGTAACGATCTGGTAACGATCGGGTAAACGGCCGGGACCGGCCCTCGCTCGTCCTGCCGCGTACCTCCGGAGCCAGCCATTCCGGCGGAGACCGCCAACGGCCGGAACATCCTCGCCCAGGCACCGGTCAGGTACTTGTCGCGGACCTGCGACGGTCGCGGCCGCGCGGATCGCGACCAGGGCGCCGCCGGCGGGAGCCGGGCGTCCTGCCCGCCGGCCCGCTGCCCTTGGCCGTGCCTATCCGTGACGTGTCGGCTCCTCGCGTGCCGGTCCGCGGCGGGCGGGCGGGGACGGGCGGGATCGGCGTGCCGGAGGTCGCGAACTCGCGGACCGCGTGGTGCCCCGGGGCAGCGTCGTGCCTGGCGGCGGTAATTCCGGCCGCGGTGTGCATCCGTTGCAGGTCGCGGACCTGTCCGCGCTCGACCAGCGCGACGACATGACCGGAGGCGCCAGCCCGCGCCGTGCGGCCAGAGCGGTGCAGGTAATCCTTGTGGTCCTCCGGCGGGTCGAACTGCACGACCAGGTCGACGTCATCGACGTGGATGCCGCGGGCGGCGACGTCGGTGGCGACGAGTACCCGCGGATCTCCGGCCGCGAACGCGTCGAGGGCGCGCTGGCGCTGGTTCTGGTTGCGGTTGCCGTGAATGGCCGCGGCGCCGACACCGGCCCTGGACAGCTGCTTTGCGAGCCGGTCCGCGCCGTGCTTGGTGCGGACGAAGAACAGCGTCCGGCCCGGACGGCTGGCAATCTCCGCCGCGACCGGCACCTTATCCTCCGCGCTGAGCACCAGGATGCTGTGCTCGGCCGACACGGACTCGGTGGCCCGTGGCACCGCGTGCAGGGCGGGGTTGGTGACGTACTTGATTACCAGCTGGCCGACGCCGCGGTCGAGTGTGGCCGAGAAGAACATCCGCTGGCCGTCGGCCGGGGTCTGGTCGAGGAGTTGGGTGACCGCGGGCAGGAAACCGAGGTCGGCCATGTGATCGGCTTCGTCCAGAACGGTGATCTCGATGCGCGCGAGCGTGCAGGCGTGCCGCGCGATCAGGTCGGTGAGTCGGCCGGGGGTCGCCACTATGACGTCGGCGTTGCGCACGTGGTCGATCTGCCGGCCAATCGGCACGCCGCCGTAGACGGTCGCGATGCTCAGACCGATGGTCTGGCCCAGAGGCGACAGCACGTCGGCGACCTGCTGGGCCAGCTCGCGGGTCGGCACCAGGACGAGTGCGCGGGGTGCCTTCTGCTGCCGCGGCGGCGTGCTGGCGGCCAGCCTGGTCAGCAGCGGGAGGCCGAAAGCGAGGGTCTTGCCGGATCCAGTCTGGGCCCGGCCGAGGACGTCGCGACCCGTCAGGGCATCAGGTATGGCCCGGGACTGGATGGCGAACGGCTCCAGGATGCCACCCGCGGTCAGCGCCGTGACCAGGCGAGGGTGCACGCCTAGCTCGGCAAAACTGGATGCGGGTGGCTCAGGAACAGCGGCGGCCGCGACCAGGGCCGCCTCGAGGCCGGAACCCGGATCGCGCCGTTGTTCTTGGCGATGCTGGTCCGGGCGGCTCTGGCCCGGTTTCGGGCGACGTTGGCCCGGGAGGCGCGGTTCTTGACGGCGCTGGACGGGCGCAGGTCGACGCTGGGAGCCGTGTGGCATGCGTGAACTCCATCAGTAGTGCGGGGTCGCGCCATGCTCTACAGATGCCAGGCGACAGAGGCTGCCTGACCAGATACCGAATTGCTCACACAAGCGACCGTGCGGGCTCCTTGCCCGCGAGGGCGACTGTAGTCAACCGCCAGAGGATCTAAGGCCCGCGCAAGCCGCAGTATTCCCGCCGGCCGTGGTCAGGGATACCGTGCCTTTGCGACGCGCTGGTGAGCGTGGCCAGCTCAGGCTGAGACGAAACCCTGAACAGCCAGGTCACCCTCTGGAAGAAGCGTGCACGCCGAGGCGGCACCCATCCGAGACGGGTTAACCACCGTTGGCCGGCGGCGGAATCGCCAGGACACCCCTGGGATCCCGGAGCGCGGAGTGCGCGCGATGGTGTTTACTGGTTCTGGTTGTAGTAGAAGTTCGTGTTCGCGTCATAGCGCCTGCGAAATTCTTCCAGCGGCGCCGCGGATTCCAGAACCTGGCTTTCGAGGACAGGCGGTCGCAGCAGCCCGGGGCCCGCACACGCGGCCCCGAAGATCGTCTCAGCAGGAGAAAGCACAGTGGCTCAGGGCACAGTGAAGTGGTTCAACGCCGACAAGGGCTATGGTTTCATCGCCCCCGACGACGGTAGTCCCGACGTCTTCGTTCACCACTCCGCCATCAAGGTAGACGGCTACCGCAGCCTGCAGGAAAACCAGCGGGTCGAGTTCACCGCCGTCCGCGGTGCCAAGGGTCCCCAGGCCGAGGAAGTCCACCCGGCCTGACCCGGACCGCAAAACCGGAACGGGGTGGCTCATAGCTGGTCACCCCGTTCCTGGCGGGCCATGTGGGCGGCCGGGTGGGCAGGGCGCGCATCTTGTCCCCCGGCTGGACAGAAGGGGCCCATACTGGAGTTGATGAAACCTCCCCACGCCGTGTCCCGGCGTTCCCTGCCCGGAAGTCCCTTCAATGCACGGCCCGTGGATCCGCCCGCCGTACAGTTCGCTGTGCGCGACCAGGTGACCCACGACAAGTACGGCCTCGGCCGCGTCATCCTGGTCGAGGGCGACGATGCGGTAGTCGTCGACTTCGGTTCGCTCCGGGTGCGGGTCTTGCCGCCTTTCGCCAAGCTGACCAGGCTCTGAGCCACTTCAGGTCGCATCGGGGTCCCCGTCGGCCAGGAGGGTTAGGATCTCGCC
>Ga0335074_10007381_pt1 | contig 15236 bp, 19 predicted proteins | sample Lox_Sample_23_FD_206715 | JGI IMG/M metagenome (GOLD analysis project Ga0335074, IMG submission 206715) | Soil microbial communities from Loxahatchee National Wildlife Refuge, Florida, United States - Lox_Sample_2.3 | ecosystem: Environmental > Terrestrial > Soil > Wetlands | place: USA...
CCTGACCAGCAAGCCCGAACCCGCCGACCAGGAAAGGACACCATCCAGGGGACCAGTGGAACCCCCGGCACCCGGCCCGCCAGCCGGGCAGTCGGCATACCCGGGCACCCGGAAAAGGGCTAGCCGACCGCCACGCCAGCCCCAGACCGTCGATCACCGGCCGCGTGAATGATCAGGGCTAGAGCCGACTGCGGGAGGTGGAGCGATTCAGGATGTCGTGATGTTGGTAGCGAGGAACGCCGCGATGAAGAGCACGACGCCGGCGCACGCGAATGCCGCGCCGATGATGCGCGTGAGTGCTGCCTGGCGAGCCACGCGATCCTGAAGCGGCTGGCTGAGGGTTTGCTTCCACGGAGGGATGTTGCGGAGCGGCTTTTCCAGCCAGCGGACTGAGTCCAGGGACCTGCGGGCGTGCCAGGTTGCGGAGCCCTTGTAGTTGGCTGCGAGCGCCAGGCCGCCGACCGCGAGTCCCGCGCCGACGATGGCCATGATGATCCGTGGTTCAAGGTCGGCCATTGTTGCCTCCGCCGGGGGGCCGGTAGCTCCGCGCCCCGACATGATCTCTTTTATCCGGGATTAGCTGTCGTGCGCAAGGGTGAGCTCTTGCGCTAGCGGGCTGCGGCTATCACCAGCTTCACGTGTGGTTAGGCGCCGGGCCGGACGCTGACCTGCGCGAGCACGGTGCCCAGCAGTGTGCAGCCCCAAGGCGCCTGGTCATTCTTCCGCGGTGGTCCCGAATAGTTCCTCGCCGTCGCTGCCGCCGAGCAGGAAGACAAACCGCTCCAGGTCGCCGCGCAGTTCGTTCAGGCCGTAGGCGGGGTGGCCGACGAACTGTGTCAGCGATGCGGCAAGGCGGCCTGGGTCGCGGGCCAGCCATTCGCTCAGGAACTCCAGCATTTCCGCAAGCTCGGCGGCATCGCCGACGTTGAGTCTCACCTCGGGCACGACGATCACCGTCCTTCCGGGTTGAGCGGCGCCAGCGAGCGCTTGTCGGTGGCGTTGGCCTTGTAGCGGTGGATCTCGCTGCTGGTGGTGCGAGGCACGACGGCGGCGGTTTCGCCGTCGATGATGACCTGGAAGTGGTTGTTCTCGCAGATGACAGTGGCGGTCTTGCCTGCGTGGATCATCCCGGCGTGGATCTTCTGCCGGGCGACCATCAGTGAGCCACGGCAGGACACCCGCCGCTGCACTGTGACCGGACCGCGGGGCTGGGGTGGCAGGGAGCGGGCGCGGCGGGCTCCGCGCAGCCGGTGCCGGTCCGCGGGCGGGATGGGGCAGGGCAGGGTGCGCAGCAATTCGCCGTCGTGGCTGATGACGCTCATCTGGGTGCCGTCCATCCGCAGCGTGACGCGCTGGCCAGCCAGCTCATAGCCGACGCTGAGCTGCTTGCCGGCCAGGCCGACCAGGCCGGCGCCGTTGACCATCCGGTCGACCTCGACCGCAGTGCTGATCCCGGCCGAGAGGGGCGGCGGTCCGGCGGGACGGGCTCCGTCGGCGGCCAGGCGGGCCAGCTCGATGACACCCAGCCTGGAGGGCAGAGTCTTGAGCCGCGTGCCGTCCAGCACCACATGCAGGGTGCTCTCATCGACCCAGATGCTGACGGTGCGGCCCGCCAGCGCCGGGCCGAGCCAGATCTGCTGCCCGCCGATCCACAAGTTCCCCGACGGGGGCACCAGCCGGTCAGCCTCCACCGCTGTCAGCGCCCGCTCCGCCCGCTCAACTACCGCAGCACGCGTGTGATCTGGCTCCGGTGGTGGACTCAGCTGCACCGGTAGTCGCAGTTCCGGCCCTGACGTGACGGGCCTGAACCGGGAGGCGGGGAAGGCCATGTCCAGGGACTGGTGGGGCCGGTCAGTGTTGTACTCCTGCCGCCACGCGTCCAGCGCCGACTGCAGGTCCTCGATCGAGTCGAACGGGCCGTGATCGATGAGCAGCTCGTTTTGCAGGGACTGGTGTAGCCGCTCGATCTTCCCGGTCGTGGTCGGCGACTTCGGCTTGGTCAGCCGCTGGGTGATGCCGTTCTCCCGGCAGATCCGCTCGAACAGCACCGCCGCCGGGCGGGGCTTGATGAACCGCCCGGTAAACACGGTCCCGTTATCCGACAAGACCTCCTCGGGGATGCCATAGGTCTTCATGGCGTCGAGGAAGGCCTGGCAGACCGGCCGCGCGGTCGCCCGCAAAACCGCCTTGGCGATGACGCAGTACCGGGAATGATCATCGATCCCGGTCACGATCTTCACCTCCCGGCCAGTAGCCAGGAACGCGCTCGCGGTGACATCCAGCTGCCACAACTGCATTGGTTCCTCGCGCTGCCACCGCTTGTAGTCCTCCCGGCGGCGCTTACGGGACCTGGGCTCGATCAGGTGGTTGCGGACCAGCACCCGGTAGACCGTGGAGCGGGTGACGGTGGCGTGCCCGCGGCGGTCCATCTCGAACACCAGCCGCTTCGGCCCCCACTTCGAGTGCTTGCGGCGCAGCTCGCAGATCGCCGACTCCAGCTCGGCGGAGATCTGCCACGGATGATGAATGACCTTGTGGCTGCGGTCAGCTAACCCCGACGGACCCTCGTCCCGGTAGCGGCGCAGCCATGCGTGCACGCTCTGGCGGCTGACCCCGTATCGCTCGGCCACCTCGGTCACCGGGACGCCTGCCCGCACTTCCAGGACGGCCCGGTATCTCTGCTCGGTCACGCTCAGCTCCCACAGCATGAGCGGGAGTGTCAAGCATCAAGCGAAGCCGAGGTGTAAAGCATCAAGCGGGACAGCACAGTCGTAGGGGCGCCTGGCCGGTGAGAACTTCCTCTACTACTTCAAGGGCACGCCTCCGGTGCGCCAGGCCGTGCCGGGCCCGGCCAGGTCGTGCACGGACGCGAAGGCGCCAGGCGAAGAGCCAACCGGAGCAGGGAAAAAGCACCGGCACAGCTTGGCGGTGGAGACGGGGACAAGCCTGCATCGGGGCGTCAGCATGCGGCGCTGCCACCAGTCGGCTGTCCCCGGACCCGCAGGCAGCCGGTAGCCGACTCCAACGCGCCGCCGGTACCGCGCCTGCAGGACGATCCGGGCCCGTTCTCGCCGCGCCGGGCATTCTGTCGCCGTGCAAAGATCGCCGTCAAGGACGCGTCGCCTGCGGCGATGGCGCAAGCAATGCCGCGAAGTTAAGGGCCGGGTGACCAGGTCAAGGAAGATCACGTTGCGGCGTGTCGGCGGAAGAAGAAACAGAACCTCTGTTAGCTAAGGGGCAACCCGTCAAGATCGTCCCAGCCACCAGTGCTAGCGGCCACGAGAAAATCCCTGTGTGCGGCCAGTTAGCTCCCGGTGCGCGGCCATCAGAATTCCCGGTGCGCGGTCATCTGATCTCCCGGTGACCGGCGTGTCCTGATGCAGGTGGTCCCTCCGGTGTGGATGGGTTCGGTGTGAGTTCATCGCCCATCGGCCCGGAGGGACCGTGACCAAGTCTGGCAGGGAGATCATGGAAATTCTTGAGGCGTATGACCTGACCCGTTGCGCGCATTCGGCGGCGCAGCTGGCCGGGACGGACCGTAAGACCGTGGCCCGGTATGTGGCGCTGCGGGAGGCCGGAGCTGATCCGGCCGCGCGGGAGCGGCGGTCCCGGTCGATCGATGCGTTCCTGGGCAAGGCCGAGGAGCTGGTCGACCGCAGTAACGGCAAGATCCGCGCGGATGTGGTGCACCGCAGGCTGACCGCGATGGGTTATGACGGTTCAGAGCGCACCACGCGGCGGGCGGTCGCCGAGCTGAAGGCGGCCTGGCGGGGCGGGCACCGGCGGACTTACCGGCCGTGGGTGCCCGAGCCGGGGATGTGGCTGCAGTGGGACTGGGGCGAGGGCCCGAGGATCGCCGGGCGGCGTACGCAGTTGTTCTGCTGCTGGCTGGCGTGGTCGCGGTTCCGGGTGGTGCTGCCGTCCTGGGATCAGGGGCTGGGCAGCCTGACCGGGTGCCTGGACCGGGCGCTGCGGGTTATCGGCGGCGCGCCGGCTTATTTGCTGACCGATAACGCCAAGACGGTGACGGTGGAGCACGTGGCCGGGATCCCGGTCCGGCATCCGGACATGGTGGCGCTGGGCCGGCATTACGGCTGCACGGTGCAGACGTGCCGGCCGTTCGACCCGGAATCCAAGGGCGGTACGGAGGCGACGGTGAAGATAGCCAAGTGGGACCTGGTGCCCGCGGAGGCGAACCTGCGGGAGCAGTACGCCACCTTCGCCGGGCTGGAGGCCGCGTGCGCCGAGTTCAGTGACCGGGTGAACGGCCGCGTGCACCGGGAAAGCGCGGCGGTCCCGGTACAGCGGCTGGCCGCCGAGCGCAGCCACCTGCATCGGCTGCCGGCCGACCCGTACGTGCTGGCGCTGGGTGAGGAGCGGCTGGTCAATGACGATCAGACGATCCGGTTCGGGTCGGTGCGGTATTCCACCCCGCCCGGCCACGTCGGGGACCGGGTGTGGTGCCGGGTGCACGGCAGCGAGCTGGTCATCGTCGCCCGCGTCGGCGCCGGGCTGACCGAGATCGCCCGCCACGCCCTGTCCACGCCCGGCAACCCGCGGATCGCTGATGAGCACTACCCCGGCCATCCGGGCGGCAACGGGCCCCGCCAGCCGCGGCCCCGGCCGCGGACGGCTGCCGAGGTCGCGTTCCTGGACCTGGGCGAGGGCGCGGCCCGGTGGCTGACCGAGGCCGCCGCGGCCGGGACGCAGCGGGTGCGGTTGAAGATGGCCCGCGCGGTCGAGCTCGCTGCCGTGGTCGGCGCCGCGAACGTTGACCAGGCCCTCGGCCTGGCGGCGATCTGGAGCCGGTTCGCCGACGAGGACCTTCCGGCCATCGTCGACCACCTGGCCGCCGCCGGCCAGGCCGGACAGGGGGTAACCGCCGATGAGGCACACTCGGCCCAGCCCGGCACCAGCAGCTGGGCAGCCCTGGGCAGCGCGCAGGTGACCGCATGACGGCCGCGGCGATCTACGAGTGCCCCGGCTGCGGCGAGCGGCAGACCACCCGCCGGTGCCAGGACTGCAACCTGTTCACCCGCCGGCTCGGCGCCGGCGGCGAGTGCCCGCACTGCGGCGAGCTCGTGCTCACCGGCGAGCTGCTCGACGCCCGGGAGCCCCGGTGACCGGCCCGGCCGCCCCGCCGGTCCCGGCCGAGCTGGAACTGCTGCTGCGCCGGATGCGGCTGCCTTACATGCGGCAGTCCGCCGCAGACGTGCTGGCCACCGCCCGGGCCCAGCGCTGGGACCCCGCCGAGGTCCTGCGCGTCCTGCTCGCCGAGGAAGTCACCGGCCGCGACGCCGCCACCCGGCGGACCCGCCGCAAGACCGCGAACTTCCCGGCCGGCAAAACCTTTGCCACCTGGCAGCCCGGCCGGTCCTCCATCCCCGAGCCCACCCAGAACGCCCTGGCCACCCTGGAATGGATCGGCCGGGCCGAAAATCTCGTGGTGGCCGGGCCATCAGGAACGGGCAAAAGCCATTTCGCCGAGGCCCTGGCCCAGGCCGCGATCGACAAAGACCTGCGGGTCGCCTGGTTCACACTCGAATCGCTCACCGCCACGATCGGCCGGGCCAAGGCCGACGCTTCGATCGCCCGCACCGTCGCCCGGATCTGCCGGTCCGACCTGATCTGCGTCGATGACATCGGCATGCTGCCCGCCGGGCAAGACGCCGCCGAGGCGTTCTACCGCATTGTCGATGCCGCCTACGAGCGCCGCTCGGTCGCGGTCACCAGCAACATCCACCCCTCCGGGCTCGACACCATCATGCCCAAGACACTCGCCACCGCCACCGTCGACCGGCTGCTCCACCACGCGCACCTAGTAACAACCAGCGGCGACTCCCACCGCCTCGCCGAGGCCCTTGCCGGCAAGGGGGTGGTCGCGTTGAGCTAACCACCAGACCGGAGATCAACCGGCCACCAGCCAGGATTTCTGGTGACCGCCAGTCAGGAGAACACTCGACCGCCCACCCGGACTTTCCGATGGCCCTTGACACACCAGAGGTCCCGTTGAGCAATCAGTCTGCCACGACCACCATCACTCATGCCGTCACTGTCGCCGAAGGGGCCTTCGCTCCGGGCCATCTGGGCGAGTTAACTCAGTACCTTCCGTTCGAGCTGGTCGATGACGTCCTGGCGCAGACCGGGACCGTGCAGCGGCGGCTGCGTGACCTGCCCTCGCGAGCCGGGGTGTACTTCATCGTGGCCCTCGGGCTGTTCCCGCGGCTGGGCTACGCCCGGGTGTGGGGAAAGCTGACCGCGGGGCGAAGGAGACCACGCCCTGGGACTCGGCGTGATAGGCGGCGTTCCCGTGGACACAGCACTCAGAGTCGCGAAGGGGACAATTCAGTTATCAAGGTGCTGATGCAAGGCATGATCAGCCTCTGCCAGGCGTGCCCTCGTACGGCAGACAAGTACAGCAACGCTGCCGACCGGCACCGCTTGACGATGACTGACACTAACCCAGCGACCTGCTCCAACGACCTCAGACGATCCCGCCGCCGAGAGTTCGCATCGAAGAGGCCGCTTGACGTCCGGCGCACCGCCGCATTGCCGGTAGGTCGCCCATAAACTGATTTATGATCGAAGGTGAGGCGCCAATGAACGAGGGTTTGAAGATCGGGTTACGCATCGAGTTCTGGGACAACGGCAAGTGTGGTTTGGCCCTGATCTGCGAAGACGCTTTTCTAGCTTTGGCATTGCCACGCGTCGGCGAGCTGGTCTCTTCACAGATAGTTGCGGGGATTACCCCGCCACCGTGGCTACCTGTTCCATTCGTGACCGTAGCTGCGGTGGAGCACTATCCTGTCAAGCCGCCAGATGCTCCTGGTGTGCAGGTGGTGATCCGGATCGAGGCGCAGGTGTCTCACGACGACCTGCGTCCCTTGCAAGAACAAGGCTGGAGCATCTGGTGATACGGCCCAGTGTCTCGCGACGTCGCCCGGCACTCCGGCGATCTTGCTAACGGAGTGCGAACAACGGTTATGGATCCGTATGGCCAAACCCAGGCACCCAAGCTGATCTCGCGACATGTTCGCCAGTCTGAATCGCCGACAGTCGATTGGCTTGGAACCGCAAAGCCGTCTGAAAGGCGGAGGTTAAAGCTCTGTGGGTAACCTTGGCGCGGACGGCCCATTCCCCGTAAGGGCAGGCGGTCAGGCAATCTTGAGCTGTTCGTCGCCGAAGTCGGCAATGAGCTTCAAAGTGCCACCAAGTGCAGCAACAAAGCGATTCAGCACGTCCTGGGTGGACACGTCGCCGCTCTCGATCTGCGAGATGCGGGCGACCGAGACGCCCATCCGAGCGGCCACCTGCTCCTGGGTCATGCCGCGCCGCTTGCGCATTTCGGCGAGCCGCCAGCCCCGTGCATCATCGAGCATCGCGCGGACTGCGGCATCGAAGGCCTCTTGGCCGCCGGCGGTCTCCACGGCGCGCTCTAGCTGACCAGAATCCCGCCACCGTGACACGCTGGTCATAGGCCCAGCTCCTTTCTCCGCTCAGCCAGGTAGTCATCGTAAAGCTGCTCGGCGCGCGGGATCGAGTCGCGGTACCACCGCTCCCACTGCCCGGACTTGTCGCCTGCCACGAGCAGGATTGCCGACCGCCAAGGGTCAAACACGAAAAGAATGCGGATCTCGCTGCGGCCCGCTGACGGCGGTCGCAGCTCCTTCATGTTGGCGATCCGTGACGCGGTGATTGTGTCCACCAACGGTCGACCTTCGCTTGGCCCGTTGCGTTCGAGGACCAGGATGGCTTGGTTGACCAGCTGATGGCCTGCCGGGTCGGAGTCGTACAGCTCGTCAAGAAACGCTTCGACCTCGTTGGTTAGCAGGATTTCCCACTCCACACGGCTCCTTCTCGTGCGTGTGTTGGCGCGTGTTCAGGTTAAGAATATCCTTAACCTGCGGGGCGAGCAACCTAGCAGAAGACACGTCTACGGATGCCTGCTCAAAAAACGGTCAAGTGGGGTCTCGGCCAGGACGACTCAGCAGCATGATCATGCCTAATACGTGCCTAAACGGCCGAGAGAAGAGATGTTCATGCAGGTGAGAGCGCTTGAAGGAGTAAAACCGTCGGCGCAGCCTACGTTGGTTCGAACCCAACACCTGCCACTAGCTGCGGAAATGGCCCGTGACCCAGGAAACCAGGGCTCGCGGGCGATCTTGGTCTAGTCCGACGGAGTGTCATGAAGTGCCGCTGCGGGGCATCGTGTCCGATGGTCACGGACGTATGGCGGATGCGGCCCGGGCCGGACTACCTGCCACGTCGGCGCTTTGACCGGCTGGCCTTGCCGGCTCGCTGAATACGCTGGACTTTCGGGCCACCGCCCGCCAGACGCTCTTTGCGGCTGAGCGACAGCAGGCGCTCGGCAGCAGCCGCGCGTTCCTCGAAGTCGGCCGGGTGATCGGCCATGGCGCGCGCGGCCACAAAGTGCGCGCGGGCTCCGTCGAGGTCACCGAGAGTCTCCAGTGCGTCGCCCGCATGTACCCTGACCCAGAAGTCGTCGGGCCAGGCCCGCAGGTTCGCCGCGACCTGCGCCCGCGCTTCGTCGCGGCGGCCGGCCTGCGCGAGCGCAACTCCGAGGTCGGCGTCCGTAACCGACTGCAATTCCGGCTCGACGTGGGCGAGCGCTTCGGCCACCGACAACGCCTCGTCCGTCAGGCCCGCTCGGCCCAGGTTAAGGATGAAGTTCATGAGCCAGTCCGGAATGTCGGGCCCGTACTCCGGGTCCTCGCCGAGCGCGACGCCGAAGTCGCGGCCCCGCCCGGAGAACCAGGCGGCTGCCTCGACGACCAGCCGCGCCCGCTCGGCGAGATCGGCTGGCTCCGGCACGACGTACATTGCCTCGCTGGCCCCGGCCAGCCCCGTCGCCAGCCCGTTCGGCAGATGTGGCAGCTCCCTGCGGATGGTCGCGTCCGTCAGCGCACCCCAGCCGTCTGGATTACTCCGTTCCGCTCGCGCGAGCCGCTCCTTGATGACAGCGTCCGCCTGCTTGCGGTGAGCCGCGCACATCGAATCCTGCGACTCGGCCAAGTCGGCGGGAAAGCCGAAACGTTTCCCTGCGCACGCGGGGCAGCCGGGCTGGCCTGGCGACAAGGCTGCAAGCTCGACCTGGGACCGGTCTAGGTCGACTGGCCCGAAAGCATGCTGGATCACGTCCTGGATGGTGCCGAGGCCGATGTCGTCCCACGAAGGTGGGTCAGCGCTGATGGTTGCCGAACCCAGCGTGGCTCCGGCGGGCAGGTCGGCGAGCAGGTCAGGCACTGAGTGGTCGAGGACGAGCGACGAGTAACGACCCGCGGTGACCTGCTGCTCGTGCCCGGCCGCGGTAACGACCGCGCTGCCGGCGATCGCGGTCAGCGTGGTGGCGATCGGCTCATGGCGGGCAGCGGCGAGACCGTTGAGCCGCCAGATAGGTATGTGGACGGCGATCTCCAGACCAAGCGAACCGGTGTTCACCGCCGCGATCCCGGCCGGCCGGGGCACGTACGTCTCCAGCGGGTCCCAGGTGAGCACGAACACCCGGAGCGCTTCGGCCATCCTGGCCTCGAGGGCTGGCAATCCGCTCCACGTAACTTTCAGTTCGAGCAGCTTCTTCTCGGTCACCGGCGGCGCGGACAGCAGTTGCGCGGCGTCAGCTGGCAACCCTGCAAGCGCTTCGCTGCCGAGGCTGGTCACGGGTCTGACAATACGCAAGCTCCCGGCCGGAAATGCGGATACGCACGCCACGCCCGGCTACGCGCCGGGCGGAGTTCCGCGGCGCCCTCGATGGCGAGGCCAGGTCCCTGTCCTGCTGCGCTTTTAGCAGGCAACGGCACCGCAGGGGGAGCGTCAGGTCGATGAGCGAGTGGCATCGAGCACCCAGTCGAGATTGGCCATCTCGGCCGAGAAGGCGTCGACGTCGTGTGCACCAAGCAGGAATCGGACCTTGGCGGGCGGTGACTCCCGCGTACCCTGCTCCCCGTACACACGCCGCAGAGCGTCGTTGAAGTCGCGATGTCCTCCCTGGGCGATCACCCGGCTGAGCGCCGCAGCGAGGGTCCGCTGACGCTCCATCGGGCGATTGCGCCACGAGTCCCGGCGGGCATCCCACGCCGGACGCTGGGCCGTGTATGTCAGTGCCCACCTGATGTGCTGAACGGCGTGCCGGCCGATGAGGTCGGGCGGCAGCATGGCGGCGAAGTGCGCGACCTGCACGTGCAGCGGCGCGTCACGCATGCGGGCGTCGGCCGCGACAACGGCGGCGGCCCAGCGGGTCAGCGCTCCGACGTTGTCGGCTGCCCGACGGTCGAGCACCATCCACTTCAGCTCGGACCTGCGCCGTCCGTCGCGGAAGTCGACACTCGTATCGTCATAGCTCGCCCTCACCTCGGCCAGTGCCACCCGCTGACGGGCGCGGGCCCGCTTGTGGATCAACCTGCGCTGCTCACGGGCCATCTTCCGGGCCGTCGATGGCAGCACCGACTCGATCATGTCCTTGGTCTTCTCGCCGTGGTTCTTCACGACGCACTCTCCCCGTAGCGGCCAGCGCCGAGTCGGACTACTCGGCCGGCTTCATGGCGCTACCTGTCTTGCTTCGGCATGAGCCACCTCCTTCTGGTGAGCCGACCAGCATGCGGCAGGACCGGGCCGCTATGCAACAGAATTTCGTCAGGCCGACGCGCCCGGGGACACTGCAGATCAAGTCGTCCGGGCTGCCGGCGACAGGCCCGCATATTCGTCACCGGATTTCGGCGGCTTCCAAGCGCGCCCGCTCTGCCAGCTTCTCCTGGGTGGAGGCAGGCAACTCGGCCCCGACCATGATGGCGAAGTCGGCGAAACCGTCGTGCCCTGGCAGCCGCTCAAGGCACGTCCTGGCAAGCGTGCGGGCTGACTCGATGTCGCCGTGAAGCTGCGCTAGCCGAGCCTGGAAGAAGGCGTGCTCAGGGCCGCCGAGCGCGGGGTGCGCCGCGAGCCGGTCCAGCCGGTCCTCGGCCTCGGATCCGGCCAGGCGCCCGAGCAGCATCGCGTGCCACTCGGCGAGGTGGCGTGCGCGTTCGGTGCGTGCGCGAGGAACTGTAGCTGCAGAAATCACGGGATGGCGGGTTGCTCGCGTCCGTCCTGGCTATTCCGTCCAGCGCCGTCAGATAGGCGTCCGCGAACGCGGTCCATGCGTCCGGAGCCTGCAGCATCCGCTCAGCACCTTGGCGAGCGACGTCTCCTTCTCGGCCAGCTTGCCCCAGCCGCTCCGCGACCACCCGTATGCCGACTCCCAGCGGGGCAACTGCGCCGCTGCGACCTCGGCGAACCGGGAGAAGCCACGCCGCTCCCGAACCGATTCCCAGAGCACTGCTGCGGCGTCGCTGACCACGAACTGCGCAGCTTCCATCGGGTCCTCGGATCTGAAGTAGTCATGGCTGCCCGTCTCGCAGGCCAGGTCGATCAGCAGCGCGACGGCTTCCTGCGCCGGTTCGGGGCCTCGGCGCGCAGCGCCTCCAGCGCGTCAGCGGCCAGCCGGCGGAATGTAACCCGCCACTGTGACCGTTCCCTCGGCGAAACCCGTCGGTCGCCGGCGATGTAGGAACCGCTGCTGGCCAGTGCAGCGAAGGTGCGAGCATCGAGCAGGACGAGGTCCGGGTCGGGCGGCTCGGCCGCCGCGCGCTTACGTGCCTCCTTCTGCTCGGGGTCCAGTTCGGCCTCGATGCGCTCTCGCATCTGCGCGGACCCTCGCCAGTACAGGTTCCACATGACCTTCGTGACCTGGTCTGCGCTGCGGTCGGCGAGTTTGGCGAAGAACTCGTCGCGATTCATCCGCTTTGAGGACACGCTCGCCGATGTTAGCGGACAGAGACCCGCCCCAAGGCGAGAGTTGCGTGCGGCCCGCCGCGGGTCGGTTGTCGGGCGTTCCCGTCCTTAAAATGTCGGCCGCACCTATCGGTGCGACGTTGCAGGATCGTTCGAGACACGGGCCGGAGGTCCCTCGTCCGCGGCGGGCTGTGGGCTAGCGTGCTGACCCCGGAGCGTCCGCAGAGCGGGCCGAGGCCGGGGCAGGCCCTGCCTGCCCCGCGACCAGCCCCCCGCGTCAACCCAGCCCGTGGCTCGATCAGCTAATTTCCTACCCCGACGATCAGCCAATTCCCTAGCCCCCGCCGGCCTAAGAAGCAGCCACGACATCCACGGAAGGAGGGCGCCAGTCACACCATCGACATGGGACCAGGCTGCGGGATTACGTGATCGACCCCATGGGGAATTAGCTGATCGTTAGCACGCCCGAGTTCACCCCGCACGCGATCGGCCGGGTGCTGGGCCGGTCTTCGGGCGCGGTCGCCAACGCGCTGGACCGGCTTACCGCGCTCGGCCAGGCGCAGCTGACCAGCGACCATCCCCGCCGGTACAAGGCCGCCCAGTCGGCGCAGTCGTATCTGGCTGCCTGAACCTCCAGCCCGGCCAGGACTACGGGTCGTCGGTGCCGCGCCAGCTAGCCCGCCGGACAGCCCCCGGACCAGATGGCGGCGCGGTGGTTCTTTCTGCAGCCGACCGCAGCCTCAGCCGGGCAGGCTCGGCCGCTGCGTCGCGCTCGCCGCTGCGCCGGGCACGAATCCTTTGTCTGGCCCATACTGCAGACGACCTGATGATCAGCTGGCCATCATTCCTGCCGCAATGAAAAAGTAGCTGGGCTGCGCGCCGGTTCGGCGCGGACATGCACGAAGGCCAGGTCTGACGAAGCCGGGTCAGAGGCTGGCGAAATGATCGCGCCTCGTCTCCCGTCGGCTTCTGCTTGCTCGCAGCCGGTCAGATCAAGGCCAGGGCTAGCCCGAGGGCGTGATTGATGCGAGCCATGGTTGCCTGGGTCAGGCTGCCCTGGTAGTGGCCGAGCTCCTCCTGGTAGAGCTGCTCGATATCGTCCGCGATGGCGTACCCGGCGAGCGGGTCGGCGGACGTCAGTTGAACCCAGGTGGGCAGGTCACGGGCCGTTGTAGTGATTCTGATGGCGATCACCGTGTCCAGGCGCGCGTTGCGCCCGTTGTTGGACACCACCAGCCATGGCTTGAGTCCATGCCCGATGTCACAGCGGTAGACCTGCCCCCGCTGCGCGGTCACGTCCCGGCTCGCCTGCGTTCGCGCTCTGCCCTGCGCTTCCTGCGGATGGCTGCATCCTCGGCCGATTCGAACGGGTAGTTCGGGTTCTCGGCCGCGACCGCGGCATAGCCTTCCTCGAGTTGCCGGTACTGGAGTTCCCGCCAGGCGATGTGGACGGCCTCTTGCAGTGCGGCGGCCTTGCTGGTCTGGCCGGCGTTCACCAGGTCGTCCAGCTGGCTGGCGGTCTCGTCGTCCAGGCGGACACTCATGGTGTGTGTCATACCAGAGACGATACCAATCTAGATACCGGACTTGCAACCGCTAGCCGTTGCGATCGGTCGGCAGGCTAGTCATTTGTGGACAGTTTTGCTCCAGACGCCTGGCAGGTGGTGTCGGCATCGCCAGGCTTGCCGGATCCGTTAGGCCTGGGGCCTGGGGCAGATCATCCAACTGGGCGCGCAGGCTCCGGCGGACGGTGTCAGCCGATAGCCGTCGTTGCAGCGGCGGCCACCATTCCGCTCGCCGCTCCGGCATCCGGATCGCCGCGGCTGAGCCGTCGCCGGTTCTCTAGCACTACCCAGGTGTGACTATGGTAGCCTATCGGTATGACTACGAAGCTGGCGGTGAGCCTGCCGGACGAACTGGCCGAGCAGGCGCGGCAGGCCGTGCGCGAAGGCCGGGCCGCCTCGGTCTCTGCCTATATCGCCGACGCCATGGCGCAGTCGGCACGGACCAGGTCGATCACAACCCTGGTAGCTGACATGCGAGCGGAGGACGGGCAGCCGAGCGAGGAGGACTACGCGTGGGCTCGCCGCGCGCTGGGCGTCGAGTGACCAGCGCGATTACTTTTGATGCCGGCGCGCTGATCGCGATTGAGCGTCGCAGCAGGCGGATGCAGGCCCTGCTGGAGGAGATCGACCGGAGGGACTGGCGGGTCGCGGTGCCCGCTGGTGCCGTTGCGCAGGCGTGGCGCGGCGGTCCGCGGCAGGCGCGGATCGCCGCGCTGCTCAGCGATGAGCGCACCGAGGTCGTCACCCTGGACGACCCGGTCGCTCGGGCTGTCGGCTTGCTGTGCGGCAGGTCGGGCCACTCAGATGTGGTCGATGTGTCAGTTGCCCTCTGCGCGCGGCAGCGGAATCTCCATGTCGTTACCTCCGACCCCGAGGATCTGCGCGCCGTCGACGACGCCCTCATCCTCCACGTGCCATGACTCTCATCGTGGAACACGATGAGAGTCAGCGGTACTCGGTGAGACAAGATCCAGAACACTTCCGGCCCTGACCAGCCCTTATCCGCCCGCACGGACACATGGCGGACAGCGGCCGGTCACCGCGTTGCCGAAGGCGCGAAGAATCGGCAGGTCAGCGGCCATTCCGATGGGCGGCGGGAAGTAGGGTGGGCCGATTGCACCGTGCTGACCTGCGGTGATACGGCGCTGTCCCGGTGCCGACCGTACGTTCGGGTCAGCGATGGTGGTCACGGCGGCTCGCGGTCACGCGTTCGATGAGCCGATGGCCGCGGACATATAGCGGACGGCAAATGCCCGGACGGCGCGCGGCACCGCTTGCCGTCGCGGACAGTGACCGGGTCTGCTACTGGTGCCCCGTCCAGCCCGAAGTCCAACTCGGTCTCCGCCTTTGTGAACGCTCCTCGGATCACGAGGAACCCGTCGCGCTCGAACTCTGGTCGGCGGGGGGATGACGGCGGCATTGCGTTACAGCAGATCGTGTGCGTCGAGCCATCTGAGCGCGCGGATGGCCGGGCGGTCGCCGACGGTCAGGTCGTCACCGGCCGCCAGGTCGTCGCCCGCGATCAGGTCGAGGAACCGGAACAGCTGCTCTTCCCCGTCGGCGCCGATCTGCTCACGTAGCGTCGCCTCGATTGCGTGGGCTGCCTGATGTCTGGCCTGGAGGTACCCGGTGGCTAGCGCGGTGAGGGTAAGGATCTTCTCCCGGCCGTCGGCTGCCGACGGGGTCACGGCGAGATAGCCGCGCTCCCTCAGCCCGGCGACGATCTTGCTGGCCCCCTGACGGGTGATACCCAGCCCGTTGCCGACGTCGGAGATGGTGGTCTCGCCCGGTCCCGCGCACATGGCAAGCACGCGGCCGTCCGGGAAGCGCCGGTCAGTGAACCCGGCGGTCGCGAGCTCGGCGTCCATACGGCGCCGGTAGCCGGCC
>Ga0335074_10007383_pt1 | contig 15236 bp, 9 predicted proteins | sample Lox_Sample_23_FD_206715 | JGI IMG/M metagenome (GOLD analysis project Ga0335074, IMG submission 206715) | Soil microbial communities from Loxahatchee National Wildlife Refuge, Florida, United States - Lox_Sample_2.3 | ecosystem: Environmental > Terrestrial > Soil > Wetlands | place: USA: Florida...
CCGGCCAAGCAAGCACCCGGCTGGCACCTCGACCAGCCCCACCCCGGCGAGCTGATCTGGACCCTGCCCAGCGGCCGACGCTACACCGCCACCCACGAGCCCTACCCGGTCTGACCGGCCAGGCTCAGCCAGGCATTGTCCCGATGAGAAGGTGTCCCGGCGAGATGACGCAGGAGACGACCTCGGGCTTGGTCGCTGTGGCGATGCCGTGAGTGGTGGACGGCTCGCCCCGGGCGCCCGGGCGTCCCGGCCGTTGACAGGGCTTGCGTGGGGGTCTAGTGGTATTTGTGTGGCGCCTGCTCGCCATTGGCGGGCGCGGTGCCGCGCCGCCCGCAGCACCCGGAGGTGAGTCGCGTGAAGGACCGGCGTCACGGCTTACGCGGAGGTCTGATCGCCATCGGCGCGGCGGCGCTGGCAGCGGCCACGGTGATCCCGGGTGGCCCGGCCATGGCCGGGTCGCGCGGCGCTGCCGTCCCCGGATCGCAGCTGACCGCGGCGGGACAGCGCGTGGGGCATGGGGCGCTCTGCGCCGTGATCACCAGGAACTCCTACGGCGTGCCGAGCGTCTACGCCAAGTCCATGGCCGGGGTCTGGTTCGGCGACGGGTGGGCCCAGGCCGCCGACCGCATGGTCCAGCTCGAGCTGACCAGGAGAACCGTCGAGGGCACGTTGTCGGGGATCTTTGGTCCGGGCGAGCTGGCCCAGGACGAGGACGTGCGCACCTTCTTCTATACGCCGGCCGAGCTGCAGGCCCAGTACCGCAGCCTGCCCGCGGTTACCCGCGACGCTCTCAGGGCGTTCTCGGCCGGGATCAACGCCTACGAATCGTCGGCCTACGCCTCGGCGGCCAGCGAACGGGCGAAGGTGCCGTACGAGTTCTTCGTGCTGGGCAAGGCGCTCGGGATGAGCGGGCCGTACCGCCCGGCGCCGTGGACGCCGGCCGACACCGTCGCCGTCGGCAACTACCTGGCCAGGGAGTTCGGCGGCGGGGGCGGCAGCGAGCTGCAGAACCTGAGCTTCCTGCGTTACCTGAACGCCGAGCTGGCCGCGCGGAAAGACGCCCGGGCCGCGTCGGACGCCATCGCCATCTTCAACGACGCCCGCTGGATCGACGACCCGACCGCGCCCACCACCGTTCCCGGCGCGGCCAGCGGTGCCGGGGCCAGCACCACGGCCCAGTCCGTGGCGACCGCCAGCACGCTCGCCGGCCTGACCCAGGCCAGCGACACCGCGGTCACCCGCGCCACCGCGACGCTGGCCACCGACCGGAGCCTGGTCCTGAAGACCGGGATCGCGCTTAAGGTCCTGGCGCATGGCGGCTCCAACGCCATCGCGGTGGCACCGTCGCGGTCCGCCGACCACCACGCGCTGCTCTGGGGCGCACCGCAGGAGGGCTTCGGCACGCCCAGCATCGACTGGGAGGTGTACCTGCACGGGCCCGGTTACGACGCCGGCGGCATGACCATCGTCGGCGAGCCGTTCGTGCTCATCGGCCGCAACGCGGACATCGCGTGGACCAGCACCAGCGAGGAGCTTGTCGACCAGCGGATCTACATGGAGAAGGTCAACTTCTCGGCCAGCCCGCCGACGTATGAGTTCGACGGCCGGCAGATCCCGATGACCGCGATCAGCCAGAAGATCCCGGTCGCGGGCCAGGCGCCGGTCACCTTCACCGTGTACCGCACCATCGACGGGCCGGTTTTCTCGACCGATCCGGCGGATGGCGTCGCGTTCTCGCTCAGGTTTGCGTCGTGGATGCGGGAGACCGGCTCTCTGGTCGGGTTCTCGCAGCTCGGCGGGGACCGTGACCTGCGGCAGTTCCAGCACTCGATGAGCCTGGTCACCACGCTGCACAACTTCCTGTACGCCGACAACCGCGGCAACATCGCCTACTTCGGTGACGGGCTGGTCCCGGTCGAGCCGTCGTTCGCCAAGGTCGACCCGCGGCTGCCCGCGCTGGGCAACGGAACCGAGCAACCGGCCGGCTTCGTCCCGTTCCAGGACATGCCGCACAGCATCAACCCGGCCCAGGGCTACCTCGACAACTGGAACACCAAGCCGTCAGCGCAGGCCTACTACCAGCAGAACGAGGGCGACGAGTACTGGGGCACGATCTTCCGGTCGCAGCTGATCAGCCAGCTGGCCCGGGCCAGCACGAAGATCACCACTGGCTACCTGGAGAGCATCGAGCACGCGATCGGCACGATCGACAACGAGGACAACACCCGGCCGGCCGCGCCGTACTTCATCCCGTTCCTGGTCCGCGCCTACCAGGCACTGGCCGCGGCCCATAGTCCGCTGACCGACCCGGCCACCCACCCCGACCTGGCTCCCGCGATCCGCGCGCTGGCCCGATGGAACGGCGTCACCACGCTGGGCAGCCCGGCGATGTCCATCTTCATGAACTTCCTCGAGGCCTTCGAGCGGAACGTCTTCGAGGGCGGGACGAATCCCGGCGAGCAGTACACCGGGACGGTGAACTTCAGCGACGCCAGCCTGAAACTGGGCACGTTCGGCGGGCTCGGTGGCATGGGAACCTACAACTTCCTCTACCACGTCCTGGCGCACACCAGCGGCCTGGTGCCGTGCGGGACGCTGTGCTACCGGAGCAGTTATTTCGGCGGCCACGAGGACCAGTTGCTGGTGGAAAGCCTCAACGACGCGATCACGATTCTGTCTGGCACCGGCACCCAGCTCGGCCAGGACGTCCCGGGCTTCGGCACCCCGGACATCGCCAAGTGGGGCTACCGGCCCGCTCAGGACCAGGACTGGGACAGCCTCGACCCGCTCGCGGCCGGCGTCACCACGCACTGCGGGACCAGCGCGTCCCAGAACCGCAGCACGTTCATGATGGCCGTGGACGTGGGCCGGGCCGTGACCGGGCAGGATGAGCTTCCGCCGGGCGAGAGCGGCTTCATCTCGGCCGCGGGCGTGCCCAGCCCGCACCTCTGCGACCAGGTGAGCCTGTTCAACGACTTCAGGTACAAGCCGATGCCGCGGGCTTAGCGCGGCGGGCGGGCCTCAGCCGCCCCAGGAGTAACCGCTGGTGAAGTGCTCGAAGACGTGGCTGAAGTACCAGGTGGGCTGGGCGATCCCGGAGCAGGTGCCGGCACCCTTGGTGCCGGGGCAGCCGCCGTTGTCGCGTTGCAGCGCCCAGAAGGACAGGGTGCCGATCCCTTTGCTCTGGGCCCACTGCAGCACGGCGATCGCGTTCGCCATCGAGAACGTTTCGTCGGGACCGAAGTCGTCGATGCCGGGCATCTCGGTGACGCCGATCATGTGCCAGATCCGGGCGGCCGGATAGGACGGGTACAGGGACTGAAGTTCGGTGTAGCTGCCCGCCGCCGCGGTCTCGGTGTCGGTGACCATGTTCTGCTCGGTGCCGATGTAGTAGTCGAACGTGAGCAGGTTCACGACGCTGATCCGCGCGTGGTCGGCGATCGCGTTCTCGAGGACCGCGTCGTCCTCGGAGTCCAGCCCGGTGGTGGGCGTCGGCAGCGTGTAGGAGAACTGGATCCTGATCCCGCGGGCCGCGGCCCAGGACTCGGTCTCGGCGATCGCCTCGTTGCGGCGGTTGATCCCGGCCGTGTCGGTGAGCGACGTGCCCTCGATGTCCAGGTCGATCCGGGGCACGTGATAGGTCGTGATCACCTGCTCGTAGACCTGGGCTATCGCGTTGACGCTCGGGCAGCTGTCGGCCAGCTCGGTTCCGGTGGTATCCGCGGCATAGCCGCCGAATGACGGGATGACGTTGCCGCCCGCGGCCTGGATGGCTGAGATGTCGCTGCCGAAGCTGGAGTAGGAGATCGGATCGCTCGTGTCACCGTTCCAGTACGCCGTGCACGAGCCCGCCTGGGCGGTCTGCAGGAACGCCATCGAGAGGTACCTGGCGCCGGATTCCTGGGACAGCGCGGCCGGGCTGCCGCCGGTGGTGTCGTAGGTCTCGAAGTAGGGCGCGAACACCTGGCGCGGCAGGCCGCCGCCGCCAGGCCAGGTGCCTGCGCTCGCCCCCGGCGCGGTGAATCCGATGGCAACTAACGTGGCGGTCCCGGCGGCCAGCGCCGCGAGCAGGCGGGTGTGTCGTCTCATGCGCGGGTCTCCGGTGGTCGGCGTTATCAAATAGGAAAGTTTCCTATTTGATTCGAGACGCTAGTACCGCCCGGGCAGCGCCGTCAAGAGCCTGCCTAGTGCTCCTGGGTCATGACGGCCGCCCGCCAAAGGCCCAGTCGTGCACCTCGATGCCGGCGTACCGGTCTGGGGTCAGGATGGCGCGTGCCTTATCCGGGTCCGGCGCCCGGACCAGCACCGCCGTGCCCAGCCAGGTGGCGCCGTCGTCGGACAGCAGTGGCCCGTACGCGATGAGGTCGTCCCGGCCGGGCGGCACGGCGAGGTCGGCGGCCTGGCCGGTGCCGAGGCCGAGTACCAGATACCGGTCGTCACCGTCCCGGCCCCCGGGGAAGTCCCACATGGTGCGGCCCAGCGTGTTGCGCCACCGGCGCAGCAGCACGTCCCGGTACACGCCGGCCTGATAGTTCGGCTCGTCGAAGGCGAACGCGCGGGCGGCGGCGGGGTCGGGCAGGTCGAGGATGTGCACGCTGCCGCTGGGCGTCTCGTGATCATCGGCGAAGGTAGGGCCGCGGGCGATCATCTGCTTCGCGTACCGGTCCATGTAGGACCAGTGCTCTGCCACCAGTTCGTGGCGCAGGTCTGCCGAGCCGGGCCGGTCGTGGTGGTAGCAGAAGAACTCCATGCTTCATAGCCTTCCCGGCCGCTGCCAATTGGCCCCGGCCCGGGGTGCGCAGTAAATGCGACATAAGGCCAGGTAGTGATGGGTAACGAGATGTCAATGTTAATGGACATTTAAGTGCGCAAGGTGGCAGGATCTGACCGTTGTGCGTGCCGATGCGTGAAGGCGGTCCTTGGATGCGACACAGAAGTTTGCTGCGCGCCGCGGCGATCACCTCGCCGGTCCTGCTCGTGGCCCTGGCCATCAGCGCCACCACCGCCCAGGCGCAGGCGAGCCACGCGGCGGTGAGCAGCCAGGTGACCCTCACGCCAAGCCAGGCCCGGGCCCTGTCACGCGACGTCACCGACAAGGTGATCGTGGTCTTCAAGAACCAGGTCACAAGCCTGCCGGACACGGTGGCCAACTCGGCCAGGCGCGCCGCCACGGTCAAGCAGTTGCAGGCCGGTGTCATGTCGGTGCTGGCGGCCACGCACGCCAGTGAAGTGAAGAGCATCTCCCTGGTCAACGCGGTGGCGGCCACGGTCTCGCCCGGTACGGCGCGGCTGCTGGCCACCGATCCGGCCGTGGCCAGCGTGGTACCGGACCTGCCCATTCCGGTCGCCAACTCGCTGGCCGCACCGAAGACCTCGGCGCAGGGACTCACGCCGCTCCCGGGAGCGTGCGCGGCCAAGGGCCAGGTGCAGCTCGACCCGCAGGCCATCGAGGCCATCCACGCGGCTACCGCTTCGGGGCGGGGGCCATCGGCCCAGGCGCTCGGGTACACCGGCGCGGGCGTGAAGGTGGCCTGGGTCGCCGACGGCCTGGATCCCGACAACCCCGACTTCATCCGGGCCAACGGCCAGCACGTGTTCATCGACTACCAGGACTTCAGCGGCACCGGCACCGACGCGCCGACCGACGGCGCCGAGGCCTACCTGGACGCCAGCTCGATCGCCGCGCAGGGCCGGCACGTCTACAACGTGGCCAGCTACGGCGCGGGCCTGTCCGTGCCGTGCGACATCCGGATACTCGGCGTGGCGCCGGGCGCCAGCCTGGTCGGGCTGAACGTGTTCGGCTCGGCCAACGTGGCCTTCAACTCGGTGTTCCTCGAGGCCATCAACTACGCCGTCACCGTTGACCACGTGAACGTCATCAACGAGTCGTTCGGCGACAACCCGTTCCCGGACGTGACCAGCCTCGACCTGATCAAGCAGGCCAATGATGCCGCCGTCAAGGCGGGCGTGACCGTGGACGTGTCCTCCGGCGACGCCGGGCCGACCAACACGATCGGCTCGCCCGGCACCGACCCGAGCGTCATCTCGGCCGGCGCGACGACCACCTACCGCGCCTACGCCCAGACCGGGATTGGCGGCATCACCGCCCCCGGCGTCAAGGGCTGGCTCAACAACAACATCAGCGGGCTCAGCTCGGGCGGCTTCGACCAGACCGGCGGCACCGTGGACGTGGTCGCGCCCGGCGACCTGAACTGGGCCCTGTGCACGCCGGACCCGGCCAAGTTCGCCGCGTGCACCAACTTCTCCGGACAGCCCGCGTCGGTCGAACTGCAGGGCGGGACGAGCGAGGCGGCCCCGCTGACCTCCGGGACCGCGGCGCTGGTTATCCAGGCCTACCGTGAGGCTCATGGCGGCGCGACCCCGTCCCCCGCCGTGGTGAAGCAGATCATCGTGTCCACCGCGCAGAACGTCGACGCCCCGGCCGACCAGCAGGGCGCGGGCATGATCGACGCTTACCAGGCGGTGCTGGCCGCGCGCTCCTACCACGGCGGCACGGCCAAGCCGGCCGGGCAGGCCATCCTGGACAGCCCGACCCAGCTCAACGCGGTCGGCCAGGCCGGCACCACCGAGCACTTCGCCGAGACGCTGACCAACGACGGGGCCGCGCGGGTGACCGTCGGCCTGTCCAGCCGGACGCTGGCGCCGTACCAGCCGGTCTCCACCAGGTCGCTGTCGCTGACCAAGGCCGGCGGCTATGCCACGCAGGTCAGCTTCACCGTGCCGGCCGGGCAGGCCAGGCTGAGCGCCTCGGTCTCGCTGGTCGGGGTGGTCGACCTGAGCCTCATCTCGCCCAGCGGCGACCTGGCCGAGTTCAACCTTCCCCAGGGTGTCGGCAATTACGGCAACGCCCAGGTAGCCGATCCGGAGCCCGGGAAGTGGACCGCGCTGATCAGCACGTCCGGGTCCGCGGCGGCCGTGCCGGCCAAGTTCCAGGCCAGCACCGCTACCTGGCGTCCGTTCGGCAGCCTGTCCACGCACTCGCTGACGCTCGCGCCCGGCGCCTCGGGCACCGTCACGCTGACCGTGTCCACCCCGCCGCAGGCCGGTGACGAGGCCGGCTCGATCCTGGTGCGCAGCTCGGCCGCGTCCCCATCGTTCACCGCGGTGTCGTCGGTTCCGGTTACGCTGCGGTCGCTGGTGCCGACGCCCGATCCGTCGACGGCCGTCACCGGCACGCTGACCGGCGGCAACGGCCGCGAGACCAACACCGGGCAGACCGCTTACTACCAGGTCCAGATACCGGCCGGGCTGAAGGCGCTGAACGCCAGCATCGACACCGGCAACTCCAGCAACACGCTGTTCGCCGAGCTGGTCGATCCGTCCGGTGGCACGGCCTCCGCCGCAGCCAACGGGCTGACCGTGACCACGTCGTCGGGGAGCACCACGGTCAGGCCGGAGATCGGCACCCAGCTGCACGTCCTGGACCCCAGCCCCGGGCTGTGGACGGTGGTCGTGGACTTCTACAACATGGTCTCGGGGACCGCGGTGAGCCAGCCGTTCACGATCAGCCTCAACGACATCCCGGTTGCCGCCCGCGCCCACGGGCTGCCCGACTCGGCGGGCACCAAGCTGGCCGCAGGCCAGCCGGTGACCGCGCTGGTGTCGGTGCACAACAGCGGCACCACGCCCGAGGCGTACTTCGTCGATGCCCGGCTCAGCAGCCAGGCCACGGTGAACCTCGCTCCGCAGACGACGCCGACACTCACGCTGCCCAACGTGACCGGCGTCATCCCAACCTTCCTGGTGCCCTCGCACACGACCACGGTCAACGCCGCGGTCTCGTCCACGGCCCCGCTGTACTTCGACTTCTCCTACCCGTTCGGCGACCCGGACCTGATCTCCTCGTTCGGCAAGACCGCCACCGGATCGTTCACGGCGCCCGACATCTCGCCCGGCAACTGGACCGTCACGCCGTTCCTGGTCGGCCCGACGGGCAAGACGGCGGCCAAGAACGTCATGGCCAGCGTCTCGATGACGGCGACCACCGCTGCCTTCGACCCGGCGGTCAGCGCGCCCACCGGCGACCTGTGGCTGGGCAGCACCAATGCCAGCACCGGATTCACGCCGTACGTGGTCAACCCCGGCCAGAGCGTCACGATCCCGGTGACGATCACACCCCAGGGCAGCCCGGGCTCCGTGGTGTCCGGGACGCTCTACCTGGCCGACTCCTCGCTGGTCTCCGGCGCGGTGACCTACAACGAGCTGTCCGGTAACTACCCAGAAGGAAGCGACCTGGCCGCCTTCCCCTATCGCTACACGATCAAGTAGCGGCCGGACACCCGCGTGGCTGCGAGGGGTGGTCACTGTGCGGGGTGGCGGGACATGGCCGCAAACGACGTCATGATCGTGGCGAAGGTCAGGGTGGCGACGGCGGTGATGATCAGCGCGGCTGGGGCGGCCGGGATGTAGGGCACCGCGCTGCCGGTTACCGCGCGGTCGAGGCCGGTGAGCGTGCCCGCGCAGACGGCCACGCCCGCGGCGAGGCCGACGACGGTGATGAACAGTGCCTGCCAGCCGAACGCGCCGGCCAGCTGCCTGGTGGTGGCGCCGATCCGGGAGAGCAGCCACACCTGGCGGCGCCGCTCGGCGGTGGACACCGCGAGGGTGTTGATCATCGTCACCGCCGCCAGCGCGGCGATCACGCCGAGGATGATGTCGTCGCCGAAGCTGTTCTGCCCGGTGTCCTGCGCTAGCTGGGCGTTGTAGACGGCGCGGCTGGCCAGCCGGGTCCCGGGGTGGTCCGCGGCCAGGGCCGCGAGCTCGCGCTGGCTGCCGCCGCTGATCAGGATCTGGCTGTATCCGGCCGCGGCGCCCGTGTGGCCGTCCGCCACCGAGGCGGGGATGAGCAGGTCGCCGAGGGCCAGAGAGCGGTGGTAGATCGCGGTGACCGTAGCCCGGTACGGGGTTCCGTCCGGCAGGTAGACGGTGATGGTGGCGCCGACACCCGTGCCCATCACGCCGCTTGATGCCTCCAAGGTGCTGATGGCGATCTGGCCCGGTTTGAGGCCAGACAAGCTCCCGCCGGCCACGCCGAGGTCGAGCACCTGGCCGATCTGCCCGGCGGAGACCGCCTCCGCGCCGAGGAATTCCAGGTTCGGATCGGTGACCGCGGCTTCCAGCGCGGTGATGCCGACCACGGCGCGCACTCCGGGCAGGTCCCGCGCCTGGGTCAGCAGCTTGGCATCGAGGCCGCGGCCGCCGACCACATAGCTGGCCGTGACTGCCCGCTCGGACTGGGCCAAGGCGGCATGGGCTTCGCTGGTGTTGAAGAAGGCGATCGCGCCGGTCATGCCCACGGCCATCGCGATTGGGACGATGGCCGAGGCAGTGCGGCGGGGCAGCCGGCCGATGCCGGCCAGGGCCAGCCGGGCGGCTGGGCCGGTGCTGGCCAGCGGCCGCAGCACGGCCGCGGCGGCGATGACCAGGACCGGGCCGAGCAGCGCGACCGCCACCATGCCCGCCATCAGCAGCGGCAGCGCCATGGCTGCCTCGGCGCCAGGGCCGCTGCTGTGCAGCGCGAGGACGCTGAACACGACCAAGCCTGTCCCGGCGGCCAGCCCGAGCAGCACGCGGACCGGATGCGGCTGGGTGCGTTCGGCGTGTGTTTCCCGCATCGCCCGGGCCGGGCTGGTCCGCGCGGCTCGGCGTGCGGCCAGCAGCGCGCTGAGCACACACACCGGGAGGTTGATCACGCAGGCGAGCACCGCGAACCAGGGGCTTGATGCCGCGCTCGATCCGGCCGGGAGCATGCCGTGTGCGACCAGGGCGCGGACGCCGAGCGCGCCAGCCACCGCGCCGGCCGGGTAGCCGAGCAGGCCGCCGGCCACGGCGAGCAGCGCCTGCTCGGCGAGCACCGCGCGGCGCACCTGGCCCCGGGTAGCGCCGATCGCGCGCAGCAGGGCGAACCGGCGCTGCCGCAGGTCGACCGAGAGCGCGGTCGTGGCGGCCAGCGCGAACAGCGCGGTGATGATGAGCAGCGGGATCACCACATCACCGAGGGCATGCCCGTTGGCGATCTCAACCGCGAGGCCGAGGTTGGCCAGGCCGGCCCGGGCGGCTCCGGCCGCGATCGTGTACCCGGCGCCCCCGTGCAGGGCGGCCTTGATACGCCGGGCGAGCGTGCCCGCGCTGACGCCGGGATCGGCCCGGACCGCGATCAGGTCCGCCAGCCCGGGCCGGACGGTGCCGCCGGGCAGCCCGGTCTCGCCGGTCGCGGCGGCGACCCCCGGCACCCGGCCCAGCTGGCCCGCGAGCCGAGCGGGCACGCCCCGGTAGGCCTGCAGCGGCGCGGTCTGCACCGTGGCTGAGTGGCCGGTGCCGACGGTGACCTCGAGCTGCGGGTCAGCGGCCACCACGACGCTGGCGCCGGCCAGCCGGCCGAGCGGTGACGGCGAGTGCGCGCCGGCGGCGCCGAACGCCGCGATGCTGAGCGTGGCTGCGGTCGCGGCGGCAGCGAGCGTGCCCACCATCGGCCCCGGGTGGCGGCGCAGCCCGGCCAGCATCCAGCCGCGCATCAGCGCTCGCCGCCGTTCACGTGCTCGCTGCTGGCCCGTTCCCCGAGGGCATGCAGCCGCGCCGCGACCGCAGCGGGCTCGGGGGCGTCGATGATCGCGTCGACGCGGCCCGCGTAAAGGAACACCGCCCGGTCGCAGAACCGGGTGACCTCCGGCTGGTGCGTGACGACCACCACGGTCGTCCCGCCGGTGGACTGCCGCAGCAGCCGCATCACGCCCTCGGCGGTGTACGGGTCGAGGGCACCGGTGGGCTCGTCGGCGAAGATCACCTCGGGGGTGATCACCAGGGCCCGGGCGATCGCCGCCCGCTGCTGCTGGCCGCCGGACAGCTCCGACGGCAGGCGGCGGAGTTGCCCCGGGTGCAGGCCGACGCGTGCCGCCGCCCGCTCGATAACGGCCCATGCCGCGCGCCGGCGGTCCAGCCGCAGCGGCAGGGCGATGTTCTCGCCCACCGTCAGCTCGGGCACCAGGTTCAGCTCCTGGAACACGAAGCCGACCCGCTGGCGGCGCAGCACAGCCCGCTGCCGGTCCGACACCCGCGCCAGCTCCGCCCCGCACAGCCGCACCGTGCCAGAACTTGGCTTCTCGAGGCCTGCGGCGCACTGCAGCAGCGTCGTCTTGCCGGACCCGGAGACACCGAGAACCGCGGTGAAGGACCGGGCGGGAAACGACAGCGACACGCCGTCAAGGGCCGTCACCGCCCCGCGCCCACGGCCAAACCGCTTGCTGACCGCATGCAGCACGACCGGGGCGGCGGCGAGCTGGTCTTTCACGTTCAGCAGCTGTTCGGCGGCCTGCACCGTCTTTCGTGGCGGTTCCGGGTCCGGGCGTCGAGGGATCGTCATGGCAGGCCAGGCAACCAGGTGGCCCGGGGCACGTCACTACGACCAGTAGCCGTAACCGGGTAGGGCCAGCCATACCTGAGGACTCGGGCTAGCCGCGCTGCCGCCGAACGGGCTGATGGTTACCGTGAGTGGCATGCGCGCAGGAACCCCAGCTACCGCCCTCGAGGCGGTCGGCTGGCGCTACCTGCTGGTCAGCAAGTGGCCCTGGAGATCAGCCGGTTACTTGTTCATGACCCTCCCGGCCGGGGCGGCCGCCGCAGCGGGCCTGGCCATCCCGGCGGTGCCCTGGCTGGTGCTCGCCGGGGGCGGCTATCAGCCCGGTGTGATCGTGGCGCTGATCCTGCTGGGCGCGGCGCTGGTCGCCGCGCTCGGCCCGCTGATCGCGATCCCGGCTGCGGTGCCTGGCCGGTGGCGGCTCCGCATGGCCGACACCCGCTCGCCCGGCGACCGCCCGAGCACGGCTGCGCCCAGCCCAGGCCCGGTGGCGTGGCTCCGCGCCCGGTACACCGACCCGGCCACCTGGCGCGAAGTCGGATACACGTGCCTGCTGGCCACGGTGGTGCCCGCGCTGGCGGCCGCAGCGCTGCTGTCGGCGATGGTCAGCGTGGCCTTCATCGCCAGCCCGTTCCTGGTGCTCGCCCAGAAGCCAGGCAGCCCCCCGGTCGCGCTGGTTGGCCACGTAGTGACCGTCGGGCAGACCGTGCCGTACGCGATCGCCGGCGTGCTGCTGCTCCCCGGCGTCCCGTACCTGATCACGCTGGTCGCGGGCGCCGACGCGGCACTGGCCCGCGGGCTGCTGTTCGCCCGGCCGGACGGAAACCTCCGCGCCGAGCTCACCGAGGTGTCGCAATCCCGTGCCCGGCTGGCCGGCGCGTTCGAGGCCGAGCGCCGCAGGATCGAGCGCGACCTGCACGACGGCGCCCAGCAGAAACTCGTCAGCCTCACCATGCAGCTCGGGCTGGCCAGGCTCGATCTGCCACCGGACTCGCCCGCCGCCGCGGCCGTCGTTACCGCGCACGAGCAGGCCAGGCAGCTGATGGCCGAGCTGCGCGAGCTGATCCGCGGCATCCAGCCGCAGGTGCTGACCGACCTCGGCCTGCCCGCCGCCCTGGACGAGCTCGCCGACCAGTCCGCCATCCCGGTAACCGCCGACGCGCACATCGACGGCCGGCTGCCGAGCCAGGTCGAGAACACCGCCTACTTCGCGGTCGCCGAGGCGCTCACCAACGTGGCCAAGCACAGCGGCGCCACCCACGCGAGCGTGTCGGCCCGGGTTCATGACGGCACGCTCGCCGTCGAGGTCACCGACAACGGTCACGGCGGGGCCGACCCAAGGAAGGGGGGAGGGGAGGCGGGTGGGAGCGGCCTGACCGGGCTCGCCGACCGGGTCGCGGTGGCCGGCGGCAGGATGCTGCTGTCCAGTCCGACCGGCGGCCCGACCGTGCTGCGTCTGGAGGTGCCGTGCCAGAGCCTGTCCGGGTAGTGCTGGCCGAGGACGCGGTGCTGCTCCGCGAGGGCCTGGCCGGGCTGCTGGACCGGTTCGGGTTCCAGCCCGTCGCCGCGGTCGGCGACGCGGAGGCGCTCCGGGCCGCCGTGGACGAGCACCGCCCCGGCCTGCTGATCACCGACGTCCGGATGCCGCCCGGGTTCACCGACGAAGGGCTGCGCGCCGCCGTCGAGCTGCGCCGGGCGGATCCCGGCCTCGCCGTGGTCGTGCTGAGTCAGTACGTGCAGCACAGCTACGCCGCCGAGCTGCTCGACTCCGGAGATGGCCGGGGCGTCGGCTACCTGCTCAAGGACCGCGTTGGCGACGTCGAGGAGTTCATCGCCACGCTGCGCCGGGTGGCTGCCGGCGGCGCCGCCGTCGACCCGCAGGTCATCAGCCAGCTCGTGCGCCGTCGGCGCGATCCGCTGACCGGGCTATCGGTGCGCGAGCGTGAGGTCCTCGCGCTGATGGCCGAGGGGCACTCGAACGCCGCGATCGCCCGGCGGCTCACTATCTCGGAGGCCGCTGTCGGCAAGCACGTCGGCAACATCCTGTACAAGCTCCGGCTGCCGCAAACCGACGACACCAACCGCCGGGTGCTCGCCGTCCTGGCCCACCTCAGAAGCAATAACCAGGACCAATGACGCGGGCCTGAGCCAGAAACGCGTGCAGCCAGAAACGCGTGCAGCCAGAAAGGCGCGCCGACTTCTGGCGCGGGATGAGCGGGGTGGTGGGGCCCACGCTGTTGGTAGAGGAACAGCGTGGTGCCCATCACCTCACTGGGTGAGCGGGTGCGGGCGGGTGAGCGGGTGCGTGCAGGTGAGCGGGTGCGGGCGGGTGAGCGGGTGCGGGCGGGCCCGGGCTGGCGCGCGGGAAAGAGACGACACGGCGACGCGCCGGGAAAGAGACGACGCGCTGGCGCGCAGGAAAGTGACGACGCGCTGGCGCGCGGGAAAGAGACGACGCGCTGGCGCGCGGGAAAGAGACGACACGGCGACGCGCCGGAAAAGAGACGACACGCCGAGGAATCTGCTTCTTTTCCATAGGCAATTACCGCACCATACTGTCGATGGCTTACGTGACAGCACGTGTCAGGTCGCGCGGCAATGGGCCGTTGAACCAAAGAACGCACCGGGGTGTCCATGGCCGATCCCAGGTTTGACGACGACACCCGCCCGGTTGGGTTCGTAAATCGGCGGCGAGCGCTCCTGGCCGTCGGCGGCATCGTGCTGACCAGCGTCCCAGCGGCTCGCCTCCGGCTTGACCAGCAAGCCGGCCCGGGGCCAGCCCGCCCCCGCATTCCCGCTCACCGAGGCGTTCCTGCCCATCGGGACATTCCCGCTTACAGCATTCCCGCCTACCCACTAGACCGGCCGCTTTATTACATTAGTGACGCGGACAAGGCAATTGCGCTGACTATCGACGACGGCCCCGATCCGGTCTACACGCCGCAAGTGCTGCAGGTACTGCATCGGTATCAGGTGACCGCCACGTTCTCCATGATCGGCGAGCATGTGACCGCCTACCCGCAGCTGGCCCGGGCGGTCGCCGAGGCCGGTCACCGGATCTGCAACCACACCTGGACGCATGCGGACCTCGTGGGCATGCGGCTGCCGCGGGTCAAGGACGAGCTGGCCCGGGCCAGCCACGCGATCCACGCGGCGACCGGTGTGCAGCCGGGCCTGTTCCGCGCTCCGTACGGCGCCTGGTCCGCCGCCGTGATCAGGCAGTGTGAGCGGATGGACATGATCCCGCTGGACTGGTCGGTCGACCCGCGCGACTGGGCGCGGCCGGGCGTCCGCAGCATTGTCCGCAACATCATGAGGAACACCCAGCCCGGATCGATCATCCTGGAGCACGACGGCGGCGGCAACCGGTCCCAGACGGTCGAGGCGCTGCGCATCGTTCTGCCCCGGCTGCTGGACGCGGGTTACCACTTCCAGGTCCCGTGACCGCGGCGCCGCCGGGGCGTGCGCTTGGATCCTGGTATGGCCACAGCCGTAGAACTCCAGGTCGGGGACCGGACCGTGCGCATCTCCAACCCGGACCGGGTGTACTTCCCGGCCCGGGGTGAGACCAAGCTCGACCTGGTCAACTACTACCTCTCGGTCGGCGACGGCATCGTGCGCGCCCTGCGCGAGCGGCCGTGCATGATGCACCGCTTCCCGTCCGGGGTGGCGGGCGAGAAGGTGCACCAGAAGCGGGTTCCGCATGGCGCGCCGCCGTGGCTGGAGACCGTGCGGGTGGACTTCCCCCGCTACGGCCGGCACGCGTACGAGCTGTGCGTCACCGAACTGGCCAGCGTCGTGTGGGCCGTGCAGATGTCGACGGTCGAGTTCCACCCGTGGAACTCCCGCCGGGCGGACACCG
>Ga0335074_10007384_pt1 | contig 15234 bp, 11 predicted proteins | sample Lox_Sample_23_FD_206715 | JGI IMG/M metagenome (GOLD analysis project Ga0335074, IMG submission 206715) | Soil microbial communities from Loxahatchee National Wildlife Refuge, Florida, United States - Lox_Sample_2.3 | ecosystem: Environmental > Terrestrial > Soil > Wetlands | place: USA...
CCACGCGCGAAGCGCTGTAGTCAACGTGCGTAATCGCCTCGGCGTCGATCACCACCCATCGCACATCCGACGTGGCCAGCTCTCGCACCTCTTGTGCGAACCGAGCTGCATTCGCATAGAAGAGTGCGGCACCGAACCGGTAAATCACCAGCCCCGGCTGCGTCACTGTGCCCGCGACCGGCGGAATAGCATCCCAGGTTTTCAGGTCATTTAAGATCAGCACGCCCGTGTCCGGATGGTAACTGTGGTGCACAATCCTCAGCAGCGAAATCAGCATCGCCAGCACGATGCCTTGCTCTACCCCCAGCACAACCACAATGGCGGCAGTGGCAATCGCCAGTGCGAATTCCTGGGGACTCTCCTGCCGGATCGACCACAGCCCGCGCAGGTCGATCAGCCGCACGGCGATAAGAAACACAATCGCCCCCAGCACGCAGTGCGGCAGATATTCGAGCGGCTTCGTCGCGAACAGCAGCACCAGCGCCACCACCGCCGCCGTCGAAACCTGTGCCATCTGGCTCCGGCCGCCCGCGCCCTCCACCATCGCCGTCTGCGTCGGGCTCCCGTTCACCACGAAGGTCCCGCTTAGCGCCGCCGCCGCATTGGCGGCCGACAGCCCGACCAGGTCCATGTTCTCGTCCAACTGTTGCTCATGCCGCTCCGCGTAGATCCGCGCCGTTGCCGCGCTCTGCGTCAGGATCATCACCGCGCACGCCGCCGAAACTCCAGCCAGCGATTCCGCTTCTCTCAGTCCCGGCCACGGAAAGCCGAAGTGCGGCAATCCGCCCGCCACCGCCCCGATTACTGCAATCCCATGAGCCGAAAAATGCCACCATGCGCTTGCCGCAATCGCCCCGGCCACGGCTATCAACGCCCCGGGCGCCTTCGGCGAAAGACGCCGCGAGCCAACGATCACCGCGAGCACCGCAAGCGAGAGCGCCAGTGTCGGCAGGTGCACATGCGGCAGCCCCCGGACAACCTCGCTCAGCTGAACAACCGCCCGCCGCGAATGTACCGGAACCCCCAGCATCTGTCCCAGCACCGAGAAGCCGACCTGAAAGCCCACGCCGGTCAGAAACCCCATCAGCACCGTCTGTGACAGGAAATCGGCGATGAAACCCAGCTTCAATAGCCTGGCCAGCAACAGCCAGACCGCTGTCAGCAGCGCCACCGTCGACGCCAGCGCAACATATCGCGCGCTCTCCGTTGGCGCCATCTGGGAAAGAGTTCCAGCAAGAATCGCTGCCGTCGCTGAGTCCGCAGCCACCACCAGGTAGCGCGAAGATCCGAATGTCGCGAACGCGATCAGCGGGAGCAGCAGCGTGTATAGCCCCGTAACCACCGGTGTTCCGGCGATCTTTGTGTAGCCGAGCGCCTGCGGAATATTCACCGCCGCCAGCTGCACCCCGGCGGCCGCATCGCGGATCACTCCTGACAGGGACAAAGGCCGAACGCTCTGGAAGAGACTCTGCCAGGCGCCTCCCGAACGCGACGGCCTGGCTTCCGAACCTTCGTCCACTCGACCCTGTTCCCCCTCGGGCTTAGGTACTTGACCGCATCAGATCTTGATAAAAATCCGCCGCCGATACAGCACGTAAACCGGCAGCCAGCAGACGGCGACAAACCCCAGAGAGTAGAGCAGCGAGGCAAACGCCGGATCGGGCACAACTGCCAATACCGAATGATACAGCCACTGTTGCAAATTCCCACCCGAGCTCATGTGAATGCTGTCGATCCCACCGGCCAGCAGTTCGGAGAATACATACGCCACAATCGCGTTCATTCCAAAGACCAGCAGCGGCATGAACGTCCGCGACTTCCGCGCCCTGTCCTCAGCAGTCTTGGGAGCCCGCACGATATCCACCACCCACATCGAAAGCGCCAGCAGCAGCAGGCTCAACCCGCCGGCAAACAGCACAAACGAGCTCGTCCACAGCTTCTTGTTCAGCGGGAACCACATATTCCAGATCCCGCCCGCCAGCACGCACGCCATCCCCGAGACAGCAATCCCGCGCGCCTTCTCGGCAACGGTCCTGCCCGTCCGCAGCCAGATCCCGGTCAGCATCCCGATCAGCGCCGTTGCTACCGCGGGAATCGTGCTCAGCAGGCCCTCAGGATCGCGCGTGCGCTCGTAAAGATGCGATGCCGCGAAGATATGGCGGTCGAGCCACGCCACCAGGTTGGCGTCGCGGTCGAGGAAGGGAATATCCCGCCCCGGCATCCCATATCCCGGCACCGGAACATAGCGCATCAGCACCCAGTATGTCCCCAGCGCCGCCACCGCCAGCACCAGCTTGCTCTTCCACCCCGGACTGATCAGGTACAGCGACGCCACGATGAAGTAGCAGATCGCGATCCGCGGCAGCACTCCGTAAAACCGCAGCGTATGCAGGTTGAAGTGGGGGAAGCTGTTCACTAGCAGCCCCAGCAGAAAGATGATCACCGTCCGCCGCACCGTGTGCCAGAAGATCGACTGTTTCGTCGCCCCCTGCGCCAGCCGCGCCTCGGTCGAGAGCACCGTCGAGATCCCCACCAGAAACAGAAACGTGGGAAAGACCAGGTCGGTCGGCGTGAACCCGTTCCAGTCCGCATGCTTCAGCGCCCAGTAGGCGCGCGAACCATCGCCGTTGTTATTCACCAGGATCATGAACCCGATATCCAGCCCGCGCAGCACATCGAGCGAAAGCATGCGTGCCGGCTTGGTCCGAATACCCGTTGCAGGAAGAGAGGTTGCTGTACTGGGAGCGCTCATGTTCTCAACTGCGCCGATTCTACTGCATGAGAACTACGTAGCGAAACGATTCAATGCCCTAATATCGCTTCACGCGCATGATCTTCCACACCGGCTCGTTATCGGCATACACTCTCCATTCCGAAATGCAGCCGTCACGTACCCGCGCCTTCCACGCCGCCGGAATCCGCCACCGGTTCTCAACTTCCAGCTTTCCGTCCAGCCGGTAAGTCCCCTGCGCATATCCGAAGAGCCCGGCATACGGCCCGCTGCTGAATGACTCGTCCACCTGGATCGAGTAATCCGGAAACCAGCTGAAATAAGCGCGCCAGCCCTTCTCTACCTCGCGCCGGCCGCGCATCTCCTGGCCCAGCCCGTCGATAAAGAGAAAATCCTCGGCCATCATCTGGGCCAGCCCGGATAGGTCGTGGCAGTTGATGCAATCGACAAACTCAAGAGCAAAATCGGCCGAAGTCTTCTTAAGAATTTGGGGAGCCACAGCCGGATTCTAAAGCCTTTTCGCGCGCTTAATCCGTATCCGGGCGCTTGTAAGGCACCTGAAGGTAATGTCTCGCCTCGTTCAGTGCTCCGCCCGTATTGTCGTTCGTCTGGATAGCCTGACGGTACTCCGTTACCGCGCGATCCCGCTGCCCCGTCACGTCAAAGATCTTCCCGATCTGCACATGACTCCACACTTCGGTCCACCTCGGATCGTCGTCCCCGCGCAGGCAGTCGCGATACGAATTCACCGCCGACTGGTAATTCCGCTGGTTGAAGAAAATCTCTGCAATCCGATAACTCGCCAGCGAGCTCTGGGGATTCGCCTGCAGCGCCTTCTGATACTCCGCCAGGGCTCCGCTGATATCTCCCTGCGCTACCAGCTGCTGACCCTTCAGTATCGAAACCCGCACCTGCATCCCCGGAGTGTTCTTCAGCACCCAGTTATCCGGATCGATCAGCACATGCCGCGGCCGCCCGAAGGTATCCACCACGTATTGCGAATCCGTGCCCACCACCGAAATCCGCCTGTTCTCCGTCTTGCCGTCCGTCTCGATGCGCAGATCGACCGGCATGTTGAACAGGTCCAGATCCTGCTGAATCTCTCCGATCGTCCGGAACCCCTTGTTATTCCCCAGCCGGTAAACGGCGTACTTGTTGGTGAACGCCGGCGCCCCAGTCCCATCCAGCCACTGCGCAAAGAACGGCGTCAGCTGTTGCTGTGACTGCGCCTCGGCAAGCTTCTCGAAATCGCTGTTCTTGATGCCCTTGTCGGTAAACTGCGAAAGCGTCGCCCGCAGTATCTTGATAAAGCTGTCGTCGCCCACCTCCCACCGCAGCATGTGGAAGACCAGCGCCCCTTTCTCCAGCGTCATCGACTGAAACTCCGGAGAAAACGGACTCAGCCTGCCTGCGCTGGAAAGAGGAATCGTGTCGTACGCCAGCGCGCCCGCCGAGACATCCAGAATAGCCGTGTCCAGCGCCGACCTCCCAGCCGCGTCTTCGAGGTACATCAACTCGCCGTAGCGGGCCATGCCGTTGGTAATCCACTCGTCGTTCATCGACGCCGGGCTCACCTCGCTCCCCCACCACTGATGCGCAATCGTATTTGACAGCAGCCGGAAATCCGTCTTGCCGCCGATCCTGCTGCCCGCCACCGCCGCTATCTCCGGAGCCCAGTACGCGGGCACCGTATCATCTGGCAACTCGACGACATTCAGCGTGCTCGACTCCGGCAGTCCGAAAGTCGACGTGAAGTAGGCAAGGATGCGCAGCGCACTCTGTCCATAATCCCTCGCCGCAGCCTTGTGCGCGTCGGTAGTGTAAACGTGGATATTCGCCGCCGGCGAGACCACGGGGCTGAACTTCCCGGCAATGATCGTTCCCGGAAACCCCGGCTTCTTCCAGCTGAAGTCGTACTCGTTCTCGCCGCCGGCAGCCGGTTTCGCGCCGCCCTGCGCCCCACTGCCAATCACCGTATAGCCCGTCGGCACCTTCACATGGATGTCCGCCGTAAACCGGTCCGTCTCGTAGCCGACCATCGGAAACCACCGCCCGGCGTACAGCAGATACGACGAGGGGTCGCCCACATACGCCAGCTTCAACCCGTCGACCGGCCCTCCCGCGTCGCTCTCCAGCGCGCCCGAATAATAGAAGGTCCACGTGTATGTCTGGCCCTTGCTCAGCGGCGTCTGCGGAGTAATCCGCAGCGTAGCCTCAGCACCGCGCTCGCCGCTCAGGGATATGTTCTTCGAATCCGTGACCTTATCCACCTTGAGCGCACCATGCAGATCGAACACCGCCGTCTGCACAGGATCGAGTGCTGTAAACGTCACCCTGGTCACGCAGGTAAGCATGTGAGTGTCCGGCTTCAGCTCCGCATCGATGTTGTACGCCGTGATCTGAATCGACACTCTGTCGGCGGCGCGGGCGCTCAGCCCGGCAACTAAAACAACCGCGGCAAATACGAATGCGATACGCAGGAGCTGGGCAGGCCGATGTGCGAATCGGGATGTGGTCATGACAATCGAGTTAGCTTTCCTCGCGTGACTGGTTAAGCACTTCCATTGTGATGCGGGCAGTTCGGTCTATCGCCGATTCGCCGCCCTCATTGTCTTCGGCCTTGAGCATACCCGATATTGCGCGCAAACTCGCAATCATCCCCTCGCGCGCCGGGCCTTCCTCGAGCAGCGGCCGCAGGTGTGAGACGACATTCTCTGCCGTAAAGTCACCCTGGATCAGTTCCGGAACCTCCCGCCGCCCCGCGATCAGGTTCACCATCGCGACATGCGGCACGTCCACCACCCGCTTCGCCACCGCATAGCTCAGCGGCGAAACCCGATACACCACCACAAAGGGATTCCCGATCAGCGCCGCCTCCACCGTTGCCGTGCCGCTCGCCACAATGCTCGCCCGTGCATGGTGCAACGTAGCCCGGGCGTCGCTGGCGATCGTCACGTGCGAACTGGCAGGCAACATCGCCTTCACCTCCGCCCGCTGCTCTTCTGTCAGCGTCGGCGCCAGTGGCAGCACAAATTGGTGGTTACCTTCGCTTTGGAGCAGAGACGCCGCTCGCAGCATCTCGGGCAGGTTGAGGCGCACTTCCTTCATGCGGCTGCCGGGCAGCAGCCCTATCCATTGTCGGCTCGGGTCCAAATCTTTGGACGAATCGTCTCCGCTTTCGCGAGCGAACTCTTCACGTGAGACGGTGGGCAGATGTAAATCCGCCAGCGGATGTCCCACAAAGCTCGCCTGTACCTGCCGCTCCCGGTAAAAGCCCTCCTCGAAAGGGAAGATGACCAGCATCCGGTCGACATACCGCTGCACCTCGCGGATGCGATACTTCTTCCACGCCCACAACTGCGGCGACACAAAGTACACCACCGGCACCCCGGCTCGCTTCAGATGCTTCGCCAGCGACAGGTTCACATCGGGAAAATCGATCAGCACCGCAACATCCGGCCTCTCCGCCCTGTTCTCCGTCGTGACCGCCGCCTTCAGCCGCCGGTACTCCCCATAGATCCGCGGCATGTGCAGAATCACCTCCGTGATCCCCATCACCGCCACGTCCTCGGCCCGCACCACCCGCCGGAACCCCAGCGCCTCCATCCGCTGTCCGCCCAGCCCGAAGAACTCCGCATCCGGGGCCAGCCGCCGCAACGCCGGAATCAGCAGCGTCCCATAATGCTCACCGCTCGCTTCGCCCGCTGAAATGAAAATTTTCGTGCTCTGGCTCATCCGTGGCTGAAGACTCATTGTATTGGTAGTTTGCGATTCACTTCCCTATGCTCTTTTCAAAGTGCATCGAATACGAACAGGAGTAGCGCATGACCAGCACGCGAAAGCATCTTCTGGTAGCCGGAATAACTTTTGTGGTTCTGCTCGCCGTGGCCTTGCTCGACACCTCGCTGGCCCCGCTCTTCGGCGTCGTAGGCGCCCGCATCAAGCACATCCTCGATGCAACGCTCTTCACCCTGGGCAATCAGCCACTCACTCCGCTCTCGCTCATCAAGATCTCATTGTTCATCGTGGTGCTCGCATTCTGCGCTCGCGCGACGATGGTGGTCCTTCAGAAGAAGCTCCTCACCCACACTGGACTCGCCACCGGACAGCAGTTCGCGCTCGCCCGCGTCATCTCCTACCTCATCTTCGCGGTTGGGCTGGTCATCGGCCTGGAGTCCCTCGGACTGAATCTCAGCAGTCTCGTCGTTCTTGGCGGCGCGCTCGGACTCGGCGTAGGTCTCGGCCTGCAAACCGTCGTCAGCAACTTTGTCGCCGGCCTGATCCTTCTCATCGAACAGCCCGTCCGCATCGGCGACCGCATTGAAGTCGGCAGCACCTTCGGCGAGGTCGTCGCCATGAAAGCCCGCAGCACGTGGGTCCGCACCAATGACAACGTCGTCATCATCATTCCCAACTCCAACTTCATTGAAAAGAGCGTCACTAATTGGACCGCCAACGACCCCCGCGTGCGCTTCTGCCTTCCCATCGGAACTTCCTATAAGAGCGATCCCGCGCAGGTCCGCGAAGTGCTGCTGAAGATAGCCGCTGCGCATCCCGACGTGCTGCGCGATCCTCCTCCCGACGTTGTCTTTCACGACTTCGGAGATAGCACCCTCGACTTTCTGTTGCGCGTCTGGAGCGAGACCAAGGTGCCCGTACCGGCAGTCCTCAAGAGCGATCTGTACTTTGCTATCTTCGAAGAGTTCCGCAGGCTCAACATCGAGCTTCCGTTCCCGCAGCGTGATCTGCATGTCCGGTCGATATCACCCGAGGTTGCTTCCACACTCTGGCCGCCCCCGACCGATTTCCGCCCACAGGCGTGAAACCGAGTCAGGCAGGCGCAAAGCGAATATCCTGCTCGCCCTTGCGCCGAGCCATTCTTTCAGAATCAGCTGTCTTTCCGGTAGAGCAGGTCGCGGATCGCCTTTCTGCGTTCCGCGTTCATTTCTTTCGTCGCAGTGTCTCTCGGCCCCTGCGTAGCGGCCTCGCTTTCATCGGACACGCTGCACTCCGGACAACGGTTGGCAAACCCCGGCTTACCGGGCCTCAACTCAAACTCTTCCCCGCAGATAACACAGGTTTTGATCGGAAACGGCATAACCCTATATCATACCGCCGCAACACGGTAAGCGACGCAGTCGCCGTGCCTGCGAGGAAGCAGAAATATCATCGGGTCTTTATGGCTGAGTCCTCAGATACGCGATCACATCCGCGATGTCATGCGATGACAGCCGCTTCTCGAACGGAGGCATAAACCGGCCTCCCTTCAGAATTCTGCGCCGCGTCTGCCTTTCCGTCGGTCGTGGACTCCGTTCAAAATATCCGGCCAGCGAAGGAACGTAGCTCGTCTGCCCCGGCCGGGGAACGTGACACCCCGCGCAGTCCTTCCGGAACAGCACCGCGCCATGTTCCGCAGAAGGCTTGTAGCATCCCACGCATGCGAGCATCAGCATCGCGTTCAGCGCCCACGCAAGCGCCCTCCGCATGCGTCTTATCGCCCTGCGGGCAGCAGCCCGTAGACATCCACCTCTCGCTTTGCGGCGACATACACATGCCCGTTCACGATCGTCGGTACATTGAACCGCAGCGCCGTTCCCGCCCGGTCGCGGCCGGCATTCTGCTCGCTGTTGTAAAGCTCGTGCGCGATGTTAGAGGCATCGGCCGCATGCAGCACCGCCGTCCTGTCCGGCGAATTCCATCCCTTGGAACTCAGCACCCAGACGACCCCATCCTTGTCGCCATGCGCGGAGATGGCTGGTGTTGCCGCGTGATCCGGAAGCCGGAAGCTGCTTGCAGCTTTGAACACTAGCTTTCCATCCTTGACCTCGTAGTCACGCACCGCATCGCTGTCGCTCAGCACATACACGTTGTGGTTCCAGTAAGCCATCGATCCGAATATTCCGCCGTGGGTCGAAATCGTCTGCACCGCATTGTTGTTGTTCTGCGGGTCAAAGTGCCCCAGGTGGTCGCGGTCCAGCAGATACATCATCGGAGCTTTGCCGCCCACAACCAGCAGGTGTGGGTGCGGTCCCGGCTGGTCAGGCAGCAGCATCGGCCCACCCGATCCGAGGTCGTTGTCATTCTTGTTCAGTTCATCAGCATTAAAGGGCGTGAAGTAGTCGCCGAGCCGCAGACCTTGCGCACCAAATCTTAGCTTCAGAAGTGAATCCCCGTAGTCGCGCCCACCCTTCGCAGCATCGAACTGGCCGTTGCCCGTTGCGGCGAACACATTGCCATCTTTATCGGCCGCAATCCCCGTGTCGCTCGCCCATATCCCGCTGTCGTCGGCATTGGGAGAGGTATTAAGAACCCCGCGCTGCTTCAGGCTCTGCGCATCGTACGCCATCACCCACCCGTGATATGGTCCCACATCACACGAAGAGGCCCACGACAGGTACACCATGCCGTTTGAAAGCAGCAGCGCCGCTCTGGGATTCTCGCGCAGCGGCTCAAATGCCACGTTGCCGTCCTGGCTTCCTTCTCCAATCCCGCGTACTGTCGCCTGAATCTCCACCGGGCCGCCGAACTTCTCCACTCCTGTCGTTACAGCCAGGGCGTGAAGCCGCTGATAATACTCATTGGCAGCGAGAGCATGCTCTTTCTTCGTGCGAGCCAGGACATAAAGCGTTCCCGACCTCGCATCGATCACCGGAGTCGATGTAATCCCCACCTCCGGCCGGATGAAGAAACACTGCGTGTCTCCCTCGGAAAGCGTCGTTGCGCCATTTTTTAGAAAGCTGACCTGCCACAACGGCGTAGACGGATTGCCGTAAGCGTCAAACGCGTACACGCTATCGTGCTCCGTCGCGACAAAGAGCACGTCGTGCCTGCCCTTTCCCGGAATCTGCACTCCCGCCAGAAACAGCGGCTGAGCATACACATCTCCATCCACCTTCAACGTAAACAGTTTTCCGAACTGCTTTGGATTGACGTTTCGCGGCGTCAGCGCCGTCTCATTCAGATTTGCTCCCGTGCGCGCGTTATCGACCTGAGCAGTCGTCATCTGGGCCTGAGAAGCCAGCCCGAACACGAAGACAAAGATCACACCCCAGCAGTTGAGCAGTCTCATGCAAACCTCATCCCCGGAAACCTCATTCTGGACGCTTCAGAGAGTTGTGCTCCCTGTTCGACTCCACGCCGAACAACATATCACCCGGAGCAGACGTGGAATTCGCGCCTTTTGCTGTGAAGCTCACCATTTCTGCAGGGAAGGCGCGTGTTATGCGGTAAATGGTCTGAGCAAAAAAAAACACCTGCGGACTTCCCGAAGAGAATCCGCAGGTGTCTGCTGCGTCGTTGGTTTGTCTGGTGCCGGTCTGTCTAGTTAGCTGCGATTCCGTTGACCCCGGAAGTCGGATCGATGCCTTCCGCCGTGCCCACGTTGGTAAGACTCCCATCCTTCTGGATTGCAAAGATGCCGATCGTCCCAGTCCCCGAGTTCAGGGTGTACAGGAATTCGCCGTCGCCGCTGATGGCAATGTCGAGGTTGGTTGCACCTTCAGGATTCTCGCCCACCACCGTGCCGCCCAGCGGAGTCAGTGCGCCGGTAGCCGAGATCGCAAATCCTGAGATTGTTGCCGACGCTGAATTCGACACGTAGACGAAGCGTCCGTCAGGCGTGACCACATTCCAGCAATTGGCCGCTCCATCCGTTGGAACGCTGGCGCTGATCGTTGAGAGCGTACCGTTCGCCTGCACGGCATACGACGAGATCGCCGATCCGTTCGTCACGTTTGCCGGCCCGGTTTCCGAAACAATCGCCGCCCCGCCAGGTGCAAACGTCACTGCAAAAGCGCCTGGCCCCGCACTCGGATTGATAACGATCGGCGACAACGTGCCGTCAGCTTTCACTTTGAACACGTCGACATCGTTGGTGAGCCGCTCCGTCACCGCAAGAAACTGGCCGTTAGGACTGAACGCGATCGAGGCCGCGCCCGAAGTATTGGTGCTGAGGAACGCAAGCGAATTCTTGATCGGGAACAGGTGATTTCCAACCAGGCGAAAACCAGTAACGCTGCTGCTGCCTCCGGTGTTGAGGACATAAACAAGGTTGCCGTGCTGCGCAATCGCGTTTGGCTCGCTGCCCCCGGACGGCTCTTTATCCACGAGAAAAAGCGTGGACCCGTTCACCGCAAATACGGAGATTTCGCCGCTTCCTGCGTTCACCGCAAACAATAAGCTGTGATCCTGGCTGAGTGTCAAAGCCCCTTGAGATGCGAGCGGATCGGTATTGCCCCCGCTTCCCCGGCCTCCGGTTGAAAATTTGCGAACCTCCAGCAGGGAACCATCTTGTGTCCGTGCATAAGCAATTACCTGGTTTCCGTCTGCCGCGTTCGTCATGGCAAACACAGCGTGCGCGTTATATGCATCGTTTCCTTGTGCATTGGCGCCAAAAGGCACTGCCAATGTAGCCAACGCTAAGAGCATGGATACGCGTTGCATCCGTATACGCATTTACTGCACTCCTCAACTGCTGAATTGCGCGCAGGCAGACTCATCAGGCAAATCCGCCTGAACGCAGCGATGAGACACCGGGCACCTGGCGTTGGTTACGCACCGCAGCCGAATTATCGATGTGCTTTTTGTGGCCGCATCGAAAGTCACACATGGCATTGCATGTGCGTCGAGCGTTCCGCCTCGTCACATTATTTTGCGTTGAATTTTCTGCTCGAAGATTAACCGGAAAAAATGGGCGAATTTGAAGCAGCCCGCTCTAAGAGCTGTAACCTCGTACCGCGATCGCTATCTAATCGGTTCCCAGCGCGAGCGACGGCGTGAGCCCGTCCATCGCTACGCCCATCTCCTGATCCTTATATTGCAACTGATACAGTTTCCAATAGATCCCGCGCCGTGCCAGCAGCTCCTGGTGGTTGCCCATTTCCCGCAGCTGCGCCTTGTGCATCACCAGGATCACATCCGCCCGCTGCACAGTCGACAGCCGGTGCGCAATCACCACCGACGTCCGCCCCTCGATCATCCGCTCCAGCGCCAGTCGCACCCGCATCTCCGTGTCCGTATCCACCGACGACGTTGCCTCGTCCAGAATCAGAATCCGCGGATTGTGTGCCAGCGCCCGCGCAAAATTGATCAGCTGCTTCTGCCCTGTCGAAAGGGAATTGCCCCGCTCTCTCATCGGCTCGGAGTACCCGCCCGGCAGCGACGTGATGAAGTCGTGAATATTCACCTGCTCCGCCGCCACCTGCATCTGCGCGTCCGTGATCCGCTCCGTCCCCATGCGGATATTGCTCTTGATCGTCCCGCTGAACAGCACCGGGTCCTGCAGCACCACGCCGAAATGCTGCCGCAGCTTTTCGAGATCCTGCTCGCGAACATCCACGCCATCCACCAGCACATTCCCGTGCTGAATATCGTAGAAGCGCATCATCAGGCTGATGATCGTCGACTTGCCCGCGCCCGTATGTCCCACGATCGCCGCCGTCTGATCGGGCGTAATCCGGAACGACACCCCGCGCAGAATCCACTCGATCTCGGTCATCGCGGCTAGCTCGTCTGAAGTCGCATTCGCGACGCGCGCCTTCATCTCCTCATCCAGTCGCTGATATGTAAACCACACATTTACAAATTCAACGCTGCCCGAGTTGTCCGTCTCTCTCGCATGCGCCGGCGACACAATCTCCGGTTGTGTATCGATCAGCTTGAAGACGCGCTCGCTCGCCGCCATCGCCGCCTGCAGGATGTTGTACTTCTCGCTCAAATCCTGAATCGGCCGGAAGAACCGCTGCGAGTATTGAATAAAGGCCACCAGCACGCCGATCGACACCGCTCCGCGCATCACCCCACGTCCGCCAACCCAGATCACCAGCGCAATCGCCACCGAGCTCAGAATTTCAACGACGGGATAGTACAACGCATAGGCGAGAATCGAGTCCTTGAACGCCACCAGGTGCGTCTTGTTCACCGCCTCAAAATCGAGATACGCTCGCCTCTGCCGGTTGAACAGCTGCACCAGGCTCATGCCCGAAATATGTTCCTGCGTATAGCTGTTGATCCGCGCAATCGCCGTGCGAATCCGCCGATACGAATCGCGCACATAGTGCCGGAAGATCCGCGTCGCGATAAAAATCAGCGGCAGCACCGAGAACGCCAGCAGCGCCAGCCACCACTTCATGCGCAGCATCACGAAGACAATTCCGGCCAGCACAAAGATATCTTCGAAGATGGCGAACACGCCCGACGTAAACATCTCGTTCAGCGCATCCACATCGCTCGTCAGGCGCGTCACCAGTCGCCCCACCGGGTTGCGGTCGTAAAACCCGACATGCATCCGCTGCAGGTGCCCGAAGATCTGCCGCCGCAGGTCGAACATGATCTTCTGCCCGGTCCACTGCATCAGGTAGGTCTGGATAAACTCCAGCACGAAGCTCAGCAGTAGCGACCCGAGATAGATCAGCGCAATCTGCGCGATGCCCCTGAACGGATCTGCGCTCAACCACCGCGCCAGAAACGCCGTACGCGGCGTCGGATGTGCCGTCATGTATCGGTCAATGGCAACTTCCGTCAGGTACGGCCCCAGCACATCGCACGCCGCCTTAATCAGGATCGCCCCAAGCGAGATGAACGCCGCCCACTTGTAGGGATAAAGATAGGTCAGCAGCCGCCGCATCAACCGCCCGTCATAAGCCTTGCCGATAACGTCGTCGTCCTGCTGCGAAACAGCCTTTTTCTTCTCGTCCTGCCGGGCTTTTTCTTTGTCCAGACTCGACATGAGTGCCTTTTCTATTCTACGGGAGCCAGGGGCCCGTTCTCCGTGCGTACAGCACTCGGCTTTTGCTCGTTTGCCAGAACGACTAGTGCAGCAAGTGCGGCCATTTTCTGGTCCTGGGTCCATGGTGGCCCGAGCAAGCGGCCGGCATCAGACACTTGTTGCGAAACGCGATTCGCGGCCACACCAAACGTGGCCTCCACATGTTGGCCGAGGTCGCGCTCTCGAAAGCCAGTGACCGCAAGCTCCAGACACTCGCAGGCCTTCGAAAAGACCTCTCGGTAAAATTCGCCTTCTGCTGCGTGAATCAGCGAGTGTGAGGCCAGAATCTTTGAAAGAGAAGGCAATGGGCGCCCCGAAGCCAGCAGCACCGCGGAACCCACTAACCGATATCGCCCGCTCAGTTCGTCTCTCAGCTCCTGCACAGCTGTCAAAGCAAGAGATCGCGAAGCCTCGAAACATTCCCTCAGGAACTTTTCCGCCTCTTCGGGTTCCAGTCCCTTCGCAAAATGATAGGGCTGCTTGCCTCCGCGTGCCCCCGTGGAGAAAGCTACGATTCGCCGCCGTTGAAGCACATTCACCCTGTCTGCTTCACTCGAGACCGCCACCATCGCTCCCCAGCCGGAGTGCATTCGAACGCCGATGGCTGCTCGCTTCATGGCAGTTTTTGTCGGGCCCCGCTACATCGGATGTGCATCTCTATCTACGCGATGCGAAAATAGGAGAACTGATGCACTCCCTCGGTCTGTACCTTTCGATCCCGTTCTGCAAGTCCAAATGCACCTACTGCAACTTTGCCTCGGGAGTCTTCCCGGCAACCTATTTCGATCAATACATCGCCCGCCTCGAAAACGACCTCCACGCCATCCGCGAAAAAGCCGCGCAGTGGAACGCCACTCTGCCCGAAGTCATCGACACCATCTACTTCGGCGGCGGAACGCCTTCGCTCCTCCCGCCCCATCTCATCCACCGACTCTTTGCCGCGATACGCCGCGAATTCGTCGCGCTGCCCAACGCTGAAATCACCATCGAATGCGCGCCCGGCCAGCTCGACGATCCCACCCTCACCGCCATGGTCGAATGCGGTGTCAACCGCATCAGCTTTGGCGTCCAGTCCTTCATCGACTCCGAAGCGAAACACACCGGCCGCCTTCACACCCGCGAAATCGCTCTCCGGGACATCGAGCGCGTCCGTCGCGCCGGTCTCCTGCGCACCAACGTCGACCTCATTGCCGGACTACCGGGCCAGACCCGCGACTCCTGGCGCGAGTCGCTCGTCGTTCTCACCGATACCGGTGTCGATCACGCAAGCATTTACATGCTCGAAGTCGATGAAGATTCACGCCTGGGCCGCGAGATCAACGCCGGCGGCCTCAAGTATTACGCGCCGCAAGTCCCGCCCGATGAAGCCATCGCCGACATGTACTCCGAAGCAGTCGAATTTCTCGCCTTCCACGGCCTCGCCCAGTACGAAATCTCCAACTTCGCTCTTCCCGGCGGCGAATCCCTTCATAACCTGAAGTACTGGCAGCGCAAGCCCTACCTCGGCATCGGACTCGACGCCCACTCCATGCTCCGCCAACCTTCGGGCGCCGGTCTCCGCTTTTCCACGACCGACCAGCTTGAGCCGTTTCTCAACTCGCCCGGATGGACCCGACCAAGCCCACTCTCTGTTGACGGAGAACTCGAAGAGGCCTGGTTCCTCGGCCTACGCCTCAACAGCGGCTTGAACCTCCGCGACCTTCGCGCCGAATTCGGCCATGCCGCTATTCAGTCGCTC
>Ga0335074_10007385_pt1 | contig 15233 bp, 13 predicted proteins | sample Lox_Sample_23_FD_206715 | JGI IMG/M metagenome (GOLD analysis project Ga0335074, IMG submission 206715) | Soil microbial communities from Loxahatchee National Wildlife Refuge, Florida, United States - Lox_Sample_2.3 | ecosystem: Environmental > Terrestrial > Soil > Wetlands | place: USA...
CCGCCGCCCTTACACGTGTCGTGAACATGGAGATCGGCGCTCAGGCGGCCAGCGTAGATGTTGTTTCCCAGACTCCCTTGGCCGGAACCGAACTGAACATCGACCAGATCGCCGCACCAGTTCAGACGGCTACTGCGACGGACATCCAAACTAGCGGCGCGCTGGATTTGGCCGATTTCATGAACCGCGACCTGAACGGAGTGTTCATTAATGAAATGGCGGTTAACCCCTTCCAGCCCGATGTGAACTTTCGCGGCTATACGGCTTCGCCTTTGCTGGGCACACCTGAAGGCATATCTGTATATGTGGACGGTGTCCGGCAGAATCAGCCGTTCGGCGATGTGGTTAGCTGGGACCTCATTCCGAAGGATGCGATCTCGGAAATGGCACTGATTCCAGGATCCGATCCGCTGTACGGATTGAACACGCTCGGCGGAGCAGTCTCAGTCACCACCAAGAGCGGCCTCACCAATCCGGGATGGGCGGGTCATGTGTTGTACGGAGCCAGTGGGCGCAAGGAAGTGGAGGGAGAATACGGCGGCGGTAAGGCCACCGGCTTCAATTGGTTTCTCTCAGGACTCGGCTTCCACGAATCGGGTTGGCGTTATGCCTCAGTCTCCGACGTTCGCCAAGGATTCGCGCGGCTGGGCTGGCGCACCGACAAGACGGACTTGGCGCTTACCATGTCCTACGCCTACAACACGCTCGAAGGCGACGGAGTTCAGGATTACCGTCTGCTCGAAGCCAATTACACCAGCGCCTACTCGGTTGCCGACAGCACCGCCAACCGCTCGCCTTCGTTCAATTTCATCGCGCGGCATACCTTCACCGATAATCTGACCTTCACCGGCAATGCCTGGTACCGGAACATCCGCAGCGAGACAATTAATCCGAACTTTAACGGTGACGTGGTGGGGAACGATATCTATCAACCCACGCCGGCGGAGCAAGCGACTCTCGCCGCGGCTGGATACACCGGTTTTCCGACCAGCGGCGCCGATATCACCAACACTCCATTTCCCTACTGGGCCTGCATTGCGGAAGCACTCACGCCAGGAGGCAGTCCGGACTCGACCTGCGATGGCGTCAACGTCTACTCGAAGGAACTGCTGAATGAGTACGGTTTTTCGGGGCAGTTCACCTGGATCACCAATCCGGGGATCGGGCGCAACCAGTTCGTTGCCGGAGCGCTGATCGACCGCAATGACGTCACATACACGCAAACCACCGATTACGCCTACGTTCTTCCGAACTGGTCGCTGGTGAGTGTTCCGGCCTGGCAGGATGGATCAACCGTGGACAGCAACGGCAATCCGATCGATACCCAGGTCGGATTCAGGGGTCACACCCCCAACTGGAGTCTCTATTTTGCTGACACGCTCACGATCGCGAAGAAGCTGAACATTACCGTTTCGGGGCGCTACAACTACGATCAGGTCAACAATTACGACTTGCTCAATCCGCTTCCTGGACCTAACTCACTTACTGGGAATTATACGTTCCAACGCTTCAACCCGGCGGTCGGAATCACATGGAGCCCATTCGCGAGCGTGAACGCCTACGCGAGATTCGCCCAAGGGGGCCGCGCGCCAACATCCATTGAGTTGGGCTGCGCCAATCCGAACGCGCCCTGTAGTCTGCCCAACTCGCTTTCCGCCGATCCTCCGCTGGATCAGGTGGTCACCGACACATGGGAAGTCGGGTTGCGTGGCAAGCCCGAACTCTCGGGATTCCACAATCTGAGCTGGAATGTGGGCGCGTTCCGCGATGAGAACCACAACGACATCCTGTTCGTCGCGGCGCCGATCCTAGGTACGGGATATTTCCAGAACTTCGCAAAGACCTTGCGTGAGGGCGTGGACGCGGATCTGGACGGACGCGTCGGTCCGGTTAGCTGGGGCTTCGATTGGACGTTCCTGTCCGCCACCTATCAAAGCGTCGAGACGCTGGACGGCTCGGCCAACAACACCAACGACATTGCGCTGCAGGGATATCCGGGGTTGGGCGGCGTGATTACGGTGCATCCAGGAAATCGAATCCCACTGATTCCGAAGCAGACCGGCAAAGCTTATGCGATTTGGCAGGCGACTCATAAATTGATGTTCGAGATGAACGAGATCGTTGCGTCGAGCTCTTATGCGCGTGGCAATGAAAATAACGCGTACACCGCGGACGGCGTTTATTACCTCGGCCCTGGTGTTTCGCCCGGCTACGCCATTACCAATTTTCGCGCACGCTACGATATCAACCGCCACGTCTATGTAGCGCTTCAGATCGACAACCTGTTCAATCACGAATACTACACCGCGGCCTGGCTCTCGAATACAGTGTTGACGGCACAGGGGGCGTTTCAATCTCTGCCTTTCCAGGCCTTTGCGACTGGGCCTTATGCCGGAAACGTTCCTTCCCAAAGCGCCACGTTTTTCGCACCGGGTGCGCCGCGGCGTGCATGGGTGGAGCTGGGAGTGAAATTCTAGACTTCAAAGTGTCATGCTGCGCAATGTTTTACTGGTCGGGCTGTTATCGGTGGTTTGTTGGCCGGCCGGTGCATGCCAGTGTGAAGCATCGTTTGGCGCGTGTAAAGAAGTCCGGGTCAGCGATCTGGTTTTTATCGGCGTAGTCCAATCGATCCAGCCCCTCTTTATGAGCCGCTGGTACGGAGCGAAGCAGCCCGGCATGGCAGCACTCAACGATGCCTTTCTTCATGCGCAAGAGCATCCGTCGGCTGATTCGTTGCGCCAAGTGAAGGACGCGTACCTCGCGACTTTTCCGCAGTTGGACGAGCTCCAGAAGCGGCTGGTCGAATCGGCGGACAACATTCAGCAGGTGAGCACGCTCATGGATTCTTCGCTCGATCGTGGGATGCGGGTTCACCTCTTGGTCAAAGCCCTGTATAAACAGGAAGACGATGACGACGACGCGGGCCAGAAGCCTGCCGGCAAGGAAAAAAAGGGAGAGTCGAAGGGTGGAAAAAAAGACGACGCTGATGACAAGGACGACGGCAAGACTGCCCCCGCTTTCTTCGACGTCTGGAGTGCTGCCGGCGATTGCGGCATCGATTTCCAACTCGGGGAAACTTATCTTGTTTTCGCCAACAACGAAGAGGGCGCCGACTATTACTTCACCAGCAGTTGCATGAGAACGAAGCGCCTGTCGGAAGCAGGCGAGGACCTCGGGTATCTTTATTTCTACAAGAATCAGCCGGAAGCTTCATCCAGGCTGGATGGCTTCGCTACTAGCGACCGCAAGGCCCAGTTGACCCTCGATCCGCTGCACGAACCCACGGCGATCGGATCGCCAGTGAGCGGAATTGTTGTTCAACTGCAGGCGGATCATTTCACGCGATATGCCGAATCCAACAGCAACGGGAGATTTTTGTTCGACGGTTTGCCGAACGGGAGTTATCAGCTCTCCGCGTTCGCAGCGGGATATCCCAAGACCAACCAGCTCCTCGCTGGCCCCCGGCGGTTAATCGTTAGAGAAAAGAGCTGCGTCCGGCAGGTTTTCGTACTGCCGAAGCCCGGCGGCTAACATAGGAGAGTCCCCTTGTCGAGATCCACGCGTTTCCACCTCCGCCTCACAGCGGCCTTTGCCCTCGCGCTGGTTGCCGCATACAGCCAGACCGCGAAGAAGGTCGACGATCAAGCGCTGCGCCACGCCGCCGAAAGCAAGGCATGGCTGACATACGGCGGCGATTACGCCGAAACGCACTATAGCCCGCTGAACCAAATCGATGTTTCGAATGTTTCCCGGTTGGGGTTGGCATGGTCGTGGGAGACCGAGTCTCCCATGGGCGGTCGCTTGGAAGGAACGCCCTTGGAATCGGACGGGGTGCTCTACGGGAGCTTGGCGTGGGATGTTTTGTTCGCCGTGGATGCGCGTACTGGCAAAATGAAGTGGCGCTGGGACCCGGAGATCGAGCGCAAACATATCTCGGAGATTTGTTGCGGGCCGGTGAATCGCGGCGTCGCCATTTACAAGGGCAAGGTCTACGCCGGGCTTTTGGACGGCCGGCTGGTGGCTCTGAATCAGGACACCGGGAAGCCGGTCTGGCAAGTGCAAACCACCGACAATCCGGGAACCATCCTCACTTCCGCGGTGCGCGTGGTCAAAGGCAAAGTGATCGTTGGAACCAGCGGCGCAGAGCAGGCCGTGCGCGGCTATTTCTCCGCGTACGACGCCGAAACGGGAAAGATGGCGTGGCGATTTTACACGGTCCCTGGCGATCCTTCGAAACCTTTCGAGCATCCCGAACTCGCGATGGCGGCAAAGACCTGGACTGGCGAGTGGTGGAAGATGGGCGGCGGCGGCACGGTGTGGGATTCGATGGCATACGATCCCGAGGCCGACATTCTCTACATCGGTACGGGCAATGGCGGGCCTTGGGACCGCAATGTTCGCAGCCCGCAAGGGGGCGACAATTTGTTTCTTGCGTCGGTGGTCGCGGTGAAGCCGGAGACCGGCCGCATGGTGTGGTATTTCCAGGAGACGCCGGGCGACACCTGGGATTACACATCGACGCAGCCCATGGTCCTCGCCGATCTTGTGATCAACGGCAAGACTCGCAAAGTGCTACTGCATGCGCCCAAGAATGGGTTCTTCTATGTTCTTGACCGGATCACTGGCGAGTTCATTTCCGGCGACAAATACGTCAAGCGCGTGACTTGGGCGACAGGATTGGATAAGAACGGCCGGCCGATCGAAGCTGAAGGCGCGCGCTGGGGCACCGATTCGGTGCTGCTCTCGCCCGGCCCGGGCGGCGCGCATAATTGGCAGCCGATGTCATTCAGTCCGCTCACTGGATTGGTTTACATCCCCGGCCAGGAGAGCAGCGGCGTGTATACGCCCGATCCGAATTTTGTTTTCCGCTACGGCTACCCCAATCTCGCGATGGCGAATAACTTGAACGGTCCGCGCACGCCCGACGGGCGCATGACTGCGGGCGCTGCCCCGCCAAAACCGCGCAAACCGCCCAAGGAACCGGCCGGCGCCGAGAACCAGCCGAAGGCAACCGGTGGATTCTTGCTCGCGTGGGATCCGGTGAATCGAAAGGAGCGCTGGCGCGTTTCTAACGGCGGCGGTTTTACAAATGGAGGCACACTGGCCACCGCCGGCAACCTGGTCTTTCATGGCGCGACCGCTTATAACGCGGAAACCGGCGAGAAGCTCTGGGACGGCAATATCAGCGGTCTTCCGGTGACTCCGATCACTTATATGCTGGATGGCAAGCAGTATGTGACGCTGCTCGGCCGCGTCTATCCCGGAAATCGCCTGTTTACCTTTGTCTTGGACGGCAAGGGGCCGATGCCGCCCGTAGCCTCGACTGCGACGCCGTCGTCGCAGAACTGAGCGTAGTCCATGATCCGAAAACTTAGATACTTCGTTTTGCCCGGACTCCTGGCGACTTCGGTCGCTCTCGCGCAGAGCGAAGATTGGCCCAACGACTGGCCAATGTACGCTCGCGATTTGGCGGGGACGCGCTTTTCGCCGCTCAAACAAATCAATGCCGGAAACGTATCAGAGTTGGTGCCGGTTTGGTCGTTCAAGAGAGGAAGGGAGCATTTGCTCTATAAAGCGCGTGTTGGCTGAAGAGACTGAGCTTGCAGCGCGATTGTATTCCAAAGCTATTCTCCAGCTAGAGGATGCCAACGAGAGGGTCGAGATGGCGCGATCAGCAGTAAACGAGTCGCGCGACCGTGCAGATGTTGCGCGGATTGCGCTTCAAGAACACATCGACTCACATGGATGTTGACTCAACAAAATCCGATCTGTCGCAGAAGTGATTTGCTTCGTGCCGGGCGAGTGCGAGCCGTGCTTTCTCGGCTGCGTCCCACGCTTCGCGCACTTTCCGTCGAAGCGGCTCTTCGGGGGTGTTGATCCCCGAGCCAATCGCCTCCACTAGATCGTGGACCCTCTCCGAATAGCCGTGGACGGCATCCCGATGGTCAATAAGCAGGCGTGTCCGTTCCTCGCAAAGCATATCGATCGACTAAATGACTGTGCAACGGCATTAAGGTTACATCAAGACTTCGGCTGACAAAGGTCCACACAGGCAATCAGCCGATTCTGTTCCCCTGCCTCTGCAAGTACACCTCCGCAAGTGCGCCTGTGGGGCAAGTGAAGTGGGCCAAGTGAAGTGTCAAGTGAAGTTGACAAACGCACCTGCTTGTTTTACGATTATCGGCCACTGATTCGCCCTATCAGTCGGAGACGAGCGGTTGGGCCTGTGTTTTCTTTGCCTTGAGATGCAATCCACCAAGATTTGTGTGCCGAACGTGTGCACGACCGCAAAACGTACCACGCACTCGTTAACTTGGGCGTCTGGGAGTGCAACCAGGGCCGACGGTGATTGGCAGTGGCCCCGAACTCGGGCACGAGTTCGAGTCATCAGATCCATTCCGTGCGATTGTCGATACCAAGGAGAAGCGAGGGGGGCAAACCCTCTCTCCCCCAAGCTAGCTCTTCGCTCGTTTGACTTGGACGCCCCACTTTTTCGGCAGTTTGTCTAGACCGTCGATCACGAATTTGGCGTCGTTGTCCACTGCGCTTCGTAGAGCTCGGACTATCCGATCGGTTGTGTGCGTCTCCGCGGCGATCTCAGGCAGAATCGTTAGAAAATGGCGCCCTATATAGTTCTGCGTGGAGGCGTTCTTGTGAAGCATCGTCAAGATATTCTCTGCGAGGGCGTCACGTTTGTCTTTTGAGAAGTAGGACCAAAACCCTGCGGCCCAAGTGCCCAGGCTACCTGAATTGTCAAAGCTGCTCTTTTGATCCGCGCGTACGTGACCCGAGAGGACATCTTTGAGCATTAACTGCTCTAGTCGTGAACGAAAGCGAGGCGTGAGGTATCTCCAACCCTCCGATTTCAGCTCTAAAAGCATTCGAAGATGAGTCCAACAGGGACCCTTGGGAAGCTCTTTGTCCAGCTCTGCGGCGAGATGAGACACGAAAGCAGCTTGCTCTTCTCCGCACAAGCGTGTCCAGAGAGCCTTCAAAAAGTCTCTGTGTTTATGCTCATAGCGCCGCCCGTTCGTTATCCGAATGAGCAACTGGAGAGTCACAGCCTGAGGCGTCTCATGCGATAAGGTAGCCGCGTACTCCTTCCCCGAAACGAAGGTCTCATCATTGAATCGCTCGTACACATGCTGCAGAGCCTGGGCGTCCTCAGTACGGCTTTCTCCATCAGACACCTTCATGAATGCGACACGGATGTCCTGCGTCGTCGACTTGTCGCTGATCAGTCGACCGAATTCGACGGCCTCAGTGGTGGTTACCTGGGTATGCGCGATGATGTGCTGCAGAATTAAACGAAGGCTTGCTCGATCGCTTCTCAGGCGTTGATTGCGAGTGCCGCTTGAAAGTACAGCGAGCGATTTCGTGTAGAGAAGATCGATCACCTTGATCTTGCCGTCAGCGATCATGACGTTAGCGTCATGAAGGTCCCCGTGCTCCATGCCTTGCTCGTGGATGTGCGCAACGGCATTCGCGAGCGCAGTCCCGATCCGTCGGGCTTCATCGACGGAAAACTTCGGTCCCTGCAGGCGAGTTGCGAGCGTTACGCCTTCGATGAGTTCCATCACAATCCCATCCACTGGCTCGCCGGACTCCGGATCCTCGACAGTCTCAAGAGATATGACTGACACCACGTTCGGATGGCTCGTCCTTGCCAACGCCTTCGCGTGAGCAAGCGCGGACGACCTTACAGCGGCCGACTCCCGGACAATCTTGACGGCAACAGTGCGGTCGAGTGCGTCGGTAGCTTTCCAAACATCAGCAAACCCGCCGTCGCCCAAGCGCGAAATAAGTTCTATCTTCAAGGTTTGATCGTCCCTGATTTCTATCTAGGTTATGCTGAAAAACAGTCGACCTTAGGCTGTTGCTAGTTTCCATCCCCTGTTGAAACCAAGTGTTCGGTACACCTGGAATGGGTTGTAGCAAGCGACTCTCATGGCGAGTCCAGCCGGCGTTGTTGCGATGGAGGCGAGAGACAGCAGTCCTGTCGCTCGAAGTCCGGCTTTGGTGTACATGAGCGTCCCATCGTTGTAAGTAGCAGCACGGCCAGCGCAAATCGCCAAGAGTCATCCTACCCTTCAGAATCGGAGTCACGAGGAAGCCGGGCGTCCGTGGTCCGTTCGAGTTTCTCCAACAAGGTATGCGCTCCCCGCGACCAACTTTCGAAAACCGCGTATTCCCGCTCGGAGCGTTCAAACATTTCGTTGAGATCGGCGAGAGTCCCCAAGTTCTGTGCGAAATCCTTAAGCTCCTGATCGTTCGCGGGGACAATCGCATTGAGCTGAATGGCAAGCTGACGTAACCCTTCGATGGCAACAGGAATCCCGTCGGGATTGAACTCTCTACTTGCCACTCGAAGATCGGTGAGAGAACGGCGCCAATCCCGAATCGCTTGAGTGTGGCGCTCATCGATCGGCGTTCGATTCAGAAGAGCGTCCGCTAGCAGAGGCAGCCGTTCCGGTGCCTGGTCAAGCCAGCGGTCTACAATGGGCATCGCAACTTCCGTAGGAGATAGAGAGATAGTTCTCGCATCGGCAGTAAGTGTCGTAATAGCTCCGAGCCGAAATCCGAGCTTCTGGCATATCTCACGTTGCAGAAGCCGTAGTTCCGCAATGTTGACTGGCCACCAACGCTCGAATTCTTGAGCTCTATAGAATGCGATCGCGTCCACGAAGACTCCTCCTGCGTTGTCATCTCTTCGGCGGAACTCTACGAGACAAAAAGATGCGAACTTCTCATCGGCTCCATCCGTTGAAAAATCGCGGAATGGATCAACGAGCACCGCAACGGCGCGAGTGCTTGGTTTGGTCCTTAAAAGCGAAATGACGCGTTGAATCTGATCGATTTTCCCGCCGTATCGGCGAAGTCTCGATCCGTGCAGGTAGGGAATGCGGCGTTCGAGTTGCGAGCGATCCAGTTGCCACCACTGAACCAACTCTCGAAACCACATTTGGCGTTCGTCTCCAGAAATGTCGATGGGCGCTGGATAGGCCTCTGGAAGTGGAAGCACCCCCGCGCCATCGTCGTTTACGTCGACATGAACAGCCAATGTCCCCTTATGGGCATCGGTCTTGGCGATAGCGCAAGCTCGGGCATAAACCTCATCGAGGTCGCGTCCCTCCACAACTACGGGCGCACCCGGCGCAAGTACAACAGTGTCGCCGGCCCGCACGTCGGTCACCCACAGTCGCCGTTTGGTCGGCGCCGAGCTTCCAGACTCCGCGCCTGGTCGAGGTAGTGGAATCTGTTGAATTGTGACCTCCGGCGTATGAGGCATTCCGGTGATGGTAATTAACCGTGCAGCTTCGGCTTCGCTCCCGGGTCCGAACGTAGCGCCTGAAACCACCAACACACGATGCATGTCGCGGCCGTCCGGGTCATATATGTGATCGAAGTAGGTCGCTTGCTCGTGCTTGTGACCATGAACCAATATGCCTATGTTGCTGCCGGATAGGAACGCTCGCACCTGCTCTACGTTCGATATGTCCGCGAAAGGCCTCAGTTCTTCCCGGAGGCTTGGTGGCCGAAGGTGGTGGTGCATCAGAGCAACACGGATTTGTCGCCCGTGGGTCGGCTGCGGTGTAGAGGCCACGATGGCGCGAAGAGCTTCGAGTTGATGTTCGGAAAGCCGCGCCATGTCGTACCGTACGAGGTCTTCAAGCTGCGATCTCAATTTGTCCGCGAGATCCGAGTCGCCATTTGCAACGCGTTCTGGGATCTCATCCCACAGTTCCCCCAAGGGCTTCGGAGGCATAGAGGTCACGTGTGACCAATTGCTCGTGTTTATGGGATATACCGCCCAGCTCTTGTCGTCGGCAACCAGGCGATATGGCTCTCCCGAATTAACCGGGGGCAGGCTATCGAGACCGTCGAGCCATGGTACGACGCAGCCTCCGTTGCGCCACACACTGACGAAGTCGCGATAGCGTTCAACTGAGCCCGGCGGTGAGCCCTTTGGCACATCATGATTTCCCGGCACAGAGACAATTCGATTTGGAGCGATGCCGAGCGGGCCGAGATGGCTCAGCAGCAAGTCAATCATGCGCTCATGTCCACCCGGAGCGTTTCGGTCCTGCGCGTCGCCGGAGAAAAGAATTCCATCGAGATTCTGGTTGTCTTTCTTCAATCGCTCGGCCAACCGGGAGAGGAGCAACTCCATACTCGCCTCCCGTGTACCATCGGAGATCCCCGGTACATTAATTCCAAGATCATCTCGATGAAACGGGACACCAACAGCCGATAGATGGGCGTCGGTCATGTGCAAAAACGTCACTCGTTTTTTCATCGGGTTGCCTTCTCTGGAACGGATCGCCGTACTGAAGGGACCGCCGCTTAAACGGCTTGTCGTGGCAACCGCTCGAATTCGATCGTTTGCCGGTTAAGATCGCAAACCAGTATCCCCTTCCGGTAATTCTGCAGCTGTCTCCATGCTGCGAATCCCTGGAGTATTGCTGACTGCCATTGATTCTCCGAGCACCTCTTGACCTCCAGATGTGCCGTCAGTTGCTTAATCGTCCGCAACACGCCGTAATCGACGTGATCCACACCTTCGAGGTACGCGTGCTCGCTGGCGTACCCAAACACAAGAGCAGAGATGCCTTCCTCGATCGCAGTCGCTCTTCCCCCGTCTTCAACCTGATCCACGTTTCTGTCGCTCTTGCGTTTGCGTCCCATGAGCTTGCGAATGACGGGCGACCAGCCAAGCACGGCGGTATAGGCGAGATGAAATACGTCGTGATACCGATAGCCATCGCTCTCATAGGCGTTATCCGTCAGTTCATTTCCCAACGGCTGACCGTTCATTGCCATCTTCACCTTGACGCCATCGGCAGACACGTCTTCACCGAACTCCACGGTGAATGCTCGGGGAAACTGTTCTGACGAAGGGAAAGCGTCATCGAAGAAGAGCTGAGTGCCGCCCGGCGTCTCCGGGGCGGGCAGCCATCGGCTCTTCGCCTTGCGAAGGTTCTCTGTTGCAATCCGATCGAGATCCAAACCTTCCTTTGAAGCAATGTTGGAAACGTACCAAAGAATATCCCCCAGCTCTTCTACAACGCGGTCCTTAAAAATTTGGTACGACGATCCTTCCCGGAGCCATTTCTTGTACTCGGTCAGCAGCGTCCCGGATTCTCCGGCGAGACCCAAGAGCGGAACCGTTATCCCGGCGCCGTTCCCGTCGTTTCTGCCCCCAGGGACCTGGTCGGTTTTTATCGCCTCAAGCTGATATTCGCGAAATTTCAAGGGTGCGCTCCCTTTCTGCACTGGCTATCTTTTCATTCAGTCCCCACTTCGGGGGGTACAAGTAGTGAATTGAGCTCACGTCGGCCCGGAACCTTTGTTTGATCTTGGTCCGCATTGAGGTGCCGGTTACCTCGGGGTGATGCACGCGCGCATACTTGTCGACCTCGCAAAAAAGGTTCTGGCAGTCGATCAACTGCAGCGGCCGTCCCCAAAGCGTCTTAAATTCGATTCCCAAGCGTTCAAATTCCGTTGCCTGCCGTTCCGTCACGATGCGAATGACCTCCGCTTCCGTCAGACCGCCGATCGATGAGAAGCACTTTGAAATGCCACCCTTCGCGCCCGGTCCGGGAATTACGAACTCCATTTCAGGGAAGTCGGTCAATGTGCTGTAGTTTAAATCGGTAACGTACTGATATGCGAGAAAATCTCCAATCATAGGATAGGACCGCAGCAGCGTGAACGCGTCAAGCATTCGCTTCGCCTCGGCAATGCGGAGCGGAACTTCGTCGTCCATCATCTGCTTGAGCAGCTTGAGATGCGACCTGTGCTTCCTCGTCGCCCCGAAAGCCTTGCTCCCGGACGGCATTATATAGGCCGCTGAGTAGATTCGTTCGCCGCGGTCGATCACCTCAGACAGCGTAGCGTCGTAGGCTCGGAGGTCAAAGTCGCGGTAGGAAACAATGCCAAAGCGGCTTTGCAACCGCTCCCATGTCTCGACCTTGTTAAATAACTTGAAGAGAATCGTTCTGAAGAAAACCTCTTCCTCGGACTGGTCACCCTCGTAAATCACATGCCTGATGAGGTACTGACTGACGCGGTCCGATGCTCGGTAGGCATTGGTGAACTTGAATTCGGTCAGAATCGGATCGGATGTCCACGGTGGCGGAGCCGCACTCCATCTGCGGAAAAAGATTTCCTGCCTCTCCGCCGCGAACCGCCAGTACGTATCGTAGACTGGCGTCGGCTTGATGGGCGCAAGACCCTCGATAATCGTTGGCCGGGCGGGCAGTTTCTGCGGTTCCAGCGACAGTTGCAGCGCCATTTGGCTGCTATCATCGGGAACGCTGTTCCCTTGGTTTAGTGCCTGGAGTATGGCGTTGAACGCGTCTTCAACGGAATGGTCATTGTCGATTCTAACGATTCGCGTCCGTTGATGTTCCTCAGTTGCCAGCCGCTCATACAGATCAACCCATTTCGCCCAGTCCGCCTCTGCCCCGGGTCGCAGAGGGGGCCCATGCCTGCGAATAAGAAACACACTGGCGGGCGACACGTGGCCCCACGCGGCGCGTTCAACGTCGATCATGGCATCGAGAAGGCTTTTTCCGCAGCCGGACGCAATTCCATAGACCTTTGTGGACCACCAGAAGCGGTCGAGAACCACCGACTTTCCCTGCCGGAGTCCGGGGAGTATTACGCGCTCGATCGCATCGAGATGCGCGGCAATATGCAATGTCTGAAGGCTGGCCGGAGTAATCTTGCCGAGGCGGAAGGATGCCGGGGCGTGATGGAGATCGTAGATGAGCTTGCCGAGAGTGCCTTCATCTCGTCCCGGAAATGACATCCAGATCGCGCTTTCGCCCTCGCGATTAAGGTGGTCCGCGAACCGTCGGGACAACTCCGTTTTGCCGACCCCATCTGGTCCCTCAAATACATATAGGCGTCCGTACTGCCGCACTACGCTGCCCTCTCGTTCGTTTGCTCAAGCATCGTTTTCAATGTCTCTTTCAACGGAAGCAGCTCTGTCTTTGTGAAATCGCCGATCTTTAGGGACGAAGCAATACAGGTTACCTGCGCCAAGCGCAGCCGCATCTGATGCGCCATGAACCGGCCAAGCCAACAGAGGCCCAAGTAGTTGCCGTATGCCTTAGCGACATGGTGCTGCAGTGCATAAAAGCCGGTGACTCCCAGGTTCCCATCTGCCACGTCGAACGCGACCTGTTGCAAGCAGGGGAACCCTCGCTGCCGATTGTGAGTGTGATCGCGTGTCGGGTCAAATATCGACGCCTGAAGCGCGCTGTGCCGGTGATTACCCCGGCGGTAAGTCTCGATGATATACGCCAATTGATTGACGGGTTCCTGATTGGCGGCCGCCCCCTGGGGCAGGAAGGCGGTGAGGCGGCGGAAGTATACGCCCTTGTTGTTCGCCGGGCAGCGACGAACCTTGTTCCAGATGCGCTCGTATCGCCCGAACAACCGCGCGGCATTGTCTTCGCCGTCTGGAACCCAAAGCGAATTCGGGAATATGGTGTTGGCGACGGTGCGGCACGTTTGCCTATTGAGTCGGTCCAGTTGTTGCTGAACATCGGCTAGCTGGGAAGGGAGCCCACGCTCATCGAACTGCGAGATGGTGACGACTGCTGGAGAAATGTCTGTGACCCCGCGGTCCATGAGCCGCAGGAACACTTCCACCCATGCGAGTGACAGATGCGAGCTCGTCGCAACGTAGAGTTTACTCATCCTCGACCTCCGCAAGATGTCGGAAGCGCGCCAGACCCGCAAATTGTTTCTTGCTGACCCGGATGTACTGAGCCCAGCCATCCGTTGCGCACACCGCCCGCCCGATGCCAGGTGCCACCGCCTGGACAAGAGTCACCTCAGCGCTGCGGCGAGTGACCAGCGCGTTTTCTCCTTCTAAGGCTACCTCCGCGGGCAGCAAAATGAAATTTCCTACCTGCGCATCGACGGCGCGGCCCGTCCAGGAGCTGTCCACCGCGATGAGATGTTCCTTGCACTCAGCCCCCAAAAGGCTCTTCCGAATAGAGGGCGGTTTGATCTTGCCAAGAGCCTCCGCCTTGTCCTTTTCAACGAGATTCAAGCCCCAGTCCATGTTCGCAATGAGCGTCGAGTAACCGACTCCCAGCCAACATGCGAGCTGGTACGCCTGTTCGGCGGTGAGAGATTTTGCCGTCCAATTGCGCGCGGCTAGGCCCCTCATTACCGCTGTCTTAGGCATCAGCAACGCGCTCGCGAAGCACTCCGCTTCGAACTCCTTCGGATCGGACCTGCGAGTAATTGCGCGATCCTCCACCAATTCGTCGAACTGCTCGCCGTGACCATACGCGTGGTGCCCGAGCTCGTGCGCGCAGGTGAATGCCTGTCGGCCAGGAGGACGCAACGACGAGATGACAATCGCGGGCTTGTCGGGCGAATAGATGCCTTCCGCCGATGGCAACGGCGCCAAACGGACGTCGATTCCGAGCTCGATCGCGAGATCGAAAACGCTACATGGTTGATCGGCGGCGATGCGTGCCTGCTGCCGCATCCGCAGTGCCGCCGAGGAAGCGCGAAGCGCCAGTCTGCGACGTTCCGGGCTCATTGCGATTTCTTGCCTTTTCGGATCATCTGCAGCAGCGACATCAGCCGATCGAGATCCTCGTCCTTCATCTTTGAAAGCTCCCGAGCCGCGAGCATGATGCGATCCTCGGCCGCGTTGCTTTCGCTCGACGAACTGGTCAGCCATTCCACGCTGACCTCATACAGTTTGGCGAGACGGGCAAGTTCCTCCCCGGAGACTTTGCGGCGTCCGGCCTCGATTTCAGTAATGGTGGGGCGGTGGTAATCGAGCAGTTTTGCGACTTGGCCCTGACTCAATCCCGCCGCTTCGCGTGCTGTGCGCAGGCGGGCAGCGATCTGTTCTCGTGTGCTTTCCGCCATAGGCGTTTACGCCGCCTGTTTCGCCGCCAGACGGGCCGCGATCTCGGCGATGGTGAGAGGCTGGGCTGTCTCCTTGTCGCTAAACACGCTCTCGTCGTCCCATGAACCCCCGAGGCGTTCCTCGAGAACCAGCGTTGTTTCAATCGCCAGCAAGCTGTCGAAGAATCCCAGCTCGGAGAGCGGAACCACCTGTGCGCTGATCTCGCACGGTGTCTCACCAGTCGCCTGCTGAAGGTTGCGCAGGGTTTCAACAATTAGCGTTTCGATTTCGGAGGGTGTCATCGCTCAGGCTCCATAGCCACCTTACCACGTGGTAAGAAAATCTT
>Ga0335074_10007386_pt1 | contig 15233 bp, 11 predicted proteins | sample Lox_Sample_23_FD_206715 | JGI IMG/M metagenome (GOLD analysis project Ga0335074, IMG submission 206715) | Soil microbial communities from Loxahatchee National Wildlife Refuge, Florida, United States - Lox_Sample_2.3 | ecosystem: Environmental > Terrestrial > Soil > Wetlands | place: USA...
CCCCCTCGTGCTCGTTGACGATGTCGCCGATGCCCTCGCCCGCGCCCTCGATGCGCCGGGCATCGTGGGGCAGACGCTGCTGCTCACCAGCGACCCGCTCATGACGGCAAGAGAGTATGTCGAGGCGCTGTCCCAGCACACTGGCCTGCGCATCGATGCGCGGCGACGCTCGCCCTGGAGCTACTGGGCCGCTGAGATGCTCAAGGAGCTTGCCAAGCAGGCGGCGCGCCACCCCAATCGCCGCTGGCCAAGTCTGCACGACTGCCGCTGCCGCTCCCACGCCGCTCGCTACGACAGCCGGCCGTCACAGGAAGCCCTCGGGTGGCGGCCCGTCGCCGACCGCGAAACGATGGTGGCACGCGGGATCGCAGACGCCGTCGACTGGTTCCTGCGCTGAGCCTTCGAGCTCAGCTCAGGTGGTGACGCGCGAGCTCTTCACAAAGGATGGCCTCGACGGCCGCGCGTGGCTGACTGCGACTCAAACTGTGGTCGGCCCGGTCCACGATGTGAATGCGACACCGGTCACCCAGTCGCCTGACGACCGATCCTCCCTGCAGTCTCAGCAGCTCGATGCCGGGATCACCGCGTGAGAACACGAAAACGACGCTCACGCCGCGGCGCACGAGACCTTCGAGCTCTCGTCCGAGGTCGCGCGGCAGAGGAATGTGAAGGTCCCGAGCCCAATCGCGCAGGCCGGACTCGAGGGCGAGCAGAAACCGCCACACATAAATCTTCACGATGCGCCAGATATTCACCTCCCCGGTGAGCAGCCTTCGCCAGGCCGACATCGACATTAGGCGCTCGCGATAGACATTTGGATTGCGCACGACTTCGGCGACCTGTAGCTCCTCGAGCGTCATCCCTTCCTTCCAGAAGAAGTTCTGCGGGTTGACCATCAGGATGCGATTGACGGGCATTCCGGCGACTGCCGCTCGCAGGGCGTGGTAGGCGCCGGAGCATAAGCCGGCGAGGGTCACGTCACCCGCTCCGTAACGGCCGCGCACGAGCTCTATCGCGGTCCGTACGTCATCGAGAGCGGCCGGCGGAAAGACCTCGTTCTCCGCACAGCCGGCTCGAGCGTCGCTGTCCCCGAGTCCGGCGAGGTCCATGCGCAATACGATGTATCCCCGCCGCGCCCAGCGGCGTGCGAGGGTGACATACATCCGGCTCGCCCCGATGTGGTAATCGGCGGCGACGTTAAGCAGGATGACGGCTCTCTTGCGCGGCTCTCCCGGCCGCGGTTCCGCAACGATGCCGAAGACCCGCGCTTGCGAGCCGAATACCAGCGGCCGCTCGGTGATCAAAGTGCCCTCTCCGGGAAGATCGCCCGGCAGCTGCAGCGCTGCGGCACTGTCGGTCGTGCACTCACGGGGAGTCTGGCTCGAGCACTGCGGCTGCGCAGCGAGCTCGGCCGGCGAGCGAAGGCGCAGCAGCCACTCGCGCGTCGCCTCGATCATCGCCTGCGGCAACGCCGCGAACTGCGGCGCCCGCATCGCCATCTCGATGAATCCCGGCAGCTGGACATAGCGGGTCCGAACGCCGCCCTTCTTCGAGAGGCTCTCGATCCAGCTCCGCGCCGTGGGCAGATCGTCACGGTCGATGACGAGAACGTCGCTAACCCCCGGGGCCTCGAGCGCACTCGGCTCCAGGCGCGAGAGAGCGGCGACGGTGGGGGCAGAGATCCAAAAGCCACTCGCCTCGAGCGCGCCATCCGTGCTGAGCCCAGCCCCTGCGCGCTCCTCCTGCGATAGCTCCCCTCCCGTGTCGTTCGCGAGCGCGCTCGCGAGCCGTGCGACGCTCAATTCGTGCAGGTAAGCGGGCCCACTCACCACGGGAGCGACGAGCACCAGTGCATCTACGCTCGGGCACTCATGAGCTGCAAGCATCGCGAGCAGAGCACCGAGTCTGAATCCCAGAAGGCAGACACGGTCGACACCCGTGCGCTGCTGCAGCTCGGCAACGGCGGCCACGACGTCGCGCGACCAAGCTGCGATCTGGTCGAAGGGCGCCTCGGTATCTTCGGAATCCCCGGTGGCAGAGTAGTCAAACCGCAGCGCGGGAATGCCGATGGCAGCCGCCGCTCTGGCGAACGCTCGCACACTACGATGGGAGCAGACGCCCTCGTATCCAAAGGGCTTGCAGATGACGAGCCCCGTACGGGCGGCCAAGCTGGGAGCAGGCCAATGCAACCAGCCGAAGAGTCTCAAGTTCCCCGACGAGAAGTACAGCGCCTCGTCTACGCCGGCCCCCGACTCTGAAGGCCGCGCATCGATCTGATCAGCGCTCATTGCCCCCCGATGTCTCGCAAAGGTTCGGGAGTCTATCACTAGTCATCGCTCTGAGAGCGTTGCGCACCGCGACCGCGCAGAGGCTCCCGCGAGGCGCAGATTATATGACTTATGTCGGCGCCACCATTGCCTAGCTCGCGGCCCCACATTGCTCCTCCAAATGCTTGGCTATACTTTGCGCGGGCGGGATGTCGGTACCCGCCCGAGCGCTGGTTTTATGCCCAAGCTTGATGTTGCGGTCATCATCGTCAACTATCGCTGTGCCGAGCTCACGGTCGCGTGCCTTCGCTCCATCGAGCAAGAGCGACGCTCGAGCCCCGATCTGACGATCCGCGCCGTGGTGGTGGACAATGCCTCGGGCGACCTACCCGCGCTCGAGGAAGCAGTCCGTACCTGGGGGTGGAGCTCGTGGGTGAGCCTCCTCGGCGCGCCGTGCAACGGCGGGTTCGCGTACGGGAGTAATCTTGGCATCGAGCGCTCCTGGGCCGCCGCTCCGCCGGCCTACGTGCACCTGCTCAACCCGGACACCGAGGTGCGGCCCGGTGCGATCGGGACCCTCGTTCGCTTCCTCGAAACCCATCCGGAGGCCGGAATCGCCGGGAGCAGCTTCGAGACTCCGGACGGGAGTGAGTGGCCCATGGCGTTTCGATTCCCGACGCTAGCGAGCGAGCTCGATGCGGGACTGAAGTTCGGCCTCGTCACGCGGCTGCTCAGCCGCTGGGTGGTCGCGCGGCGGATGTCGCAGATGGCCGAGCCGGTCGACTGGATCTCCGGCGCATCCATGTTGATTCGCCCGCAGGTCCTCGAGACGATCGGCGGGCTCGATGAGAATTACTTTCTGTACTTCGAGGAGACCGACTTCTGTCGGCGCGCCAGACGCGCAGGTTTTGCCACCTGGTATGTGCCCGAGAGCCGCGTGATGCACATCATCGGGCAGAGCACGAGCATCTCGGATCGGCGCGAGCGGCCCGCGCGCCTGCCCAGCTACTGGTTCGAGTCGCGGCGACGATACTTCGCCGCGACATTCGGAATACGGTATGCCATTCTGGTCGATCTCGTGGCGGTGCTGGCGTACGCGCTGGGATTTTGCAAGCGCATTGCGCTCGGACGGGCTGGTACCGGCGTACCGCATTTTCTTCGCGATCTGATCCGGCACAGCGTGCTCTGGGGACGGAACCGGAAAATTCCGCCGCCGCGCTGCACGTTGCCAGCGCTCAGGAGCAGTTGAGGCATCGCCCATGTCCTCCTTGCACGCGCTCGGTCTCGTCGTGATCGGCCGCAACGAAGGAGAGCGGCTGGCGCGCTGTTTTGCCTCGACCCGCGGCATTCCGAGGCGCGTCTACGTGGACTCGGGCTCGACCGACGGGAGCGTCGAGCTCGCCCGGACCGAGGGAATCGATATCGTCGAGCTCGCCGTGCCCCCACCCTTTACCGCTGCGCGCGCCCGCAATGCTGGGATTGCGCTGCTGCTCTCGAGCCAGCCCGACCTCGAATTTGCGCAGATGGTCGATGGCGACTGCGAGGTGCAGCCTGGCTGGATCGAATCCGCACTCGCGGTGTTGCGCAACGGGCCACAGCTGGCCGCGGTTTTCGGGCGCCTGCGTGAGCGCTACCCCGAACGCTCGATCTACAACGCGCTCTGCGATGACGAATGGAACGTTCCCGTCGGGGAGTCCACCGTGGTGGGCGGACCTGCGATGTTTCGCGTGGCGGCCCTCGCCGACGTGAACTTCTACAACCCCGCGATGATCGCGGGAGAAGATACCGAGCTGGCGATGCGCCTGCGCAAGCGGGGCTGGCGGCTGCTGCGGATCGATGCCGAGATGGGGCTGCACGATGCCGCGATCATCCGCTTCTCGCAGTGGTGGAGCCGCGCGCGCCGCTCGGGGCATGGCTTCGGGGAGATGGCCTTTCTGCACCCCGATGCGCGCGACCCAAACTGGCCGAGGACGGTGCGCAGCATCGTGATCTGGGGCGGCATGATGCCCTTTCTGCTGATCGTCTCGGCCGCGCTCGCCATCACCCTGAGCGCGCGCTGGTGGCTCGCGGTGCTCGTGCTGCTCCTCGCCTGGCCCCTCAACATGGCGCGCATTGCACAACGACGAAGACAGCATGGGCTCCGCCCCGAGGTGGCGCGGGCATCGGGAGTCCTGTTGATGCTCGGCAAGTTACCCCAGTTTCTGGGTCTCCTCGGCTTTCATCGCGACCGGCTGCTCGGTCGCGCCGCGCGCCTGATCGAGTACAAGGGTCCGAAGGCGCATTGACTCACGCCGGTCACGGCGCGAGCATTCGCTTGATGCGCTCCCGAAGAACCGGGGGCAGTTGCCGGCCCACCGCAGCTCGCACGCCTCGGCGCACCGACTCGACGAGCGATGGAGAGCCGTAGCCATCGGGCAAGGACTCGAGATACGGCCGCGCCCAGCGATGGAAGTTGCCCTCCTTCTTGCGAACCGCCCCGGGGAGAAGGCCCTTCAGATACTGCTCCCACGCGTTGTTCTCCCACAGATGAGTGGCATAGGTTCCCGACCGCGGTAGCGGCTCGCGTGATTCAAAGATCAGCCGCATCCCCTCTCGATCCCAGCTCGCCCAGAAGAACGCTTCCTGCGGCAGGATGTGCAGCTCTTGCGGGAACTGCCGTGCCAGCTGCGCCGGGAGCAGCACGGAGTGCTCGACCCAGAATTCGTCGGTTCCCTTCGAACGGAAGGATCGGTACTGATCGTGGCATCGCCGCAGGAACGGCGCGCCCGGCTCGGCGAGAATGACCGCGTTGCAAAGGCCTTGAGCGAGATTCTCGCCCTCCATGCCGAACACGACGTGGTGCTCGAGCAGATCGCCGAAGTCGCGGTGCACGAAGACGTCGGCGTCGAGGTAAATCCCGCCATGCTCGATCAGCTTCTCGAGTCTTACGATATCGGCACGCTGTGCATAGTGAAGCACCGGGTTCCCATAGATGGCGCGCGGCGCCTTGATGTTGACCACCTCGACCAGCTCGCGCGTGAGCGACCACCAGGGTCCACGCGGCTCATACTGGCAGTAGAAGTTCACGCGCGCGGGCTTCAAGTGCTCGACCGCACTTCGCAAGCACACGTAATGCATGAGGCTCCACGGCCTGCCGCCGAAATCCCGCGCCATACCGAAGCAATAGTGAAGTATTCTCGGTATCATGCCGGTTGCGTCCGAGTCCCTTCCTCGCGGGTCGCGATGGGTTCCGAGCTTCGCAAGAAACGGTCCGCCGCACCCGTCGCGTCGCGCAACTGCGACCCGGCGGCGGGGCTTACTGGAGCTTCGCCGCTCATCACCGATGCGCCCATGGGACGTTTGAAATCCACGGTCCGCGACCTCCTGCCGGAGAGCGTCGTCGCAGCGTACTGAGGGTACAAGCAGGACCGCCTGGAGCGGCGCATGAGTGCGCAGGAGGTGACCTTCACTCGAATCTACCTCGGAAACCGCTGGGGTGGGCCTGCAGGTTCATGGTGTTCTGGGTCAGGCTCGCACGAGGCGAGCATTGTAGCGCCTTACGTTGCAACGATCACTGCACAGCTGCAGCAACTCGGAGCATCGAATCTAACCGCGGTCGATCTGGGGTGTGGGGATTTCTCGGTCCAGCACCTCTCCAATCAGCAGATCCTCGCGGTGCTTCTCAAGCTCGCGCGCTGTCGCCGGTGCTTCATCACGGAGCATCACCCCTCGCCCTACCGGCTGCGCTGCAGCAACCTCGACCCCGGGGGCGGACATCCGCCTTTACCAGGGCTCCGGTATGTTCCTCGATTCTCCGCCCTTCAACGTCCCGCGAGAGCGGTATCGGTTGATTCTGGAGGTTCGCGGCATGATGCCGGACGCAGGCGCCGATCAAGGGATCATTCGCACTTTCCTGCTCGAGAACTTCGCCGCCGTTCAATAGCCGGCGCCGCAGCGTCTATTCTCGCTGGGATATCGGGACGTTTTTTTCTGGGGAGAGCTCAGGGCGGGTGTGGGCGGCAGGGGGCTCGACCGGCCCCGCCGCGTTACGCACCGGCAGCAGTTCGACTCCGTGCACCAGGCGCCGATAGAGCTCCAGGGCAAGAAGCAGCATGATCTGGATGCGCTGAATGCACAGTCGCACAACCCCCCGGCCGACGACGCGCACATCAGGGGAGCTGAATACGCTGCGCACCGTCATGACTTCGATTCTCATCGGTATTAGCAGCAATGGCAGACCGACTAGAATGCGCACTATTGCGTGTCGGAAAATTCCGGGACACGGATAATTCCATTCCGAAAAATTCTCGTACTGCGTCGCGAAAAAGAGGTATCGGTCGGTAAACCACGAATAGCGGTTATTGCGTGCGGCCTGCGTGGGCCGGGCGCCGGTCCACGTGGCCGTACCCTGCGTCACCGTCCATGGACGGCCGCTAAAGGTGCTCTCCACCAGGGACGGCCGGAAGGGCAACCCCAGCCAATCGGCTACGGTGCGCATGGTATCCTTAAGATGCAAATGCAAATCCTCGAACCGCACTGCGAGCGTGTGCGATCTCATCCCCACGTGCGCCTCATCCCCGAAGATCAGGCTCGAGACTGCGTAGACCGAACCCCTGATTCCTTCATCCTTGAACGAGTACTCGAATGTGCGGCCGCAGTTCGTGATCGGATCACGCACCGTATGGATAAAGCGAACTTCTGCGAAATCCTCGCGCAGGTATCCGGCAAGTATCTCGCTTCGAGTATGCTGCTCATAGACGATCAACGGGCGGGAGGTTGCAGGCTTGCGGCCGAGCGCTACGCAGTAGACGATGAACAACAACCGGAAGAATACGGCGCGCGCCTCCAGAAACTCCGCCGGCCGATCTCCGTAAACCTCGCAGGCTGCATTGACGGCGGCGAGATAGTCGGCGGGCTTCACGGAGTGGGCGCTATGGAAGAAGGAATTGAAATGGCCTTCATCGAGGAACGGGTAGCACAGCAGCTTTTCGCGCAATGAAAACGATCGGTAACGATAGAAGTACTGGTAGCTGGCACAGCTGAGATAGGCCGGAAGCGAAATGACATCATCGTGTCCGTCGAGGTAACTGGCGAGCAGCAACCCGCCACCTTTGCCATAGGGAAGGATGCCGACGACACGCTGCATGCCGGCAAGATCGAAGTGCCGAAAGTCGGACGATGTGCGGGCCGTCAGCGAGTGCGTCGCCGTGGCTTGCTCGGAGCCGAAGAAGGCGCGGGAGCGCTCGAGCAGCTGCTCTGCCGCGGGCGTTGGCCGCCAGGTGTCCTCGATAGAAGGGCCGGCCCAGTGCCCCCGTGTCATCAGGCCTTTCCAAAACCTTGTGAGGCCTCCCGGCCGGACTATCGCTTCACGCTTGGCCATACTAAGATCTCTCCGCGAGTGATACTGGAGGCGCGCCTTCAGGACGCCCCTTCCAGCACCAGCTTTCCCTCGCTCACCATCTGCTGATACAGCTCAACGTCCGAGGGGTGATCCACCTCGCCCCACTGTCCATCCGTGGCCAGGGTGCCGATGATGTCGAGGCGGTCACGGGCAGTATCATCGAGGGTGCCGAGGAGGTCCTCGACCGCGCGCCACGCGGCCGGTGTGAACTTGAGGAGCCCCATGTACTGGCCCTCGATGTCCTCGATCCGCCGAGTCTTCCCGCCGATCTCCTCGAGCTCTCCGTTTGCTCGGAGGCGGAAGGTCTCAGCATCGGCGAGCGGATCGGCGAAGCGCCGCGTCCAGAGACTGCGCCAGGATCTGTCGTAGGTGATGACAAGTGTCCCCGGCGCCTGCGTCAGAGCTCGGACGAGCTCGGCGCGATAAAAGATGTCCGCATAACTTACAATCACCGGACCCGAGCGCAGCCACGAGGCTGCCGTCGCAAGCGACATCACCATGTTGGTGGCAGCCCAGCGCTCGTTATTGAAGTAGTTAAGGCCCGGAAGCGCGAGCATCTCGGCCCGGTAGCCACGCACGACCCCGATGTCCTCGACCCCGCCGCCGCGCAGGGCGCCGATCTGACGCTCGAGCAAGGGCCGCCCGGCGAGCTCGATCAGGCACTTCGGTCGCTCGGCGCCCAGCGAGCCCATGCGACTGCCGCGCCCCGCCGCGAGAATGAGTGCCCGCATCAGCCCACCTCGAAAACGCGCCGAAAGAGTGCCACATCCGTTGCGGCAAACGGCGAGCGCCGCTCGGGATGCCACATGATCCCCGTGATGGGCAGCGAGCGGTGGCGCACGGCCTTGATCACGCCATCGTCCGCCTGGGCCCATGTCTCGAGCGGACCATGGGTCTCGAGGGCGCCGTAACAGTGATAGCTGTTGACCATCTCGCGGCGGCCTTCGATCGAGATCGCTTGCTGTGCCGCCACGTGCCCCTCGATGCGCCGCAGCGGTACGTCGAAGCGTTCCTGGATGACCTGCATGCCGCGGCAAACGCCGAGCACTGGCAAGCCGCGGTGCTCGGCAAGATCGAGGAGCGCGTGCTCGACGGCATCCCGCTCCGGCGCATCCCCGCCGAGTGCCGCGAGATCGTTCCCGCCGGTCAACACGAGCCCCGTGACCGGCGCCTGTCCGCACAGGGCGAGCGCGACTTCCAGGACGTTGGGCACGGCAAGCGGCAGGAGGCCGCAGGCGCAGAGAAAGCGCGCCCAGGCCTGATCGAGGGCGTCACGCCGCTCGGCACGATCGGGAGCGATGGACACTCGCTGCGTGACGGCGACGGTCTTCACGCGATGACGAGCACTTTATGATTCGTGCAGTCCAGGGACAGCTTCCGCGCCGCACTCCAGCGCCGGTAGAGCTCCTCACCCGCACCGATCACGGCGGGGATGGCGAGCTCGTTGGCGCGGATGGCCATGTGAGAGTTGGCGCCCCCGAACTGAGTGACGAAGCCGCTGATGCCGCGCGTGAAGATCCAATCGAAACCCGGGTCGGCGCTCGGAATGAAGAGAATGCGTCCGGCAAAGCGCTCCGGCGGATCGGTGATCGAGGCTACTGGAGCGGTGATGCTATGGCCGGTGATGAAGTTCGGCTGGCTTGGGGGGAGGTGAAAGGCGAACACTTCCTCGGGCGATGCAATGAGCGGGGGCAGCAAGAGCTCGCGCGTGAGCGCATGGTGCTCCTTGCCGCGTGCGATGCTCTCGAGAAGCCTCTGGCGCACCGGGCCGCTTTCGCTCTGGAGCCGGCGAATCCCGTCGTAGTCGAGGAACGCACAGTCCTCGACAGAAATGCCCTGCTCCTCTCCGATCCGGCGTATGAGCGAGAGCGCGTGGCTGAGGCTTCTCGTGAAGATGAATTTCGCGTATTCGCGCCCCTCGATGCCCGCCTTGATGAACTCCATGACGCTCAGCGGATCGCTCTCGATCCCGTGCGCCGCAAGCAGCCGCTCGATGTGGCGCAGCTGCTCGATCGAGAGCGCGAAGCGAGGTCGATGAGCGGCGACCGTCCGTCCCGCGGACCAGTCGAAGTACATGTCGGGCGCTTCGTCATAGCGCGGCGAGAGGATGTCGTAGGTGCCGGGCCGCAGGTGGCCGTAGCGCGCGAGAAACTCCGCCCGCGACAGCTGCGCAAAATCATGGCCGATTCGCGAGCCGACGGTATCGAGACTCGCCATGAAATTCGCATGCTCTTCGGCGCTCAGGACGCCGACCGTCACGAATGAGCGCAACAGCTGCACGGCAATGAAGCCCGCCCGGGCAAGTCCCGCGAACGGCAGAGTGCCATAGCGCTTGCAATCCTCGATGAGCCAGTAGGTCCGCGTAATCTTGTCGAGCTTCGCCCCGCAGATCACCGGCAGCCGTTCGGCGAGCACATCGATCTTGGCCCGGTCCTGGCGCCAGAGCGCGGCTTCGCCATGAATGATGCGGTTGGTCAAGCGGCGCAGCGCCCCCGTAAGCTCATCGATGTCCGCCGCCGAGAAGCCGTGCTGCGCGAGCGCGCGTATGCGCTCGGGCAAATCGAGCGTGTAGCAGGAGAAGATGATCTCGAATTCGACCTTGTCGTGAAGCTGTGGTCTCGTGAGCAGCGAGTCGATGTAATGATTGACCAGCCGGCCGGCAAGATCGCTCGACAGATCGCGAGGCACGAAGGAATTGAAGCTCACGCGAACGTCGATGTAGGGCAGGCCGTGAAAGCTCACAAGCAGCGGGAAGCTGCGCAGGTTCTGGTACCCGTAGTTGTCGCGCTGGTAGGCCCAGATCGCATCCGTGACCAGCTCGCGATAGAGCGACAGTGACAGAGGCGATGGCCTCAAGCCCACGATCTCGGCTGGATTCCAGTCGGGCATCACCCCGAAGATCGAGCGAGCGCCGTGCAAGTACGGATGCGGGCGACCGAGGAGCTCCACCTTGCGCGCGATGTCGGCGAGCGCGCCTTGCACCCGCGGATTCGGGGCCCGGGCGTGAGCCTCGCCGGCGAGACGGCGTACCTGCAGCAGGTAGAGGCGATCGTCGACATCGATGGCGAATTCCACATCGATCGCATCGCATCCAAGGAGGACCTCAAGCTCCTCAAGCAGCGCGATCACGCGCGCGAGGCTCGGCGCGCGCCCCTCGGTGCATGACTTCAGGCAGTAATAGGTCTTGAGGCAGTCCCCGCCGCCGCCCGTCACCCGATCGGTGCGCCCCGAGCGGTCGTCGTAGTTGATGACATAGTACGGGCCGCCCGTGTCGGGACGGCGCGAGAACGCAACGCCCGCCAGGGCAACGCCCTCGAGCATCGGCTGAACGAAAATCTGATCGTGCTCGCCGGCGCGCTCGCCGAAGGAGGCAATCACCTGCTCGATCGCATCGCCAACTCGAGCGTGGCCGAGAACATCGAGCACGGAGTAGAACCGGCCGGCCTGCGAGCCGGCAGCGCCGTCCTCGCACTGCGCACTGCTGCGCACGATGAGCTTTCCCGAGGACCACGGCACGGACTCGATCGAGGCCTCGACTGTGGCACGATTGGAACGCCACTCTCCGGCCGAGAAGCGCACCTGGGGCAGAACGCTTGCCGTCCGCAAACGCGGCGCGAGCGCCTCCAGGGTCTCGGCTTTGGTGCCGAACGCCACGGGGCTCGCTGCGCGCCGTGCTCGGGTCCCAGACTCGACGAGCTCGTTCCATATACGATCCACCGCCGCCTCGGCGCCGAGCTTTCCGTAGTTCTCCAGAACGAGATCGGGCGCCTGGGGGAACTCGGCTGGGATATCGAGCCCCACCACGTCGTGCGAGTGGCCACGTTTGGCTCTCGAGTAGATTCCCTTCGGATCGCGATGCTGCAGCTCGCTCAGCGGCACCTGCAGATAGATCTCGCGATACCCGGGAATGTGAGCACGATTCCACCGGTGGACCTCGTGGAAGAGCGATATCGTCGAGCAGACGACGTCCTGGCCCTGCTGCGCGAGCAGCCGGCAGAGACGCGCGTTTCGTAGCGCCGATTGGCGGCGATTGCGGACGCTGTGCCCGAGATCCTCGGCCACCGCAGCGCGCATCGCGTCCCCATCGAGGAACACGACCGGGCGGCCCGCCGCACGCAGTCGACGCCACAGGATCTGCCCGATGGTTGTCTTGCCCGCGCCGGAGAGGCCGGTGATCCAGAATACGCGCCCAAGTGAGCCGTCGGGTGATGCAGCCGGTGCCGAGCTCTCCGCCAGCCCGCTCGAGATCACTGCCTGTCGATCGACAACCATGAGATTCGCTGGCCTTTGTTATACAGGCGTCACACCATCGTAACGTGGCTGTAACATTGGCTCAACTGCGGGCGCCAACCGCGATCGGAGGCCGCTGAAGCTTGGCTGTCTGAGCAGCGCCTGATTTTGTCATATGCGCTTCACAGGCCTGCGACCGCACGGTAACATTTTTTTTTGAACGACACTAAGAGTAGCTACGAGTGGCCGATCCAGCGCCGAATGCCGAGATGCGGTGGGATTACACCGCGCACGCTTCCCACTATGACAAAAGAGCCGACTATTCCGGCGCTGCGATCCAGGCGTTGCTGGATGCGACCGGTTCCAAGCCTCCCAAGACCGTCGCGGACATCGGGGCAGGAACGGGCAAGCTCACCAAGGAGCTTCTCAAGCGCGGCCTGACCGTGAGGTCGGTCGAGCCGAACGATGCGATGCGGCAGATCGGCATGCGCAACACGGCGCGCCAGGCCGTGCAGTGGTCGGTCGGAACCGGCGAGCATACGGGTCTGCCGGATCACAGCTTTCACGCGGCGTTCTTCGGCAGCTCCTTCAATGTTGTCGATCAGGCCCAGGCGCTGATGGAAGTCGCCCGGATACTGCTTCCCCGCGGCTGGTTTGCCTGCATGTGGAATCACCGCGATCTCGACGATCCGGCGCAGGGACGGATCGAGGCGATCATCAAATCGTTCATTCCGTCCTATTCGTACGGGCTCAGGCGCGAGGATCCCACGGCGACCATCGCGGCGAGCGGATACTTCGGACCGGTGCGATCGCTTTCCGGCAACTTCGCCTGGGACATGCCCAAGGCCGACATCATCGAGGCCTGGAAATCACACGCGACGCTCAGACGACAGGCCGGGAGCGATACCACCTTCGAGCAAGTGGTGGCGGCCATCTCGCAGTCTCTGCAAGATCTCCCGGCGGTGATCAGCGTCCCCTACACCACACGGATCTTCTTCGCTCAGCTCGCAAGCTGAGCCGTACGAGCGCCGCGGAGCGCTGCTCAGCCTTCTGTACACTATGATCGCGCGAGTGGCGCTCAAGCTCGGATCCCCGCTCCTCCCGGCGCTCCTCGCAATGACTTGCGTGGGCCCGCCCGCGGGCGCCCCCGAGAGCTACGCCGGCACGCCTTCCTTGCGCATCACGAGTCCTGCGAAGCTTCCGCAGGCGACCAAGGGCGGCGGGTACTTCTATCTCATGGCCGCAAGTGGCGGCAGCCCACCGTACAACTGGTCTTCGCAGTCCTCGACCGGCAACACCGCGTGGACGATGACCCCGCAAGGCTGGCTCGAGGCGGCCCCAACGAGCGAGGGAGCGAACTCGGTCGTGATCACGGTGAGCGATGCCACGAACCAGGTGGCGCGGGGCACGTTCTCGGTCGCGGTGGACTCCAATCTCGCGGTGATGAATCAGGACTTCGCGCGGGGCGGAGTCTCCCTGCCACCGGCAGTCGCGGGCAATGCTTACAGCCACATGCTGCAAGCCGCCGGAGGCTCGCGCAAGCACATCTGGCGCGTCGGCTCCGGATCCCTCCCCCCGGGCCTGCATCTGTCCTCCAATGGCCTGATCAGCGGAACACCCTCGGGCACAGGCGCCAGCCGCTCAAGGTTTGTGCTCGAGGTGCGCGACAGCGCGGGGCACACGGCGACGGCGGCGGCGACCCTCAGCGTCGCAGCACCGGACCAGGTTGCACGGCCCTCGTACAACAGGAGCAAGGGCTTTTTCGTGCTTCGGGGTGAGCTCTACGACCCGAACGGGAAGCGATTTCGCATCCGCGGCGTGAACCGCGTTCATTTCGACAATCCGGACCAGCCGGGAATGGCCAACGCCCATGTGAATACCGTGCGCTTTTTCATGTACAACATCGGGTGGGTGGGGGCGCCGCCGGCGAGCACGTACGAAGCTCTTTCCCTGCAGCAGAACATCGACTACGAGGAGCTGCCGATCGTTACGGCCGCAAACGTTGCGGGCACCAACCGCGCGAGCACCGGCGATTGGAGCACCGCTGATCTCGCCACCATCGTCGCGTGGTGGACCCAGAACAAGCAGGCGTTCGCCCCGATCATGAACCAGATCGCCATCAATATCGCCAATGAATGGGGACCGCCCAAGGGAAGTGCGGATTGGGCATCTGCGTACGAGAGAGCGGTGCCGGCGCTGCGCGCGGCGGGCTATACCTGCCCGCTCGTCATCGATGCGGGCGGCTCCGGGCAGGACATCGAGGATTTCAGCCGCTACGCCTCCAAGGTGCTCGACACCGACCCCGAGAGGAACATCATCTTCTCGTTCCACTTCTACGGGCTCGGCAAAGCCTATCCGCCGGGATCGACGCTACCTGAGCTGACCGCCATCACCGCGCGGCTCGCGTCTCTCGAGAGATCCACGGGAGCCGCGTTCATCATTGGAGAGTTCGGCCCGGGGCACAAGATCGGTCCGAGCCCAACCGATCTGAGCCCCGGACAGATCATCGAGGCTGCCGAGGCGAACGGTCTCGGTTGGCTCGCCTGGGCCTGGGACGATAACGATCAGGGCGGTTGCAACTCGAGCGAGTACTCCTTCAGCATGACGCGCCACTGCGGCCAATATCTGGCGCCCTCGCGCCTGACCCGCTACGGACTAGATGTGGCATTGAATCCCGCTTACGGATGGATAGCGCTTGCGAGCCCGGCAGCGTTCTTCGTCGAGGAGCCGCGCTAGCCGGGACCCATGTCGAGATCTGCGCCGTGAACAAGGTCAAGACGCACGTCGTCACTCTACTGCGCCACCTGCTTCCGAAGCGGATCAGAGATTCGTTACTTCATCTGTCGTTCCACATCGCACCCGACGAATTCAAGAAATTTGCCCATCTCTACTCTTTTGCGCCCGACATGGAGCTCGGCCTCGAAGCCTTCAAGCGCCTCGGCTTTGCTCCAGGGGCGATCCTGGATGTCGGCGCCTTCGAAGGCGACTGGGCTAGAATGGCCAGACGGCTGTGGCCGCAGAGCCGATTGATACTCATCGAGCCCAACAGAGCGAAGAAACCCCTCCTGGAGGCGATTTCCGTCGAGCTCGGCGCGGAGCTGCACTGCGAGCTTCTGGGCGCCACCGATGGCCAGGACGTGGAATTTCATCTCATGGGATCGGGGTCGTCCGTCATGGGAGAACGCAGCCCCCTACCGCGCACCACCGAGCATCGCCAATTGCGACGCCTGGATTCTTTGCTCAACGGAATCCCTCCTCCAGCTTTGCTGAAGATCGATGCCCAGGGTTACGAGCTGGAGATACTCAAGGGCGCCACGGGCCTCATGCAGAGCATCGATGCGGTCCTGCTGGAGGTC
>Ga0335074_10007387_pt1 | contig 15232 bp, 6 predicted proteins | sample Lox_Sample_23_FD_206715 | JGI IMG/M metagenome (GOLD analysis project Ga0335074, IMG submission 206715) | Soil microbial communities from Loxahatchee National Wildlife Refuge, Florida, United States - Lox_Sample_2.3 | ecosystem: Environmental > Terrestrial > Soil > Wetlands | place: USA: Florida...
CTCACCGTCTGAGCCACTTGCCCAACTTTCAGAGCACAGGAGAAGGTGCGGGTATCTGCAGGTTGCAGTACAACATTTGTAGCCTGGCAGGTTTCAAAACCTTCCTTTTGTACAGCTATTGTGTAGGTTGCAGGGTTTACGTCGGAAAAGATGTAAACGCCGGCTTTATTCGTCTCACTAGAGAGTCGAACCCCAGTCGAGTCGTTGGTGAGTGTCACATTTGCTCCAGGGACAATCGCCCCGGAAGTATCGGTAATAGTGCCGGTGATCGTGCCATTCACGTGATATTGCGCATAGACAACCGGGGCTGCGCAAAGCACCATTCCGAAAGCGGTGGCAACGCCCAGCGCGAATATCCTGTATCGAAACGCATGCGCTCTGCTTTTCACCTGTCTCACCTCCTGAAATCAGCACTAATTCGAACGGGTACTGGGGCGAGCCTGAATTTCTATGTTTGAAGTCTGTCTCTCAGAAGGGTCCCGGGAACAGCAAAACTCGAAATTGGCGGCAAAATAGCGCCAATCTCATTTAAGATGCCGAAGCGGGTCAAGTTCTGCGGTAATTCAACGAGATATCGGGAGAACACTTTCGAGTCAGCCCCTTTCTTCGATCGATGACGAATTAAGGGTTAGAGAACTCAGAGACGTGCTACCGCGATTCGATTGCGGCAAGACCGCGAAATAAAATGCCGATTGGAACCAACCACCTAAGCTGATATCGATTCCACGGTCAGCGAACTTATACCGTGGGCCAGCCGATTGTCAAGTCGGATGCCAGGCAGTGGCGCTGCTTATGGAAAGATTCCATCTTAGTTCTTTGATGTGTATGACAAGCAGGGTCGGTTGGAACCTAATGTCAGCGCCAAGCCATGCAGGTCAGAGGAGAACTCGCCGAAGTTATGCAGCCAGAGATAGGATGGGGATGTGCTGGCTCCATCGCATGACCTGGGTATCTCAAGGCTGAGACGTGGCACGGTCTCATCGTCGTTTGATGCCCTGCTCGCTTCATTGCTGTTCATTGCGATGGTTGTGTCATGCAGTGTTCCGTTATCTGCGGCACAATCGCCGGTAGACCGCGCAACTTCGTCGGAGACTTCGGAACAAATTGCCAAGGCCGCTGCTCGTTACGAAAGCTTTCTCGCGGATCCACCGTCGAACACGCTGCTATCTGACATAACTGCAGTGAGAGTCCGTCTGGGTACGGCATACTTTATGCTGGATCGGTATCCTGACTCACTCAAGGCGCTCACGCCTGTTCTTGCATCGGATTCACGAAAGCACTCCTCTGAGACATCGGCATTGGGACCGGTCTCTCCCGCGGACCCAAATGCTCGCCTGATGCTCGCACAAGCCTGGCTCGTCTGCGGTCTCGACCATCTCAAGCTCAACGAGCCTTCAGACGCCGTTTCGCCTCTTCGTCGCGCGCTTGCCCTCAATACGACAAACGCCAATGCGCGGCTTGCACTTGGCGACGCGCTCGCCCGCAGTGACCAAATGGAGGAGGCGGAGCACCAATATGAAGAACAGCTTCGCATGACTCCCGCTTTGCCAGACGCCTGGTACAAGCTGGGCATGGTTCACATCCAGCTCGCAGCTGATTGGAGGAGCGCGCTCACAAAAAAATTCGCGAGCAGCGCTCTGTCACAACTGCTTATTGCTGAATTTATGCTAGAGGGTGAGCAAAACTGGGATGCCGCCCGCGTCCTTCTGCAACTCGCGAAAGCCGCTCCCACCACACCGGGAGTTCATGCTGGTCTGGGCCGCGCACTGTTCGCGCTCGGATACGCAAAATCAGCGGCCGATGAGTTCCATAAGGAGTTATCGTTCGACTCCGAGAATCCTTCGGCAATGTTCGGCCTGGCGCAAACGGCGGCGCTGCAGGAGCAGTGGCAAGAGGCCAACTCAGATCTGGAGAGGCTCGCTCGCTCCCAACCACAGCAGTTGGCGCGACTGGCGGAGTCGGCGCCTGCGGGACCGCTGCGACAGGCCTGGAACGACGGCGCAGTGAAATTGCCGCAAAATGTTGCGGCTACTGCTGAAGGAAATTTTTGGAAGACGTGGCTCACAGGTTCCACAGTGGGTGCAGACGTACTCTCGTTGCTCGCTGGACACTCAAAAGCGTGCGCGCAGGTCTCTCCTACCGAGGAAGCAACTCCAGGGCAATGGCTCTCAGAGAGTTGCTACCGCAGGCTATCCGAAGAGTTGCAGGGCCGGCACCAGCTTCCTTCCGCAACGCGCATCAAGCTTGTCGAAACTTTGTTCCGGCTCGGTGTGTATCAGCAGGCGATGCAACAGGCGCAGACCATCGTGCAATTGCACCCAGGCGATGAGTGGGGAGCCTACTGGCTGAGCAAAGCGCATTCCGAGTTAGCCGGCAATTGCTTCGTCAAACTGGCGACGCTCGATCCTTCCTCTCCGCGCGTGCATCAGATGCTGGCCGAACGTTACCTGGGCTGGGGACAGTTTACGCAGGCGGAAGCCGAATATCAGGCTGCGATCCAGCTAGCGCCTTCTTTACCCGACCTCTATCTGGGGCTGGGCGACACCTACACGCGGAAGCTCGACTGGGCTGATGCGGTGACGGAGTATAAGAAGACCCTTGAGCTCGCTCCAGGTTCGTTGACAGCTCAGGCGCAACTTGGCCATGCCTATGCCAAGCTCGGCCAGTGGAAGCTGGCCATCGCGCAGTTGAGCCAGATCCCGAGCAGCGCGCCACAGGCCCTGGCGGTTCGGGTCGATCTTGCCAACGCGGAAGATCAGGTGGGGGAAACCAGACAGGCAATCGCCGATTTGTTACCGTTCCAGTCCCAGGACAAAGATGGTGAGATTCATTTCCGGCTGGCTGTCTTCTATCGAAAGGTCGGCGATCTCGATCATGCAAAAGAAGCGATGCAATCTTTTCAGAGCTTACGGGCCGCGGAACTGGCCGTAAGTCATCAGGAAATTCAGGCCCTCGAAGATGAAAAGCCAAGCGGCAATGCCGCTGTGCCTTTAAATTCAAATTGAGCTAGTGCGGTGTTGAAGTTTGTACAGGTGGACATTGGGTTTCGAGCCATTGCCTGCCTATTCAAACTCCACACTGCAATAACCATCGCCTCGCCAGCCGCCTTTTCAAACCGGAGTGCCTGTTCCTTCCTGAAGCGTAATGTAGCGATCGAGAGACAATCCGGTGAACCGTTCCGCCAGGCCGCTTGGCTGAGGCCACTGCACCTCAACCCAGTCGATTTTCGTTCGTGGCCCCAGTCCGAGGACCATGCGCGGATCCTGAGACGAGAGATAGCTGCCCCCACCTACGCGAAAGCGCGTCCGCCTCAGATCGCCGGCCTGGTACGTGATCCGCGCCCCAACCGCGTCACGATTGCATTTTTTCCCGATGAGCAGGATGCCGAGCCAATGGCTCTCCGCTGCTGCCAGGTTCCGCAGCAGCAGAGGAGCGCCATTATTTACGGCGACCAGCACGTCGACCGCGCCATCGTTGTCAAAGTCTCCCAGCGCGAGCCCACGGCCGGCAAATTTCTGCTGGAAGATTGGACCAGCCTTTGGACTTACGTTTTCAAACGCATGTTGGAAAGTGCCACCCGTGTTCCGAAACAGCAGCAATGGCTCCTCATACATGACATTGCCGAACCGTTCCTGAATATGATCATCAGGATGCCCGTTGGCGAGTATCAGATCGAGGTTGCCGTCGTTGTCGAAATCAAAGAACTTCACTCCCCATCCGCTCATGAGAAAAGTGGCTTCTCCAACGCCGTTGGAAGCGGAGACGTCGTCAAACGAACCATCATGGCTGTTGTGATACAAAGCGTATTTCTCGTGATCCACATCCGCCACAAACAAGTCCATCCACCCATCCTGATCGTAGTCGGCCGAGTCCACACCCATCCCTGAGCGGGCACGGCCCATCTCGTCATACGCAATGCCAGCAGTCAACCCTGTTTCCTCGAACCTTCCGTGCCCGCGATTCATAAACAGAAAATTCGCCGTCGTGTCGTTAGCGACGAAAAGATCCAGGCGTCCGTCATTATCCAGATCAGTCGCGACAACACCCCACGCTTTGCCCAGCTGCTTGCCAATGCCGGATTCTTTGCTTACATCAGTGAAAGTTCCATCGCCGTTGTTGTGAAACAGCCAGTTCGGCATGGGGTCGTAGACTCTCGGAATGCAGTAGTAGCGCTCCCCCGTTTCTGGATTGCCGCAGAATTTGTTTTTTTCCTTGCTGAAGTCCACGAAACGGCACACGAAGAGATCAAGGCGTCCGTCATTGTCGTAATCGAACCAGACAGCGCTCGTGGCCCATCCGGGAGCGGCGACTCCTGCCTTCTCCGTGACATCGGTGAAGGTTCCATCGCCGTTGTTGTGGTACAAAATGCTGCGGCCGTACTGCGTGAGGTACAGATCCGGAAATCCATCGCCGTCATAGTCTCCCACGGCCACACCCATGCCGTACCCGCCGCCTGCAACTCCGGCTTTTTCCGTAACATCGGTAAAGGTTCCGTCGCGATTATTGTGATAAAGCGCGTTGCGCAGCGGTGGATTGGGGTTATAGAAATCGCAGCGGCCGCTGTTGACCAGATAAAGGTCTATCCATCCGTCTTTGTCATAATCGAAAAACGCGCAGCCGGCTCCAGTCGTCTCCGGCAAGTAGGCCTGTGAGGACCGGCCATTGACATGCTTCCATGCGATCCCGGTTGCCGAAGCAGGCAACGACTGGAAGAGAACGCCTGGCTGCTTGGCAGCCGCAAATGCTTTGAGGCCCCATGGGCGTGAGAAAAAAAATGCTCTGCTTCCAATTCCGGCTATTGCGAGCCTTCTTAGAAACTGACGGCGAGAAATCGCCTGGAAATTTTTCGAATTCGCCACAACTCAGACCGTGAATGCTGGAATAGGATCTGTTCTTCGACGATTAAACCATCTTTACCAAGACAGCGACGCACGAAGCAGGCGGGTGAACGTAACTCCCGGGCATCACTGTCTTTGCATCTGCACGAGGTAGGCCTGCGGAATCACGTCCCGTAGCGCCGGGTCGAGATGCAAGGCCGTTTCCATTTCCGCTCGTGCTTCGGCGGAAACACCACTCGTCTCCGCCGCCAGTGCCAGCCCCAGACCCATGTGAGCGGAGGCCAACTCTGGTTCGATCAGAATCGCACACCGGAAATCGTTCTCGGCATCTGCAAAGTTCTGCTTAGTCGCCAGCGCTTTTCCCAGATTCAGATGCGCTAGCGCAAAGCCAGGCCGCAAAGCCACAGCTGCGCGAAACTCCGCAATCGCCTTATCCAGGTCATGGCCCGAGTACAACAGCGCGTTTCCCAGATTGTTCCGCGCAGAGGCCAGGTTGGGATCGCACTGGACTGCAGCCTGAAATTCCGACATTGCGGCGACGGCATCCTTTTGTACCCATAGAACGCCTCCCAGGTTGTCGTGAGCCTCACAGAAACCTGGATCCTCATGAATGGCTCGACGAAAAGCGTCCGCGGCTTCGCCGAACTTGCCCTCTTTCCTGAGCGTGACTCCCCAGTTGTTTTCGCCTTTCGCCCTGAGCAGAATCAAGTCATCATTCGCAAGCTCACGCCCGCGCGCAAACTGTTTTTCCGCCCCTTCCTTGTCGCCCATTGCTGCCAGAACATTGCCCAAGGCAACTGTCTCTTCGGATGAATTCGGGTTCGCTGCGACCAGGCTCTTCAGCAATGCTGCAGCCTCCGCCCACTGATGCGCCGCTGTCAGAGCATGCGCCAGCCCTTTCTCCGCATCGATGTAACCGGGACGAATCGCCAACGCATGGCGAAAGTCCTCTGCGGCCTCATCGACGCTGCCTTCCTGCAGATGAACCAGTCCCAGGCCCTGCCAGGCTCCCGGACTTTTTCCGTCGAGGCGTACGACTGTTCGGAACTCGCCGGCCGCTCCATCGAACTCACCCGTACGCAGCAACATATCGCCAAGGCTCAGATGAGCCATCGTGTTATCCGGCGATGCCGCAACAGCGCGGCGGTAGAACTCCGTCGCCTCGGACCATTGCGTCAGGTCCGCCAGGACCGCACCCTTTTCGATCAACGCCTCCGCCAGCTTCGGATTCAGCTTCAGAGCGTGATCAAGCGCCTGAGATGCCGTTTCTGTTTCTCCCAGCGCGTGCAGAGTCTTCGCAAGCATCAGCCAGGCCGACGCTTCATCGGGGTGAGCCTCGACCGACTGCCGGTCCGAAGCAAGATCGACCAGCCATTGCTGTTGCGTTTTCGACTCACTCACTGAGCCGGTTAGACGTTCGTCGCTGGGAATTGCGGTCACTTGCGCGTCGGCGATGCGCGGCAAAAGCAGCAACGATAGGGTCATCAGTCCGGTGCGGCATGCGCAGTGATGCTTCGCAACATATCGCGCTTGGCCGCCGGTCAGCGCACTCATTACGACCAAGCCCCTTGATGAATGACATATTCGCGGTCAGCTGCGAGCCCCCTATGCTGCTCTATGCTGCCGTCGGGCCACCGAATCTGCACCTTCTCGATCGTCGCTGCTTCACCCAGGCCGAAATGCAGCCGCACGTCGCTCGATGAGACAAAGCTGTCCGCGCTGCGCACCTCATCGATCTGCGTCAGTCCTCCCGCCGTAACGGACACTCGCGCTCCGATCGCGTCGCGATTGCACTTGATGCCCACCAACTTAAATCGAACCCATCGTCCCGGCATTCTGACAGACTCATACAGAAACGGCTGGTTATCGATATTGTTAACGACGATGTCCATGCGTCCGTTATCGCGCAGATCGCCAAAGGCCGCGCCTCGGCCGCTGCGCGCATCGGTAAATCCGCTTTCCTGCTGCGGCACGAGCGAGAATCGCCCATCGCGCAAATTCCGGAAAAGTTGATTCTCCTGGAAATACCGATTCCCGGCCTGGTCTGCCTGCGGATATATGTGCCCGTTGCCGACAAAAAGTTCCTTCCACCCGTCATTGTCAAAATCGACGAAGCCTGTGCCCCATGCCAGATTCTTGTAACTCGCGGTGCCGAGGCCGGCCTCGTACGTTACGTCCTCGAACTGGCCCCGGCTGTTCCGGTAAAGGGTGTTGTAATCCTCTGAGAAATGCGTCACAAACAGGTCTAACCAACCATCGTTGTTAAAATCACCAACGGCGATGCCCATATTCGACTGTGCTCGCCCATCCCCGCTCAGCGCACAGCCTGCCTCCATTGCAACTTCTTCGAACGTCCCGTTTCGCTTGTTCCGAAAGAGATAGTTCGGCATCGAATCGTTTGCGACAAAAATATCCTGCCAGCCGTCATTGTCGAAATCCAGCCAGACTACCCCTAAGCCGTATCCGCCAATGGTGTCGCGAATGCCGATATCCATGCTGACCTCGCGGAATTTGCCGTTGCCTTCGTTGTAGTAGAAAAGGTCGGGCAATCCGGGCAGACCGCGTGGTCCGCAAGCCACCGAAACCCCGCGATAATTGCAATAGGTATTTGTCCCCGGCGTTGGCATGCGCCCTTTCCCGAAATCCACGTAACGGGCAACGTATAAATCGAGTCGTCCATCGCGGTCGAAATCTCCCCACGCACACCCCGTACTCCAGTTGCCGCCTTCGAGTCCTGCTTCTTTGGTGACATTTGTAAAGGTTCCGTCGCCGTTGTTGTGAAACAGCGCGTTGGTTCCAAAGTTGGTGATAAAAACATCGCGATAACCGTCGTTGTTGTAGTCGCCGACAGTCACTCCTACGCCCCATCCTTCACTGATCAGGCCGCTCTCCTTTGTCACATCTGTATAAGTGCCATCGCCATTGTTGCGATACAAGCGGCTGCAGGACTTGGGCAGGTTAGGATTAGCGAGAAGCTCAAAGGAAGAGCCATTCACCAGAAGCACGTCGAGCAGACCGTCATTGTTGTAGTCAAAAAGAGCGACTCCGCTGCCCAGCGTTTCAACAAGATAATCTTTCACTGGACTGCCGCAAACATTGCGAAACGACGCGAGACGCGCCTTTCGCGCAACGTCGACGAACCATGGGCCTGGAGCCAGAGTAGGCTGCCCCAGCATTCCGTTGCGAAGCAGCGGCACTACAAAACAAGGCGCTGCTGCACACTGGCGAAGAAAGCTGCGTCGTGTAAGCAATGTGGCTGATTTGGGACTTGAGCAAGATGGCTCCATCGTTGAATCCCTCAAAAACTACATCAGCACATATGGCAGCTTGTCGAAAAGCTGTTTATCACAACACTCAGGCTTGTCGTTCTACGGCTCGAAAGATGGAGGTGCGTCCTCGGCGCGAATTCCCCAGCTTTTGTCCGGCGAGCCGCTTAGCTCATACTCGAGCGTCCCTCCATGTTCGACAAAACTTTCGGGAAGCCAGGTCTTCGTCGAGTTTTGTCCATCCACTTTCAGGCTGCGGATGTAGGGAGAATCCGCGGCGGCACCGCGTGCCTTCACCACAATGTCACCGTGAGTGCGATGGATGTATATCTCGGGAAAAAGAGGGCTCGCCAACACGAGCTCGGCACGGCCGGGAATCTCCGGATACATCCCGATTGCAGACCATACAAACCAGGAGGACATTTCTCCGAGGTCGTCATTGCCGGGCATCCCCTTCGGCGAATTTGTCCAGATAGTATTAAGTACTTTGCGCACCGCCTCCTGCGTTTTCCACGGCTGACCAAGGAAGTCGAAGAGCCAGGGTGTCTCAATGGACGGCTCGTTATTCAGTTCAGCATGTAGGCCGCCCGATTGCGTAATCGCAACGCTCCCGTCGGGGTTATAGAAGAAAGCAGTCAGCCGCTGACTTGCTTTGTCCACCCCGCCCAGCATGGTGATCAGGCCCTTTTCGTTGAAGGGAACCATCCATAGATATTGAGCTGCACTGCCTTCAACGAATCCCTCATCCGATGCCGGATCGAACTTAGGCCATGAGCCGTCGGAGTTGCGGTTTTGGATGTATCCGCCATCCGACGTTGCCTGAGGATTGAAAATGTTCTTCCAATATTGTGCCCGGATCAGAAACTGCTTACGCGTCGCATCGTCGCCCACGCGGCGCGCCAGTTCCGATACAGCGAAGTCTGCCGTCACATCTTCAAGCGTGTCTGCCGCGGGACCCCAGGCATTTGCGCCCACCGGAATGTAGTGCAGTGATAACCACTTGTCCAGAGATGGTCTCTGCCCTATGCACTCCACTTCGCAACCTTCGTTGCTCAGATCATGCGCTGTTGGAACGGTAGCGGCCTCTAGCAGCGATCGATAGGCCGCTTTGACATCAAAGTCTTTGCCGCCGAAGGCAAGAATATCGGCAATCGCCGGTGCGGCCGGATCGCCGTTCATCACATGGGTGATCCCTGAATTGTGTGTCCAGCGATCCCATTCCCCTCCGTTTTGGTTAGCTTGATTGAGTAGAGACTCGGCCACGTCTCCGGCCACATCCGGCGCCAGAAGCGTTAGGAACTGTAACTGTGATCGATACACATCCCAGCCCGAGAACGTGCTGTATTGCGCCTTCTGTGGAGCAGCTACTTTATGTACTGTGCCGTCCATGCCCAGATAGCGCCCATCAACATCACTGTAGAGGTCCTCTCCCATCAACGTGTGATACAGTGCCGTGTAGAAGACAGTCTGTTCATCTTTGGTGCCGCCTTCTATTTGCACCCGATTGAGTATGTCGTTCCATGCCGCGTGCGCCTTTTCGCGAACCGTTTCAAATGTTGTTCCCTCCGGATTCTCGACATTGAGGTTGGCCTCTGCATTCTGTTCGCTGACATAAGAAATACCCACCCGTACGCCGACGCTGGCTGATTTCGAAGTATCGAGAATGACCCAACCCCCGGAACCTTTTCCCAGCGGCACAAATCCCTTTGTTCCATAAGTTGTGCCCCCGTGGGCGTCCAAAGTGGCAGGACGCACTGTCGCATCGTGCCATGTTCCTGCACTCAAAAACCGTGTGTCGAAGTGGGCCGCAAAATACAGCGTGTAGTAACTGCGGCGGTCAACAGTGCCAATGTAGCCGCAGAAATTCCCGCTGGTCACCGATCCGAAGATTGTGCTCGTTTTGACATCTATGTGTAGTTTGGCGTCCGTGCTTCCAGTCTCGGAATAGGCTGTCCGCACGAGCATCACCGCCGGCCTGTCTTGCGGATAGGTGAATCTCCCTGATCCAGTGCGGAGCGTCGTCGTCAGCTCCGCAGTGACGCCATTGTCGAGTCTCACCTTGTAATAGCCGGCTTTTGCTGTCTCGTTATTGTGTGAAAATGCACTGCCGTATATCTTTGCTCCTGCATCGTCCGCAGGAGATGAGCTGATCTCCCCTACGAAGGGCATAAAAGGGATGTCGCCACTGGCTCCCGCGCAACCCGTTCCCATTAAGTGAGTCAGCGAAAATCCGCTGATGCGATTTGCTAGATATTCATAACCACCGGGAGCTGCGGGCCGACCGGGATCATCATGCATAGATCCTGGCACACCCTCCACCTGTTTCCGCGGGTGAATGCGTGGTTCCTCCGGACTCCACGCGAGCATGCCCAGCGGCAACGTGGCGCCGGGATAATCGTTCCCACCATTCGTAGTTCCGATTAGCGGATTTACCAGGGCAGCCAGGTCACTCTTCACCGAATTGCTGCTCTGAGAAGAAGCTAATACCCCGCTTATTGCAAACCAGACCAATAGCCCCAGTAGGTTTAGAATTCGCCAATTGCTCCACTTCAGCTTGCGCACCGTCGCTGCTCCATTGCGGAATCTGTATGTGGAACATCAAACTGATACATGATCGCATTGTAGAGTAGCCAATCGGTTGTGGTGACTGGCCATCAAGGCTATAAAGCCGGATCAGACCGAGATACTCCCTCTCCTCCGAGGTCGCTATGACCAGGTACTTGAAGCGACCTATAAATACGACGAGGATATGCGGCCTAATGATCACTACGGGCAGGAGTTGCGGGCGCTAATGGAACTCATGCGTTGGTCGGGGTTGCGTATCAGTGATGCGCTGACGGTTGCGAAGAATCGCATTATCGGTAACAGGTTCGCGCTCAGAACAGTTAAGAACGACACGAAGGTCACGGTCATCTACGCTTTCCTGTTTCAGGGCGAAGAGGTTGGTGTTGACCTGCGCAGCGGGGATGATTACTGGTGCGTAGGTGGACCGCCGGATTTATTCCGGAAGAGCGAGCTGGCCGTTGACGTGGAAATGCCCGGTCGCGCCGGGCGCTCCGGTACCGGGCTGACCCCCGCCGATGGTGATGGTGTAGTCGCCACCCGCGATGATCGGCTGGCCCACGTCGGTGACCATGCCGAGATCGCGATTTTCCAGCTCGAAATGAACCTTCTGGCTCGCGCCCGAATCGAGGTGAATGCGCTGGAAGCCACGCAGCGCAAGGAGGGGCGCGCCTTTCACGGGTGGGAACTTGAGGTACAGCTCTACGACTTCATCGGCCGCCGCTTTGCCTGCGTTGGTCACCGTGACGTCGGCGGCGACCGGAGCACCCGCATTAACCGTTGGCTGCGCGAGGCTCAGGTCGCTGTAACTGAATTTCGTGTAGCTCAGTCCATAGCCAAAGGGATAGAGCGGCGTGCCTTCAAAGTACCGGTAGGTGCGGCCCTCCATCGAGTAATTCTCGAAATTGGGTAGCTGGCTGACGTCCTTGTAGAACGTGACCGGCAGACGGCCTGCGGGATTGTTCTTGCCGCTGAGCGTTTCGGCGATCGCCGCTCCACCTTCTTCACCGGAATACCAGGCTTCGAGAATCGCATTTGCGTGCTCATTGGACCAGTTCACGGCGAGCGCGCTGCCATTCATCAGGACCACGACCAGGGGCTTGCCGGTTGCGGCGACAGCTTTGAGCAAAGCCTCTTCCGGCTCGGGCAGATCGATGCTGGTGCGATCGCCGCCGAGAAATCCGGGCTCGCTGACAGGCATCTCCTCGCCTTCGAGCTGGCTGGTGATTCCGACGACTGCGATAACGACGTCGGCATTGCGAGCTGAAGCGACCGATTCGGGCGAAGGCTCGTTATTCACCTTCGCCCAGATAAGCTGCGCCTGTGGTTGGCTACCGCTCAGGTTCGCGTAAGCGACGGTAAGCGCGACCTTTTGCCCTTTCTCCAGATGCACGCGCCCAAGCTTCGACTCGGCGCCATGGGTCATGAACTCCTGAGCGATTTCCTTGCCGTCGACGGAGACTCTGCCGAAGCCGTCAGCACGGATGCCGATGAGATAGTCGCCGGTATTGGGCGGCGTCAGAAATCCCGTCCACTGCACGCCAAGGCGTTTCTGTTCGATAACCTCGGAGGGCAGGTTGCTTCCGGTGAGGTCCACGTTGGGCTCAACGCGGCTGGTGATGGGGGTGGGTTTTGCGCCCGGAGTGAGCTCCATGCCTTCGGTGGAGCTGTACTCGGCGTTCAATCCAGGCTTGCCGTCGGAGGTGGTCAGCAGGTTGCTGGGAACGGGATCGCCTTCGTTGCGAAGGAACTGGGTGCCGGGAACGTAGGTGATTTTGGCATTGGGAAATTCGGATTTGAGCCCTTCGAGCACCGTAACGGTGTGGGTCGGCGTGCCGTTGTAGTTGCCGAGCAGGACCTTTGTCTGGTCGGCGAGCGGCCCGACGACGGCGATCTTCGTTATGCCGGGCTTGAGCGGAAGCGTCCCATCGTTCTTCAGCAGCACCATGGACTCATTCGCGAGCTTGCGGGCCAGCGTGCGGTGTTCAGGGCTGTCGAGCTCCTTTTCGTCGATCTTTGAATAAGGGACCATGTCGGGCGGGTCGAACATCCCCAGTTTCATCCTGGCGGTGAAGAGCCGGATGAGGGCGGTGTCCATCGCGTTTTCGCTCAGGTAGCCCTGCTGTATGGCTTCGACGAACGGCCTGTAGTCGTGATCGTCTTTGGCTTTGCTGAAGAAGTCGGCGCACTCGTTATCCATGCCGCGCTCCAGCGAGATCGCCGAAGACTGTGCCTGTGTCGGCCGATAGTGGTGGCCGGTGAAGATGTCGCGCACGGCGTCGCAATCGGAGACGACATAGCCCTGAAATCCCCATTTACCGCGCAGTTGATCCTGGAGCAGGAATTCGTTTGCGCAGGCGGGCTCTCCCTTAATGGCGTTGTAAGCGCACATCACCGATCCGGCTTTGCCCTCGGTGACGGCGGCGCGGAAGGCAGGTTCGTAGGTGTCCAGCTGGTCATGCCGGCTGACGTCAACATCCGCGAAGTGGCGCGTCGGCTCCGGGCCGCTGTGCACGTCGTAGTGCTTGGGTGTTGCGATTACGCGGTAGTACTTCGGATCGTCGCCCTGCATGCCGCTCACGAAAGCAACGCCCATGCGGCCAGTCAGGAACGGATCTTCGCCATAAGTTTCCTGGCCGCGGCCCCAGCGCGGATCGCGGAAGATGTTGAGGTTGGGGGCCCAAAAGTCGAGCCCGTGAAATATCGTCGAGCCACCCGCGCGTACGGCCTTGGCATGCACGATTCGACCCTCGGTGCCAATATCGATGGCCATGGCGTGAATTCCGGCCGCGTCAAAGGTTGCGGCGAGCCCGATCGGCTCGGGGAATTCAGTAGTGCCATCGACCGCGACACCGTGCAGCGCCTCGCTCCACCAGTCGTATGCAGGCACTTTGAGCCGCGGAATGGCGCGCGCCTGGTTCACCAGCTGCGAGGCTTTTTCCTCGAGCGTCATGCGATGGACGAGATCAGCGGCGCGCTGTTCGGGCGAGAGATTTGGATTCAGATAGGGCGGGTTGGAGGTTTCCTGAGCAAAAGCGCGCTGCCCAGCCGGCGAGGACAAAAACATTCCTGCACAGGCCACGATGCTTGCCACGAATTGCGCGACTGGTCGGTTCATTCTATTTCTCCAAGGCGCGGGTGAGTGCCTGCTGATGAGGCTGCCGCGCTACTTCTTGTCCCAAACGCCAAACCTAAACGGATCGTCGAAATGCGTCAAGATAACGTTTCCGGATCTGCCCGGCCCGGGAACCGGCGCCTTTTTGGGCCGGCGTCGTGATGGACCTCCAGCAGTGCCAGAAGGCTCTTCCGGCCAGGCAGCAAAGAGCACGCCTCGGGAGTCCCGAACTAAATTGATTTACAATCGCAAACCTTCTCCTTGACAAGGCCCAAGGCAACGGAGTAATTGTTTTCGCGCTCGCTATTTCCGCCCGAAGACCGTCGTCAAAAGGTCGCGGCTTTATTGGTGAGTGCTAGTAGAAAACGTTTGCTTATCAGGAGGCAATATGAACCGCTGGACCAGGCCCCCGGCTGGCACCGCAATTCCACGGAGAAGCTTCTTTCAACAAAGATTTCTGCTGTTCATCGGAGGCGTCATCGCTCTTTGCCTGGCTTCCTCCCTCGCATACGCACAGGAAAACGCAACCATCACGGGAACGGTTAAGGATAGTACAGGAGCAGTGGTCCCCAACGTGGCTATCAGTCTCACTAATACGGCCACAAGCCAGGTAAGACAGACCACCTCGAACAACGACGGTATCTATGCGTTTCCGAACTTGGGTGTCGGTCACTATACGCTCAGCGCTTCGGTATCCGGATTCCAGAAATTCACCAGGACTGGCATCGTTGTGAATACCGACCAGACTCTGAAGGAGGATGTCGAGCTCACGGTCGGTAGTGAAGGGCAGACGGTCACCGTGCAGGCGAACGCCCTGCAGGTGCAGTCACAAACCAGCGAACTCAGCACTCTAATCACCGGCGCGCAGGTGACGCAATTGGCGACGAACGGCCGGAATGTTACCGCGCTCGCCGCCCTGGGCATGGGAGTTTCCGACAACCTGCCGTCGTTCAGCGGCGTCCTTGCCCTGACCTCCGCCAACGGCATCAGCTTCAACGGAACGCGCACCACTCACAACATCTACCTGCTCGATGGCGGCGAATTGAACGATCGCGGCTGTGGCGGTTGCTTCAGCTCTCTGCCCTCGGTCGACGCTCTCTCCGAATTCCAGACGCTCGACAGCAACTATGGACCTGATTACGGCATTGGTTCGGGCGGTACGATTCTGATGGTTATCAAGTCGGGCACGCGCGACTTTCATGGAAGCGCATGGTACTTCAACAGAAACGAAGACTATGATGCCAATAATTATTTTACGAATCTTGCGGGGCAGGGGCGTCCCGTTTTCCGCCTGAACGAGCCGGGGTTTAATATTGGCGGCCCCCTCTTCATTCCGCACGTCTATAACACCGATCGCAGCCGGACCTTCTTCTTTGTCAATGAAGAGTGGCGCAAGCTGACCCAAGGCAGCGCGCCTTCTGTCGTAAACACCATCATGGCCAACAATTTCC
>Ga0335074_10007388_pt1 | contig 15232 bp, 21 predicted proteins | sample Lox_Sample_23_FD_206715 | JGI IMG/M metagenome (GOLD analysis project Ga0335074, IMG submission 206715) | Soil microbial communities from Loxahatchee National Wildlife Refuge, Florida, United States - Lox_Sample_2.3 | ecosystem: Environmental > Terrestrial > Soil > Wetlands | place: USA...
CCCAGCTCTTCTCCAGCGTCGCGGCGATCAAGCGGTTATCAGGGTCGCAAGCAGCATAGCGCCGTTCGGCAAGCGATGCCTTGTAGCGGGCCTGTTGCAGCTCGAGTTCGAGAATGCGCCGCTGTTCGGCTTGGCGTTCCATCTGCCTCCGTTCCGCCAACACCGCCGCCTCGATCGCCATCGGCTCAACCGCACGACTGAACGGGCGCTACAGGCACAGTCCGACATCGCCGAGCGGCAGGCCGCGCTACACCTTCGGTCTTCAACTCGGCGAGAGCGGCGGCATAGCTCGGCGCCTTGTCAGTGTTGATGATCTCGGGCTGTTCCCAATCCTTCAGCCCCCTGAGAGCCTTGGCCAGGAAACGCTTTGCCGCCGCCGTGTTCCGCGTCGGCGAGAGATAGAAATCGATCGTGTTGCCCAGCTTGTCGACCGCGCGGTAGAGGTAATATATAATCCCATCAAGCGTCGAGCGCGACGGCCATCAAGCTCCGCTTACCTTTCGATCATGTTTTGGTGGACTTTTTCTATATCAACAAGATGCTTAGTGTCGGCGGAGTCGTCATTTTAGATGATACCTACTACCCGTCGATCTCGCGGGTTGTAGAACATATTCTGACTTATCCGGCTTACGAAGTTTTTGCCACGACAACGTGTCCCGCCTCAGCGACCCGTACGAATATACGCCGCACTCTCGCCACATGGATACCCAAGCTTCGCAGAGAATGGGATTACCTCGGCAATCGATGGGACTATACCGCCTCTAAGGCGTCTTGGCGACATCCTTCCTGCATGGCGTTGCGCAAAATTGCCGATGACGAACGAGGGTGGGATTGGCACGTGGATTTCTAATCGTCCGACAACACCAAAGGCTCAAGAGCATCGCTGATCAATCTCGATAGAGTTTGACTTGAGACCGTGGCATAACAATTCGTCTCGTGGTTTTCTCAGCAAATCGGCTGACGTTCTGAAGAAGGTGTCTAATTCGGTTCAGCGCACCCGAGATTGCCCACGCTGGGAATGGTACGACATCCTTATATGCTTGCAAGTTAGCTTGCGCAGCCGCGACGTCACCTTCGGCAATGAACCGATAATACTGGTCAAGCGCCTGCAAGGCCGCCGCATCGGGAAGCGTTGTAGGAGAGAAGCCTGGGTAACCGGACAGATGCGCGCTAAGCCGGAGGTAGTCTCTGATATTCTCGCCCGATCGAGCTAGCCTCCCGGTCTCGTATCCGGCCGATTTGCGGTAGTTCGCGAGAGGGTGGGGATGGACGACCGCGCTACCGCAGTGGACGGTGCGGACCCACATTTCCCAGTCGCCCGTATAAACAAGCTCCGGGATAAAGCCCCCGCATCGCTCGTAAAGCTCTCGTCGAACGACGACGCCGGCACATTGAAAATATTGGGTACTCAGCATCGGCGTGACATCCCATGTCGGGTTTTCCATCCATTTGACGCGAGGAGTTACCCCGATGATCACCTCAGATTCATCAACGAAGAAAACCCTGGTGGCAAGAAACCCACAATTGGGATACCGCTCTGCGAGATCGCCAATTACAGAGTAAAATGTCGGTTCAACGTAGTCATCACTATGAAGGATGTGGATTAGATTACCATGAGCGCGCTCAATACATCTGTTAAAGTTCCTCATCAGACCCAAATTCTGCGAGTTACGGGTGAATGTGATCCTGTCGCCCGCAACGGCACTGACGACCGGTTCGGGGTCGTCGCTCGTCGAGCAATTATCCACCACCTCGATCTGCATCTTGTCGCGACCGGGATCTTGAGCCAACACACTTTCCAAGGTGCGCCGCAGGTACTCGGTTCGGTTAAATGTTGGGATCATGACCGACCAGAGCGGCCTTTCAATGCCGGCGGGAACCGGTTCGATCCGCGGAGCGATGAAGCCAGAGAGCATCTTTAAGGAGCTATTGCTCATCGCAATCTCCAACACAAGCGAGTGAAGTATCGTGCGCTTGGGCGTTTCGGAGGCGACAGTCGGGTCTGTTAGATCGGTGTCGCGACGACCACATAGCGCTTGACCGGGCCATAGTTACCCTCACCCAAGATGCACTCCTCGATCGTGGCAATTGCGTAACCGCACGCATTGAATATAGCGATTAACTCATCATGAGAGTACATTCTGATATAGGTCTCATCCGCTTCAAAATAACGTAAACTCTCCGTCGAGTAGATAAAATCAATAAACACCGCTGCATCGGATGACAGTTGGCGATGAATGTTCTGTAATGCTCGGCGGCAGTCGGGATAAAGGTGCTCAAAAGTGCTGGAGCAGAGTACGACATTAAAAAATCGTTCATTACTCCAGTTCTCAATGTCGCCCTGTACAAAGAGGACAGATTCGAGCGGGAATTCAGCCGCGAGACGATCGACACGCGCCTGTGACAGTTCGACGGCGGTGTACGAGCCAAAGCTGATTTTTCGCTGCAGCGCAGTCCTGAACAGCCGGCCGTATCCCGGCCCGACCTCAAGTATCCGGTCGCGTACTTGGAAATCGTGGTGCCCTTGATAGAGATTCCACAGCGAATCTCCCGTCATCATACGATCCCACGTCAGATGCGGAGCGATCTCATCCGAACGCCAACGCCGCTGGGAACGTTGATGCGCCCTTGCCTCTGTACGAAGATGCCACTTTTGTTTTACCAGTTTGATAATAGGAAAATTTTCAAACCGATGGATAATAGACATTCCGCCCTCCGATCCGGCGAGCAAATCCTAGTTTATTTGATGGATAACGGCTTACAAATTACGTATTATCTGTATCCAAAGAAACAAGAATGGGCTGCTGCCATTCTGCGGACAACTGTCCAAAGTTGATCGAGCCCCAATTGGGATGCCACGTGGCTAATGCGCCAAACCTGTTTATCTCTTGCAGAACGTCAAAGAACAATGTCTCGGTGATGATATCAAACTCCTTTAGGCCAGTGAATAGATCACCTGTTCCGATCGAAACACCGCAATAATAAGAGCCTGGGGACAGACGACAGGGCGGCAATGTTATTCTCATTTTTCGCTCCTCGCCTGCCATAAGACCTGCAATTTCGGGGCCCATCGCGCAGCCTACTGGCCTTCCTTCTGTCGTAAATATTGTCATATTTGCACGTATTCGGGCTATCCGGCGTTCCGCCCTGATCACGATGCAGTAGCTAAGAGGCTCGTTGAACTCGAAATGAGGTGAGGAATGGTTGAACCGAAGTGAAATTATTTGTGCGTCCCCGCTCCCATTGTATCGGCGTGTCTGATTGCGGACGTCAAACTCTACAATGCCATGGCCACGGCTCTCTCCCATATAGAAGCGCAGCACGGATTGGCATTCGCCCGAACAGACAACGGACCCATGCGACAGTAAGACCGCTCGCTCTGTTAATTGGCTGACGGCGCTCATGTTGTGACTAACGAACAGTACCGTGCGGCCTTCGCGGCGTGACACATCGTTCATCTTGCCAAGGCATTTCCTTTGAAACTCGATGTCACCGACGGCGAGGACCTCGTCAACGATCAGGATTTCGGGTTCGAGATGGGCCGCGACGGCAAAGGCGAGACGCACATACATACCAGATGAATAGCGCTTGACCGGAGTGTCGATAAATCTCTCAATCTCGCCAAAGGCGACGATCTCGTCGAATTTATTGCGGACCTCGCCGCGGCTCATGCCGAGAATGGCACCGTTTAGATAAATGTTTTCTCGGCCGGTCAATTCCGGATGAAAGCCGGTGCCGATCTCGAGCAGGCTAGCGACCCGACCGCGTAGGGTAACACGGCCCGAAGTCGGTTCGGTGATGCGCGACAGGATCTTGAGCAGCGTCGACTTGCCGGCGCCGTTGTGCCCGATGATGCCGAGGACCTCGCCCTCATGGACCTCAAAGCTGACATCCTTGAGCGCCCAGAACTCCTCAATAGCGTCACCTTGGATGACCTGCTGCCCGCGCAAGACATCGCGGGCCTTACGCACGCCGTTGCGCATATAACGCTCCAGCATGTCGCGGAAATTGGGGAAGCGTTCATCCATTGTCCGCCCGTCGCGGTGGCCGATGCGGTAGCGCTTTGATAAATTTTCGACGGAGATGACCGGTGTCGGCATCCTGTTCGCGTTGTCTCCTCGCTTGTGGTAAACTTATATTCCACTAGCCGCAAAACGTGACTAAAAATCGGCGGCGCCCCAGACGCGACGCTCTATTCCTATTACTAAAATGATTGTAAATATCATAATGTTATAAATCCGACGAAAGCTGCCATTACCCGCGTCTTATCGCCCGAGCATATTTTTCGATCCGCCACACCAGACCGGCGCGCAACCATTCCACGGCTAGCGCCGGCAAGATGTTGGCGGTCTCCCAACTTGGAACATTGGGCTCGGCCTCTGAATATCCCAGCTTTGCCATCAGTTCGCCGGTAAGATACTCGACAAGGCGTATCTGGCGCCGCGTCAAATCGAACTGCCAGCCTTCGACCTCGCCTTTTCGAAAGAAGCCTCTCTCGGGTGCGTCAGTTGGACGAAGCCGCTCGATCCGATGTTGTTCGAGAATGTGAGCGATCTTATCGCAGGAAACCTCGATCCCGCACCAAGCGAACGCCGACTTCAACGTAGGTATGCCGCGTGTGTGCAGATCCTCGTAGCGGACCTCAAGATAATGGTCGGTTGCGGCGGCGATTTTTCGTCCGGCGTTTACATGGCCGGCCCACTTAGCGCAAGCGTCTGGAACTCGCCGCGGCGCCCAATTACCACCCCAGTTCTGACTCGCCGCGAGCATGGACGCGACCACTCCGCGGGGGTCCCGGATGATGTGAATAAAGTGTGCCTGCGGGAAGACCTGCAGAATATCTGGCCAAAAGAGCGCGTGAATCGGCGTTTTTTCAAGGACAATTGTGGCACCCGGCCTTGTCGCCAGAATCCGTGCCATTATCTTCGACACCAGATCGCGGACTACCGTTAAATATTCGTCGTAGATCATTAAATGATGAAGGCCTACCCCGGACTCATCGTCGTGATGACACTTCCATCCCGAAAATAGAGATCGCGTATAGTCCGAAAACAAATGCGTTTCAGTGACTGTGGCAACTCTGGGTGATGCCGATAACAGTAGCTGCAGCCAGGTCGTCCCGCTGCGCGGCGCACCGACGAGAAAGATCAACTTGGTGTCAGGCGGCAGTTCGCGCTCCATCCGTCGCGACCCGCCCCCCGAGACGTCCTGCACCATCCCAGCTCCAATCGCAGTCAAGAAGTACTCAAAAACCGATGTCCTCACCGCCGCTGGTTGGCGTCGGCAAGTAGGATCAATTTATCAGCGAAACCAATGTGCGATTCGGACAGATTGTCACATACCCACAATTGAGGTGGACCCGGGAACGTGAGACAGCCGGAGCCGCTCGTTAAGGTGAAGCCCGGCCGATGTTGATCTGGGCTCCGGTCGCGGTTTGGGCGATGGCTGCTACGAGGATTGTCCGGCATCAGCGTCCATGAGACAGATTGGCTGAGTTGAGATAGAGAGGATTTCTGGCCCATCGTAGCCATTGAAGGAGCGAAGATGGGACAGAAATCCGGGCCGGTGAAGGAACCGGCGGCAGGTTGTGATATCGGCAGAGCGAAATCTATGCCCGCGACGGGCTCGACCTCGACCGGTCGACCCAGAGCGATTGGGTGGGTCAGGCGGTCTGGCTGCTGCGATCAGCGAGGCGAGCATGGCCCAGTTTTGCGCCCCTTCGTCGCTGCCGGCGAATAAGGCATTCTTTCGATTAAGGGCAATCGGGCGCATGCACGAGACCTGCAAGTTGTCCGCCGTCAACCCGGAAGCCTACCTGACCGATGTGCTCACCAAGCTCGTCAATGGATGGCCCGACAGCCGGCTGGCCGAACTGACACCCTGGGCCTGGGCCGCCGATCACCGTTCATTGCCCCACTAACAAAACCAGCGGGTCAACCCCCGCAATCGTGGCCATCAGGCTCCGCTTACGCGTAAGCGTCGTTCTCAGTCCACGGCTGGAAGCTGGGGTGTCGCCGGATAAGCCCAAGGCATCAGATCATCAAGGCGGTTCTGCGGGTGACCGTTGACGATCCGGGTGATGGCGTCGGTGAGGTAGCGGAGCGGATCGACACCGAGCAGCTTGCAGGTTTCGATCAACGAGGCGATGACCGCCCAGTGCTCGGCGCCGCCATCAGAGCCGGCGAACAGGGCGTTCTTGCGGTTGAGCGTCAATGGGCGGATGGCACGCTCGACAACGTTGTTGTCGATTTCGATGCGGCCGTCGATCACCCCGGCCTTTTTGCGCCGCCGGCGGCGTGGCGCGCTATCGACCGTCGCGGACTTGTCCTCGGGGAGCGGCGCCGGCAGTGACGGTACGTCCTGGGCGATCTCCACCGCCACAAATGACGGCAGCTCGGAGGCACCCGGCACGCCAATCACCCCAAGCTCGGCCAACCGCCGCCACTTGTAGACCTGCGCCGGCAATAACCCGTGACGCCGCGCGATCGCCGACAGACTTGCTCCCGGCGTCGTCGCTTCCGTCAGGATCGCCAGCTTCTGCTCGACGCTAAACCGGCGTCGCCGTTCCACACGCCCCAGCAACTCGGCCCTCGGGTAGGACATCGATCTTGCGCTATTGCTAGCTCCAGTTCCAAGCCAGCATCGACATCCTTACCCGGCCGATCCGCAAGACGGCCCTCACCGTAGGGAGACGAGAATGGATCGGTGCGCATGCTTTCGCGCACCACTGCCGCTAGTCCCTCAGCGCCCTTGCGGAAGTCGACGGGCTTTGTTGCGACCAGAACCCGGACATTGCCGGACGGTCCGATCACGCGGTCGCCTTCAGCGCGCGAATCACCGCCTCGATCGTCCGTGGCTTCGCATCGGCTCCGACCCGCACCTCGACCCCCGCGATCTCGAGTTCGATGCCATCATCCTTTGATCGGCGGCGACGGGCTCGGCGCGGCGTTGCGACCGCCGTCGCCGGCGGTTCCGGTTCAGGCGTCTCCACGACCGCTGGGACAAAGATCGGCGGCGATGCCGAGATGGACAGTCGAGCCATTCGCCGCCAGGTGAACAGCTGTTGCGGGGTCAGTCCGTGTCGCCGAGCGACAGCGCAAACCGTTTCGCCCGCGCCGTAGCTCTCGGCAATGATTGCCGCCTTCTCCGGCACCGACCAGCTCCGCCGCCGGCCCGCGCCCGTAAACACCTCGATCCGCCGGACCGGCTCCGGCATAGGCTTATGCTCTGAAATCGACATGTGTCGGAGCCCCTATCGGCTCCGAACATCATCCCATGACGGCCACACCGAAAGGTGCCGCCCAACCACCGCTTACCGTCCGGCGACGAGCCCGCGAGATACTGCCCAGGAACAGGGCTTTGATGTCCTGATCCACTATCCTCACCACCCACGCGCCGGCGAACGTCTTGTCGTGGTGCGCTGCCTGCAGCATGGCGGCAGCGCGCATTTTGTCGTCGACCAGCCCGATGGCACGCGGGGTCTGCTGCCGGCGTGGATGACCGAACCCTCGGCCGCGCAGCTCACGACGACTGAAGTGCCGCGACTGGCGCTTGAAGCGCTACGCGCGCTGCGCAGCGTCGTCGGTACCGCGCTCCTATCCTTGTCCTCTTCGACGACGAGGGAGGGGGACAATGATGAACGGAGCAGCCCGATGCCGGCAGCTCGATCTGCCGATGCAGGCGGACATGGCGCTCAAAGCGGATCGGGTCTCGCCGGCGACCCGGGCGGAGGTGACGCGGCTCTTAAAACGGCTGATGGCCGAGTGCATGGGCGCCGCGGCCGTTCCGCCGGTCGAGGTGGCAGCTGATGAATAAAATCACGCCCGAGCATCTGGCGCGCAGTGCTTATGTCTACGTACGGCAATCGACAGCCGACCAGCTGCTCAACAATCCCGAGAGCCGGCGTCGCCAATATGCCTTGGCGGCGCGGGCGAAGGCGCTTGGCTGGCAGAACGTCGTTGTTATCGATGAGGACCTCGGCCGATCAGGCGGCGGTCAAGCGCGGCCCGGCTTTGAGCGTCTCCTCGCCGCGATTTGCGCTGACAGCGCCGGAGCGGTGTTGGCGATCGAAGCGTCACGGCTGGCCCGCAACGGCCGTGACTGGCATACGCTGCTGGAATTCTGTGCCTTTGTGGATACCCTGATCATCGACGAGGACGGGGTCTACGATCCGCGGCTGGTCAATGACCGGTTGCTGCTTGGTATGAAGGGCACGTTCAGTGAGCTCGAATTGTCGATTCTGCGCCAACGCTCGCAGGAAGCGCTGCGCCTCAAGGCGGCGCGTGGCGACCTGCATACCACTGTTGCGGTCGGCTATGTGCGCGGTGCCAACGACCGGCTGGAGCAGGATCCCAATCGCCGGATCCACGAAGCGCTGTCTTTGGTGTTTTGCAAGTTCGCCGAGATCGGCAGCGTGCGCCAGGTCGCCTTATGGCTGCGGCAGGAGCGCATCGATCTGCCGACCCTCGCCCATGGCCCTCAGGGACGCGTCGTCGAGTGGCGCCCGCCCCGCTACAATACGGTCCATCGGCTGCTGACCAACCCGGTTTATGCCGGCGCCTATGTGTTCGGACGCACCGGTTCGCGGGTTCGGCTGGAGGCGGGCCGCAAGGTGATCACCCGCGGCGTGGTTCGCCGGCGTGATCAGTGGGAGGTGCTGATTCGCGATCACCATGCGGGCTACCTCTCGTGGGAAGAGTATGAGCGCAACCAGCAAACCATCGCCGGCAACGCCAACATGAAGGGCGCGATGGTGCCGAGAGCATCAATAATCTCACTCCCGCCTACGTCTACTTCGGGCGGCCGTCGGATATTCTGGCTGAACAAGAAGGGATCAAACGACAGACCATTGCCAACCGCCGCTTGCAGCACCGTATGCAGGCCGCCTGACGTCACCAAACCGATGAGCCAGAGCCTCCCTTAATTTATTCAGCCTGTTGTCCCAAAAACCCTGACGACGAACAATGGCGATCCAAGTGCGTCTCCAGGACTATCGCCAGTGCGGCCCAAGGTTCGCACTGTACGCGCATCGGGTCGAGGCAGCGGAAATGGCAGGCCCGGGCGCAGTACGAATTCGGCTGCAACGTATCGATCGCGACAGGTTATCGTGGTCACAACCATGCCTACAATTCCACGTCTGGATCACCGGCAAGATGCGGCAGGCCGATCACCCAATCGGCCGCAGTCGAACCGGTTGTCGGCCGCATGATAGCCCAACGTCCGCGGAGGCACTCGAGGCAAGGCCTTCAGCCGCCCCGGGCGGTGGCGCGCAGCGCCATCCTTAACTCGAGTGCACCGTGGATCGGCCGTAAGAACAGCTTTCTGTCCGGTTATTCAGGAGCCATTACGGGCTTTGCGCCGCCGGAAAACGCTAAATCCGGCAAGTGCCGTGCCAAGGATCGCAAGTGAAGCGGGTTCGGGAACAACAACTTGTGTGCCAGGAACAAACTCGAATGCGGGCGCCTGGCCGGTAGCGTCGCTCACAGTAAACGAGCTGAACGGAGAGATGTTAGTAATATCTACCTCTGCATTCGTCACGCTGGCCATGCCGTTTACGGCAGTTAAGACCATCATGCCGTTGATCATGTCACCTCCAGGACCGAAGGTAACGACCAAGTTGCGGCTGTCTTGCGGGTCGATTGTGCCCCACAGTATTGCAAGCGAGGTTTGTACCGCTGAGTAGGTGACCGTTACGCTACCGCCAGGCTCGGCCACGAGATAGTTTTTGGTTGGGTTAGAACCGATGGGGCCGAATGGCGTAGAAAATGCTGATCCGCTTCCGGCGAATTCGCCGGAAGCAATGGGGGTACCCCCCGTCCAGGAAATCGACGATATCTCGGGCTGACTGCCAGTAATGCAAGGATTGCTGATCGGGCTGGAGGTCGTCTGTCGACTGTCTGCTGTCCCAGTTCCCAAGTTGCAAAGCGGCGACGTTGATGGAGTGATAATGGGAGCTGCCGAAGCGCTCCCGATCGTGGCGAAGAGGGCGATTGCCGCTGCCCCACCAAGCCATTCTAATTTCATATCGCACTCCCGTGACGGTTAAGGGTTCGAGAATAATCGAGCATAAATCATACCAAGTTGGGTCAATTCGACAATTGGTATTAATATCAATAACTTGGGTAATTGCTTGGATTCCGGGCCAAGGGGCAAGGCGTAAACAAAACCGACACTCCCAAAGCACTATCGGACATTTTCTGTCATTTAATCAATGATTAGGCAATCTGTGACGGCTGTCGGAAAACCTTACACCCTTGAATCAACTCAAATCGAGAACGAACCAAGCGTTTGTGCGATATGGGCATACCGATCTCAGCCAGAACCCTCGAGGGGGTCTTTTCTTTGCCGCGCTGTCGCAATCGTGAAACTCCTGACCGAGAATATTCTGTCAAAAAACGAGATGATCATGATAATTTTCTCGGCCTTGGATGTTTAATCGGAGACTGAACCGTGGCGCAACCCGCTCGCGCCGTGAAAACCGGCCCTCGCATAAATACAGCTACTAAGCTTGTCAAAATAATTGAACAGCTTGCCGACTACAACCGCGCCTTAGCCGACCAAAACGAAACCCTCCGTATCAACATCAGCGAATTGCATCGGGCGCTGACCATCCAAAACCAACAGCTCAATCAGCAGCACGCACTGTTCCGTGCGGCACTGACGACGCTGGGGGCGTTCCGTCAATGCCAGGCATGTGGTGAGTTGAAACCGCGCGACCTGTTCCGCGCGCTGCAACGGGGCGGCATCGCGCGCAACTGCAAAGCCTGCGAGCGACGCCAAGAAGCCGCATTGTCTGATATATGATACATCGTGAGTAGGCCTACGCAGGAGCGGCGGACTACCGCTACACCCTCAGTCCGCGCATCGGGCTGCTGAAGGAGAATCCACGGGATACTGCAGTCGGAGCCCGCTTTGCTTGGGCTCTGCACCCGGTTTTTACCACCCCAAAAGCAGAAAGCTCACATCAACTCCGGAGCGATTGCCACGATCTGAATGGGTTGACGGCTGGTTTTTTGGGCCGTAGCCGATGAGTGTGCTGTGGATCGGCGTGGAATAAGCTTTTTACAATCCACGGCCCTCATTGCGGACGTTGCGTAATCGCAGGTGGCTGCCCTCCATTGCGATGCCGTCGAGATCGCGCAGATCTTTCTCAGTAAATGATCGACTGGTATCCAGTCTTCGAGCCGAAATTCGTAGAACAGCTGCTCCTGTAGCCCGTCGGTTGTCCCATCATCCCTGCGGTCCCCCAACCGATGATCGGGGTGGGATAAGGACGCCGTTTCGGGGGTGATCGGCATCGAGTCGGGGCTTTGGCGCACGTCGATGCAGGTACGCTATTTGGTGGCAAAGCATGGGGGGATGCGCTGCGATGGGCATCATCGAACGCTGCAGCCCCGACCGGGAGACCCCAAACTGGGAGTTCGCTGGGAAATAAATCAGGGACGTTGTGAGAATTGGGTACAACCTGATATCTATGACCGGTTGCCACAACTTTGAATTTAGACTGTCTGTGCTACATTTGTAGCTCAATCCACGACTACCAATTCGGTCGTGCGCGCGCATCGACGAGCAGATCAAGAAGGAAGCGGCCACGGTGCTGGCGGCAATGGGTCTCACCGTTTCCGACGCCTTTCGCCTGACGATGGTCAAGATCGCCAAGGAGAAGGCGTTGCCGTTCGAACCGCTGGTTCCGAACAAGGAAACCATCGAGGCGATAAAAGCCGGCCGCCACGGCGAGCTGACGACCGCCGGACCGCCAGGAAAGCTGCTCGCCAGCCTGAATGCGGATTGTTAGGTGTGTTTCGGCGTGGAAAATTGACCAGAGCGGGACGCAAATTTGACGATCCTCGGTGAATTCTTTGAGCCTCGATCGGGGAGGCGGCCAGCATGAACACTGTCAGCGCCATGATTTGGGTCGGTTTCGCGATAGCCGCAGGGCTGATCCTGTTCACCATGTAAGGGAGCGGTAATTATGTCGGTGAAATTTTCGTGGGGTCCAGTCGTTGGCGCTTGCTTGACGGTGATCGCTGGGTTGGCGCCACACGGCGCCCGAGCGACGATAATCGAGGACATCTTGTACCAGGGAACCAGCGATCAGCTTGGCAGCGTCTCGTTTCCGACGATTACCGGAACTGGCGCTGCCGGTGTCGATCTTTCTTACAACCAATTCACCGCAGCCGATATTACCTCGGTTTCCTGGACGCTGGACCCGAGCAATTTCGCGGTTCTTGCTCTCAGCCTCACCGCTCGTGTTGGCGACAACCCCTGCTCAACGGCCAATGCTCCCTGCTCGTACGACACGCTTAACCTAAGCCCCGATCAAGCAGCACCGGGAGAGTTTGGCTGCTCCGACGACATGTGTTTGGGGTTCTCCGAGCTTATTCCTATCGATTTCGCGGCTGTCATTCTCACGCCGGAGCCAGCCAGCTTCGCGCTGGTCGCCACCGGCCTACTAGGTATAGGTTTGATCGTTCGCAGGGGAACTGCGCGCTGCGCTAGGCGCTGATTCGTGATTCACCCTTGGGAGGATTCCCAAGGCTGCTGAGGTCCGGCTGTCGCCGGCGGATCGTGAAACGCTCGAAGCTCGGCTTCGGGCGCCGACGACGGAACAGCGCGACGTGCCTCGAACGAAACACATCAAAGCACCACCGATCCTGATGCGCGGCTCTACCGCAAGGGGCCGGGCATGGAGGCGAGGCTGTGCTTCATCGGCCACGGGCTGATGGAGGACCGCGACCCGTCTCCTATGCATGAGGCTCGGCACCGGCCAATCCGGCGCAACCCTCGCTACCTGCATACTGTGAGACGGGTCGCCCCGCCTTCGGGCGGGCATGTGGTCTAGAAATGGCGAGCGACGTATTCAGGGCGGTAGGCGCGGGTAGGAGATTTTGTTGCGTTTACCTAACACCGGTGGCGAGGCTGGGGTGGCCGGATGGGAGACCGGCAGGTTCCCGCATTTCCGGTATTTTATGTCAAGACGGCCATCGGTGGTGGCGGCAGGTGGGGGCGTTGTGGCGAGTTTCAGAAGATGCGAACGGTGCAGATCGATGGCCATTGCTCTGGACCGCGGCCAAGCCGCGTCGCAGGAACTGGCGGAAGCCACGCGCCTGTTTGATTTGCCCGAACACCGTTCGACCATCTGCTTGCGCAAGTCGGTAGGGGCCTTCACCACCAGCGGTGCGCAGTCTTGCCGCCATCGCCGCGACCTGGCTTTGTGGTCAAGCGGACCGTGCTTCCGGTGCTGCGCACCGTGGAAAGCCGAGCGTAGGTTGTGAGCCGCCGAAACCAAGATTGAGGCCATCGGCAAGCCCTTGCGCTAGCGAGGCGCCACGAATTTACTTGGCTACAGCCGACAATTTCGGGAATTGGACGACATGGAAAAGCCGGAGGTTTCCCTCGTCATCAGCACGAGAAATCGGGCCGAGAAATTGCGCAGTTGCTTGGATTACATCGCCCGGCAGCAGCCGTCCTGCGCCTGGGAACTAGTGGTGGTCGACAATGGCTCGACCGATGGGACAAGGCAGGTTCTCGACGAATTCGCTGCCAGAGCGGCCTTTCCGGTGGCGGTCCTGTTCAAGAGCAAGCCCGGGCTTGGGCGAGCGCACAATGTCGGTTGGAGGGCTGCCCGCTCCGACATCATCGCCATCACCGACGACGATTGCTACATTGCCGCGGATTACATCGACCGGGTGCGAGAGACCTTCAGCGATCCCAAGATTGGCTTTGCCGGCGGGCGTGTCGACCTCTTCGACCCGACCGACATTCCGATGACGATCAGGACCTCCGACCAGCGAGAACTGTTCAAACCCCAAAGCTTTATCGAGGGCGGCGCGCTTCTCGGCGCCAATATGATGTTTCGGCGTCGGGTATTGGAAGAGCTCGGCGGCTTCGATCCGGATTTAGGGCCCGGTGCGCGGTTCCACGGCGAAGAAATGGACGCACAGACACGGGCGAGTTTTGCCGGCTGGTGGGGGCTGTACACTCCTGAGGTCATCGTCGCGCACCATCATGGCCGGAAAGCGAAGGACGCGCCTAAGTTGTTGCAAACGTATGTGATTGGCCAGGGCGCCTATACGGCCAAGTGCATGCTCGCCCCTGAAAGCCGACGCGTGGTCATGCCGGTGGTCGCACGCAACTGGTATTGGCTGGCCCGAAAGGCGGTGCGAAGAGGCGGGGAACTCCGCTGGCTCCTGTGGGAGATGCAGGGCTTCGCCGGCTATCTCGGATATTGGTTGCGAAAACGCATCCACAGTGTGATTTGGCGAGTGCTGCGGCCGATCCTGCGGTGACTGACCCGATCGGGATTGGGATGCTTTTCGCCGCCGGACCCGGTATCGTTCGCATTCGCGCCGTTCCCTGTCGGAGCCGGTGCGACACGGTCTTGGCAGCGGGGCTTGCGAGCCTGTCTGGGGAGAGAAGCTCTGGCCATGGAGAGCACCGCAGTCTCTCTCGTCATCTGCACGAGAAACCGGGCTGAGAAGCTGAGGAGTTGCTTGGGATACATCACTCGGCAGAGCCCGTCCTGCACCTGGGAACTGGTGGTCGTCAACAATGGCTCGACCGATGCGACAGCCGATGTTCTCAAGGAATACGCCGCGCACGTACCGTTTCCGATCATGATTTTATACCAGGCAGTCCTGGGGGCTCTGTTGCAAAGCCGTTGGCGCGCTGCGATGGAAGGCTCGAGCGGGGAGGGGCTGGGCCGTGTCGGACTTCAAGGGACGCCACTTTGAGGGTGAGATCGTGCTTTGGGCGGTGCGCTGGTATTGCCGCTACGGCATCAGCTATCGCGATCTCGAGCAGATGATGGCCGAACGCGGCGTGTCGGTCGATCACTCGACGATCTACCGATGGGTGCAGCGGTATGCCCCCGAAATCGAGAAGCGGCTGCGCTGGTTCTGGCGTCGACCGCGCTCGCGGCGCTGGCGGGTCGACGAGACCTAGGTGAAAGTCCGCGGCAAGTGGTCTTACCTCTACCGAGCGGTCGACAAGCTGGGCAAATCGATTTCTACCTCTCGCCGACGCGAAATACGATGGCGGCGAAGCGTTTTCTGGCCAAAGCGCTCAAGGGGCTGAAGGATTGGGAACAGCCTGAGATTATCAACACCGACAAGGCGCCGACCTATGCCGCCGCTCTCGCCGAGCTGAAGGCCGAAGGCAAGTGCCCGAAGGACGCACAGCACCGGCAGGTCAAGTATCTGAACAACATCGTCGAAGCCGATCACGGCAAGCT
>Ga0335074_10007390_pt1 | contig 15229 bp, 13 predicted proteins | sample Lox_Sample_23_FD_206715 | JGI IMG/M metagenome (GOLD analysis project Ga0335074, IMG submission 206715) | Soil microbial communities from Loxahatchee National Wildlife Refuge, Florida, United States - Lox_Sample_2.3 | ecosystem: Environmental > Terrestrial > Soil > Wetlands | place: USA...
CCGGAGTCACACGGTAGCCGCCCGTCACGGATCACGCCGCGTGCGGTACTGAACCCTTTGTTGTCGACGATCGCGACCCCGCGGCCTTCGGGATCTGTCTCGACCGTCATCTGCAACCGGCAGACGGGTGACATTTTGATCAGGCGCCTACATGGGATGTGTCCACCGAATACAGATGTCACTCTTTCTGCCATTTAGAAATGTCACTCTGGTTGGGGTCGGGCGGCGGGCGGGCGCGAAGCCCCCGGCGTAGCGCAGCGCCCGACCGGTGCCCGCTGTACGGATGCTCGAGACCGCTCCCGGAGTTTTTACCGAGCGGGCTCGGCCCGCTCGGCTCGTAGAAAAGCTCAACCGACCTTAAAGAGACGCGCGTCGTGCTGATCGCGGCGGCGCGGTCCATTGCGACGCTCAGGCTCGCGCCGCAGCTGCTCTTCGCGGATGAAGGCGAGCGCGGCACCGAGCTGTTTGTTCTCGACGATCGCAGCTTGCGAGACCTGGCGAATTTTATCGAAGGTCCGATACGCCAGTTCGATGCCGCGATAACGGATCGCCAGCCGACCGTCGGGATAATCGACGATGGTGACCCGCTTGCCGATCGCCGCCTTGGCTTGCTCGTTTGGCTCCAGGATGAACATTACCTTGTCGTATTGCAGGGTCAGCGCCTGTGACAGGGTGCGTTCTTCCTTCCAGGCAAAGGCGTCGTCGAGATCGTCGCCAGCGCGCAGCGGCCGATGCAAATCCTCGTTGTTGGCCGGCGGTTTGGCAAAGCGTGCGTTGTAGTCAGCGATGAAAGCTGGGAGGAGGGCGTTGCCTTCCGCCAGGGTGGCCGCACCCGCCAGCCGCAATTCCTTGACCAGGCGGTCTTGCAACGTCTTGTTGGCGCGCTCGACCCGCCCCTTGGCCGGGCTCGAATTGGCGCAAATGATGTCGATGTTGAGTGCATGCAGGGCCCGGCCAAACTGGGTCATCCCGTCGCCGCCCAGCGCCCCCGGATGGTTGACCCGAAAGACCCCATGCTTGTCGCTGTAAAGAGCGACTGGCTTGCCCCAGGCCTCCAGATAAGCGCGGGCCGCATGAAAGTAGGCGAAGGTCGACTCGCTCTCGACAAATTGCAGGTGCATCAGCCGGCTGGTCGCGTCGTCGACAAACACCAGCAAGGTGCATTGCGGCCCGCGAGCCTCGAACCACCAATGCTCGCTGCCATCGACCTGCACCAGTTCGCCGACACACTCACGCCGCGGCCGCGGCTGGTGGATGGATTTGCGCTGCTTGCGATCGCGCCACAGCCCGGCTTCGATCATCCACTGGCGCAAGGTTTCACGACCAACTGCGATCCCGTGATCCTCGCGCAATTTCTCAGCCGCCAGGGTCGGACCAAAATCCCAGTACCACTGGCGGATGATCGTCAGAACCGCACGCCGCAGCGCCTCGGGCTTGCGCCGGTTACCGCGGCGACCGCGGCGTTTCGAGATCAGGCCGGTCGGGCCCTCGATCCGATAGGCCTTCAACAGCCGAAACACCTGACGCCGCTCGAGCCCGAGCAACTGCCCCGCCGCTGCGGCCGTCAATCTTCGCCGATCCAAATCCTGCAGCACCTCGAGCCGCTGCAACTCGCGATCGCTCATCAGCCGAACCGTCACCCCAAACACCCCCCGAAAATCCCCGGGGAAGTGTCATCTGTAATTGGCAGGCGGGTGACATTTTGATCGGGCGCCTACATGGGAATATCGCATAATATATATTATGGAAAATTAAATCGCCGTTCCGGTCCCTTGGCGGGGTTTGTTTTCGCGCCGGGGCCAAAGCACTCTCGATCAGTTGCCCCCGCAGAACGAATTCGGGACGCGATGCGTGTCGGTCGTCGTCATCACTGGCCTCACCTTCGGTTGGTCGACGCCGATGGTGGGATGATGGCAACGACGTGTTGGAGAACTCGGCCGGCTCGAAAGTCGCGGACAACCGGGTCGCCGACCCCCCGATATCGTCGCAACCGCCGTTATCGGCCAGAAGACGCAGGCGTCGATTTTGGCTACAACGCCATAGTGGCGGCATCGCCGTGGCCAGCCACGAGGGAAAGATGGCACGAGGGAAAGATGGCGCGGTTGCTTTCGGTTAATGTCGGGCTTCCTCGCGCCATCCCGTGGCAAGGCAAGACCGTCCATACCGGGATCTGGAAAACGCCGGTGCAAGGCCGGCGGATGGTGCGGCGGCTCAACATCGATGGCGACGGCCAAGGCGATCTGCACGGGCATGGCGGCGAGCATCGCGCGGTCTTTGTTTATCAGATCGATTCCTACCGCTATTGGCAAGCTCAGCTTCGCCGCAACGACCTCGCCTATGGCCAGTTCGGCGAGAATTTCACGGTCGACGGCTTGTCCGACACTGAGGTGTGCATCGGCGACCATTACCGGATCGGAAGCGCGCTGTTCGAGGTGACGCAGCCGCGCGTCACCTGCTACCGGGTCGGTATCCGGATGAACGAGCCGCAAATGGCGGCGCTGCTCGTGGCCCATCACCGACCGGGCTTTTATTTTCGCGTGCTAGAGGAGGGTGAGAGCGAAGCTGGCGACGAGATCATCCAGGTCTTTGCCGGTCCGGAAGGTCTGACCGTCGCCGAGACGGATGCGCTGCTGTATTTGCCCGGTCACGACAGGAGCGGGCTGGAACGGGCACTGCGTATCCCGGCGTTGAGCCCCGGCTGGCGCTCCTCATTCGCGGCATTGCTCGAACACCAGCGCAAAGGTGATGTGACGGTCGGCAATCCCGGGCTGACACTTGCCGCTGGGCTGGCGCCGGCATGGGCCGGGTTCCGGCCGCTGCGGGTCGCGGACAAGCGGCGCGAGAGCAGCAACGTGACCTCGCTGGTGCTCGAACCGAGCGATGGCCGGCCGCTCATTGCGGCAATGCCCGGGCAGTTTATCGTACTGCGACTAAAGCCGGCGCCCGAGACGCCAGCTTGGCTGCGCAGCTACTCGCTATCCGGCGAACCCAGCCAGGAACGCTGGCGCGTCAGCATCAAGCGGGAGCCGCACGGCATGGTCGGGGCCTATGTCGAGACCCGGCTCCGGGTCGGCGACGTCATTGACACCAGCGCGCCGCGCGGCAGCTTTACACTGAGGCCGGGCACCGGCCCTGTGGTTCTGTTGAACGCCGGCATCGGCGCCACTCCGGTGCTCGCCATGCTCAAGGCATTGGCCACCGGCGGCTCGCGAAGAGAGATCTGGTGGGTTCACGGCGCGCGCAACCGTGGCGAGCATGCGTTTGCCGCGGAAGTCCAGGCACTTCTCAAATCATTGCCCGCAGGCCACAGCCATATCCGGTACAGCGCACCCGGCCCCACAGACCGGCTGACGGTCGATTTCGATGCCGTCGGGCGCTTGAGTGCGAATGTCTTGCAGGAGCTCGGGGCGCCTCGCGAGGCGGATTTCTATCTCTGCGGACCAGGTGCGTTTATGAGCAATCTTACCACCGAGCTGGCGAACTGGGGTGTTTCTGCCGAACGGCTGCACAGCGAGAATTTCGGCTCTGCTCCGGCGCTGACCCCGGGTGTCGCCGCCGCTCTGCCGCGACCGCCGCATCTGCCCGATCGGCTCGTCGGCAACGGACCGATGGTGTCCTTCGCGCGAAGCAATTTGGCCGTGCGCTGGGCTTCGGCGTTTCAGAGCCTCCTCGAACTGGCCGAAGCCTGCGATGTGCCAGTGCGGTGGTCATGCCGCACCGGCGTCTGCCACAACTGCGAGACCGGGCTTATCGCCGGTACAGTCGATTATCTCCCCGATCCGGTCGAGCCGCCGGCGATCGGCAACCTGCTGATTTGCTGCAGCCGGCCGCGCGCCGACATTGTACTCGATCTGTAGGGCGGCAATCAGACGGGATCGCCGGTCGCGAAAATGCGGCTTCGAACCTGCTTCCCACTCTCGCCAGAGGGTTACGGCGATCCTGGCGGCCTCCTATTCCCTGAGCGATGCTGGGCCGCTGACGAACGGACTGTTCCGAAGATAAAATCGCAGCAGACGGTTCGCATCCCGCGAAATGCCGATCCGGATGCTGTGCCCGATTTCGCCGGGTTCGCGGTCACCGCGCCCGAGCCATAAAGGGCCTTTTCGGCAAAGATCCAGCCTATCGAGCCGGCGATCAACCCGCAACGCCGCGGTGAGCCTTCCTGGCCCTCGCGCCAGGTCGCGCAAGCTCCCGATGCCGCGATTTAGCCGCATGATCGCGACGCCTTCGAGCGGCTCGAGCGCCCTGATCAACACGCCGGCGCCGGTCCCGGACATCTCGCTCGAGACATTCAGCATATATGAGCTGCCGTAGGCGAGATAAATATAGGCGTGCCCTCGTTCGAGAAATAGCGAACGATTACGCCGGGTCATCCCCCGATAGGCGTGCCCGGCGGCGTCGCCGAGGACGTAGGCCTCGGTCTCGACGATACCGCCGCTGACGATGCCTTCCGGCAATTCCCGCACCAATACCTTGCCGAGGAGATAGCGCGCGAGAGAGACCGTATCAATCGGCAGCTCCGAGCGAGCGAGCGGGAGATGGTCATTCTCTGGGCGGCTTGGTTTCAGGGCATCCGCTCGACCCATTGCGCACGCGACGGCCCCGGGTCGAACGGATCGCCGAAATACTGGGTCTCGCGGGCAACCTTCCCATCGACGAATTCCATGATGCTCACGGTGTAGGACGGCCGCCCGTCATAGGTCAGGACATATTCCGTGACCCAGAAGTCGCCGGCGCCGATGATCCGCCGCACAGCGAAGTGTTTGCGGTTCGGCTGCGCGGCGCGAGACGATTGAATCTTCTGCCGCCCGCGGATGCGCTCGCCGGATTGCGGATATTCAAGCACCGCGTCCTCGCGGTAAATTTTGATGTTCGCCGTCGAAGTCGTTCGCATCGGAGGCGACCCAGTGGTGATCGAGGGCCGTTCGAATCTCTCGGTCTTCCATATCAGATCAGATCGATTCCAACCGCTATTGGCAAGCTCAGCTTCGCCGCAACGACCTCGCCTATGGCCAGTTCGGCGAGAATTTCACGGTCGACGGCTTGTCCGACACTGAGGTGTGCCATATCAGATCAGATCTCCCTGACCATCGCCCTCGATGCTTGGCTGAACTGTCGAGACGTGAAACCGGATTGCTAAAATCCCGCGCGTTAATTTATCGAGAGCCGCTTCAGTCGTCGGCAAGGTCGATGACGAGGCCGTCCCGCCCGGGCTCGACGCCAGGAGGCAATTCGGCGGCGAGTGTGCGGTAATCGAGGCTCTGGTCCATATGGGTCAGGACCGCGCGACGCGGCCGCACCCGCGCAATCCAGCCGAGTGTCTTGTCGAGATCAGAGTGGGTCGGGTGCGGTGCGCGGCGCATGCAGTCAACGATCCACAGCTCGATGCCGGCAAGTGCCGCAAAGGCCGCTTCATCGAGTTCGGTGACATCTGTCGAATAGGCCATCCGACCGATGCGAAAACCCAATGTCGTGCTGAACCCGTGGCTCTGGGCGAACGGCACGACGGGTACGTCCCCGACCGCAAATCGGCCGGTGATCTCGCGGGGTTCGAGCGTCGGCCGGTAGAATTGGCCGGCTTCGGGCGTCGGCTCCAGCGCATAGCCAAAACGGCGGCGGATCTCGGCGAGGGTCTTGGCATCGGCCCATAGCGGGATCGCCGCCTGCATGATCCGGTTCAGCTGGCGGATATCGTCGATGCCATGCAGATGGTCAGCATGCGCATGGGTCATCAAGACGGCGTCGACCCGCCTGACCCGCGCATCGATCAATTGCTCGCGCAGATCGGGCGAGGTGTCGATCAGGATTGCGACATTGCCGGCCTCGCCCCGCCCGGCTTCGACAAGTAATGACACCCGACGGCGGCGATTGCGCGGATCGGATGGATCGCATTCGCCCCAATTGGGTCCGACCGCCGGAACCCCGGTCGAGGCACCGCAGCCGAGCACCGTCACCTTCATCCCTACCCCTCGCTACTCCGTGATCGCCGGAGCGGATCCGGGCAGGAGGGGGTCAGCGAGTGGCGAGGGCGGCGTGGCCTTGGCGAACAGGCGAAAGAAATTAGCCGTGGTCGCCGCCGCCAGAACGACGGGCTCGACCCCTTTCAGCGCCGCCACCCGTGCCGCGGTCGCGGTGACAAAAGCCGGCTCGTTGCGCTTGCCGCGATAAGGCACCGGCGCGAGATAGGGGCTGTCGGTCTCGACCAACAGCCGGTCGAGCGGGACGTCGCGGACAATCGCGCGCAGCTCCTCGGCGTTTTTGAAGGTCACGATGCCCGAGATCGAGATGTAGAACCCGATCGAGAGTGCGGCTTCGGCGAGACCGCGGCCGCTCGAAAAACAATGCAAGACGCCGGGCGGCGGCTGTTCTGCGACGAGAATGCGGGCGATATCGTCATCCGCTTCGCGGGCGTGGATGATCAGCGGCAGGCCGGTTGCGCGCGAGGCCGCGATATGGGCGCGAAAGACGTGTGCCTGGATATCACGCGGGCTCAGATCATAGTGGTAATCGAGCCCGGTCTCGCCGATGCCGACGACCTTGGGATGGGCGGTTGATGCCACGAGCCGATCGGGCAGCAGATCGGCGTGGTCGGCCGCTTCGTGCGGATGGGCTCCGACCGAGCACCAGATATCCTCATTCGCTTCGGCAATGGCGCGCACGCCCGGGAACTCGTCAAGGCGGGTTGCAATCGTCAACATCGTCGCAACGCCGGCGGCGTGCGCCCGGCCGATAACCGCCTCGCGTTCGGCGGCAAAGTCGGGGAAATCGAGATGGCAGTGACTGTCGACCAGCATCGCCCTGCCCTCGCCCATGTCGCTCATGCGCTCGCCGCGATCGCCGGCGCTTCGACAAAGCGCGGGAAGATCCCTTGCGGCTTTGGCAGGCGGGTTCCGGGGACGAGCGACGCTGTCAATGCTGAAAAATTGCGGGCGTCTGCCGGCACCGCCAGCTGGTCGAGCAACTTTGCGGCCGCCTGCGGGACAAACGGCTGGGTCAGGAGTGCCAGGTGGCGGATCGCCTCGGCGAGCGTGTAGAGCACAGTGCGCATCCGCGCCGGATCGGTGCGGCGCAAGGCCCAGGGCGCTTGCTCGTCGACATAACGGTTGGCCTCGGCGACAACCCGCCAGATGGTTTCGAGCGCCAGATGAAACGCCTGCTCGCGCATCTGGACGCGCAGATCCTGGAGAAGGCCGCGGGCATTGTCCAACAACGACCGGTCGGCATCGGCGAAGGTCGCAGGCTCGGGTACAGCGGCGCCGCAATCACGGTTGATCATGACCAGCACGCGCTGTGCCAGATTGCCGAAATCGTTGGCAAGATCGCCATTCAGACGGCCGACCACGGCGCGATGCGAGAAATCGCCGTCGCTGCCGAATGGCAGTTCGCGCAGCATGAAATAGCGCACCGGATCGACCCCATAGGTATCGACCAATTGCTGTGGCGGGATGAAATTGCCGAGCGATTTCGACATCTTCTCCCCTTCGACCGTCCACCAGCCATGGGCAAAGACGCGGCGCGGCGGTTCGAGCCCCGCCGCCATCAAAAACGCCGGCCAGTAGACCGAATGAAAGCGCACGATGTCTTTGCCGACCATGTGCAAAGCCGCCGGCCACCAGTGCGAAAACCCGGCCGGGTCGTCGGGATAGCCGGCGGCGGTGATATAATTGATCAGCGCGTCGAGCCAGACATAGATGATATGTCCGGGGTGACCCGGAACCGGAACCCCCCAGGTAAAGCTGGTGCGCGAGATCGACAGGTCCTTGAGCCCGCCTCGGACGAAACTGATGACCTCGTTGCGCCGGGCGCGGGGCGCGACCGCCTCAGGGTTGGCGTCGTAATAGGCCAACAGCCGGTCCTGCCAGGCCGACAGCCGGAAAAAGTAATTCTCCTCCTCGAGCCATTCGACCTCGGCGCCGGTCGGCGCCCGAGGTCCGGTTGGGCCATTCACGAGTTCGCTTTCGTCGTAAAAGGCCTCGTCGCGCACCGCATACCAGCCGGCAAAGCGGCCGAGATAGATTTCGCCGCGATGCTCCAGCTCCTGCCATAGCGCCTGAACCGCGCGGGCGTGGCGTGGTTCGGTCGTGCGGATGAACTCATCCTGCGAAATGTTCAGCAACCGGGTGATTTCGCGAAATCGCGCCGAGTTGCGGTCGGCGAATTCCTGCGGCGAGACGCCGGCTGCCGCTGCCGATTGCGCCACCTTCTGGCCGTGTTCATCGGTCCCGGTCAGGAATTTGACGCACCGCCCGTCGAGCCGCATGAAGCGCGCCATCGCATCGCACGCCACCGTCGTATAGGCGTGGCCGAGATGCGGCATGTCGTTGACGTAATAGATCGGGGTCGTGATAAAAAACGGCCGGGCAGCGTCCATCGCTCTCTCCAAAGCCCAGATATGGGCCGGCAGCGGCGGCAATCCACTGCGCGCCGATGGCGGTGTTTCTACCGCGCCATCGCTTCGATGGCAAAGAACGCGCCGAGCATCGTCTGCTTCTTGTCGAGATTGAGTTCGCGAGCGGCGGCGAAATTTTCCTCGATCTCCTCGCGCAGCCCCGCCCAATGCGGCGGATCGGCAGCCGCCGCCAGGCGCTGCATGGCCGCACTTTCGCCTGGGACGATTTCCTCCCCGCCGACATGCCCCCGCGCCGCCGCGCTCGCAAGCCGCGCCAGAAAGCGCGCCAGCAACTCTTCACAGGCGCGGTAGGAATCCTCCGCGTCGGCGCGCACGAGGCGGTCGGTCAAGGCGTGGAGCTGGCCCACATCGATTGCCGGCACCTGCACCAGCAGATCGGTCAGCGAACGATAGAGCTCGATCCCGCCGGCATCGGCGAGTTCAAGCGCGCGCCCGACGCTGCCATCGCTCAGCGCAGCCAACGCCGCCGCTTCATTCCGGCCGAGCTGTGAGCGATATCGGGACAGCAATTGCCCCGTTACCGCCATCGGCAGGGAGGCCAAAGCCAGCCGCCGGCAGCGCGAGCGGATTGTCGGCAGCAGCCGGCCCGGATTGTGGCTGACCAGCAGCAGCAGCGCATCGTCGGGCGGCTCTTCGAGAATCTTGAGGAGCGCGTTGGCCGCGTTGCGGTTCATTTCCTCGGCACCGTCGATAATCACAATCCGCCACCCCTCCTCCGCCGAGGTCAGGCGAAAAAATGCGGCGATCTCGCGCGTATCTTCGACAATGATCTCGCCGCGCAACCGCTTGCGCCGCGGATCCCATGCGCGTTCGATCGTCAACAGATCGGCATGGCCACCGCCGGCGACGCGGCGAAATACGCCGTCATCCGGATCGATCATGAGTCCGCTATCGGCTGCGGCGCCGCTGAGCCCGTGACCCGGGCCCGGCTTCCCCCGCCGACCCTGGGCCAGCAGAAAGCGCGCGAAACGAAAGGCGAGGGTCGCCTTGCCGATGCCGCGCGGGCCCGCAAGCATGATCGCATGCGGCAGACGGCCGATACGGTAGAGCCGAAGAAGCTCGCGCTGGACCGCATCGTGGCCGACCAGATCCGGGTTTGCCCGCGGCGGGGTTACCGAGGTTTCGGCATCGCTGACGGCGGCTCCCCGCATGATTATCTCGATCTTTTCGATAGGTGGGCTGCTAGCCACTCCCGCGGAGTAACCCGCCCGCCGCTAGTGTCCTGAACCTGAAGTTGGCAACCCAGCCTCCCACCATCCCGACGAAGGTCGGGACCCATCGTGGCTGTGGGTACCGGCCGGTGTTTATCCTCAAGCCGGCCAACGGCCGAACCGGCAAGCCGGTATGGATGAGGACAAAATCTCGCAAACAACCTGACGACCTTCTGAACCGCGACGCCAACTGATCTCACCAGGGTCGCGACGCGATAATAAATTAGAATCGCTTCGAGGCCGAACCACTTCGCCGTTTATTTCAGGTCCAGCTTCAGCCGCTCGGCGACCGCAGCGAGTATCGCGCGGTGCACCGTCTCCGGCCCGGGCATGGCGTCGATCAGTACGCAGCGCGCCGGCGCGCTGGCGGCGATCGCGCGAAACCCTTGCCGCAACCGTTCGTGAAATGCGCGATCGCGGCGCTCGAACCGGTCGGCGGCGGTGCGCGCAGCGGCGCGCGCCAGCCCGGTTTCGACCGGCAGGTCGAGGATCAAGGTGAGGTCGGGAACGAAGTCGTCGAGTGCCAATCGATGCATCAGAGCGATGTCGGCGAGCGGCTGGCCGCGGCCATAGCCTTGATAAGCGACGGTTGAATCGGCGAAACGATCGGACACGACCCAGATCCCCCGCGCTAATGCCGGCTTGATCAATTTAACGACATGGTCGTGCCGGGCCGCGGTCAGCAGCAGCGTTTCGCTCCTCGCGTCCCAGCGCTCGACGTCACCTTCGAGCAACAGCCGGCGGATCGCCTCGGCACCCGCCGAGCCGCCGGGCTCGCGGGTGGCAACCGCCTTGATCCCAGCCTGTTCGAGTGCCGCGACCAACAGCGGTGCTTGCGTCGATTTGCCGGCCCCCTCCCCGCCCTCCAGGGTTATGAATCGGCCGCTCGTCATCGCCTCATTGCCGGTTTCCCCACACGAGATAACCGGCGAGAGTGGCGATCCGGCCCATCGCATCCATCCGCCCGACATCGGCGGCAGCCACGAGCGGTACCTCGAGCTGCGGCATGTCGGGGGCGCTGACGACAATGCTGCCGACGGTCTCGCCCTTTTTCACCGGCGCCGGGATCGGGCTGTCAAATTGTTCCGACACCTGCATCCCCTTGCGCGCGGTGCGCGACAAGGTCACGACCAGGTCCTTGCCGACCGTCAGCGGCACACGCGCATCCCGGCCGAGCCAGACTTCGGCATCGTCGACGTGGTCGCCGGCGGCAAACAAGCGATAGTCGTTGAACTCGCGAAACGCCCAGTCGGCGAGCCGCTCGCTTTCCTCGGCGCGCGCTTTCATTGTCGGCAACCCACCCAGCACCATGACAATGCGACGATCGCCGCGAACCAGCGATCCTGTCAGACTATACCCCGCCTCTTCGGTGTGCCCCGTCTTGAGCCCGTCCGCCCCCATGTTCTTGTAAAGCAGCGGGTTGCGGTTGCCTTGCTTGATGTTGTTGTAGGTGAAGTCGAGCTGACTATAAAGTTTGTAATATTGCGGAAAATCCTTGATCGTGCGGATCGCCAGGGTCGCCAGATCGCGCGCCGTGACCCATTCGTTCGGATCGGGAAGACCGTCGACATTGGCAAAGTGGCTATCCTTTAGCCCGATTTCCTTGGCCTTTTGATTCATCAGGTCGACAAAGGCTTCGACACTGCCGGCGAGCCCCTGTGCCAGCACGACGCAAGCGTCATTGCCCGATTGGATGATGGCGCCATGCAACAGGTCATCGACGCTGACCTTGCCGCCGAGCGGGACGAACATCTTTGAACCGCCGGTCCGCCACGCCTCTTCGCTGACCGGCAATTCATCGGTCAATTTGGCTTTGCCGTCCTTCAACATCGTGAAGACGGTGTAAATCGTCATCATTTTGGCCATCGAGGCCGGCGGCATGCGTTCGTCCGCGCCCTTGTCAAGCAGCACGGTACCGGTCTCGACTTCGACGATCAGCGCGTGGACCGCCTGGGTGTCGATGCCGATGGTCGATGTCGTTGCACCCGCTGCGGGCGGGCTCACAGCGGCAGTTTTGACCTTTGCCTTGGCGTGGGCCGCGGCCGCAGGATCAATCGTGACGCCAAAGGCGAGGAGCGCCGCCACCACGAAGAGGAAAAACCGCGGCATGGTCATCTCGGTCATTTCGGTTCGCCTGGGTTGCCGGGCAACACTCACTCGCCGACGATGCGGGCCCCCGGATAGCCGCTGTCGACGATTCGTGCGAGCAACCGGCTCGCCTGTGTTTGGCTCGCGAACGGGCCGACCCGAACGCGGTACATCGCGATGCCCCTGATCGAAGCGGATGTCACCTGAACCCTGCCCAATCCGGCGATTTTTGATTGTGCGCGCTCGGCGTTATCCCGCCGCGAGAACGCGCCGGCCTGGATATAGATCCCTCCGGCGGGCATTCGCGCCGACGCGGCCCCCCTCGGCGGCGAGGGTGGCATCCGCATGACGCGCGCCGGCGTGGCGGCAATGCCGGACTTGCGTTCCGGCGTCCTGACCGGCGGCAGTTCCGCGGCCTCGGCGCGCGCGATCAGCGAAAAGCGGTATCGCGCCGGTGCGGCGGACGGCGGCTCCGCCGCAGCGATTGTCATTGCCGTCGATGACGCGGCCCTCGATGACGCGGGGCGCGGCGCCGGCGGCTCAACCCGGGCCATTGCAATCTCCGGCACCTGCGGCGGCACCGATGCCGGTTCGCGCGGCATTGCTGCGATCTGCGCCGGCGGCGATCGTCGCGGTTCAATCTCTGGTCTCGTCGGCGCCATGGCGGGATTTCGTGCCTCGGGCCGGACCGCGGAAGGCGTGTATATCGGCGCCGGCCTAATCGTCGGCGGGCCCGACAACCCGGATCCCGATGCTTCGGCGACCATGACCTCGCCACTATTGTGCATCGCCTCTTCTGCCGCAGCGATGCTCTCCTCCTTCAATACCGTGACCCGGACCCTCGTCGTGCCCTGGCTTTCAAACCCGAGCAATTGTGCCGCGCGGCGCGAGACATCGATCAGCCGGCCATCGACAAACGGGCCCCGATCGTTGACCCGCAATTGCAGCGAGCGGCCGTTTTCGAGGTTGGTGACCTGTACGATGCTTGGCATCGGCAGAGTAGTATGCGCCGCGGTCAAGCCGTTCAGATCAAAAATTTCGCCGTTTGCGGTCAATCGCCCTTCGAATTCCTGGCCATACCATGATGCAACCCCGATCCTGTCGTAATTGTAGTCGACTGCCGGATAATACCACACACCCTTGATCTCATAAGGCTCGCCAACCCGATAGGCCCCTACCCCGCGGCCTTCGGGATAGGAGGGCGCGCCCGGCGGCGAAGCGCAACCCGCGAGCAACAGGCTCCCCAACGCAATTGATGCGATAGACCCTGCCCAAGCTCGAGGCGCTGCCGCCATCCCCCAGCCTCCGCGATCCGGCGGTCAGCTGCGCCCCATTCGCGGGCCACGGACCATCGCATCGGCGAGATAGCCAACGGCCCCGGCAAAATAGGTGGACTTGTTCCAGCGCATGATCGTGCGGAAATTGTCATAGACGAGCAATGCCGGACCACCGACGCCGTCCGGCATGACGAGCGAGGCCTCGTCCTCACCAACCGCGAGCGGCCCGGCGTCAACACCGCGCACCCCCATCCGACTCCATTCGGCGGTAGGCCGGCGCTGTTCGAGCCCGGTCCAACGCGGGTCAAAACCGGCCGGCACCAGCACTTGCCGCCCCCAGCTCTCGCCATCACGCCAACCGAGATGAGCCAGAAAATTGGCGATCGAGCCAAGCACGTCGGCGCGGTCGTTCCAGATGTCGCGCCGGCCGTTGCCGTCATAATCGACGGCGTAGCGCAGAAAGGTCGAAGGCATGAATTGACACTGACCCATGGCACCCGCCCACGAGCCTTCCATGTTCGCGGGACCGACATTCCCCTCGTCGATGATCCGCAGCGCCGAGATCAGTTCGCCGCGGAAATAGGGTCCGCGACGTCCGTCAAAGCCAAGGGTGGCAAGCGACGCGACGACCAGATAATTGCCGGTGATCTTGCCGAAATCGCTCTCCATTCCCCACAGCGCCACGATGAAACGCGGATCGACGCCGTAGCGGCGATGCACCGCCTCGAGCAGCGCCCAATTGTCGTAAAGCGCATGGCGTGCGTTTTCGATGCGCTGCGGGCTCACCGTTTTTTGCAGATATTGGGTAAAGGTCAGCACCTGCTCGGGCTGATGGCGGTCGAGTTCAACGACGTGCGGCAGATACTGCGCGTATCGCAGCGCATAATCGACGGTTGACATCCGGATGCCCTGCGCCGCCGCTTCGCGCCTGACCAGATAGAGAAAAGAATCGAAATCGCCCTCCGCTTCTGCGCTGGCGCCGGTCGGCAGACCAGCCAGCGCCACCGGCACGGCGAGCAGCGGCGCCGAAAACAGCGTGCGGCGGCTGTAGCGGCGAGGCGTCATCGCGGCATTCCCAAATCCACCCATCTCGGAAGTCTTCTTGCCACAACCACTTTCCCTTTAGCAAATCGATGGAAATAACCCAGGCAACGAGGTGATGGCGTGTCTTGCGGGCGTGAAAGAGCGACCCGCGCCCGACGAATCGCCGACGGTGTCAGCATGGTCAAAGCTTGACAAAATGCCGCAGCACTCGTAACGCAGGGAGGATTTTGGGTTCGGAGGATGCGCGATGGGTCAGGTGTTGGGTCTCGGCGTCACCCACTTTCCACCGCTTTCGGGCACCGACGAGAGCATGGGACGAATCCTGAAGCGAGTCCTCGACGACCCGGCATTACCCGAACAATACCGCCAACCCGGCGGCTGGCCCGCGGCGATGCGTGAAGAATACGGCTCTGACCAGGGGCTTTCGGCGGCGCGGCGGCATCGCGAGGCATTGATTGCGGGGTTCCGCAACGCGCGCCGGGTGCTCGACGAGTTCAAACCTGATCTTGTCGTGATCTGGGGCGACGACCAGTACGAAAACTTCCGCGAAGACGTGATCCCGCCTTTCTGCCTGCTCGCCTATGACCGACTGAGCGCGAAACCATGGGAATACTATCGCGCGGGCAACGCCTGGCATGAGCCCAAAGACAAGATCTTTGAGTACCAAGGTGATCGTGAGGCCGGCAAATATCTTGCTACCAAGATCATCGAGACCGGCTTTGACGTCTCTTATGCCTACCAGCCGCTGCACCATCAGTTGGGCCATGCGTTTTTGAACACGCTGTTGTTTATGGACTACGACCGGCGCGGTTTCCCATACCCGGTGTTGCCGTTCCAGGTGAATTGCTATGGGCGCCGGGTAATTGCGCAGGAGGCCGGGGTGCGCTCGCTCTCCGAGTTGCCGGCTGAGGCCGATCTCGACCCGCCCTCGCCGATGCCGTGGCGCTGCTTTGACCTCGGCGCCGCGGTCGCCCGCATCGTCGCCGAGAGCCCCTATCGTGTGGCGCTGATTGCTTCGTCGAGCTGGTCGCATGCATTTCTGACGCGCAAGAACTGGCTGCTCTATCCTGACGTCGAGGCCGACCGCGCGCTCTACGACGCGCTGCAGAAATCGGATTACAAGACCTGGCGCGAGCGGCCGTTGAGCGCCGTCGAAGACAGCGGCCAGCAGGAGATCCTCAACTGGATGTGCCTGATGG
>Ga0335074_10007391_pt1 | contig 15229 bp, 12 predicted proteins | sample Lox_Sample_23_FD_206715 | JGI IMG/M metagenome (GOLD analysis project Ga0335074, IMG submission 206715) | Soil microbial communities from Loxahatchee National Wildlife Refuge, Florida, United States - Lox_Sample_2.3 | ecosystem: Environmental > Terrestrial > Soil > Wetlands | place: USA...
GCAGCAATTCGATAACGACAAGACCGCTGTAGCGACCGGTCAGGGTTTGGTCGATAGCGACAAGGCCGCGGTCGAGGCGGCGCAGGTCAATCTCGACTACTGCGACATTCACGCACCGATCTCCGGCCGGCTCGGCGTTCGCCTCGTCGATGTCGGCAACATCGTCCATGCGGCCGACACGACAGGGCTGGTGTCGATCACCCAGATCAAACCGATCTTCGTGAGCTTCACGCTCGCTCAGGAGCATCTGCACAAGATCCACGATAAGCAGAAGGACGGCGCGCTGACGGTGCAAGCCTACGGCGCCGACAACGTGACCCTGCTCTCCGAGGGTAAGCTGACTGTCATTGACAACTCGATCGACCAGACCACCGGCACCATCCGGTTGAAGGCGACCTTCGAGAATGCCGATGAGCGGTTGTGGCCGGGCGAATTCGTCGATGTGCGGCTGATCCTCAACACGCGCAAGGGCGCGCCGACGGTGCCGCAGCAGACCGTGCAGGTCGGCCCCAACGGCTACTACGCCTACGTGATCAAGGCCGACGACACGGTCGAGCGGCGCCCGGTCAAGGTTGGCTCGATCCAGGACGGTCTCGCGGTGATCGATGACGGCTTGTCGCCTGGCGACAAAGTGGTCGTCGATGGTCAATACCGGCTGACCGAGGGCGCGAAAGTGCGTGCCACGCCGATGCAGGGGGCGTCGGGCTAAGCACCAAGAAAACCCGACCTCTCCAACGCCGCAACAAAAATCGAGAAGGCCCGTCGATGAACATTTCGGAACCGTTCATCCGTCGCCCCATCGCGACCTCGCTCTTGATGCTGGGCATTCTCGTCTTCGGCATCGGCGCCTATGGCCTGTTGCCCGTGGCGGCGCTGCCCAAGGTCGACTTCCCGACGATCACGGTTTCGGTGAATTATCCGGGCGCCAGCCCTGACACGATGGCCTCGGCGGTGGCGACGCCGCTCGAACAGCAATTCGCCGCCATCCCGTCCTTGTCGCAGATGACCTCGACAAGCGGGATCGGCTCATTGTCGGTAACGCTGCAATTCGACCTTGAACGCAACATCGACGCCGCGGCCTCCGACGTGCAGCAAGCGATCAACGCTGCGAGCGGCCTTCTGCCCGTCGATTTGCCGTCGCCTCCGACCTATCGCAAGACCAACCCGGCCGATCGGCCGGTGCTGATCTATGCGGTCTATTCCAACTCGCTGCCGATCTATCGCGTCGATGACTACGCCTACACGATCCTCGCGCAAAAACTGTCGACCGTCCCCGGGGTGTCGGAATCGCGCATCTTTGGTCAGCAGCCGTTTGCGACGCACGTCCAGGTCAATCCTGAAGAGCTGGCGACGCGGGGCATCGGCTTCGAAGATGTGCGTAACGCATTGAACGCAACGACGCTCGACCGCCCCAAGGGCACGCTCGAAAACGATCACCAGACCTATACGCTCGACACCAACGACCAGTTGTTCAAGGCCACGCAGTTCAACGACGTCATCATCGCCTATCGCAACGGCGCGCCTGTTCGGGTCAAGGATGTCGGCCAGGCGATCGACGACAAGCAGAATGCTCGGATCGGCGCCTGGTATTTCGACCAACCTGCCGAGGGTTTGGCAATCCAGCGCCAAGCCGGCGCCAACACCAACCAGCTTGTCGACACGATCAACGCAGAGATCCCGCATATCCTGCGTTCGTTCCCGCCATCGATCCATGTCGAACTCGTTTCCGACCGCTCGCTGGTGGTGCGCGCCGCGGTGCACGACGTGCAGTTCACGATGATGTTGACCGTGGTCCTCGTCGTCATCGTGATCTTTGTGTTCCTGCGCACGCTGTGGGCGACGGTAATCCCCAGCATCGCCGTGCCATTGTCGATCCTGGCGACATTCGGGATCATGTATGCGATCGGCTTTACCCTCGACAACATCTCGCTGATGGCGCTGACGATCTCGGTCGGGTTCGTCGTCGACGACGCGATCGTCATGATCGAGAACATCGTTCGCTATATCGAGGAGGGCGATCCGCCGTTCGAGGCGGCGCTCAAGGGCGCCGGGCAGATCGGCTTCACGATCATTTCGATCACCTTCTCGCTGATCGCGGTGTTCATCCCGCTGTTGTTCATGGGCGGGATCATCGGCCGGCTGTTCCGCGAATTTGCCGTGACGACGACGATCGCTGTGGTCGCGTCGGCCTTTATTTCGTTGACGCTGACGCCGGTGATGTGCTCGCTGTTCCTCAAGGGCGAGCACGAGAGTCAACGCGGCCGGCTTAACCAGATGGCCGAGCGCGGGTTCGAGTGGTTCCTGCGCCAATACGACCGCGGGCTTCATTTCGTCTTCCGGCATCAGTTCATCACGCTGATGTCGACGATCATCCTGATATTTGTGACCGGTTATCTCTACGTCACGATCCCGAAGGGCTTTTTCCCCGAGCAGGATACCGGCTTCATCTTCGGCCAGGCCGACGCGCGCGAAGACATCTCCTATACCGCGATGGCGAACATCACCCACCAGTTGGTCGACATCATCCGGAAGGATCCGGATGTTTCCGGCGTTTTCTCGTTCACCGGCGCGAGCGCCTACAATCCGACGGAGAACACTGCGCGGATTTTCATTCAGCTGGTGCCGCATGACCAGCGCGAGCTGACCTCCAATCAGATCATTCGGCGCTTGCGGCCCAAAGTGGCGACTGTCCCCGGTGCCCGCTTTTTCATGCAGTCGGGCCAGGACATCAGCGTCGGCGGTCGGCTCAGCCGCACACTCTACCAGTACACGCTGACCGACACCGACAGCGGTGAGCTCAATGAATGGGCGCCGAAGGTCGAAGCGGCGATGAAAAAGTTGCCGGAGCTCGAAGATGTCGCGTCGGACCAGCAGGTTGCGGCGCAGCACCTGTCGATCGAAATCGACCGCGATCTCACATCCCGGCTGGGCATTTCGCCGTCGCTGATCGACCAGACGCTCTACGACGCGTTCGGTCAACGCCAGATTGGCAACATGTACACCTCGACCAGTCAGTACAAGGTGATCCTGGAGGTCCAACCGCAGTTCCAAAACGACCCATCGGCGCTGTCGAAAATCTTCATGACCGGTCCCAACGGCGTGCAGCTGCCGATGAGCACCTTCGCGCATTTCACCTCGAAGGCCGAGGCGCTGTCGGTCAATCACCAGGGCCAATTTCCAGCGGTGACGCTGTCGTTCAACCTCGCGCCCGGCTACGCGATCGGTCAGGCGGTCGAGGCGATCCAGAAGATGCAGGACGAGATGCGCCTGCCGGGGACGATCGACGGCGCCTTTCAGGGAACTGCCCAGGCGTTCCAGGCATCGCTGTCATCGACGCCGCTGCTCGTCGCTGCGGCGATCCTCGTCGTCTATATTGTGCTCGGCATCCTCTACGAGAGCTACATCCACCCGATCACGATCTTGTCGGCGCTGCCGTCGGCGGGCGTCGGCGCGCTGCTCGCGCTGATGCTGCTGCACTATGACCTGAGCGTCATCGCGATGATCGGCGTCATCCTGCTCGTCGGCATCGTCAAGAAGAATGCGATCATGATGATCGACTTCGCGCTGCAGGCGGAACGCTACGAGGGCAAGAGCCCGCAAGAGGCGATCCATGAAGCCTGCCTCCTGCGTTTCCGCCCGATCATGATGACGACGTTCGCGGCGCTGTTCGGCGCGCTGCCGATCGCGCTCGGCGGCGGCGCGGGTTCGGAGCTGCGCCGGCCGCTCGGGATCGCGATCGTCGGCGGACTTTTGGTGTCGCAATGGCTGACGCTCTATACGACGCCGATCATCTATCTCTATCTGGAGCGGCTGTCGCGTTTCCTCGGCCGCGCCAACAAGCCGTCGCACCTCGCCGACGCGCTCGCGCCGCAGCCGTCGCATGCTCCGGCCCTGGCCGAAGAATCCCATGGCAGTGCGGAATAAACCCGCCCGCTTGACCCTGAACCCCTAACCGATCGGCTCCGATGAGCATTTCCGAACCTTTTATCCGCCGCCCGATCGCAACATCGCTGTTGATGCTCGGCGTATTGGTTTTCGGGATCGGCGCTTATCAGCTGTTGCCGGTTGCGGCCGTGCCCAATGTCGATTTCCCAACGATCACGGTGACCGCGCAATATCCGGGCGCTAATCCGAGCACGATGGCGTCGTCGGTCGCAACGCCGCTCGAAACGCAGTTCACCTCGATCCCGTCGCTGAGCCAGATGACGTCGTTTAGCGGCGTCGGCATTACCTCGATCACGTTGCAATTCGATCTAAGCCGCAACATCGACGCCGCAGCGTCGGACGTGCAACAGGCGATCAATGCCGCTGCCGGCGTCTTGCCGGCGGGAATTCCCACACCGCCGACCTACCGCAAGGTGAACCCGGCGGATTTTCCGATCCTGATCTACGCCATCCATTCCGATGCGGTGCCGCCATACCGGATTGACGATTACGCCAACAACGTCATCGCCGACCAGCTTTCGACCCAGCCCGGCGTGGGACAGGTCTCCGTCTTCGGCTCGATGCCGTATGCCGCCCGTGTCCAGGTCGATCCGGCCTCGCTGGCGGCCAAGAGGATCGGCCTCGAAGACGTGCGCACCGCGCTGATCAATGCAACCGTCAACAACCCGAAAGGTGCAATCGAGGACGCACACCAATCAATTTCGCTCGATACCAACGACCAGCTCTTCAACGCCGCGCAATTCGGCAACATCATCATCGCCTACAAAAATGGTGCGCCGGTCCGCATCAAGGATGTCGGCGATGTCCTCGATTCCGTGCAGAACTTGCGGCTCCGCTCGTGGTTCGGCGACCAGCGAGCGGAGGGCATTGCGATCCAAAAGGCGCCGGGCGCCAATACGATCGATGTTGTCGATCGGATCGCGGCGTTAGTGCCCAAGCTTGAGCAGTCGCTGCCGCCGTCGGTCCATGTCGATTTGATGTCAGACCGGTCGGAGACGATCCGCGCCTCGGTCCATGATGTGCAGTTCACGATGATGCTGACGATCGCGCTCGTCGTTGTCGTGATCTTTGTGTTCCTGCGCACGATCTGGGCGACGGTGATCCCGAGCCTTGCGGTGCCGTTGTCGCTGGTCGCCACCTTCGCCGTCTTGTATGCCGGCGGTTTCAGCATCGACAATATCTCGCTGATGGCGTTGACGATCTCGGTCGGGTTCGTCGTCGACGATGCGATCGTGATGATCGAGAACATCGTGCGCTACATCGAGGAAGGCGACAAACCGTTCGAGGCGGCGCTCAAGGGCGCAGGGCAGATCGGTTTCACGATCATCTCGATCACCATTTCGCTGATCGCCGTCTTCATTCCGCTGTTTTTCATGGGCGGGATCATCGGCCGGCTGTTCCGAGAATTTGCCGTAACGGTTGCGGTGGCGGTGGTGGCGTCGGCGGTGATATCCCTGACCCTGACGCCGGTGATGTGCTCGCTGTTTTTGAAGGACGAAGGGCTGCATCCGAAAGGCCGCTTCAATCGCGGCGCTGAGCGCGTCTTCGAGGCGGCGCTGCGCGGCTACGATCGGGGGCTTATCTTCGTTTTTCGCCACCGATTTTTGGCGCTGTTGGCGACGCTGCTGCTGATGGTGGCAACCGGCTATATTTACGTGGTGATGCCGAAAGGCTTCTTCCCGCAGCAGGACACGGGGTTCGTTTTTGGCGAACTTGACGTGCGCCAGGACGCTTCGGTCGAGCAGACCGATAAGATCCGTGCGCAAGTCGTCGATATCGTCATGCACGACCCCGCCGTGCAGGGTGTTTTCTCATATGACGGAGCCACGCCCTACAATCCGGCAGAAAACACGGCGCGCATCTTTTGGGGGCTCAAGCCTTTTGACCAACGCGACGCCACGGCGGAGCAGGTCATCGCTCGCCTCCGCAAAAAGGTTGCCGAAATCCAAGGCGCCCAGTTCTTCATGCAGGTGCCGCAAAACATCACGGTTGGCGGCCGGCTATCACGCACCCAGTACCAGTACACGCTGACCGACACCAACAACGAAGAACTCAACCACTGGGCGCCGATCCTCGAACAGGAGATGAAAAAATTACCGGGGCTGCAGGATGTTGCGTCTGACCAGCAGATTGCCGCTGCCCATCTGGCGATTGACATCGACCGCGACGCCGCTTACCGCCTCGGCCTGTCTGCCGCGCTGATCGATCAGACGCTCTATGACGCCTTCGGCCAGCGGCAGGTGACGACGATCTATACCGCGACCAATCAGTACAAGGTCGTGCTCGAGGTGCAGCCGCAGTTCCAGCGCGACCCAAACCTGCTCTCGGAGATTTACGTGTCGGCCCCCGGCGGCGCGCAGGTGCCGCTGAGCAGCTTCGCCCATTTTGCCCGTAAACCCGAGCCGCTCCTGATCAACCATCAGGGCATCTTCCCGGCGGTGACGCTGTCGTTCAACCTAGCGCCCGGCGTTGCGCTCGGTCAGGCGGTAGAGAAGATCCAGGCGATCACCGATCGACTGCACGTGCCGCCAACGTTGAACACGTCGTTCCAGGGCACTGCGCAGGCATTCCAGGCGTCTTTGTCGTCGATGCCGCTGCTGGTCGCCGCCGCGATCCTCGTCGTCTACATCGTGCTGGGCGTGCTTTATGAGAGCTATATTCATCCGATTACGATCCTCTCGGCGCTGCCGTCGGCTGGCGTCGGCGCGCTGCTCGCGCTTAATCTGCTGCATTACGACCTGAGCGTCATCGCGATCGTCGGCATCATCCTGTTGATCGGCATCGTCAAGAAGAACGCGATCATGATGATCGATTTCGCGCTGCAGGCCGAGCGGCTCGAAGGCAAGAGCCCGCAAGAGGCGATTCATCAGGCTTGCCTGCTGCGTTTCCGGCCGATCATGATGACGACGTTCGCGGCGCTGTTCGGCGCGATGCCGATCGCTTTTGGTAGTGGCGGCGGTGCGGAACTGCGCCAGCCGCTCGGCGTCGCGATCGTCGGCGGGTTGCTCGTGTCGCAATGGCTGACGCTTTATACAACGCCGGTCATCTATCTCTACCTCGATCGGTTTAGCCGCCTCGTCGGCGGTGCGCATCGCCGCCAGTCGCGCCTTGCCGTGGCGTTGACCGATACCTCGATCGGCGCGGAACCGGCGGAGGATCGTCATGGCGCCGCCGAGTGACGTGATGCCGGTCGGCGCCGACGACTGGCTGCTCGACACGGGCCGACCGTCCTCGGCGGCCTTGCAGCCGGGGGTCGGGCACCGGGTGCATGCGGTGGCGCGGCTGATCCGCCGCCGCTTTGAACGCAGCGTCCGCCAGGCCGGGCTGCCGATCACCCGGCTGCAGGCCTCGCTGATGATCCGCATCGCCCGCAACCCCGGCCTCAGCCAGGCCGCCGCGGCGAGCGACCTCGACATCGAGCCGATCGCGCTGGTGCGGATGCTGGACCGGCTTGCCGAGGAAGGTCTTGTCGAGCGGCGCGCGCACCCGACCGATCGCCGCGTCCGCACGCTGTGGCTGACGCCGCTCGCCTGGCCGGTGGTCGATCGCGTCCTCGAGATCAACCTCGCCGTCCGCGAGGAGGCTTGCGCGGGGCTCGATCAGGCCGCGCGCGACGCGCTGATGGACGCGCTCGACCACATGAAGAACAACCTCGCCGCGGCCGAGGCGGCCGAGGGCGAGCCGGTCGAGCCGTCCCGCGCGGCGGAATAACGCCGGCGGCTAACCTGGGCCGGTCGAGACGCTTTCGATCACCTCGGCTTCGTGCGTCTTCAAGTTGAACTTCAGCCGCGGCACGCGGTCGAGGTCCTGGCCGGTGACGCGCACGAAGCGGGCGCCGTCGGGGTAATCGATCGAATGGATCGCGCGGATGTCGTAGGTGCCGGCATGGCCGGGCTCCAGCCGGTATTGCCGCGCGATCTCGATTTCGGCCGGACCGGGACCGTCGCCTTTGGTGCGGCGCCATTCTGTCATGTCGGTGTATTCGGTCGCCTGGCCATAGACCGCCCACGACGCGCCGTGATCGTGAGGCGGTGATTTCGCAGCCTTGGGGTTGACGTGCGACAGCACGACAAAGCCAAGGTCGGGGTCTTCGTAGAGCGTGTGCCGGCCGACCGGCATCGAGAGCACGTGCTGCTCGAGAAACGATGTCTCGGCGAGCAGCCGTTCGAGGTTGCGTCGCACCGCCTCGCGCGCGCCAGGGCCTTGATTCGCCTTTATCGCGTCACGACAATCGTTGCAAAACGCGTCGAGATTGTAAGCCACCGCAAATCCTCCACTGGGCGAAGCCAGTCAGTTTTACCACAAAGACAGCGAGGCAATGAGACTTCCGAGGCGGGGGCGGTCTCATTGCCTCACCGTCTCCGTGGTGAATTTTGTTGGCGCTTGCGCGCGGTCAGGTCGCCAAATAGCCGCCATCGACATAAAGCTCGGCGCCGGTGATGTAGGACGCCTCGTCCGAGGCGAGGAACAGCACGGCGTAGGCCACTTCCTCGACCCGGCCATCGCGGCCGAGGGGCACCTGTTCGAGCATCTTGGCGCGGGTTGCGGGATCGGCGGTGCGGCCCGAGGTGCGCATCGGCGGCATCAGCCCCGGATGCACCGAATTGACCCTGATATTGTGGCGGCCGTGCTGCACCGCGCCGACCTTGGTCATCGTGCGCACCGCGCCCTTCGAGGCGTTGTAGGCCGCATGGATGCCGCGCTGCCCGGTGACGCCGGAGATCGACGAGATGTTGACGATCGACCCGCCGCCGATCTTCCGCATCTCCGGGATCGCATATTTCATGCCGAGAAACGCGCCGCGCGCGTTGACCCCCATGATCTTGTCCCAGGCCTCGGTATCATAGAGGTCTTCGACCGCGCTGCCGCTGATCCCGGCATTGTTGACCAGGATGTCGAGCTTGCCGAATTCCTTGACGATCGCGGCGACGACATCCTTCCAGTTCGCCTCGTTGGCGACGTCGAGATGATGGAAGCTCGCCGCGCCATTGGCGGCGACGATCTCCGCGACGATCTTCTTGCCCTCGTCGTCGAGCTGGTCGGCGACGGCGACCTTGGCGCCTTCGCTCGCAAAGAGACGCGCCATGCTGGCACCCATCCCCGACGCGGCGCCGGTGATCAGCGCGACCTTGCCTTCGAGGCGCATGGTTTTCCTCCCTCTTTTCAGTCCGTCTTCCCCGCGAAAAGGGGACCCAGGAGCAAGCGACGAGGCGGTCGCCCGGGTTCCCGTTTTCGCGGGAAAAAGAAAGGTTAATTGACCCCCGCCGCGGCGCCCATCGTATCGCCGATCGGCAGGTGCAGCACGAGGTCGGCGATGCGATCGAGCCCGGTTTCCTCGCGGTTGATGATGACGAGCTCCGCGCCGTTTTCCTTTGCGATCTGCGGGAAGCCCGCCGCCGGATACACCACCAGCGACGAGCCGAGCACGACAAAGAGATCGGCCGCCAGCGTCTCCTGCTGCGCGCGCTGCATCGCCAGTGCCGGCATCGCCTGACCGAACGAGACGGTGGCGGTCTTGACGTGGCCGAGGCATTTGTCGCAAGGCGGCACCGCGCCGTCGCGCTCGAAGATCGAGCGCAGATCGGCGATCTCGAAGCGCTCGCCGCAATCGAGGCAGGTCGCGTAGGTCGTGTTGCCGTGCAGTTCGATGATCTTGTCGCGCGGGATGCCCGAGGCTTCATGCAGCCCGTCGATATTCTGGGTGATCACCGCCGACACCTTGCCACGGCGCACCAGCGCGTCGACCGCGCGGTGGCCGCGATTGGGCTCTGCCGCGCGGAAGATGTCCTCCATCGCAAACCGCCGGCGCCAGGTCTCGTTGCGCGCCTCCTGCGAGGCCATAAACTCGTCGAAATAGATCGGCGCCATCTGGGTCCAGATGCCACCAGGGCTGCGGAAATCGGGGATGCCGCTCTCGGTGCTGATCCCGGCGCCGGTGAACACGACCACGCGCTTTGCCCGGTCGAGCATCCGTTTCAGTTCGGCAACGCCGCTTTGACTCTGCATTCGCCTACTTTGGCAAATGCCGCCGAGAGCGGCAAGAAACCCGACACTGCGGGCATCCCGTACGTCCTTCGAGACGCGTCCTACGGACGCTGGTCCCAGCGGAGTCGATCAACCCTCCATCGTCAGCACGACGCGAAACCGTGCCTGGCCGCTGATCATTCGGTCGTAGGCTTCGGCGGCGCGCGACAGCGGGTAGACCTCGTTCATCGACTTGACGCTGTTGAGCTTGCTGAAGGCGAGCGTGTCCTCGGAATCGCTGGCGACGCCGGAATACCAGCCCTTGATCGACCGCCGGCCCCGCAACAGGAACAGCGTGTCGGCATTGAGCGACGGCACCGCGCCGATCACCATCAGCGTCCCGTTCAGCCCGAGCCCACCCTGGATTTGCCCCATCGCCTCGCCGCTCGTCACGGTGGCGAGGATGGCCTTGGCGCCGCCTAGCTTCTGCAGCGCCGCCGCCGGGTCCTCCGCCTGGCTGTCGATATAGTGGTGTGCTCCCAATTCATGGGCGAGCGGGGCCTTGTCGGCGCCGCGCGCCACGGCGACGGTCTCGAAGCCGAGCTTGCGGGCGTATTGCACGCCGAGATGGCCGAGCCCGCCGATGCCGTGCACCGCGACAAGGTCACCCGCCCGCGCGCCGGAATTGCGCAGCGCGTTGAAGGTGGTGATCCCGGCGCACATCAGCGGGCCGGCCTCGATGGCCGAGAGCCCGTCGGGTACGTGGGCGACCGAGCTTATTGGCGCGATCATGTATTCGCCATAGCCGCCGTCATGGGTGATGCCGGTTATCAGGGTCGAGGTCGCGCAGCCGAAGGCGTCGCCGTGGCGACACGGTCCGCAATACCCGCAATTGCCGCCATGCCAGCCGACCCCGGAACGGTCGCCTTCCTTCCAGCCATGCACCTCGGGGCCGATCGCATCGACGACGCCGATCACTTCGTGTCCCGGCACGCGCGGGTATGCCATTCCGGGCACCAGCCCTTCCTTGGTGTAGCTGTCACTGTGGCAGACGCCGCAAGCCTCGATCTTGATGCGGACTTGCCCCGCTCCCGGTTCGGGGATGTCGCGCTCGACAAGCTCGAAGGGGCCTTTGGCAAAAGGAACTTGAGCAACGCGCATTTTCGGCATCGGGGAGACTCCGGTGTTTGCATCTCGGACGATGGCGCGATCGTATCGCCGCAAGGACAATCCGCAGAGAAAATCCGCGCGACCTTTCCGGCGCAAAGGCTAAGATGCCGTGCCAATACGACATTTCCGGGGAGGCTCGCGATGGATCTGGGATTGCGCGGTAAAAAGGCGCTGATCACCGGCGCGTCGAAAGGGATCGGGCGGGCCTGCGCCGACATGCTGGCCGAGGAGGGCTGCGATGTCGCGCTGATATCGCGCACCGCGGCCGATCTCGAAACAGCGCGTCAGGAGATCGCCGGCAAATACAATGTCGGGGTGCGCGTCTTCGCGCTCGACCTTTCCGACAGCCGGAATGTCGACACGGTCGCGGCCGAATGCCCCGACATCGACATCCTCGTCAACAACGCCGGTGCGATCCCCGGCGGCGATATCGACGCAATCACCGAGGATCGCTGGCGCACGGCCTGGGACCTCAAGGTGTTTGGTTATATCAACATGACGCGCCGTTTCTATGCGCAGATGCGCGGGCGCGGGCACGGGGTCATCGTCAACGTGCTGGGCGCCGCGGGCGAGAACCCCGATTTCAACTATATCGCCGGCTCGTCGGGCAACGCCTCGCTGATGGCGTTCACCCGGGCGATGGGCGGCAACGCGCCGCGCGACAACCTCCGCGTCGTCGGCATCAACCCCGGCCCGGTGATGACCGAGCGGCTCATCACCCTCACCAAGACGCGCGCCCGCGACGTGCTAGGCGACGAAAGCCGCTGGCAGGAGCTGATGAAGGGCCACGCGTTTGGCCGCGCAGCCAAGCCGGAGGAGATCGCCGCCATGGTCGCCTTTGTCGCCTCCGACCAGGTGTCGGGCTACACGACCGGCTCGATCATCACGATCGACGGCGGCGCCACCAGCCGGCGCAGCGCGATCTAGGCGCGTTCTGCCCGGATTTTCTCGTTTCCCCTGCTGAAGCAGAGGCTCAGGGACAACTGTTTCGTCGCTTGCCCTGGGTCCCCGCTTTCGCGCGGAAGACGATTTGGGTTAGCGTGCAGCCTATGAACGATGTGGCGCCACGACCCGCAAATATCTCCCGCTCCGGCGACGACAGCGCGCTGCCCGAGCATGAGCGCGTGTTGCTCGAGAAAGCGCGGGCGCTGATCCCGCGCCTCGCCGAGCGCTCGCCCTCCTGCACCGCGGCGCGTACCCTCTGCCCCGAGACGATTGCCGAATACCACGAGGCCGGCATCCTCAACATCCTGCAGCCGCGCCGGTTTGGCGGGCTGCAGGGCCGCTTCAGCCTGTTTTCGCGGATCACCGAGGAGTTGACCTTTGGCTGCGCGTCCTCGGCCTGGGTCTATGCGGTGCTGGCCGAGCATCAATGGATCGTCGCGCAATATCCCGAACAGGCGCAGCTCGATGTCTGGGGCGACGATCCGCTCGCGGTCGCGTCGTCGTCGCTGGCGCCGCGCGCGCCCGCGAAGAAGGTCGCGGGCGGCTGGCGGGTCAGCGGCAAATTCCCGTTTTCGAGCGGCTGCGACTATGCGCAATGGGCGATCCTCGGCGTGTTTCTCGGCGAGCAGGGTGACGCGCATTCGGTCGCCTATCTGCTGGTGCCGCTCGGCGATATCGAGATCGTCGACGACTGGCAGGTGCTGGGCCTCGCCGGCACCGGCAGCAAGTCGCTGCGGCTCAATGATGTGTTTGTGCCCGAGCACCGCTGCGTGATGGTGGCCGACCTGTTCGGCGGCACGCCACCCGGCGCGGCAGTCCATGCGGATTATCCGGTCGTGCGCGCCCCGCGCGGTTTTCTGGTCTCCTATTCGCTGCCGCCGGTGGCGATCGCCACCGCCCGGCGGGCGCTCGACTATGTCTGCCGCGATCTGTCGACCCGCATCTCGCGCGGCGTCACCAAGGTATCGGAGTCCGAGGTCGTGCAAATGACGATCGGCGAGGCCGCCGCGGCGATCGACAGCGCGACCTTGCTGCTGCATCACGGCCGCGACTGGTCGACCGACCAGGTGAGCAGCGGCCGCAAGATCACCGCGGCCGAAGCGTTGCGCGCCCGGCGCGACATGGTCTACGCGCAGCACCAGGTAAGCTGGGCGATGGAGCGCCTCTGTGAGCTATCCGGTGCGCGCTGGGTCTACGACAGCGATCCGTTGCAGGAGATGCGGCGCGACGTGATGACCATTCTCACTCATCACGCCGCCAGCCGGCCGGCCGCCTACGCGCCCTACGGGCAGATGCTGCTGAGTCACACCGGGGCGTGAACGAAAAGCGACTGCTGCAGATCGCCGTGGCGCTCGGCTCGCTAGTGCCGATCAGCGCCGGTACTGCTGGGATCGCTCTTGGCCCGGCGATGGTGGATGCCGGCGGGGTGCCGCTCGGTGCCGACAGCCATTTTCGCTATCTGTCCGGCCTGCTGCTCGGGATCGGCATTGCCTTCGCAACGACGATTCCGGCGATCGAGCGCCGCAGCGCCCGCTTCCGGCTGCTGGCCGCGATTGTCGTTATCGGCGGGCTCGGCCGCCTCGTCTCGTTGTTGATGCGCGGCCCGCCGGACAAGCCGATGCTGGCGGCGCTGATCATGGAACTGGGCGTGACGCCGGCCTTGGCGCTGTGGCAAGCCCGTGTCGCGGCGGTGTACCGATGAGCCCTAAGGGCGGCGCGGAAGCGAACGTTTCGGGCTGTAAGGGCTCGCCGGGTTCACATCGAGGTCGACGATGTCGACACAACGTTGCCGCTGTTGATGGCTGTAACCTGCGCGCCAGGGCCCGTCGCGCAGCCGCACATCACTGATTTTAGCCAAAAACAGGCACTTCCACTCGCCGCCCGGCGGCAAACCTTTGCTACTTTCGCCGCCGAATTGAAAAGCCAGGGCTTTTTCCTGGCCGTGCGAGTGACCCAGGATGATCGGGCAAAGCTCACGCGCATAGTCGTCGTACGTGCAGAGGATTTGCTTTCGCCCGGCCATCGCTTCGGCGAACAAGCGGTATGTCTTGCTCTGCATTCCGCTCCTGGTATTGCCTAACCCGCCTTTAACCGCTTCGCCGCCTCGACCGCAAAATAGCTGAGCACACCGTCTGCGCCGGCGCGCTTGAAGCAGAGCAGCGATTCCATCATCGCCCTCTCGCCGTCGAGCCAGCCATTGGCGGCGGCGGCCTGGATCATCGAGTATTCGCCCGACACCTGATAGGCGAAGGTCGGCATGCGGAACGCCTCCTTCACCCGGCGCACCACGTCGAGATAGGGCAGGCCGGGCTTGACCATGACCATGTCGGCGCCCTCGGCAATGTCGAGCGCGACCTCGCGCAACGCCTCGTCGCCGTTGGCCGGGTCCATCTGATAGGTGCGCTTGTCGCCAACACCCAGCGAGCTCGCCGAGCCGATCGCGTCACGGAACGGCGCGAAAAAGCACGAGGCGTATTTCGCCGCGTAGGACATGATCCGCACGCGGTCGAACCCGGATTCGTCGAGCGCCTTGCGCACCGCGCCGACGCGGCCGTCCATCATGTCGCTCGGCGCGATGATGTCGCAGCCGGCCTCGGCCTGGATGATCGCCTGGCGCTGCAGGATCGCCACGGTCTCGTCATTGGCCACATAGCCGTCGCGGATCACGCCGTCATGCCCGTGCGAGGTGAACGGGTCGAGCGCCACGTCGCACAGCACGCCCAGCTCCGGCACAGCCTGTTTCAGCGCCGACACCGCGCGGCAGATGAGATTGCCGGGGTTGATCGCCTCGCTGCCGTCCGGGTCCTTGAGCGCCGGGTCGACGGCGGGAAACACCGCGATCGTCGGGATGCCGAGCGCCGCCGCTTCGCCGGCCGCGTCGACCAGCGAGGCGATCGAATGGCGGAATGCGCCGGGCATGGTGTCAACCGGGGCACGATCCTGTTCGTCATGGACAAAGACCGGCCAGATCAGATCGCCGGCCGAAAGCATGTTCTCGGCGACGAGTTTTCGTGACCACGCGTCGCGACGGTTGCGGCGGAGGCGCGAGGTCGGATAAGGCGGCAGCGGCGGCAAAAAGTTCTGGGTCACGGGCTCATCCCCGGGTGTCGCGGCAGATGCCGCGATTGTTCACAAGATAAGGCTGGCGGACTTCGGGTACAACGCGGTGCGCCGACCTGCTTCGCCGCTGTGATATAGCGTGTTT
>Ga0335074_10007392_pt1 | contig 15228 bp, 14 predicted proteins | sample Lox_Sample_23_FD_206715 | JGI IMG/M metagenome (GOLD analysis project Ga0335074, IMG submission 206715) | Soil microbial communities from Loxahatchee National Wildlife Refuge, Florida, United States - Lox_Sample_2.3 | ecosystem: Environmental > Terrestrial > Soil > Wetlands | place: USA...
GCGACCGCTTCTTGCGAGCCGCAGCGGGCTCACAGCCCCAACTACCGCAAGCTGGCGTTCAGCTTTTCAAGCGCGGCGCCGCCGGGGATCAGCTCCGCCTCGGTCAGCGCATTGAACGGCGTGTCAACCGTGTTCATGTGCCGGTGCAGATCCAGGGGCTCCGGCTCGACGTAGAGCAAGCCGGTGACGATCTCCCCGGCCGCTTCGCGCTGATGCAGGTAATTCAGCGCCGCTGCACGGTCGTGCACGTCGTAATCGTTGGCCAGCTTGCGCAGCTTGAGCAGCGACCCGTCGTGCTGGGGCACGATCTCGACCGTGCCCGGGTCGTACTCGACCGTGATCTCATCGCGCCCGGTAATCACATCGAGGTAGTTCACCACCTCGTTGTGCTCGCGCACATAGTCGAAGCTTTTGTGCGAGCCTTCGTGGTTGTTGAACGCCACGCAGGGCGAGATGCAGTCGATGAACGCCGCCCCTTCGTGCGCGATGGCGGCCTTGATCAGCGGCACAAGCTGGGATTTGTCGCCGGAGAAGCTGCGGGCAACGAAGGTGGCGCCGAGCTGCAGTGCCATCCCGATCAGGTCGATCGCGGCGTCGCTGTTCACCACGCCGCGCTTCGACTTGGCGCCCTTGTCCGATGTCGCCGAGAACTGGCCCTTGGTCAAACCGTACACGCCGTTGTTCTCGACGATGTACAGCATGTTCACGCCGCGGCGCATGATATGGGCGAATTGACCCAACCCGATCGAGGCCGAGTCGCCATCGCCGGACACGCCCAGATAGATCAGGTCGCGGTTCGCAAGATTGGCGCCGGTCAGCACCGACGGCATGCGCCCGTGCACCGAGTTGAACCCGTGCGACGCGCCCAGGAAATACGTGGGCGTCTTCGACGAGCAGCCGATCCCCGACAGCTTGGCGATGCGATGCGGCGGCAGATCGAGCTCGAAGCACGCCCGCACGATGGCCGCGCTGATCGAATCGTGCCCGCAGCCGGCACACAGCGTGGACACCGCACCCTCGTAGTCGCGCCGCGTGAAACCCAGCGCGTTGGTGGGCAGCGCCGGATGGTGCAGCTTCGGTTTTGGGATGAACGTCATGGCACCGCCTTTTTGAACGGCACGACCTTGAGCGCGCCCGTCTTCTCGGCGATTGCGCCGGAGATGAAGCGGGCGGTGATTGGCGTGCCGTCGTAATGCAGCACGGGAACGAGACGCGCCGGGTCGACCTCCAGCTCGTTGAGCAGCAGCGTGCGAAGCTGACCGTCGCGGTTCTGTTCGACTACGAACACCTGCTCGTGCGCCGCGATGAAGTCCCGGACATCGTCGTGGAACGGGAAGCCGCGCACGCGTAGCAGGTCGAGCACGATGCCTTGTTCCGCCAGGATGTCATGCGCCTCGGCCATCGCCGGACTGGTTGAGCCGTAGTAGATTGCGCCGAGCGCGGTCGGCTCAACCGCACGTAATTCAATTGGGCGCGGCAGCAGCGTCCGCGCAGTGCGGAATTTCTTCAGCAGCCGCTGCATGTTGTCAGCGTAGGCGGGGCCTTCCTCGGTGTAACGCGCGTAGCGATCCTTCGAGGTGCCGCGGGTGAAGAAGGCGCCGCGCTTCGGATGCGTGCCGGGATAGGTGCGGAACGGGATGCCGTCGCCATCCACGTCCAGGTAGCGGCCGAAGTCCTTGCCGGCCTCCAGCTCCTCGGCGGTCATCACCTTGCCGCGGTCCATCCGCCGCGTATCGTCCCAGGTGAAAGGACGGGTCAGCCGCTCGTTCATGCCGATATCGAGGTCGAGCATGACGAAGATCGGCGTCTGCAACCGGTCCGCCAGGTCGAACGCCAACGCCCCCATTTCGAAGCATTCGTACGGGTCTTCCGGAAACATCAGCACATGCTTGGTATCGCCGTGCGAAGCATAGGCACAGGCCAGCACGTCGCACTGCTGCGTGCGCGTCGGCATGCCGGTGGACGGGCCGGCGCGCTGCACATCGAACACCACCGCCGGGATTTCGGCGAAATAGGCCAGGCCAAAGAATTCCTGCATCAACGAGATGCCGGGGCCCGAGGTCGCGGTGAACGCACGCGCACCGTTCCAGGCGGCGCCGATGACCATGCCGATCGAGGCCAGCTCGTCCTCGGCCTGGATGATGGCGAAGCGATGCCGGCCGGTCTCCTTGTCCACCCGGTAGCGATGGCAATAGCGGGTGAACGCCTCGGCCAGTGAAGACGACGGCGTGATCGGATACCACGCCGCCACGGTGGCGCCCCCGTACAACGCGCCCAGCGCGGCGGCGCTGTTGCCGTCGATCGAGATGCGATCGCCCACCGCATCGGCACGGCGAAGGCGAAGCCCGATCGGGCAGTCGAGATGCGTCAGCGCATAATCGCGCCCCATGTCCAGCGCATGGATGTTGGGCTGGATCAGCTTGTCCTTGCCGCGGAACTGCTCGCCGATCAGCTTCTCGATCACGGCTACGTCCATATCCAGCAGCGCCGACAGCGCGCCGACGTAAATGATGTTCTTGAAGAGCTGCCGCTGGCGTGCGTCCGTGTACTCCCGGTTGGTGAGCTCGGTCAGCGGCATTCCGATCACCACAATGTCGCGCCGGAACTTCGAGGCGGGCAGCGGCTTTGTGGAGTCGTAGAACAAATAACCGCCCGGCTCGATGGAGGCGATGTCCTGGTCCCAGGTCTGCGGGTTCATCGCCACCATCAGGTCGACGCCGCCGCGTGCGCCGAGATACCCGGCTTCCGACACCCGGATCTGGTACCAGGTCGGCAGGCCCTGGATGTTGGAGGGGAATATGTTGCGCGGCGCGGCGGGTACGCCCATGCGCAGGATTGCCTTGCCGAACAATGTATTGGCGCTGGCCGAGCCCGAGCCATTCACATTGGCGAACTTGATAACGAAGTCGTTGACGCGTTGGATCCCGTCAACGCGGGTCAGTGACTGCAGCATGCGTGCTCCGCCTGTGCCACATCCAGAAGAAACCGCTGCATGTCCCAGGCACCGGTCGGGCAGCGTTCGGCACACAGGCCGCAATGCAGGCAGACATCCTCATCCTTGACCATCACCCGCCCGGTCTTCAGTGCACCCGAGACATAAAGCGCCTGGGTCGGATTCTGCGCCGGCGCATTCAGCCGGGTCCGCAGCTCGGCTTCGTCGCCGTTGGTGGTGAAGGTAATGCAATCGACTGGGCAGATATCGACACAGGCGTCGCACTCGATGCAGAGCGAGTCGGTGAATACCGTCTGCACGTCGCAGTTGAGGCACCGCTCCGCTTCCTTGTAGGCCAGCCGATCGTCGAACCCCAGCTCGACTTCCGCCTTGATGTCGCGCAGGGCAAGGAACTTGTCTTTGTGCGGGACCGCATAGCGTTTGTCGATCGAAATGTCGTTGTCATAGCTCCATTCGTGGATGCCCATCTTCTGGCTGGCCAAGTTCACGATCGGCGGCGGCCGGTCGCGAAGATCTGCACCCTGACAGAGAAGATGGATGGAGATGGCGGCCTGATGCCCGTGCGCCACCGCCCAGATGATGTTCTTCGGGCCGAATGCGGAATCACCGCCGAAGAACACGTTCGGCAAGGTGGACTGCATGGTGAGCTCGTCCACCACCGGCATGTCCCATTTGTCGAAGTCCAGCCCGATGTCGCGCTCGATCCAGGGGAAGGCATTCTCCTGCCCGACCGCCACCAGCACGTCGTCGCATTCGAAATGCTGCTGCGGCTCCCCGGTGGGCACCAGCCGGCGGCGCCCCTTGGCGTCGTATTCGGCCTTCACCTTTTCGAACAGCACGCCGGTCAGCCGGCCCGCTTCGTGGGTGAATTCCTTGGGCACGAGGTAATTCAGGATCGGGATGTCCTCGCGCATCGCGTCCGCTTTCTCCCACGGGGACGCCTTCATTTCCTCGAAACCGGAGCGGACGACCACCTTCACGTCCTCGCCGCCGAGCCGGCGGGCCGACCGGCAGCAGTCCATCGCCGTGTTACCGCCGCCCAGCACGATCACGCGCCGGCCGATCCGATCGATGTGGCCGAACGACACCGAGGCAAGCCAGTCGATGCCGATATGGATGTTCGCCGCGGCTTCCTCTCGGCCGGGGATCGGCAGGTCGCGCCCGCGAGGCGCACCCGAGCCGACGAAAACCGCGTCATATCCGTCCGCCAGCAGCTCCTTCAAGCTGTCAACCTGCTGACCGAGCCGCATCTCAAGCCCGAGATCGACGATGTAGCCCACTTCCTCGTCGATGATGCTCTCCGGCAGTCGGAATTTCGGGATCTGACTGCGGATCATGCCGCCGGCGCGGCGATCCAAGTCGAAGACCACGCAATGGTAGCCGAGCGGAGCGAGGTCACGGGCGACGGTCAGCGATGCCGGCCCGGCGCCCACTAGCGCGATACGTTTGCCGTTCTGTCGCGTAGCGGGTCGTGGCAGCCGTTCCCTAATGTCTCCCTTGTAGTCGGCCGCCACGCGCTTCAGGCGGCAAATCGCCACCGGCTCTTCCTCGACGCGCCCGCGGCGACACGCTGGCTCACAAGGTCGGTCGCAGGTGCGGCCGAGAATTCCTGGAAATACGTTGGACTGCCAGTTAACCATATACGCGTCGGCATAACGCTGCGCTGCAATAAGCCGAATGTATTCAGGCACTGGCGTGTGTGCCGGGCAGGCCCATTGGCAATCCACGACCTTGTGGAAATACTCCGGGTCCCGGATATCGGTCGGCTGCAAACTTGTAGTCTCCCATCCCGACGAGGGGCCGCTTCTTCTGGGGCCAAGGCCGAGCGCCGTCAATCGAACCTAGGAAGAACCCTTCGAGCCAGCAAGCGCAGCCGACGCATGGCCGGCCCCACGTGCGCGGAATGATGGGGCCGCGTGGAAAAAGGTTCACACGGAGACCACAAAGAACCCACGGAGGGCCAGGGAGCGCGAAACGCCACGGTCCTGCCTTCAGCCAAAGGCCAATGTCCCCTCGCCCAGAGCGTCCCGCAACGACCTCGAGAACCTCCGTAGTCCTCCGTGGGTTCTTCGCTGCCTCTGCGTGAGCGTTTTCCACACGATTCGCTTGCATCGCGAACGGCCGGCTGACAGCTTGCGCGTCGTCTGCGACCCCCGGAGCCCCGCGTGCCGTCCTACCCTGATCTGCCCAATGCCGATCTCCTGGACCGTATCCCACTCGACGCCCGCACGGTGCTCGACGTCGGCTGCGGTACCGGCGCGCTCGGCGCCGCCTACCGTCGGCTCAATCCGCGAGCCCTGTTGCTCGGCGTCGACAACAACCCGGAGGCCGCCGCCGTCGCCGCCCAGCGCCTCGACCAAGTGGCGGTCATCGATGTCGAGACCAACCCGCTACCGTTCCAACTCGACTCAGGAATCGATTGCATCATCTATGGCGACATCCTGGAGCATCTCGAAAACCCCTGGGACACGCTGCACCGCCACATCGATGCGCTGAGCGGGGACGGCACCGTTCTGATCTGCGTGCCGAACGTCGAGCACTGGAGCTTCGCCGCGCGACTGCTGCTCGGTACCTGGGAGTACGAACCGAGCGGCTTGCTGGACGCCACGCATCTTCGCTGGTTCAGCCTGGAGAGCATGCGCCGCACGTTGCTGGAAGCGGGGCTCGCGCTGTGCGACGTGCATCCGCGTGTGTTCGATGCCGACAAGGGCCGCGCTTTCACCGCCGCGATTGCCCCGTCATTGCGCCCGATGGGCGTCGATCCGCAGGAATACCTGACCCGCGCCTCGGCGGTTCAGTACGTCTGGCGGGCGCGCAAGAGGGCCCGCCCGCGACTCACCGTCGCCGCGACGATGCTGGAGCCGATCGGCGGCGTCTCACATCTGCGGGTGGTCTACCCGCTGCGGGCCATGTCAAGCGACCCGTCCGTCACCACGCACATTGTTACTCCACCACAGATGCCGCCGGTCGAACCAGGGGCGCCGCGCATCTACATTCTGCATCGCCCGGTGTTGGCGGGAGCCCACGGCGCCGACACCGTGCGGCGCCTGCTGGACGAAGACTGGCTGGTGATCACCGAGTTCGACGACCATCCCGATTTCTTCGCCGCCCTCCGCGGGGAGCAGCAGCTGAGCTTCCGTGGCGTCCATGCCGTGCAGACCAGCACGCCGGCGCTTGCCGAGACGCTGCGCAGCCGCAACCCGGAGGTGATGACCTTTCCGAACGCGATCCGTGTCTTGCCGGAGCCGCGCAATTTCCGCGATCCGGCGGGGATGACACTCTTCTTCGGGGCGCTCAACCGCGAGCGCGACTGGGAGCCGCTGATGCCGGCGATCAATACCGTTGCCGCCGCGGCCGGCGACCGCCTGCGCTTCCAGGTCGTCCACGACCGCGCCTTCTTTCAGGCACTCGAGACGCCGCACAAGCAGTTCACGCCCACCTGCGACCATGACACGTACATGGAACTGCTGGGCGGCTGCGAGATTGCGTTCATGCCGCTGTCCGACAACGCGTTCAACCGTGCCAAGTCCGACCTCAAATTCATCGAGGCCGGCGCCTGCAGGGCGGTCGCGCTGGCCAGCCCCATCGTTTATCGAGCCAGCATCGAAGATGGCCGCACCGGCATGCTGTTTGAGGACGCCACCGAGCTGCACGATCGCCTGTTGCGCTTGTTGTATATGCCGGATGTTTCCCTGGCGATTGCAGAGGCGGCGCGGCGGTACGTCGCGGAGCATCGGATGCTGGCTTATCAGGTGGCCGATCGCATTGCCTGGTACCGGTCACTGTGGGACCGGCGCGAGGAGTTAAATGCGGCGCTGCGGGCGCGCCTCCACTCCGCCTCTCCCGCACTTGCGGGAGAGGTCGCTACGCCCTTGCGCGGCGGGTGAGGGTGCCGCCGGCGAGGCCCTTAACAGGATCGCTACGGCATCATGTAGCAACGATCACTACGACATACAGGCGTCTGTGGGTTGATTCTCCTACCATATTTGGCATGCCTCGGCGAACGATTTTCTCCAAAAGAGGCAACATTGTCGAAATGAGACGCAGGCCTGCCGGAGATGGAACTCACAAGCTGCGCCGCAAGCGCACCCGCATCCCATCGGGCGTTGACGCGCTCTATCCCCTCCCCGCCCAGCGGGAGAGGTGAAGTCACACCGGTTGCTCCTTGCGATCGAGAACCTCGTAGTGAGCCGCACGCTCTTCAAAGCGCACCAGGACGGCGCGGGCTTCGGCGGGAACGTGGCTGAGATGATAATTCTCGCCCATGAAGCGTTTCACGTCATCGAGGCCATCGAACCAACATGATCATCACAAACTCGACCTCCGAGCCGGCGCGCCGCATGAGGTCGATGTGGCGGAAGCCCGGAATCCGCATCGCCTCGATTCCCGGGATCACCTGATTGCGCACGACCTGTTCATAGGCTTGGGCATTCTCAGGCGTGGTCCACCCGTGCCAGATCCGACAAATCATTCTTCCTCCACTACTCCACCGTCGAAGGATGAACCGCAATGCCGATCACGAGGGTGGATCCCCACCCACCGGGCGGCCGTTTCGCGCATCACTTGACCCGGCGACCCCGATATTCCCGCTGAAGCTGCCAGTTCACGCCATCTGCCGAGCGCTCGCTCCGCCACCGGAATGCGTCGGCTTCCACGTCACTGAAGGTCCACCGTATCGTCACCACGCCAGGCTTCTCTCCATAAAGCCACGCGATACTCGGCGTTTCCGCACCCTCCTGGACGATGTCGCGACCGTGCACCCGCCCTGTCTGACTAAGGAAAACCTGGTTCATCGGGTCGGTCCAAGTGATATGCCAACATCGAGCGCCGGGTCGTAAACACGCAGCGTGGTGCCGTAGAACAGCCCAGGAACCGCGAAGATGTCCTGAATCGCTCTTCCCCCGAGTACCCAACCCGCATGGACTGTGCCGTGGGTTGATTGTCGCGTCCCGTCGCGTCGACTAATGACAACGTCCAATTCCCAAACGCCGACCAGCCAGCCATAGAGAGCCATCCCGTCGGCGCGATCAGGCGCCGGGCCGTCGCTGTGGAGCGCGTCGAACAGGAAGGAGGACCCTGAAGCCGGCATGCCGGTGCTCCAAAGATGTCATCCCCGGCGAAGCCGAGCATCCATGTCCTAGATAACGCGGCATAAAGACCTCGGTTTGGGAGTGCCCGGCCTTCGCCAGGAATGTCGATGTGGAAAGGACCGTCCCTCAGCCCCTCAGGCCTTCTCCACCTGACTATATTCCAGCTCCACCGGCGTCGATCGCCCGAAGATCGAGACGCTGACCTTTACCCGACCCTTCTCTTCGTCCACCTCCTCGACGGTGCCATTGAAGCTGGTGAACGGGCCATCGGCGACGCGCACCTGCTCGCCCACCTCGAACAGCACCGAGGGCCGGGGATGCTCCACCCCCTCCTGGGTCTGCTTCATGATCCGCTCGGCCTCGGCGTCCGAGATCGGCGAGGGTCGCGTGCGGCTGCCCAGGAAGCCGGTCACCTTGGGGGTGTTCTTCACCAGGTGCCAGGCGTCATCGCTCAGGTCCATCTTCACCAGCACATAGCCGGGGAAGAACTTGCGCTCGGCGTTCACCTTCTGGCCGCGGCGTAGCTCCACCACCTCCTCGGACGGTACCAGCACCTCGTCGAACTGGTCGGCCAGCCCCTTCTGCGCCGCCTGCTCCTTGATCTGCTGGGCGATCTTTTTCTCAAAACCGGAATAAACATGCACCACGTACCAGCGTTTAGCCATTACTTTCGCCCTTGTTAGCCGGGAACGCCGAACAGCATGCGCACAAGCAGCCCGATCACCTGATCGACGCAGAAGAAGAACAGCGCCGCGAGCGCCACCATCCCCAGGACAAGCCCGGTGGTCACCATTGTCTCTTTTCGGGTCGGCCAAGTGACGCGCGCCACCTCCGCTCTCACCTCTCGCACGAATCTTGCCGGATCCACCGCCACGACCATCACCATTCCTCGGCTGTCACTGTTCGTCTTGCTCGAACTGGCAGGGGTGGAGGGTCTCGAACCCCCAGCCTCCGGTTTTGGAGACCGGCGCTCTAGCCAATTGAGCTACACCCCTGCACGCCATCCCAGTCGGCCCCGCTGCCCCAATAAGGGGCGCAGGCCGGGGGCCTAGAAAGGCTGCGGGTGCGCTGGTGTCAAGTATATGTCGGAGCGGGTGACGGGAATCGAACCCGCACAACCAGCTTGGAAGGCTGGGGCTCTACCATTGAGCTACACCCGCGATGATCTGGACACTACAGGCGAGCACCGGCCAACGTCCACCTCTCCCGCTCGGTGGGGGAGGTGGACTCCTGAGCGCCATTCTCCGCAACCTACGCTGCCGCACGCGCCGGAGCGACTGCGCGCCGCACGCGGACGCGGCGGATGCGACGCGGGTCGGCCTCCAAAATCCGAAACTCGATCCCCGAGGGATGCCCGATCACCTCCCCACGGGCCGGCACCCGCCCGGCCAGGGTGAACACCAGCCCGCCGACCGTGTCGATATCCGCCTCACGCTCTGCTGGGCTCAGCACCTGCCCCAGCCGTTGCTCGAACTCCTCCACCGGCAGCCGCGCGTCGATATCCAACGTGCCGTCGGGCCGCTCCACCAGCATCGGCGCCTCGATTTCGTCGTGCTCGTCGGCAATGTCACCGGTGATCGTTTCCACCAGATCCTCGATCGTCACCAGCCCGTCGATTCCGCCATATTCATCGACGACCAGCGCGAGATGCACCCGTGCCTGGCGCATTTGTAGCAGCAGGTCGAGCACCGGGATCTGTGCCGGCACCATCAGCGGCCGGCGGAGGATCTTCTCCAGCGAGAAATCCTCCGGGCGGCCCACAAAGGCGTAGACATCCTTGATGTGGACCATCCCGAGCACGTCATCGAGCTGCTCGCGATAGACCGGCAGGCGGGAATGACCGTCATCGCGAATCTGCTCGACCGCCTGCTGGAACGTCAAGTCCGCGCGCATGGCCACGATGTCGGCACGCGGCACCATGACGTCGCCGGCGGTGGTGCCACGCAACCGCAGGACATTGGCGATCAGCGATCGTTCGTGGCGGTCGAGCTCTGGCGCGACACCCGGCGTCTGCGGGGCGGCTGCCGCTTCCTGGACCAGCTCGGCGATCGACTCACGGACGCTGGGCTCGGTCGCACGCCCGTTCAGCAACGCACGTACGCGGCCCAGCAAGCCCATGCGCGATAAGGCGCTGCTCATGTGCGGGGCTTCCAGGGATTCGGCACACCGATGCGGTGCAGGATGCGGGCCTCGGCCAATTCCATGCGGCGCGCCATGCCCGCCCGCAAATGATCGTGGCCGGCCAGGTGCAGTGCCCCATGCACCACCAGATGCGCCAAGTGATGCGCTGCCGGGCGGGCGCCGGCGACAGCCTCCCGGCGCACGACCCCAGCCGCGAGGACGAGCTGGCCGGGCGCAGGCCGGTCATAAGACAGCACGTTCGTCGGCTTATTGCGGCCGCGGTCGCGGGCGTTCAGCCGGCGCACGGTCCGATCGTCCGTCAGCAAGATCGCCGCCGACAGCCGGGCAGCCTGGGCCGCCCGAGCCGTTACCCGCCGGACGCCGGGCACAAGCCGGTGCCAGGCCCGATCGGCGACGATAATGTCCAGTTCTTCGTGGATCCCCGCTCGTGCGGGGGATGTACTTGCAGGATCCATCGCTACTTGCCGGCGCCTAACTCCACCGGCTGTTGTGTGGCAGGGGCTGCGCCGTGCGCCCGTCGTGTCTCGCGGCGCTTGTCGCCGGCCGCTGCTTCTCGCTGTTCATACGCTTCAACGATCCGGGCCACCAGAGGATGCCGCACGACGTCGCGCTTGTCTAACCGGATCACCGCAATGCCGGCCACGCCTTCCAGTGTTTCCAACGCATCCTTCAAGCCGGACCGGACGCCGGCAGGCAGGTCGATCTGGCTCAGATCGCCGGTCACCACGGTGCGGGTGCCCTCGCCCATGCGCGTGAGGAACATCTTCATCTGCACCGGGGTAGTGTTCTGCGCCTCGTCGAGGATGACGTGGGCATGCGCCAGTGTGCGGCCCCGCATGAAGGCGAGCGGCGCCACCTCGATCTCGCCGTTGTTGAGCCGGCGCATCACCTGGTCCGCCGGCATCATATCGTGCAGCGCGTCATAGAGCGGGCGCAGATAGGGATCGACCTTCTCCTTCATGTCGCCCGGCAGGAACCCGAGTCGCTCGCCGGCCTCGACGGCCGGGCGGGACAGAACGATGCGATCGACCTGCCCGGCCTGCAACATCGCCACCGCTTGCGCCACGGCAAGGTAGGTCTTGCCGGTGCCGGCAGGTCCCACGCCGAATACCATTTCGTGTCGGCTGAGAGCGTCCATGTAGGCTGCCTGCCCGTTGCTGCGGGCGCCCACCGCACCGCGCCGCGTGCGGATGGCCGGCATGTCCGGCAACGGCAGTCGCGGATCGCTTTCCGTATCGGCAAAGCGGATCGCCGCCTCTACGTCTGACCGGCCCACGCTCTCGCCTCGCTCCAGCCGGCGCCACAGGCCCTCCAGCGCGGTCTGCGCCGCATCGACGCGCGACGCCTCCCCGGCGATCGCCACCCGGTTGCCGCGACACGACAGGCGGACGCCGAGCGCCTGTTCCAAGCGCACAAGATGTCTGTCGTGATCTCCGAGGAGGAGCGGGAGCAGCGTGTTGTCGCTGAACTGGAGGGTGACGGCCTTGCCGTCGTGACGGGACTGGGTGGTGGGTACGATGGCGATGTGGCTCAAGCGCAGGCTCGCTCCGTGCTGAGGGTTGCAGACAAGGAATTGGGGAGGGCGGCAGCGATTCGCACCATGGCCTCGGTGCCAATCCACGTCGCCGGACCGGTGACATGCACCGGCTGCAGATAAGGCGAACGCCCAGTGATCTGCCCGGGGTGCCGCCCGGTACTAGTGAACAGCACCGGCAAGTCCAATCCGACGCAGCCGGCGTTGAACCGCGCCTGCTGTACCCGCAGCAGCTCCTGCAGCTCGGCCAACCGCCGCTCCTTTTCGGGCTCGGAGACCTGGCTGGGGGCGGCCGCCGCCGGGGTGCCCGGCCGCGGCGAGTATTTGAAGCTGAACGCCTGCGCGAACCCCACCTGCCGAACCAGCGCTAGCGTCGCGGCGAAATCGGCCTCCGTCTCGCCGGGGTGGCCGACGATGAAATCCGAGGACAGCGCCAGATCGGGCCGGGCGCCGCGCAGCCGCTCGACGGTGCGCAAATAGTCGTCCACCCGGTGTCCGCGGTTCATCGCCGCCAGGACGCGGTCGGAGCCGCACTGCACCGGAAGGTGCAGGAACGGCATCAGGCTCGGCACGTCGCGATGGGCTGAGACCAGCTCCTCGTCCATGTCCCGCGGGTGCGACGTGGTGTAGCGCAGGCGGCGGAGGTCGGGCAGCTCGGCCAAAGCGCGGATCAGCCGGCCCAGCGACCATGTGCCGCTATCGAGTCCCTCACCGTGCCACGCGTTCACGTTCTGCCCGAGCAGCGTGATCTCGCGCGCGCCCTGCGCCACGAGCCGCTTTGCCTCGGCGATGACCGCGCCCGCCGGCCGGCTCTGCTCGGCACCGCGGGTGTAGGGCACCACGCAGAAGCTACAGAACTTGTCACAACCCTCCTGCACGGTCAGAAACGTGGTGATCCCTTGGGGGGCTGAGGCGTCCGGCAGGTAGTCGAACTTGTCCTCGGCGGGGAACTCGGTGTCGATCACCGCGCCGACGGCCCGCGCGGCGCGGGCGACCATCTCCGGCAGCCGGTGGTAGGTCTGCGGGCCCAGCACGATATCGACGTAGGGCGCACGGGCGAGGATCTCGGCGCCTTCCGCCTGGGCGACGCAGCCGGCCACTGCCAGGATCATGCGGCCGCCGGCACGCTCCCTGGCCTGTTGCAGCCGGTGCAGGCGACCAAGCTCCGAGAACACCTTCTCGGCCGCCTTCTCGCGGATATGGCAGGTGTTCAGGATCACCATGTCCGCGTCATCGGGCGCCGGGGTGGGCACGTAGCCGAGCGGCGCCAGCACGTCCTGCATGCGCGCGCTGTCGTACACGTTCATCTGGCAGCCCCAGGTGATCACGTGCAGCCGCTTGCGATCAAAGGATTCGGGGATCGCTGCTGCCCTCATCCCGTCCACCTCTCCCGCTCTGCGGGAGAGGGCCTGCCCTGGACCTGATCCAGGGTCGGTTCGCGAAGCGAACCGGGTGAGGGTCCCACACCCTCCGGCGGGGCGGGAGGGATGGGGATCACCGGCATTGTTTGATCGAACTCAGGGTCGTGAGCTGGCCTCCATTCACACCGGACACTGTGACAGGATCGGCCGATAGCATGTCAACTCCTTACATCATGGCCAAGCTTGTCCAGGCTTGTCCCGGCCATGTCCAGCCCGCTGAGGGCGCGCCAACGCCAGGACAAGCCCGACCATGGCGGGGGGACCTACGCATACGCACTCTCCCCGGCCGGCTCGACACCTGGCGGCGGTACCGCCGCGGCAATCGGCCGCGCGGGCCGGTTCTGCCGCAGCGTCGCGGCCCCATCAGCCACGACACGCCAGACCACCTGCGACAACGCCTTGCGATTGGGAAACACTACCGGATCGAGCGGGGCATGCAGCAGCACGGTTGCCCGCAGCCCCTTGTGCCGCCCCAGTCGCCAGTAGTGCGAGGCAATATCCATATCCCCGTACCACGCGAACAGCGGCCGAGTCGCCCGCCCGATCGGCAGCCCGGCCAACCGGTCGTAAACCACCGACACCGGCTGGATCAACGGCGAGTCGGCGCCTTCCACCACCGCGAAGAATGCCGATCGGAACGGCATCACGCGCGATCCGTCCGACGTGGTGCCTTCCGGGAAAAGGATCAGGTTGTCGCCCTCGGCCAGGCGGGCGCGCATATGGTCACGCTCCTGCCGGATCAAGCCTCGCTGGCGGCTGACAAACACAGTGCGCCCAAGCCGGGCGATCGCGCTGACCAGCGGCCATTCGGCAACCTCGCCCTTGGAAACGAAGCAGGCGTCGAGACGACCGCCAAGGACTGGGACATCGATCCACGATGAATGATTGGAGACAAAGACCACGCGACGTCCGTCGGCATGAGCCGGCTCGCCGATCACCCGCACGCACATCCCCAACAGGCGGCAGAACCACGCCCAATAGATGCGCGCGTATACGACCTTCGGCCGGCCGGGCAGCAACAGGCAGACGCCCTGGATCGGCATCGACACGAATGTCCAGAGCAGCAGCAGCACAAGCCGGCGGGCAGCGCGGATCGAGCCCATGACCAACGGCCATCTGCGACGCCGCAACGGCGGGCTGATGCCAAGATCGGCGGCCGATCCCCAGCGAGGCAACGGCAAACGATGGCTAGCGCGGGCAAGTCGGGGTGGCGCGTAACGCATGGGTTTGCGATACCCCGCCGGGCATGTCGGAACAATGGCGCAAGAGTGACCGTCGCTTGACATCCACTCTGCGCTTTTTTCCCCTAGCCTTCGCGCATGGCGCGCCTCCCTTTCTCATGCCGGGTGGTTACCGTCCTGGTCATTGCGGGGATCGCGATGCCCTCGCCGGCACCGCGCGCTGCCGATCCACAGCCATACACGGTCAGCCTCGCCAAAACCGGCAACAGTGCGCTGGATGCCGCGCTGAGCGGATCGTCGAACCTGATGTCGTTGCGCCAGTCGGCGCCGGTCGGCCCGTTTGCCCTGGTGGCCCGGGCGCGCGACGACCAGGGCCGGTTCATGACCGCACTTCAGAGCTTCGGCTATTTCCAGGGCCGGGTGGAGATCCGAATTCAGGGCCGCCCGATCGACGACCCGGCTCTGGTGAACCTGCTGGAGCAGGCTCCCGCCGGTCCGCCGGCGCAAGTGGCCGTGAACTTTTCCCTTGGTCCGGAGTTCCACCTCAGGCGTGTCACATTGGAGGGGCCGGTGCCGCCGGAGGCCGCCGCCAAGCTCGATCTGCCAGCCGGGGCGCCGGCGCTTTCCGCCTCGGTGCTCGCCGCCCAGCAGAGACTGCTGAGCGCGCTCCACGACGAAGGCTACGCCTTGGCGACGGTGGATCTGGTACCGGCGACGGTTGATCTCGGTACCCAATCGATGGATGTGGCGTTCAAGGTGAACACCGGCCCTCGCGTCGACATCGGACCGATCAGCTTCCAGGGCCTGCACGGCGTGAACCCCTCCTTCGTCCGCGGACGACTTCTGCTGCATCCGGGCGAACAGTTTAGCCCGACCTCGATCGAGGCGGCACGCTCCGATCTCGCGT
>Ga0335074_10007393_pt1 | contig 15227 bp, 13 predicted proteins | sample Lox_Sample_23_FD_206715 | JGI IMG/M metagenome (GOLD analysis project Ga0335074, IMG submission 206715) | Soil microbial communities from Loxahatchee National Wildlife Refuge, Florida, United States - Lox_Sample_2.3 | ecosystem: Environmental > Terrestrial > Soil > Wetlands | place: USA...
AGATTACTATCCTATCAACGTCCGGCCTAGATGGGGATACAGTTGCAACTCACACGATATAATCGTGAAGTTACTCAACTCCGAAATAGAATCATTTAAACTATTACTAAGTGACTTCAAAAAATGTGAAGACATATTCGCTTCTATTCCCTACGACCAATTATCTCCTACACAGCCATGCTGGAACAACGCGTTTTTCAGTACGTTAGACGCTGCCGCGCTGATGTATTTCGCTATGAGGCGAAAACCAGGCATATATCTGGAGATAGGAAGCGGATATTCAACGAAGTTTATGAAGTCTGCGATCGACCATGCGGGCTTAGACACTAGAATCATTTCGATTGACCCGCATCCGAGGAGCGAAATTGATAACATTTGCAATGATCTTATTAGATCACCTTTGGAGGATGTAGATTTAGCGATCTTCGATCGACTAGGGTCCGGAGATATCTGTTTTTTTGATGGCTCTCATCGAGTTTTCACGAATTCAGATACCACGGTCTTCTTTATAGACGTTCTCCCACATTTAAAGAAAGGCGTTCTGGTTCACATACACGATATCTTTTGGCCCGACGATTATACTCCGGAGTGGAATGGCCGGCTATATTCAGAGCAATACCTACTCGGCGCATTGTTGTTGAGTGGGTCTTCGCGGTATCGAGTGGTTTTGCCAAACTATTTCGTCGCTAAAAATGCAAGTACGGCGGCAATCATTAACACACTTGCGATTCCGTCGGTTTATCCCGGAACAACTAAGCCGGGCCTTTCATTTTGGCTTGAAATACTTTGATGCTGTGGATTTTGCCCGCGTTGGGCAGCGCGGCGGGTAACCTCGGATTTGGTAACAATCCATCCGGAATAGCGGATCCGGTCACGCAACGCCTGGCCATTGCGTTGTGTAGCACTTTAGGCCGGGTTGCGTAGCACTTTTGCCGAGTTTCGCCGCAGGGCTGATGCACCGTATGGGAAGGCTGGGGATACGGTATTTGACCAGGCAGCGCGGAGGGACGGACGTTGGACAACGAACACGCGTCGATGTCGCCGGAGATGTTCAACTGGATGCTGGAGGACCTGATCAAGGAGGCGCAGGCGCGCACGCTGTCCGTTGAGGCAATCGCTGCGGCGCTGGACGAGTCCGCTACGGCGTTGCGGGTGTCGCAGCTCTCTGGGGCGGTGGACTGGATCTGACAGGTCTCGTTCCTGGAAGTAGAAGCCCGCCCCGAAGGCGGCCCCAGGTTCATTGTCACGCGCCCGGACATTCCAGGCACGGCCAGTCCGCGCATCCCCGATCAACCGGGCGGCAGCCCTTATCTCCCGCGCCAGAACAGACGGTTGGGCTCTGCGCGGGAGTGGGTCGAGAACTCGCGCGCCGACCGGAGAAAACGCATGGCAGAGATAGTCCAAGCCGATGCCGAAGCGTTCCGCAAATTCGCTGAACGCACGGCGTTCGCCATTCTGCCACCCAGGCAGCCGACATACTTGTCGAACACGATCATCGTGCCTGCCCTGGTGCGTCCCTCGGGCACCAGGTATGAGCGAGGAAGGCAAAGGCAAACCCGCATGAACGCGACAAGGCCGCCCCGCGCGTAAAGAAGGGCGCGCTATCCCGTCACTCGCGGTAGCGCGCCCAGGTCGGAGAAGTCCGGCCCTGGAGAGCGGACCGGACCCCTTACATTGGAATCGAATATTGCCGGATCATGGCCGCCAGACGGCGGCGACAAGCCTCGCGTCACGCCGCGAGGCTGCAAGTCATTAAGAAAGCGATACCTGGGTGAAAGAACGAGTACTATAACCCGATAAGGTGCGAATCCGCCGGAAAACGGCAGGGGACGGGGGACCGATGAAAAATCGACAAACAGCCGCGGCCGGCGCCGTGGGACTACTTGCGGTTGCGCTAATTGGCGCCGCAACACAACCCGCCAAGGCGGGACCAGCTACGGTAACATTCGACGGGACCCTCACGGGACAGGTGGGGACGACACAATTCAACAAAGCGTCCTTCACTGCCGTCGCGGCATTCTCTTGGTCCAGTAATCTGAATCCTTCCTCCGCGCCGGTGGGGATCTATCCCAACACCACCCTGACGTTCACGATCAACGGCGACTCCTATACCAGCGTGCCATCCAACGAAATCGACACGATCATCTGGCAGCCGGGGCAGGCACCGGGAGGCACTTATGGATTCGAGGTCGATTTCACAGAGTCGGGGGGCAGCAACCTCACCGAATTCTTCAGCACCCAAGCCTACCAGGCCTTCGGACAGATCGACTGTTTGAGTGGCGGGGCAGCCCAAAGTCCTGTCGTTTTCAACATGCTGCTGACGAACGGCCAGAGTCTGGACGTGACGTCGGGCAGTCTTGCGTCAACCGCCGCCATCTATGCGCCCGAACCCGCCAGCCTCGCTCTGCTGGGATTCGGACTGGCATCAACGCTTGTGGTGCGGCGCCGGCGCATGGGCTGACGCTGCGCGGTGGGCCGTTGCCGCAGTGATCCCGATCGGGCGGGCTAAGGCAGCGTCGGCAAATAAGTGCGTCAGCACGCCGACAAAGCTGCCGCTCAAAGCAAAAGCTTAGGGCTTGTTCGACCGTGCATTCCGATTTGTTTATTTTCGAACAAGCCCTAAGCGCCCTGAACCGACCCTTGGCGGGAGTGGTCAGGCTGGTCGCCGCGCCGGCGCAGCCTGACTCTCGGGCGCGCGCCTTATTTCGTCGCCTCTGGCGAGGCAGCCGCCGCCGCGGCTGCCGTGTTTTGCGTTTGCGCAAGATGCGCCATGCAGGTGCGCACGATCGGTGCACAATACGCGTCGGGGGCACCGGTCGCGTTCTTTTCCCCGGAATAGAGAATCTGCGTGACATGTCCGTTGGTCATACGGAACGTGGCGTGGCAATAACCGCCGTTGCTGAATGAGATGCCACCGACGACGGGGACGCCATAGCTGTCGTTGCTGGTGGAGGTCGCGACATAGGTCAGAATGTCGGTGTTGCCGAAGGTACTGTGCTGGTCCGGCGCGCCCAGGCAGGACTCCAGGTCCACCTCCGACATACCCATCAGCCGGGTCTCGGCGTCACGTGCGATGCGGGAATCCTTTACTGCGCAGGCGCTGATCATGACGCAGGCAGACAGCAGCAGCACCGATTTTGACATTCGGCTGGGCATCCTTCGGTTGTGCGGCCCATAGGAAGAGCCGCCCCAGCTAACGCTCGGCTGCCCGTTCGGTTCGCTTCCCCGACGCGCTGCGTCCGGCTCTTGCCGCGGGTGCGGCCTGCGGTGTCACTGCCGCATTGGACGGCGGCACGGCACGCAACGATCGTCCCGCCGGCCCGTTCCGCTCCTCCACATCGCATGCCGCCAGGATGCCGCGCGCCTGCCCGGCGTAACACGGCGCGGGCAACGCCGCAGCCACCCCGGAATCACCGCTGAGGCGATTGCAAGCGCGACCGCATCAACGGCGAGGTGTGGCAAACGGCCATGTCAAGCGGTGATCACGCGCACGACCTCCCTCGCAAGCAAATTCGTAATCGACCAGGCAATTCGGGCGCGTTGCCCTGCCACTGATTCGTCATGCGCAGAAGCGATCGTGGCGAACCGCCGGTCAACGCCACCCATGATGATGGTGGTGGTGATGATGGTGGTGGTGATGGTGATGGTGATAATAGTAGCCGCGATAGTAGGGCCCGTATCCCGGCGCATAGTACGGCTGCCCGTAAGCATAAGGCGGTGGCGCTCCGTAATTGTAATAGAAATAGCCATTGACACGCTGTACTTCGGCGCGCGCCGCATCATCGGCCTGCAAAACCGCGACGGCGTTGGGCACCGGATTTAGCAGATCGGCATAGGACGATGCGTGCATCGCGTCCGCCAGATCAGGCGCCGGCGCGGCGCTCGCTGGCGCGCTGCCCATGCTGGCCAATCCGGCAACCACACCGATCAAGCCAGCGGTCTTCTTATCCATAGCCATTCTCCGGATTGGAAATCCTGTGCCTGGAACAACCGCATCACGGCTTGATTATGACCGGTCCCACCACAATGCAGCCACTATGAGAGACGAATGAATCACACGCTGAGATGCATCGATCCGGCATTCGAAAACCCGTGTCTTCTTGCAGAGAAACACCCGCGAGATAACGCCTTGAGTTCGCAAACCTGGTTGACCTGAGGAACTTCGAATTCTGTGCAGCGTTCGCGACCCACATAAGTTACGGCGTTCGCAACCCACTTATCGGGCCGTCTGGCCCGCAGCGATTGGAGGAATGGCTATGGACAGGAAGACCGCCGGCTTGATCAGTACCGTCGCGGGCCTGGCAACGATGGGAGTGGCGCACGCCGCCGTCCCGCCGGCGCCCAGCGCAGCGGAGGCGCTACAGGTATCATCCTACGCGGACCTGCTGGCGCCCGTGCCGAATGCTCTCGATCTGGTGAAGGCGGACGACGCGGCACGAACACAACAGCCGCAGCCGGAAGGCGAGCTGCAGCTGGCGCAGTATTACGGCCCGCCGCCGGGCTACTATCGCCACCACCACCATCATCATCACCATCACCATCACGCGTACTATCGCCACCATCACCATCATCACCACCACCACAACACGTTCGTCGGCATTCCTGGCGTGGGGGGCGTTGTGGTCCGCTGACGAGTACGTGATCGGCGCGCGGCGAAACGTCAGGCGTCGCGTTCCTTCGCCTTCGCCCGCGCCGCACGCAGAATCTGGCGATAGGTGCCGTCGAAGACGGTGTTGGTGGACGACGTCCACATCGACGCTTTTCCCAGCGTCTCACGGCTGGCATGGATGCGGCGGCTGCGCATTTCGCGCTCCGCCGCTTCTGCTTCATCCATCGGCACCATTTCGAAATCCGGTTCCGCCGGGACAAAGATCAGTTGCATCATCGGCTCGCCGGGCCGGAACACGTGGACACGTCCTTCCGGCGGCGTCTTGAACACCACGAAGGAAATGATCGGCCACCAGCTTGTGCGCAGCAGCGCCGGGACGGCGATCGGCACGTCGTCTGCCGTGCTGGTGTAGAAGCGCGGGTGCGGCTCGGTCCGCACGGCCATGTCGTCCGGCACCTGCAGGTCGAGCAAGAGCTGATAGGTGTAGTAGTCGTCGCCGAAGGAACGGAACGGCGGCCAGTTGGCGCCGGTTCCGGGATCGGGACCCCAGTCGGAGTCCAGCACGACCCTGCCGTCACGCCTGGTCACGCGCAGCTCATTATCAAACGGGTAGAACAACTCGATACCGTATTGCGCGCCCTCGACAAAGGGCATGCAGTGCCAGCCATATTCATGGGATCCGTCGCGCCGCGGTTCCGGCTGGCCGGCCCATCCCGGCACTTCCATTTTGGTGCGGCGCGGCGCCAGGCGTGGTTCGAAGAGTCGGTATTTGACAGTGCTCATCGCAACCCCTCGTTTCAGCAGGAGAGAGGTAGGATGGCACGGCGATCAAGCCAACTTGCGGTAGCGTGAGCGGAAGCACCGGGATACCCTGGCGTGGCGGTCAGCGAACCGGCAGCCGCAGCGTCACGGGGATGGCGCGCTGGCCGCCCACGTTGCGATACGGCCCCCGGCACAGCAATCTGCGCCGAGAATTGCTCTGCCCCCTGCGATCCCCGTGTGATCCCGCGTGATGCCCCTGGGGGGCTGCCCAACGACAGAAGAGAGAGATGGCAGACCACGCAGCGACATCACCGGTCGACCTCCTCGCCGAGCAAGAGGCCGCCGCCGAGCTGGAGCGGCTGGCGAAGGAGATCGCGCATCACGACCGGCTGTACTATCAGCAGGACGCGCCCGAGGTCTCCGATGCCGAATACGACGCGTTGCGCCGGCGCAATGCCGAGATAGAGGCGCGCTTTCCTGAACTGATCCGCTCGGATTCCCCATCCAAACGGGTCGGCGAGGCGCCGGAGAGCGGCTTCGCCAAGCTGCGCCATCGCGTGCCGATGCTGTCGCTCGACAACGCCATGAACGCCGAGGAATTTGGCGAATTCTGTGCCCGCGCCAGGCGTTTTGTCGGTCTGCCCGCCGAGGCGCGGCTGGAATTTGTCGCGGAACCGAAGATCGACGGCCTGTCGATCAACCTCACCTACGAACATGGCCGCTTCACGCATGGCGCCACGCGCGGCGACGGCATGATCGGCGAGGACGTCACCGCCAACCTGCGCACGATGAACAGCGTGCCGGACCGGCTGCACGGTCATGCTCCGGCGCTGATTGAAATCCGCGGCGAAGTGTTCATGACCAAGGCCGATTTCCTGAAGATGAACGAGGCGCAGGCGAAGGCCGGCCGCAAGGTCTTCGCCAACCCGCGCAATGCCGCCGCCGGCAGCCTGCGCCAGCTCGACCCGAAGATCACCGCCGACCGCCCCCTCTCCTTGTTCGCCTACGCCATGGGCGAAGCGAGCGAAGCGGTCGCCGCGACGCACTGGGAATACCTGGAACGCCTGCGGCACTGGGGGTTCGCGGTGAACCCGCTGTCACAGCAGGTGCATGATGAAGCGGCGGCAGCGGAATTCGAGGCTAAGATTGCAGCGGAACGGTCCGGCCTCGCCTATGACATCGACGGCGTGGTGTACAAGATCAACGACCTGGCCCTGGAACGCCGCCTGGGCTTTGTCGGCCGCGCGCCACGCTGGGCGATCGCCTGGAAGTTCCCGGCCGAGCAAGCGATGACGGTGCTGCAGGATATCCGTATCCAGGTCGGCCGCACCGGCGCGCTGACTCCGGTGGCGCGTCTCGAGCCGGTGAATGTCGGCGGCGTGCTGGTGCAGAATGCCAGCCTGCACAACGAGGACGAGATCGCCCGCAAGGACGTGCGCATCGGCGACACGGTCATTTTGCAACGCGCCGGCGATGTGATTCCACAAATCGTCGGCGTGGTGCCGGAACGGCGTCCCAAGGGCGCGAAGCCATACGAGTATCCCGAACGTTGCCCGGTCTGCGGCAGCCACGCTGTGCGTCCGCCCGGCGAGGCGGTGCGGCGCTGCACTGGCGGACTTGTCTGCGGCGCGCAGCAGGTGGAACGGCTGATTCACTTTGTCTCGCGCCCGGCGTTCGATATCGACGGGCTGGGCGAAAAGACCATCCAGGAATTCTACGACGAGGGATGGATCAAGACCCCCGCTGACATCTTCCATCTGCCCGCGCGCGAGGCGCAGATCGCGGACCGCGAAGGCTGGGGCAAGGTGTCGGCGCGCAACCTGTCGCGTGCGATCGAGACGCGGCGGCAGATTCCATTGGAACGCTTCATCTATGCGCTCGGCATCCGCCGCATCGGCGACGCGAACGCGCGATTGCTCGCGCGGCACTATGGCAGTTTCGGAAACTGGCGCTTGCAGATGTTAGCAGCAACGGAAATTGGTTCGGAAGCGCGCGAGGAGCTTGGCAGCATCGTCGGCATCGGTCCGTCGATTGCGACCGAGCTGGCGGATTTCTTCGCGGAGCAACGCAATGTGCAAACGCTGGATGCGCTGGCCGCGGAGCTGACGATCGAGGATGCGGCGCGCGTCGCCGCCGCGGACAGCGCGATTGCCGGCAAGACGATGGTGTTCACCGGCTCCATGGAAACGATGACGCGGCCGGAAGCCAAGGCGCGCGCCGAGGCGCTGGGCGCCAAGGTAACGGACAGTGTGTCGAAGAAGACGGATCTGGTGGTGGTGGGTGCCGATGCCGGCTCCAAGGCGCGGAAAGCCACGGAATTGGGCGTGCGGACGATTACGGAGCAGGAATGGCGTGAGCTTGCAGGCCTGGGCTGACATGGGTTGCTGCATGTGGTTGGGGGGAGCCTGGTGACGCAATGTCATTGCGAGTTGACCACCGGCCGAAGCAGCCGACCCGCCCTGGATGAACCGCCTTCAGTTGCTCTCGTCGTGAGGCCCGCAGGGCCTCGCAATAACATATGGGCTCACAATGACACATGAGCTCTGCGACTTACGTTCTCCGGGAGAATAATTTCGTCTCAACCGCAAGTTCGCGCAGGGCGAAAAAATCGCCCCACCATGAAGCGTTTCATAGCGCCGCCGCCCGCGCTTGCCCTACGCCCGCCCTCGCACGGGCCGGGGAAGCCAAGGGAGATTGCGATGAGCACAGCCGAGACGATGTGGGCCGAGTCACTCGTGAAATCGCAGGGCAACAGCGGCTCGTGGCGCGACGATATCCTGGCAATCGCTCTGGTCTGCATGATCTTCGGTTTGCAGATCATCGCGGTGATGCAGACCACCGGTGGTACCGATGCCTACCGGATGGTTGCGACCGAGGGCATGCAGCAGAACTGATTCCCCGCCGTTGCCACAAGTGCCGCCCGGCTTCGCGCGGCGCTCACGTCACGCGTCGACAGGCATTGTCAGGAATGCGTGGGCAGTGTGCCAGAACGCATGCCGCTGCCGGCACGTGCTCAGCGCGTGCGCCGCGCCGGCGATCACGATGAACTGCTTATCGCCATTCGGCAGCTTTTCGAAAAAGTCCCACAGATCTTCCATCGACGCGATCCCGTCGTGTTCGCCACGCACCACCGCCACAGGTGCTGCGATCTTCGCAGGATCGATCACCGGCAGATGCGCCGTCATGTCGAGATAGGTGCCGGTTGGGACCGTGTCGCCATGGACCAGTTCCATGTCCGCGACCGCGGCCGGCACGGCGGGATCCGTCGTGCCGGGCCTGTCGCGGGTGAATATGCTCTCGATCATGGCGCGGTCGCGCAGCCGGCGATTGTGGGTTTTGAAATATTCGACTTGCTCGGCGCGCTTCGCCAGCGTGGGCGAGCCCTTGCCGGTATAGGTCAGCGCCGTCAGCACCATGCGCCGCACATGGTCCGGCTCGACCATGGCGAAGGCGGCGGCGCGCAACGCGCCCGACGAATCGCCCATGAAATGGCAGCGTGACTGGCCGGTCTCGCGCTGCACCACGGCCATCGCGGCGCGCAGGTCCTCCACGCCGCTGGCGATGTCGGAATTGCCGTCGGTGCGGGCTGACTTGCCATAGCCTTCGTGGTCCATGGTCCACACGTCAAAGCCGTGACGGGCGAAAACGTTCATCTTCGAATATTCGCCGGCGCCCGGCACGACCAGGTCGAAGCTGGTCAGTGAAGACATGGACGAGCCGTGTACCAGGAACAGGATGGGGCGCTCCGGCTCGCCTGCGCGTGGGGCGCCGACGCGCTTGCGGTAGATCACCAGTTCGATGTTTTGGCCGTTGCGGGCCTTCTGCGTGCGGTACTCCTGAAACCACACAGGGGCAGCGGCCTGGGCCGGGATAGCAGTGCCGGCACCGGGGCCAGCAAGCGAGGCGCCGGCCGCAGCATCGGCCGGCTGGTTCGGGCGAGTATCAGATTGCGCGGTCATGGACTTCCTGCCTTGTTCTTTCCCCTGGCGGGGCGTTTCCCAGGGCGGTCATTGCCAGGGGTACGACGCTGAAGCAACCTGCGGCCCGGAAGTATGACCCATATCGAGAAGATACCGAAAGAACCGCGTGACGACGATTGACCTGCAACCAGTCAGAGCCGGTCACGCAACTGCCCGGGACTGAATAGCCGCAAGACTATGACGTCTCCGGCGGTGTTACTGCCACCCGTGTCCGGTGTGACGCGGTCCGGTGTGACGCGGTACAGAAGCGCGTGGCGTTCGGCGTAACGTTCCCCGACCCCAGGGTGTTGGCCAAACGGGTGTCGGCACGGTGCATTGACCAAATCGATCACGGCATGCGCTATCCGCCTGAGCCTCTGGTGGGCTGCTGGACCCGATCCAGGCTGCCGCAGCTATTCGCGAATGCCACGAAAGCCTCGACGCGCGGCCGGTGCAACTGTCACACCAGCCAGCGGAATGTCCGCCTGATCTGTCTCATGGCCGGCGGAGAGCCTGCCCCTGCGACAGCGAGGACCGGCCATCCATGGCTTTATTGAGTTGGCGGCTGCAAAGACGTGGATGGCCGCGACAAGCACGGCCATGACACAAGGGGCGTATGCATCGTCAAACTTCGGCTTCCTGCTCGTTGTCCGAGTGCGGGTGTGCCGCGAGTATTTCTCGGCCTCTCTGGGTGATCTCGATTATCGCGCGAGCGGGCTGGGCGAGCATTGCGGAAAGGCGCCGGCGTGCGACGGGTCCCGATCCGGGCTGTAGAAGCCAGCTACGAATTCCGCGCAAGTCCCGCCGGGCCGCCGGCAACACGGTGACGAGCCGGGTTGCCATGGCGCCGTTGCCAGATCAGTCTTCGTCAGACGCCGCCGGCGGCGGCTTGTCGTCGCCGCTAACGAACCATTCAAAGAACCGCTTAAGTTCGTCGCCGCTGATACCTTTACCCTCGGCAAGTTCCTGCTCGGCCTCGGCGATCAGTTGGGCCTCGATCTTCAGGCGTGCCGCGCGCGCAGCCTCGCTCTCCCCCGGAACGCTCCGCACGTCATCCATGCGTCACACCTCGACTTCCTGCTCCTTGTCCGAGCCGTCCCCGCCATCCTCGTCCGGCTTCGGCAGAGCCGGCAGCGCCGCTTCGACGATGTCGAAGTCCAGCTTGCCGTCCTTCATCGTCACCTTGACGGACCCGCCCTTCACCAGGCGGCCGAACAGCAGCTCCTCGGCCAGCGGCTTCTTGATATGCTCCTGGATCACGCGAGCCAGCGGGCGCGCGCCATACAGCTTGTCGTAGCCGCGCTCGGCCAGCCATTCCTTGGCCGCGGACGACAGCTCGATCGTCACGTTGCGGTCGGCGAGCTGCGCTTCCAACTGCATGACAAATTTTTCCACGACGCGGCCGACGATCTCCGGCGTCAGGCCGGCGAAGGCGATGGTCGCATCCAGCCGGTTGCGGAACTCCGGCGTGAACAGCCGCTTGATGGCGTCCTCGTCCTCACCGGCGCGGTTGTCGCGGCCGAAGCCGATCGCTTCCTTCGCCAGGTCGGAGGCGCCGGCATTGGTGGTCATGATCAGGATCACGTTGCGGAAATCGACCGTCTTGCCGTTGTGGTCGGTGAGCTTCCCGTGGTCCATCACCTGCAACAGGATGTTGAACAGATCCTGGTGGGCTTTCTCGATTTCGTCGAGCAACAGGACGCAATGCGGATGCTGGTCGATCGCGTCGGTCAGCAGGCCGCCCTGGTCGAAGCCGACATAGCCCGGCGGCGCGCCGATCAGGCGGGACACCGAGTGCCGCTCCATGTATTCGGACATGTCGAAGCGGATCAGTTCGATGCCCATGGTGGAGGCCAACTGCCGCGCCACTTCGGTCTTGCCGACGCCGGTCGGGCCGCTGAACAAGTAGTTGCCGATCGGCTTCTCAGGCTCGCGCAGGCCGGCGCGGGCCAGCTTGATCGCCGCTGCCAGGGCCTCGATCGCCTTGTCCTGGCCGAACACCATGGACTTCAGGTCGCGCTCCAGGTTGCGCAGCGTCTCCTTGTCGTCGGCCGACACGCTCTTGGGAGGAATGCGGGCGATCTTTGCCACGATTTCTTCCACGTCACGCAGCGTGACGGTCTTCCGCCGCTTGTGCTCCGGCAGCAGCATGCGGGAGGCGCCGACTTCGTCGATCACGTCGATCGCCTTGTCGGGCAGCTTGCGGTCGTTGATGTATTTGGCGGACAGCTCGACGGCGGCCCGGATCGCCTCATCCGTGTAGCGCACCTTGTGGTGCTTCTCGTAATTGGCCTTCAGGCCGCGCAGGATCTTCACGCTGTCTTCCAGGGTCGGCTCGTTCACGTCGATCTTCTGGAAGCGGCGGACCAGGGCGCGGTCCTTCTCGAAATAGTTGCGGAATTCCTTGTAGGTGGTGGAGCCGATGCAGCGCAGGTTGCCGGACGCCAGGGCCGGCTTCAGCAGGTTGGACGCATCCATCGCGCCGCCCGATGTGGCGCCGGCGCCGATCACGGTATGGATTTCGTCAATGAACAAAATCGCGCCCTGCTGGTTTTCCAGCTCGGAGACCACCGCCTTCAGCCGCTCCTCGAAATCGCCGCGGTAGCGGGTGCCGGCCAGCAGCGCGCCCATGTCCAGAGCGAAGATGGTGGAGCGGGCCAGCACTTCCGGCACGTCGCCCTCGACGATCCGCTTTGCCAGCCCCTCGGCGATGGCCGTCTTGCCCACGCCGGGATCGCCCACATAGAGCGGGTTGTTCTTCGTGCGGCGGCACAGGATCTGGATGGTGCGCTCGATCTCCAGCTCGCGGCCGATCAGCGGGTCGATCTTCCCCGCCATCGCCTTTTTGTTCAGGTTCACACAATAGTTGGACAGGGCGTCCTGGTTCCGCCGGTTCGGCTTCTCCTCGCGCTCTTGCTCCTGGTGGCTGTCGGACTGGGCGCCGCCGCCGCCGGTGCCCTGCACTGTCCGCTGCGCCGAGCGGCCCGGCGCCTTGGCGATGCCGTGGCTGATGAAATTCACCGCATCCAGCCGGGTCATGTCCTGCAGCTGCAGGAAATAGACCGCATGGCTTTCGCGCTCGGAGAACAGGGCCACCAGCACGTTGGCGCCCGTGACTTCGTCGCGGCCGGAGGACTGCACGTGGATCGCCGCCCGCTGCACCACGCGCTGGAACCCGGCGGTGGGCTTCGGGTCACCGGGGCGGTCGGTCGCCAGGCCGGCCAGGTCCTTGTCCAGGAACTCGCTCAGGTCGGAGCGCAGCTTCTCCAGGTCCACCCCGCAGGCGCGCAGCACGGTCGCCGCGTCGGTATCGTCGGCCAGGCCGAGCAACAGATGCTCCAGCGTCGCGTATTCGTGGCGGCGCTCGCTCGCCAGCGAGAGCGAGCGGTGCAGCGTTTGCTCCAGGTTCCGTGAAAGCATGGTAGTCGACGCTCCTAGGCGCTGTGGTCCGGAGACCAGACCGAATCGTCTGCCGGGAAAGTCCCCGGCACGGCAGTTCCCGCGCGAGTCATGTGGCCGGGCCGGACGGCAGCGGGCATCATTCCTTCTCGATCGTGCATTGTAGAGGATGCTGGTTCTGGCGGGCCAGATCCATGACCTGGGTCACTTTGGTCTCCGCAACCTCATAAGTGTAAACACCGCACACCCCGACGCCGCGGCGGTGCACATGTAGCATAATACGGGTGGCTTCTTCCCGCGATTTCTGGAAAAACCGTTCCAGGACGTGGACGACGAACTCCATGGGCGTGTAGTCGTCGTTCAGCATCAACACCTTGTACATCGCCGGCTTGCGGGTTTTCGGCCTGGCCTTGACGACCACGCCGGTGTTGGGGCCTTCCGTAACGTTCCCGCGCCTGTCGCTATCGCTCATCTGTCTTCCGCGCCCATGCCGTCGCGCCACGTTGTCCTGTCCGCCGGGCCTGACCAGCCATCGGCCCCGTTGCCTCCGGAGCCCAAAGCATATCGGAAGCCGCGGTCAACATGAAAGAGCCTAGCGCGGTTCACGGCAGAATACAGTGCCGCCCGGTAAGAAAGCAGCGACCGGCGCGGCGCATTGCCTGCGATCCGCCCCCGTAACAGAAGGGGCGCAGCAGGCATGTCTCTCGGCGCGCGTTGATGGCGGACTGCGTTTCCCATGGTCGGCAGCGGGGGGCATGACCGCCGGTCCGTCAAAAAGCAAGGCCCGGGACGGTGCCCGGGCCTGCCATACATTCACATCGGAAGCACGGCCCGCGGGGAGGAAACGCCCCGCCCCGCCGGACCGTACATCGACGCCTGCGTTCAGGCCGCGGTCTTCGCGAACTTTTCCACCGCCAGCGTCACGCGCGCGGTGATCGGCGCAATCGTTTGCTCGGCCAGCTTGAACGACGCATCGGTCAGCTTGCCCGACTCCGCGAGCGTCTTCTCCATGGTCGAGCGGGCCAGATTGGCCTGCAGGTCCATCGCGTCCTTCAGCGACTTGACTGTGGTCATCGCCTTGAACGTGGAGACCGTCTCGTCGAACGAGGCCTGCGCCGTGGCGGCCACCAGCTTCGACAGGTCCTGCACGCCGGCGGCCCAGATCTGGCCGGACTTCAGCAGCGCCTCCAGGTTGCCCTGGCCGAACGCCACGAACTCTTCCGCTGTCTTCATCGCCTTTTCCATACCTTCCTTCATCTTGGCCTGGGTCTCGGTGAACCCTGCGGCCGCCTTGTTCATGCCTTCCTTGAGGTTCGAGACAGTCGCCTCGATCCCCTTGGTCGCGGTCTCATCGGTAATCATCACACTCTCCGTCGCCTTCGGCTTCATGCTCATCGGTTCGGTTCGCCCTTGCGAGTGCCCGTGCCCGGGTCGTTGGGGAGGTGGGCAACGTGCCGGTTGGAATACTTTGCTGCACCGCAGCAACGCCCGAGATATACGCGCAGGTAAGGAAACGTTCAAGTGAATTTTGTGCACTGCACAAAAATCCCGGCTTGGCTGTCACGCGAGCCCAATCATGCCAGTTGCCAAGTTACCGGCGAAAGCCAGCCGGCCATCCGAGCGTCGCGCCGTAACTCTCTCACTTTTTTCGGTTTTCTCTGTATTTCCGGCTGGACAGGCGCAACGAGCGCGCCATAGGTTGCGCTGGCCGATGAATTTGGGGGTTACGGATGTCGACGACGTCGCGCTCGGGACGCAATTTTAGTTCGCGAGCCCGCGCGTTGCTGGTGACGCTTGGCATATTTGGTCTGCTCTGCCCCGCCGCTCTGGCGCAGGTCGGATCGGACCGATTCAGCTCGATCGTCGTGGACGCCACCAACGGCAACGTGCTGCAGGCGGTGAACCCGGATGCACCGCGCCACCCCGCCAGCCTGACCAAATTGATGACCCTCTACATGGCGTTCGAGGCGTTGCGCGACCGCCGCATCACGCTGAACACGCCGGTGCCGGTCTCCGCCCACTGCGCGTCCATGGAGCCGACCAAACTCGGGCTGCAACCCGGCATGCCGTTCACGGTGCAGCAGGCCATCCTGGGCATGGTGACCCGTTCCGCAAATGACGCAGCCTGCTCGCTGGGCGAGTTGCTCGGCGGCAGCGAGGACCGGTTCGCGGAGATGATGACCCTGCGCGCCCGCGCGTTGGGCATGGCGCACAGCACATTCACCAACGCCTCCGGCCTGCCCGATCCGGACCTGTGGACCACCGCACGGGACATGGCGATCCTGGCGCGCCACCTGATCACCGACTTCCCCGAGGACTACCACTATTTCAGCACCACCAGCTTCGTGTTCCGTGGTGTGACGATCTTCAATCATGACACGATGCTGAAATTCTATCCCGGCGCGGACGGGATGAAGACCGGCTACACCAATGCCTCCGGCCACAACCTGGTCACCAGCGCGGTGCGGGACGGCGTGCGGCTGATCGGGGTGGAGATG
>Ga0335074_10007394_pt1 | contig 15227 bp, 17 predicted proteins | sample Lox_Sample_23_FD_206715 | JGI IMG/M metagenome (GOLD analysis project Ga0335074, IMG submission 206715) | Soil microbial communities from Loxahatchee National Wildlife Refuge, Florida, United States - Lox_Sample_2.3 | ecosystem: Environmental > Terrestrial > Soil > Wetlands | place: USA...
TTCCACCGTGGCCACCGGAAGCTTGACCTTTGATCAAAACGGCAACCTCACTTCTCCGGCCGCTCCCGCCCAGGTGCAACTAGCAATTACCGGCTTAGCCGATGGCGCGAACGACCTGAACATCAACTGGAACCTGGCCACCGAGGACGGCAATGGAACGCCCCTGATCACGCAGTATGCCGCCGCATCGGCTGTGTCCGGCAGCACTCAGGACGGCGTGGCCGCCTCCCAAGTGACCCAGGTTTCCATCGCCGACGGCGGCGCCATCACGGCGCAATTCTCCGACGGGAATCAGGTTGTCATTGGCCAACTCGCCTTGGCCGGCATCAGCAATCCGGACTCGCTCCTCTCGGTCGGCGAAAACAATTTCGAAGTCGGCGCCAATACCGCCACGCCCGTCATCGGCGTTCCGGGCACCGGGACGTTGGGTACGGTGGAAGGCGGTTCTTTGGAATCGTCCACGGTGGACATCGCCACCGAGTTCACCAACCTGATCGTTTATCAAAACTCGTATGACGCCAATTCCAAGGTGATCTCCACCCTGGATCAGATGACGCAGAATCTGCTCAATCTGCAGCAATAGTCATGAACGCCTCGGACGTCTTGCAACGCTTCGGGGAGTTGCCGTTCAGCGTGGTGCTGGAGTTGGGAACGCTCTCCATGACCGTGGGGGAGATTTTCCAACTCCAGGAAGGATCCCTGCTACGGACCGACCATGCGGCCGGCGCGCCGTTTCCGCTGTTCGCCGGCCAGATTCAGGTGGCCGAGGCGGAAGTGATCGTCATCGACGACACGGTCTCGGTTCGAGTGCAGAAGGTGCTGCAAAAAAGCGGCGCGGGCCCGGGACATGCAACTCACTGAGCAGATCGGCATGGTGCTGGTGGTCTTTGCGCTCTTGGGCGCGCTCTTGTGGTTCGCCAAGAGACGCGGCACGGCGTCTTTTTCGATGAGCCTGCGGCGCGCCGGCGCCGGACGCCGCCTGGAAGTATTGGAACGCGTACCGCTCACCGCCCAGCACGCTTTGCATCTGGTGCGGGTGTCGGACCGGACGGTGCTGATCGCCACCGCGCCCTCCTCCTGCACGCTGCTCGACGCGCCGGGCGAGCTGGATAAATATTCGCCCGATCCCAATTCCCCGCTCTCGCGCGATCTGCTCCGGTCCAGTCCCAGATCCAGTTCTAGCCAATGACCAAGCTTCGTTCCGTCTTCCTGTTTCTGCTCTTCGCCGGCGCCGCGTTCGCCGGGCCGAAAGACACGTCCATACCCGTGTTCGGCGCGGCCAATCCCAAAGGCGGCCTGACGCTCAGCACCCCCACCCAGATCGTCATTTTATTGACGCTGCTGACGCTGCTGCCGGCGGTGGTGATGTCGGTGAGTCCATTTCTTCGCATCGTCATTGTGCTGCACTTCTTGCGGCAGGCGCTCGGGACGCAGTCGGCTCCCTCCAATCAGGTGCTGGTGGCGCTCTCGATGTTCCTGGCCTTCCTGATCATGCAGCCGGTGGTGATGGACATGTATCACCGCGGCTGGGAACCGGTCGAGAACGGCCAGGCGTCCTGGCAGGAAGGCTTCGAGGAGGGCTCCAAGCCGCTCAAGAACTTTCTGCTGAAATTCGCGCGCGAAAAAGATATCCAAACCTGCGTGGAGATGACCAAGTCCCCGCCTCCGCGCAATTCGGCCGATCTGGACCTGAAGATCCTGATCCCGGCCTACATTCTATCGGAGCTGAAAGCCGGCTTCCAAATTGGAGCCGTTCTGTATCTGCCGTTCCTGATCATCGATCTGGCAGTGGCCTCCATCACGCTCTCGGTCGGCATGGTGCAACTGCCGCCGGTGATGATTTCGGCGCCATTCAAGATCCTGTTGTTCGTCTTGGTGGACGGCTGGAACCTGGTTATCGGCTCTCTCTTGAAAACATTTTATTGAGGATTTATGACTCCCGAAACCGCCGTCCATATCATCAGCCAGGCTCTCTGGACCACTGTATTGCTCTGCTCGCCTCTGCTCGCCATCGGTTTTGCGATCGGCATTGTCGTAAACATCATTCAGATCGCGACCTCCATGCAGGATTCGGCGTTTAGCACCATTCCCCGCCTGGCCGCGTTCCTGTTCGGGTTCCTGCTGCTGATGCCGTGGATGCTGAAACAATTGACCGCCTATTCGGTGGGCGTATTCGGGGACCTGTCGCGCTTCGCGCGTTAGCCATGCATCTTGCTCCGGCCATTCCGCCCTCCGTGTTGTATGGGTTTCTCCTCGTATTAGCCCGTATATCCGGGATCTTCGTGTTCGTGCCCATCCCCGGCCTCCAGGCCGGGCCTAGCGCGGCCAAGATCACGCTGGCAATGGTTCTGACTTTCGGCATGTATTCGCGCTGGCCGGTGATCGATCCCCTTCCGCAAAGCATGCTGCAACTGGGCGGTTGGATGGTCGCCGAGGCGGCTATTGGCGTCGCCGTGGGACTGGCGGCCGCGTTCCTGATCGAAGCCGTCGCCTTCGCCGCGCAGGCCATCAGCACGCAGGCCGGATTCGCCTACGCCTCCACCATCGACCCTAATACCGAGGCCGATTCCACGGTGCTGATTCAGCTCGCGCAATTAACCTCCGGGCTGCTGTTTTTCGCCATGGGATTCGATCGCGTGCTGCTGGCCATTCTGGCGCGCAGTTTGGAAACGCATCCGCCGGGAGCTTTCCTGGTATCGCGGCCGAATGCCGAAGCGTTCATGGGGCTGGGCTCCAGCATTTTCTCTACCGGCGTGCACTTGGCGCTGCCTTTAATGACCTTGCTGTTTCTCATCGACCTGTCCATCGGCTTGCTCGGACACCTCAACTCTCAACTACAACTCATCGCCCTGGCTTTTCCGGCCAAGATGATTACCGCGCTGGCGGCCTTGAGCTTGCTGGTGTTGGTGATTCCGAAGCTCTATCAACAGCTCGGTGAGGCGTCTTTCACGGAGCTGGGACGGCTGTTGGGACTCTAATGTCATGAATCCTTCGGGCGAAAAGACGGAGCAGGCAACACCGCGGCGATTGTTAAAAGCGCGCCGCGAAGGCCAGTTCGCCTCTTCGCACGATTTTGTCAGCGGCCTGCAATTCACGGTCTTCGTCATATTGGTGGCCGAAACCGGCCCGGCGCTGCTCGCTAGTCTGAAGGACGTAACGCGCGGCCTCTTCCTGCAGGCGTTTCGGACCGACCTGGGCCCCGGCGCGCTCCTGGAAATGTGGCACGAAGCGCTCTCGCGCGGGCTCGCGCCCCTGGTGTACTCGAGCGCCATCCTGCTGCTCACCGCGCTGGCGTTTCAACTCGCCTCCACCGGTTTCAACTTCAACCTGAATCGAATGACGCCCAAAGCTTCGAATTTCGACGTATTTTCGAAGCTTTCGTCGTTGCCGCAGAAAGGGTTGACGGCCGCGCTTCAGGCCATCGTATTGGTGGCCGTTTTTGGCGGAACGATTTATTGGATCGTCCTCTCGAGCGGCCAGCGCCTGCTTGCCATTCCGCTCTCGAGCTTTAATGTGGGCCTGGAGACGCTGCGCAGCTTGTGCATGGATCTGTTGTGGAAAGCCGCGGCCCTTTTCCTGTTCTTCGGATTCCTGGATTTCTTCCGCCAGAAGCGCAAATTCTCCAAACAAATGCGGATGAGCAAACAGGATATCCGCGATGAAGTGAAGGAGCACGACGGAAATCCGCAGACCAAAATGCGCATCCGCCGCTTGCAGCGCGATATTCGCCGCCGCCGTATGATGGACGAGGTGAAGACCGCCACGGCTGTGGTGGTGAATCCCACCCATTACGCCGTGGCCATCCGCTACCAGCACGACAGCATGGCCGCCCCGCTGGTAGTGGCAAAAGGAAAGAACTATCTGGCCCTGCGCATTCGCGCCCGGGCATTGGAGTTTCAGGTGCCGCTGATCGAGAATCCGCCCTTGGCACAGGCATTGTATAAATCCGTCGAAGTTGGACAGCATATTCCGCCCCATCTGTATCGCGCTGTAGCCGAAATCCTGGCCTACATCTACCGTCTGATGGGCGCCCGAGCAGTTTCATGACACAGGAGAACCAACCATGATTCACTTGCACAGCTTGTTGCCCTCTGAAATCGACCCCGCCACGGCGGGGCAAAACAGCGGCACTCCATCGAACCACGCCGACCACGACGCTTTCCGGGGCGTCCTTTCGGAAGCCGCTAACGATGGATCAGGAAGCCACGGACCCATAACCCCGGCATCCTGGGACAAGATAGCGCGCGCCACTCCACCCGCTCCGGACACGGCCTCGTCCAGTTCCGCGAGCAGCGCCGGGTCTTCCTCTACCGCGGGCTCGGCAGGGACCGGCTCTTCATCTTCGAACAGCGATTGGGATCCTTTTCTGCAGTACGTAAACTCAACCTCGGCGCCGGCCGAAACACCCTCGACATCGAGCACAGCCACCACAAATGCTCCCGCGGCCGCTGCCTCCAGTTCGGCGATCACCCAGCAGGAAGCTTTCGATAATGCTTATTGGGCCGCCCAGCCGCCCGCTGTGCAAGCCCTGCGCACCGCGCCGGCGGATGAGCGCGTCCAGATGGCCACGCAGTTGGCCAATGAAGGCTATTCCATCGACGTTCCCATTATGGTGTGGGGCTGGGATCCGTACACCACCACCAACACCCGCATCGCCGATGGCTACACCTGGGTGCCTTCCGCTCTCCAAGCCAACGTGACGACGGCGCCCGGAGTCAGCTACAACGGCTCCAGCTATAACTCGAGCGATCCGCCGGCCGGCTCCATCAGCGTCTAACAAGGTGATGAAAAAGGCCTCACAGGCACGAGTGCCTATGCCACTCGGCTCCGTAATCTACTGAGTTCGCGTGTAGCACAGTCAATCTTGTCTGTGTTTCGGGTACTTGCAAAGCCTTTTTCATCATCCTGTTAAAGCATCAGCGTAAAGAGCAAAGAAAGATGCGTTCTCGCTTCGCCCGCCTCGCCATAGGGGCCTTCACCGTGGGGGCCGCGCTCCGCGCTCAGCCCCCTGCGAACTTCGAAGCAACGGTCCAGGCCGCCATGGCGCGGTCCATCGCACAGCAGCGCGCCGCCATCCAGCAGCAAGCGTCCATGGGGGGCGCCCGCAGCCCAGCCCAGAGTTCCTTCTTCCTCACACCGTTTTCCCCGCCTCCCGCGGGCGAGGCGGACTGCGCTCCGATGCCCGCCGCCCAACTGGAATCGCTGATCGATCGAACAGCTCGAAAGACGGGCGTGGACGCGCCTCTAGTGCGAGCGGTTGTCGATCAGGAATCCGGCGGACGGCCCTGCGCGGTTTCCTCCCGCGGCGCCGAAGGCTTGATGCAGCTCATGCCCGCCACCGCCGCCGAGTACGACGTGGACGATCCCTTCGATCCTCAACAGAACGTGGAGGCCGGAAGCAAGCTGCTGAAGTCGCTGCTCGCACACTACCGCAACGATCCTAAGCTCGCGCTGGGCGCGTACAACGCGGGCGCCGGGCGAGTGGACCAAACGCAAGGCCTCCCGTCCATTCCCGAAACCATGGATTACGTCAGCGCGATTCTGGCCAAGCTCCGCTCCGCCTGGACAAAAACCGGTGACGCTCGAAAAAGCGACACCTCCCCACCCTCCATACCGTCCATGACAAACTCCGGCTGGCAAACTCCCGCGCCGTCCCTCAAGAAGTTTTAATTCTTCAAAGACTTTTAATCTGCGCCGACGTTCGACTTAGTAACTCACCGATCCTCCCGCCCGTCCCTCGCTCCAGGAAACGAGAATGATGCGAATGCAATCGAGGATCTACCAACTGAACCGCCGAGCCGTCGCGATGGGCTCCGTGCTGGCTCTTAGCCTGGCGAGCTTTTCCGCCCTGGCGTTTGGCCAGGCGCAGTCTTATCCACCGCCGCAGTCTTATCCATCACCGCAGTCCTATCCGCCGCCGCAGTCTTATCCACCACCGCAGTCTTATCCACCACCGCAGTCCTATCCGCCGCCACAGTCTTATCCGCCGCAAGAGCTCGACCGGCTGGTAGCGCGTATCGCCCTCTACCCGGATCCGTTGTTGGCGCAGGTCCTGGCGGCTGCCACGTTTCCGGATCAGATTCCGGATGCGGCGCGCTGGGCGGATCAGCACCACTACCTGACGGGCGATGCTCTTGCAAGAGCGATCATGGATGACCGTCTGCCCTGGGATCCGAGCGTACAATCTTTACTGCCGTTTCCTTCGGTGCTCGACACCATGGCTTCGGACATGTCCTGGACCAGCGAGCTGGGCAATGCCTTCCTGGCCCAGCAGCCCGACGTAATGGACGCGGTGCAACGCGAGCGGCGCCAGGCCTACGACTACGGCTATCTGCGATCCAATCCGCAGGTGATTGCCAACGCCGGACCGTATATTGAGATTTTGCCCGCCAATCCGGCGTTCATTGTGGTTCCTTATTACAATCCGCTGGTAGTGTTCGCGCCGCCGCGGCCGGGTTTCTTTGTGGGCGGCGCCATCGGCTTCCGCTTCGGCATCACCATCGGCGCGGCATTCGCTCCCTGGGGCTGGGGCTCCACCCGCTTTGCGTGGGGCCAGCACGCCGTGTTCATCAACAACGCACGCTGGAACCGCACCTGGGCGAATCGCGCCACCTACGTTCACCCGTATGCCGGCGTGTCCCGCTATACGGGCGCGCGACCCGGGGAACGGCATGAACTCGAGGCCCGTTCGGCCCGCGAGCGTGAAGCCGCGCGCACCGGCCACGCGCGAGTGGAAGACCACAGGCGAGAAGACCAGCGCCATTAAGTGCTTCCAGGCGCGCCGCAGCAGTGGGCGGCGGCGCGTTTGGCGATAAAAAGGGCGGCATGGGTCGATAAGGAAATTGAACCCATGCACAAAAGTGAAACTCTGCGTTGCTTTGTCTCGGACGTTTCGCAAGCGATCCAGTCATTTTCCCAGGAAGAGACCGCCGCAAAAAAAATCCTAAACGATCTGGCTAGCGCCGATCCAGCCGCTTTCTTCGCCGCCGGAATTCGCGTGACAGCCGCCTCCCCCCCTTCCGACGGCCTGCGCTATCTGGTTGTAACCATGGCGAAAGACAAGCGCTTGAGTGCTGGCCTCCTGGATACGAGCGTGTGCAGCCTGGAAGAAGCCGTGGCCGTTACCCGCGCCGCGGCGCAGGCGGGCGCGCAATTGCAAGCCAATTTCGAATTGGCGCTCAACAAAGCCCTGCAGGGCCAGGCCAGTCCTCAGAAAGTGGAACGGATCTCTCGCATTCTGGATATCCTGGCCGCCACGTGCGATCCCAGTTGCTGGAACTCGTTCCAGGTGGAGCTGATGGCCTATCCCGACAAAATCGTCCGCTCCAAAGCCGCGCTCTTGATCGGGCGAAGCACCCGGAACGTGGCCTGGATCGCGCGCCGCTTGTTGGATCGGGATCTGCGTGTGCAGGCCAGTGCGGTGGAGGCTTTATGGGGCCTGGACGCCGGCGAAACCAAGCCGCATTATCTCGCCGCGCTCAAATCCGGCAACAACCGCGTGGCCGCCAACGCGGCGCTCGGTTTGTATTTGAGCGGCGACGCCGGCGCGACGCGAGTGTTGTTGGACTTGTTGAACCGCGACGATCCTTCCTTTCGCCTGTCCGCGCTGTGGGCCATCGGAGAGACCGGAGACGAGCGTTTCCTGGCGGTTTTGAGCGAGTACTACAAAAACGCTCAAGGGAAACTACGCCTGGCCGCCGTCGGCGCGATGTCGAGAATCCGCCGCCGCGAGAAGACCGCCCAGCAGGCCGGCGCGCTGCAGGTCCATATCGCCCAGGCGGTGGCGCAGCCGGATGGGCTCCGGCGCCTGGCTTTCGCGCTTTCCTGTCACCCGGCCCGCGATCTGAGCGCGATCAAAGCCACTGAGTTCGCGGTGTGGGAGAACGGAGCGGCGGTCGAAGATTACGAGGTTCGGCTGGCCACTCCCCCAGCTCTATTGATGGCCGGGTTCGTGGCGCCCCGCTTCGCCTCCGGCGATGAGCCCTATGAAAAAGCCTTGCGCGAAGGACTAAAGCAGTGTCTGTGTCTCAAACGCAAAGACGATCTATGGCGTATCGACCGTTACTCGATTGAAATCAGCCCGCCCGGCGGCGAAAAATCCCCCCTATCGGCTTTCCCTTACGACGACGCTCTTCTGACGCCGGAATTGAAGGCCGCCTACGGCTGTATTTCCGATCCCGAGTTGTTCCTCAAAGCTCTGACACTCCCGGCGCCGCCGGATCGCTCCGCCGCCGATCCGCTAAGCGCACTCGAGCGGCAGTTTGAAGCCTTCGGCCAGCGCGGCGGAAAACGGCACGCCTTCCTCTTCCTGCACGATATGTCCGGTTTCGATTTGCAGGAACAGGCCGCCATAACACGGCTGGGGGCCGGCGCCCGCGAAAGCAGCGTGGTCCTGCATGGCATCTGTCCCGACGCGGCCGGCAAATGGCCCCTGGTGCGAGAGGCCTGCCTCTCCCATCCCGAAGGCAGCTTCGCCGAAACCACGCTCGAAGGGATGGTGGATGCATTGGTCGATGCTTATGCCAACCTCTGCAGCCGATTCGAAATCGTGTACTCCTTATCCGGCTTGGCGGATGCGGGTGCGGCGAGCCAGACCCCGAACGTCAAATTAAAAATCTCCAGCGGCCATGGATATGCCGAGTCCGACATTCGCCTGGAGATTCCAGTAGCCTCCACTCCGCCCTCCGCGCCCGCCCCACCGGAACCCGCGCCTTCCATCCCACCGGCCGAGGCGCAGCCGGTCTCTTCATAGCTATACTGAATTCGATTCCCTGTCCATGAAGCCCGATTGGCCCAAGATCCTGGTGCCTGTGTTCCTGGCCGCGCAGGGATGGCTGGTTTACCGAGCCGCGCGCCTGGAGCACCCGCCCGCCCCGCCGGCGCTGGCCGAATTTCCCGCGGCCTTTGGCGGATGGACCGAATGGCACGAAGATCCGATCGACCCCGACGTAGCCGCCACCTTGCGAGCCGACCGCCTGCTCGCACGCACCTACCGCAGCCGCGACGGCCGACCGGTGGGGTTTCTGGTGGCCTGGTTCCAATCCCAGCGCGCCGGCCAAAGCCAGCCCCACTCGCCGAAAGTGTGCTTGCCGGCCTCGGGTTGGACGCCGGTTTCCACGGGTGAATTGACGGCCCCCAGCACCGCCGGACCGATCCACTTGAATCGGTATGTGGTCTCCAGCCGCACCGAGCGGGCCGTGGTCCTCTATTGGTATCAGACCGCGCGCCGCACCACAGCCGGCGAATGGGCCTCGAAATTCTGGCTGGTGGCCGACGCGCTCGGCCGCCGACGAACCGACACCGCTTTGGTGCGCATCGTGGTGGAGGACGCACCCGGCGGCGACGAACGTGCCACCCGGACCGCGGTCGATTTCGCGCGCGCGGTTTATCCGCTGCTTCGGGAACGGCTGCCGCGCTGAGCCAATTCAGCACCCTGCGGGAATCTTAAAATCCTTTTCCGGTCCGATAAGACTTTCGGAGAGGTCCATGGGAGTCCTTAACGCCGATGCCGGCGAGACAGTGATCCAGCTCGCCTTGGCCGACGCGGCCCTGCATAGGGACTTGCTCGATCAACTCGACGAAGGCGTCTGCATGGTGGATCGCGATCATCGGATCTTATATTGGAACGGTAGCGCCGAACGCATCAGCGGGTATTTGGCGCACGAAGTGGCGGGCCAATTCAGCCACGGCGATTTGCTGATGCATTGTGAGACCGATGGCAGCTTGCTGCCCGGCGCGGGGCCCGGCTCTCCCGTGGTGGCTGCGTTTTTGGATGGAAAAGCGCACGAAAGCACCGTGTTCCTGCTGCATCGCGAGGGCCACCGGCTGCTGGTGCAACTGCAAGCCCGGCCCATCCACGACGCCCTTGGCGCCATCGCTGGAGTTTTGGAAATCTTCGAAGAAGTGTCCGCGCCGGCGCATCGGGCTCGCGAACTCGAAACTTTCGGCGGTTCGGATTGCCGCAGCCGCGCCGCCAACCGCAATTTCGGCGAGATGATGCTCCGGCATGCCCTGGAGGCTTTGAACGCGTTCGAGATCCCCTTCGGGTGGCTGCGCATTGGATTGGACGGCGCCGACGATCTGGATCGGGCTTTCGGCCATGGCATGGTGGACGCGGCGGCGAAGATCATTGCCGCCACCCTCGACCGCGGCCTGGGCCCCGTGGACGTCCTGGCGCTGTGGGAAACCGGGGAGTTTCGCGTGCAAATCAGCCAGTGCTCGCGTTCGGAATTGGCAGCCACCGCGGAACGGTTGCGCCTGCTGGTCAGGGCCTCGACCCTGGAGTGGTGGGGCGACCGCCTGGGCGTCACCATTTCCCTGGGCGGCGCTACCGCAGAACCCGGCGACACGCTCGATAGCCTGGAACGCAGAGTGAGCGAAGTGTATGAATGTTGCCGCGCCGCCGGCGGCGATCGTTCCGCGATCGCTCATGTGAGCAGGAACGGATTGTGAGAAACCGGTTTGGAGAATTAGGCCAAGCGTGAATCAAATCCAGGAGATGAATCAAACCAAGGTGCGGATATGTTTGCCATAGCCGGAATTGTGGTCGTTTTCGCGGCGGTGATCGGCGGCTTTCTCATGGAACACGGCAACCTGAAAGTGCTCCTGCAGCCCGCCGAGCTGCTCATCATCGGAGGCGCCGGCATGGGCACCATCCTGACCGCCAATCCGCCCTCCATATTGAAAGCCATCCTGGGAGGTTTCGGGTCCGTTTTCGGCAATTCCAAGTACGACAAGGCGTACTACCAGGCAACTTTGAAGCAGATGTACGAAGTGATGCAAAAGGCCCGCAAGAAAGGCTTGACGGATCTCGAAACGGACGTGGAAAACCCCGATAAAAGCCCGCTGTTCAAAAGCTGGGATCATCACCTGCGCGACTTCGTTTGCGACACGCTGCGCATGGCCATGTCCGGCGGCCCCACTCCCTTCGAGCTGGATCAGGTGATGGAGCTCGATATGGAAGTTCACCACCATTATTCGCAATTGCCCGCAAGCGCCCTCAACACGGTGGCCGATTCGTTGCCTGGTTTAGGCATCGTGGCCGCGGTGCTGGGCGTGGTCATTACCATGGGCGCCCTGGGCGGCCCGCCCGAAGAAATCGGCCACAAGGTCGCGGCCGCGCTGGTGGGAACCTTTCTGGGAATTCTGCTGTGCTACGGGGTGCTGGGACCCATGGCCGCCAAGATGGGCAAAGCCGCGGAGGAAGAAGGCCACTTCTATCATGTCGTGCGCGTCGCCTTGATCGCCTTTTTGAAGGGCACTTCGCCCGGCATGGCCGTGGAGTTCGGGCGCCGCGCCGTTCCCGGTCACGTGCGCCCCGCTTTTTCGGAACTGGAAAACGCTTGCAAGAATAAGGCGCCCGCCCCCGCCGCCGGAGCCAAACCCGCCGCCTAGACAACCACATAAACGCGTCCCCATAAACTTATGTCCGCTCAGAAATCCGATCAGCTCCTCATCCAGCCCATCATCGTCAAGAAGAAAATCATGCATGCCGGCCATCACGGCGGCGCCTGGAAAGTCGCGTACGCGGATTTCGTCACCGCCATGATGGCGCTTTTTATCGTCCTCTGGTTGATGGGATCCAGCTCCAAAGTCAAGGAGGCTGTCGCCGGATACTTCCGCGATCCCTCCGGCCACGGCAGGGAAAACGGATCCGGAGAAAGCGGCGCAAATGAAAACATCGGCATCGGCAAGGACGACATGAATAAGCTGAAAGAGAAGCTGCAGGCCGCCATCCGCCAGACTCCCAACGTCGCCAAGCTCAAGGACCAGGTGCAGATGACCGTCACCGGTGAAGGCTTGCGCATCGAGTTGCTCGAAAGCGCGGTCAACACCTTTTTCGAAAGCGGCAACGCGCAGCCCACTCCCGGCGGCTCAGAAATGCTCGAACTGCTGGCGGAACAACTCGGCAAGCTGCCCAACAAGCTCTCGGTCGAAGGCCACACCGATTCCAAGCCCTATGCCTCCTCCAATGGCTACTCGAATTGGGAGCTGTCGGCGGATCGCGCCAATTCCGCGCGTAAGCTGATTCAACAATACGGAGTCCGGCCCAATCAGGTGGCCGACGTGCGCGGTTTTGCCGATCAGAGGCTTCGCAAACCGGAGGACCCATTCAGCGCCTCCAACCGCCGTGTATCCATCGTGGTGAAGTACCTGGCGCCCGGCGATACCATCCGTCCACCCACGCTGCCCTCCACCCCGCCGCCGGCCAAAGCCGCCGCCGCCAAATCAACCGCACCCGTATTGCCGCCGCCGAAAAACAAGCCATAGTTTTCCCGCGCCGCCCTTACCTTAAGAGCAATCAAAGCTTTTTTTCGAGCCGAAGCTCTTTTTGAACTGGGAGCTCTTCTTCAAAGTGACGTGCTTTGTTAAAATTGAGCTTGAGCCCAGTAACACCCTAGCGGCGGATCGGTCCTGTAACCCTTGCTTCCACCATCTGCCCTGTTTATACTGGCTTTTTTGGCCGATGATGAATCTGAGCATGACACCGCGGGAAGACCTGGATCCACTGGCGCCGCAGCGTGAGGCCGCCATGTTCTACGGCCTTTTCCTGCGTGGCCATTCCGCTGAAACCCTGCGGCGCGACATCGACGTGCCCAAGCCCGTGCTGGATAAGTGGTTGAACCGGCGGCGTTACGAAACGGGCTTCCGGGACGCCCTGCGCCGCGTTTATCAATATCGCAAACAAGTGCTGGCGATATTCGATGAACTGGTTCTGAACGAAAAGAACCGCCCGCCGTTTGTACATTAAGCCCCGCCGTAACCGTTTTTTCACTTTCCCTCCCGCCGCTTCCCCTACACTAGAAAAAGATGAAACACACCGACACGCAGCAGGTCCACGAAACCCATTCCACTAACGGCTCCGAAGAGGCTAAAGCGCGCTTGTTGTCCACTCCCACCCGGCCCTTCGATCCCGTCGGAGCCACCACCGCCACCGAGATCCTTACCCGGATGCAGGGCACGGCGTTTCAAGGCAAACAACTGGGCCTGGCGTTCGATGTCTGGAAGCGAATGCTGGGAGACCGCTGCACCATCATGATGGGCATGTCCGGCGCCATGGTTCCCGCCGGGATGCGCCGGCTGGTAGTGCGCATGATCGAAAATCGCCTTATCGATTGCCTGGTCTCCACCGGCGCCAATTTCTTCCACGATTTGCACGAGACCATGGGGAATTTCCACTACCAGGGATCGCCCGCCATCGACGACGTGCTGCTCGCCGAGAACCTGGTGGACCGCATGTACGACGTCCTGGCCGACGAAGAAAAATTCCGCCAGCACGATCAATGGATCGGCCGCTTCGCCGCATCGCTCGATCAATCCCGGCCCTACACGACGCGAGAGTTTCTCCATCTGCTCGGCCTGGAGCTGGCCAAGCATTCCACCGAAGACGGTATCGTATCGGCCGCGGCTAAAGCCGGCATCCCGCTCTATTGCCCCGCCGTAGCCGACAGTTCCATCGGCATCGGGATCGCGGCCAATCGCTACGCGGGCGGCAATAAGTTCACCTTCGACGTGATCGGCGACGTGGTCGAAACCGCGCGCATCGTCGCTGAATCCGAAGCCACCGGCGTCATCTATTTCGGCGGGGGCACGCCCAAGAACTTCGTGCAGCAGACAGAGGTGACCGCCATCATCATGAATACCGGCGTCACCGGCCACAAGTACGCCATCCAATGCGTTACCGATTCGCCGCACTGGGGCGGTCTTTCCGGCTGCACGTTCGAAGAGGCGCAAAGCTGGGGCAAAATAGCCAAGGACGCCAGCATGGTGACCTGCCACTCCGATTCCACCATCGCCATGCCCATCCTGGTATCGGCGCTGCTCGAACACCGCGAACTGGTGGAGAAGCGTCATCACCCCAGCTTCAAGCACGGCCGCGAATTGGAGATTCAATCGTGAGCGGGCTCAAGATTCCTATGTACCAGGTGGACGCCTTCACCGGACAGGTGTTTTCCGGCAATCCGGCCGCGATTTGTCCGCTCGATTCATGGCTTCCGGATGAACAGATGCAAGCCATCGCCGCCGAAAACAATCTGGCCGAAACAGCGTTCTTCGTGCGCAACGGATCTGGGTACAAATTGCGCTGGTTCACGCCCGCCGTCGAAGTGGATCTCTGCGGCCATGCCACGCTAGCCGCGGCCCAAGTGATTTTGAACGATCTCACTCCCGGAGAGCCCACCGTTTCATTTGAAACCAAAAGCGGGACGCTCACCGTCACGCGGGACGGCGATCTCTATTCGCTCGACTTCCCCGCTCGGCCGCCCCAGGCATGCGAGCCCTACCCCGGTCTTGTTGCGGCTCTCGGCGGCGAGCCGGAAAAAATCCTCGCGGCGCGCGATTATTTCGTGGTCTATAGCACCGAAGACGAACTGCGCGCCCTGAAACCCGACATGCAGGCGCTGATGAAGATCGATCGTTTTGCCGTGATCGCCACCGCGCCGGGCGATCATTTCGATTTTGTATCCCGCTTCTTCGCTCCGGCCAAGGGCGTACCGGAAGATCCCGTCACCGGCTCCTCGCATTGCACGCTCACACCGTATTGGTCCAAGCGCCTGGGAAAAACCAAACTCCACGCCTGGCAGGCATCGCCGCGCGGCGGCGAACTGTGGTGTGAGGATCGCGGCGACCGCGTAACGATGAGCGGCAAAGCCGTGCGATTCTTTGAAGGTACGATCTTCGTCTAATAGCGGAGGGTTACCTTGGCTGAATCCTGCTCCGCCGAACGCGTCACCGTCGATTCCATCGAAACCATTCGCCTGTCGGACCCGGCGCACGGCATGGAGCTTTCCATTTGCCCGTCCATCGGGAACATCGCTTACGACCTGCGCGTGCACGGCCATCCGATTCTCAAATCGCCGGGCAAGCTGGACGAATGGAAGCGGAAGCCCTCGCAAGCCGGAATCCCCTTTCTTGCGCCCTGGGCCAATCGCCTGGACGGCGATGCCTACTGGGCCAATGGAAAACGTTACCTCCTGAATCCCGGCGCCGTCGACATCCACCGCGATCCCAACGGCCTTCCCATCCATGGCCTGCTGCTCTACGCCGATGCCTGGCTCGTCGGCGCGCTCTCAGCCGATGAACACGCGGCCGAGGTCTCGAGCACGCTCGAATTCTGGCGGCATCCGAAATGGATGGCGCAATTCCCTTTCGCCCACACCGTTCACATGACCCACCGGCTCTACGGCGGGGCGCTCGAAGTCCGCACCTCGATCGAAAATCATTCCACG
>Ga0335074_10007395_pt1 | contig 15225 bp, 10 predicted proteins | sample Lox_Sample_23_FD_206715 | JGI IMG/M metagenome (GOLD analysis project Ga0335074, IMG submission 206715) | Soil microbial communities from Loxahatchee National Wildlife Refuge, Florida, United States - Lox_Sample_2.3 | ecosystem: Environmental > Terrestrial > Soil > Wetlands | place: USA...
TGATTCGAAAACTCACGAGCGAGCACATAAGGAAGCAGAATGGGAACCCTCACCTTTTCTAAAGCAGACCGGGCCGGAATCGCCCGAATTGGTCGTCATCTGGAAAGTTTTACGGTCGTATGGGCCGGATTCGAGGCAGCAGTTGCGCTGCTCACCGCCTTCAAGACCAATAACATCTCTTTAACCGGTTTTGGCTTCGACTCCTTCATCGAGATGCTTTCCGGTGCAGCTTTATTGTGGCGCCTCTCCCAGGAGATGAATGAAAATCGCCGGGAACGAGCTGAGCGGATCAGCCTTCAGGTCGCAGGTGCCTGCCTGATAATGCTGGGCGGGTATGTCCTGATCGAAGCATCCGCCAATCTCTGGGTTCAGCGGAGTTCCGCAATAAGCTGGGCGGGAATTCTCATAACAGCGGCAGCGCTGATCTTCATGCCATTACTCGCCCAAGCAAAGCGAACGGTGGGACGAGCGCTCAAAAGTGAAGCAATGATGACCGACGCCAAACAGGCAGACTTCTGCATGTATCAGGCGGCAATCGTTCTCTTTGGCCTGCTGGTTGACGCCATCTTTCATGTCGGATGGGCAGACAGCGTGGCTGCGCTGCTGCTGGTGCCGGTTCTCGTTCGTTCCGGTGTCCTCTCCTTACGGGGAGAGCGATGCTGTGCTCACCACGCCTCCGACATAAATTAGGCGATAATCATCACCGAACACACTTGCACGAATGTGCAAGTGTGTTCTATATTTACTTGGTGAGGACTAACGGCAAGCCCGCTTGTTCTGCTGAACAGCATCGGTCGCGACAGCTTCAGCTGCCCGTCGACGAACCATCGGTTGAGCGCACGGCCAGGATTTTTCGTGCGCTCGGGGAGCCTGCAAGAATTCGCCTGGTAGCGCGCCTTTCGCAGGGCGAAGCTTGCGTCACGGAACTGGCCAAACTTGAGGGTGAATCGGTGACGGTCATCTCTCAAAGGCTGCGGGTCCTGCGGGCCGACAGTATCGTAGGGCGTCGCCGTGAAGGAAAACACATTCTCTATTTCCTGTCTGACCAACACGTGCTCGATTTGGTCTTCAACGGTCTGGCACATGCGTCGGAGCAGTCGTCCACAATAAATCAACAATTCGCGCCCGATGGCGCAGTTCAAAGGAGAATACGTAATGTCAGATCAGCACGAAACTCATAAGGACCATACGCATCAGCATGGTAAGGACTGTGGTCACACGGCGATCCTGCACAACGGGCACACCGATTACGTTCACGATGGCCACCTGCACTCTCTTCACCAGGGCCATGTGGACGAGCATAATCTCAACATCGGCGCCGCGAATCCGGCCAACTGCACCAACGGTCACGACTGCGGTGCACACGGTGCCGAACACCAGCACGGTACAAAGTGCGGCCACGAGGCGATTCCCCATGGCGATCACGTCGATTACGTGGTCAACGGACACCTTCACCATCCGCACAATGGTCATTGCGATAACCACGGCAACGTGCAATTGGCCAACTAATCGAAAGCAACACACAGGCGGAAGCGCTCAGCGCTTCCGCCTTTCATTTTGCTAAGAACATTTTGGCGGTAGCGGGCCGCCTCCCGATGCTATTGCGGAGCCGGCCCACGAACGATTTGAACAAAATCGTCAGGACGCACGTACTTTGCGAATGCGGCCTTCACTTGCTCTGCGTTCAGTTCTGCGTATCGCTTTGCTGCCTGTATCGGCTCGTCAAGCGGCAGGCCGATTAGTGCCCGACCAAGAATTCCTCCCGCAACCGACTCCTCACTCGATTCTTCCAAGGGAATCTGCCGCAGAAGCAGAGCCTTAGCCTGTTGAAGCTCGCCGGGAGAGACGTCCTGAGTCCGCATCTGTTCCAGATCGCGCTGAATCAGCGCTCTCGCCTTGGAGACATTTTCCGGGTTACAACCGTAAAGAACGGAATACGTAGCCCTGCTCTCCGATGCTCTGAGACTTACGTCCACCGTATAGACATAGCCCGCCACCTGCCGCAAGTCGTGATATAACCGCGTGGCGTAAAAGCCTCCGCCCAGGACGTGATTGCCCAGTTGCAGCGGATAGTAGTCGGAATCGAAACGATTGAGATTCAGTTGCTCTGAAAGAGTGATCGAATCCTGCACAGCTTCCCTGTCGGCCACATTTGCGGCGGAAGGTTTGTTGAGAGGGACGGTTGGCAACTCGACGTTCGGTTTGGGGCCTGCAGTCTTCCAATCGCCGAACCATTTCTCGATCACTGACTTGGCTTCCTCCGGCGTTACATCTCCGACGACAACGATGTTGGTCAGATCCGGCCGAAAGGCGGCGGCATAAAATTTCTTCACATCGTCAAGAGTGAGTTTGCCAACAGTAGCCGGAGTCACTTCTCTTAAGGCGGGATCGCCGGTCGGCAGCAACGCCACATCGAGGGCGCGCGAGGTTCGGTACCCTGGGCTCCGGAGCTGTCCTGCTACAAATTGCCCCGTTTGCTGCTGGACGACGGTGAAGGCGTGAGCTGGCAGAGCGGGATGAAGCTCGTTATCCGCAAGGAGTTCAACACCACGAGAGAAATGCTCTTTCAACACATCCAAAGAAAAACGGAAACCTGCGCTCTCGCTTGCAGCAATGTCGTCCAGCGCCTTCTGGAATGCCAGCCGATCCAGCGTCTGCGTTCCGTAAGAAAAGAGGCCGTCGAGAATGTCAGAAACGCCTTCCTGCCCGGGCGGCGTTTCCAGATCGGAGTCGTGCTTTACCGCGCCTACGACCGACACGGTTGGGCTGGTCCGATCCGTCTTAACGATCAAACGAATCCCGTTGGGCAGCTTTGTGTCCGAAACCTCGATGAAATTTGCAGGAACTTTAAACTGCGCCAGTGCGTCTGACGCCCACGCGGGGAGCACCACAGGCTTGGTCGGTGCTGAGGTAACCTCCTCGGCGCCGCCGTAACCTTTGCCTGCCACTGGCTCTCCGGTCGGGACCGGCTTCAGGATCGCCGTGATCGAGTTTTGGTCAGCGAGGTAGAGTTTGGCAACGCGGTTCACACTGGCAAGAGTGACGCGCTTGATGGCTTCAACGTCCTCTTCGGGAGACCTACGCCCTTCGGCGGCTAGCGCATTCGACCAAACATTGGCCAGGCCAGGGATGGAGTCCCGCTGAAACTCGGCCTGAGCGACTTCACTGCGAATGGCTGCGGCGACCAGATCCTCAGGCACGCCCCTCTGGGCATAGTTCGTAAGAATGCCCCGCATCTCGTTAATAGCGCCGTCGGCCTTCGCTTCAGAGGGCAGAACCACTACTCCGTAGCCCACACTAGCCTTCGGGTAGGTTTCCGCCATTCCGAACTCCGCTGCCAGCGCCTTGCCCGCTGGTACCATTCCATAAAGATCGGCACGTTGGCTGGCCAGTACGTCGGCGAGAATCTGGCTGGCCGCGTAATCCGCTGAGTCGGTTCCGGGGAACCGGTAAGCAATAAACCCCAGCATATATGGGAGATTGCTGTCGAGCGTAAAACTTTCCGACTTAATGGGCTGGAGATCTACAGTTGGCCTCGCCGGCAGTGGATGATCAGGAATATTGCCAAACCATTCCTTGACCTTCGCAAGAGTCGCGGCAGGATCAATGTCTCCCACGATTACCAGGATTGCGTTGCCGGGCGTGTACCACTTGTCGTAGAAATCCTTGAGCATGTCTCCGCTCGTTGCCTCGAACGAGCTCTTCGTACCCAACGGGTCGTGTGCGTACGGAGTGCCAGCAAACATGTCTTCGTTCAGGCGGCTGATGAACTTATAGGTGGGATTGGAGAGATCGCGAGCGACCTCCTGCTCAATCGCGCCGCGCTCCTCCGCCCATTGCTGCTGAGAATCGTCGATACCACGCAGGCACGCCGCTTGGGCCTGAAGAGCGATGTCGAGATCCGCCGCTGGTACGGTGGCGAAGAACTGCGTGATGGTCTGCTGCGTGTCCGCATTGTTTCGGCCGCCCAGTTGCGCGTAGATGGCTGCCGTCTGGTCGGCGGTCATACCCGAGCATCCGCGAAACGCCATGTGCTCCTGAGCATGAGCCATCCCCGGAAAACCAACTGGAGTTTCGTCACCTCCAACCATGAAGTTCATCTCGACGGTCGCTACGGGAGCGAGAGAGTTGTGGATCACGACCACCCGAAGGCCGTTGTCCAGTCTCGTCCGAAGCTCAGATTCCTGTTTGGTCGCAGCTTGAGCGCCCATCACAATGAGGAAAAAGCAAAGCACCAGAGGCAAAAAACGATTTCCATTCACTTCCATATTCTCCCGATCTCTATCTGATTTCCGGTTAGAGAAACACAAATGCAAGGTTAAGCAAAAGCACCGCAAGAATTGCAAGCCGTTTCATTTCCTCAAGGCTGGCAGCATTGTCCTCGTGACAGGCAGAAGTCAACAGCGGCTCGATCGGCGGTTAGTGAGATCAGAGGGTTGCACGCATTTCGCAACGACGTTAGCCGGCCTGACGAACGACTCCGACTCGCCGAATACATCAAATCACAATTTCCGAATCTCAACATTGTCATTAACAACGCAGGCATTCAACGTCGCATTGCTCTGGCTGCGGACAACGCTCCTTGGGTCGAACGGCAGGCCGAAATCGATACTCTGCTCGCAGCGCCGATTCATCTCAATCATCTTCTGATCCCACTGATGCTGAAACACGGGCGATCAGGCTCGATTATAAACGTGACCTCGGGAGGGGCGTTGGTTCCGCAGGTTTTCGCGCCAATTTACAGCGCATGCAAGGCCGCTCTTCACAGCTACACGTTGACGTTGAAACATGCGCTCAACCCAACGCAACAATTCAGCCATGGCGTGCTGAAATTAAGGAATGGAGATCAGAAGACCGCCGCTGATACCAAGCGAGTGTTCATGACCAGGGCCAAATTTGTACTCGTAGCTTGGTTCGAGATACCAGCCGAATCTATGCTTTTTGGCTGGCCAAAACATGAAGTCCGGGGCAACTTCAGCGCCGGCTGAGTTCATCTTGACGCCGTATGCGTTCGAATGAATCCACTCCGGACCAATCCCCAGCATGAACTCCATTTTGTCGGAGATCGCCCAGGGCTTCTTAAACAGAAAATCGACGCTCTATTCCGTCGAGTGACGCCTGAAAAGTGGCGTAACACCAGCTTCGAGTTCAAGCCAGTTCTCGATCGGCGTTACCGCGACCGTCGGACCGAAGGCCGATTGACCCTGCGTGAGACTCCGGTCAGCGGCCGCTCCCAGCTCAAGGATGGCATTCCCCTCATTCTCGACCGACTGCGGAAACGAAACGTCCTGAGCAAATGAACGCAAATGCTATGACCAACACCGGGGCGTAGGCTCTCACTCTGCTCCCTTCTTCGCGGTGATCTGCGGCTGGGAGCCTCCACTCACGGAGTTCAACATTCTTTCACATCCTGGGTTTTCGTAGATGAAACTGCGATCTAAATTTCGTCGATCCAAGGACTGAACCGTGAGGCAAGGAGGCCCAGAGGTCCGCTTTCTGGGAACTTAGGTCATAACGCCCGAATATGCCAACATTGTCCCCGGCGTGTTCACTCCGGTATTGGCCAATCATTCGGGTCTTCTCCCGCTGCTGAGGCGGCGCCACGCCGCCGAACGGGCCGAAGCTCGACTGGCAATCGGTAATGCAAAGAAACGGCGCGTGTATTATGAATTATTGGTCCGCTGGCTCCTTGATCCTTTGATCAGGATACTTTTGAAACGATTAGATTGCCCTAACCCGGTTGGGCACGATCTCCGCGTAATCCTTACGCCACCGGACAGGTCTTGCATAGGTTTCCTACCTGGCACCGAACGTGCTCACATTTAGGGCGCCAGAGCATACCCGCTCACCGTGGCGACGCGCGACGGTAGCAGATCGGATATAAAGGGAACCATATGCATGTTCATGCCAGTCAGCCCAATCCCTACGCACAGTTGGATGCTCTTCGATCCGCGCAACGAGCTGCGGCAAAACGGCAGGCGGAGGAGGTTCGTAAGGAACTTATCGAGTCCGCCTAGGAGTTGGTGGGCGAATCTGATTTTAGCGATCTCGCCGTCACGCAAGAGAAAAACCGGAGAGAATCCCAGAGACATCCCAAGCGCCGAAGTGCGGAGAACGCACAGGTACAGCGGAGTGCTATAAGTGAGGACACAGCTGATCCGGAGGGTGCGGGTCTTCATCTCTCAGACTGGGCTTGACTTAACTTCCATTGTGTCGCCGGTCAATCCTGAATTGACACTCCAGTGAGTCATTCGTCGATGCTTTGAAAGAGTTGACGCGAGCGTAAAACTCCGTGCACATGCCGAGTCGGCCTCGCATGTGGTTGAATCAGATGCGGCGCACTGCTTCCTCACCTCTTAGAACGCAACTCTCAACGTAAACTGAATTTCGCGGGGAGTGCCAGATCCGACTGGGCTAATCGGAGTCGAGGTGTTGACCGTACTGATGATGCTGCCCAACCCCGTTGTACAGCCTGTAGGATTTGCAACTGTAACGTTACATGTAGCCTGGGGCGGACCTAACTGCGGGTGATTGAAGATGTTGAACAAATCAGAGCGAAACTCCAGGCTAGCGCGTTCTGTAAGCGGGATGTGTTTACCGAGACCAAGATCCACTTGCCACGTCCCCGGCCCGCGGAACAGGTCGCGCGGCGCGGTCCCAAATTCTCCCGCCGGGTATGCAAATGCTGCGGGATTGACCCACTGCGCGATGGTTTTGCCCCCTGGTGGAACGAAAGAAACACCCGGAACCAGATCGGGACGCTCTGTGCCGGAGGCCCCGTCCGGCGCGGTGTAGCTGCTGGGCATCAGCACATTCACCGGGAAACCGGTGCGAGCCAGGGCAGTCGTCGTCAGTTCCCAGTTACCCAGAATACCGGTTGCAACCCCGTGGTCACTTAGCATTGGCTCGCCCCGCCCGAAGGGCAGCAAGTAGACAACATTGCCGTTGACCACGTGGCGGGCGTCCCAAACGCCACTGGCCCAGTCACAGGCCAAGCACAACGGATTCTGCGGCGAAATTTCATCGCCATCGCCACTGCCATTCGAGCCATTGTCGATCTCGTGCGACCAGGTGTAATTGGCCATCACCAGCAGGCCGTGGGAGAACGCTCGCCGCAATGCCACCGAGAGGCCGTTATAGGAACTATCGCCGACTGAGCCGCGCCAGGGGATGGCGGGAGCAAAGGCCGGATACTGCGCAAGCCCCGTGGCGGGATTGATCAGATTCACGACGTTCGTCTCCAGCAGATGCACGCCATGGCTTCCCAGGTAGTAGACGGTCCCGACGAATCTAGCAGGCAACTCCCGCTGTGCCGAGAGGCTCCACTGCTCGACATACGAGTCTTTCCGGTTCCGTTGTTCGGCATTCGGTGAGAGACTTCCCGGGCCGCTAAAAAACTGATCGACCGGATACGTGAGCTGCAGCGTCGAACTACTCGTCGCCTGGTAGGACGGCACTTCGTTTTTAGCTGGCAGATTCTGATCGTCCAACTGTCCGTCCTCGTGGTAGATGCCGAACCCGCCTCGAATCACCGTCTGGCCGCCTTTCAACGGCGTCCAGGCGAAAGCCACACGGGGATCGACATCACCGTAATTCTGCTGGCCGAAGCTGGCGCCCACACCACAGAATCCTTGCGGCCCGCAAGTGGCGAAATCGAACGGGTTCGCCAATCCTTGCGCCTCCTGGAAGAGATCGAAGATGGTATAGCGCACGCCCAGGTTCAAAGTGAGATTGGAATTCCACTTGTATTCGTCCTGTGCGTAGCCGAAGTAGTCGTTCTTGCGCAAGTGGTTGACCGGCAGAGCGCCGGTTAGGCTCGCTTTTTTCACCTGGTTCTCCGCCAAATCCTCTACCGTGGAAAAGGTAACTTTTCCGTGTTCCCCGTATTCCTGATTCAATTGAATGCGGCGGATCTCCGCTCCGAACTTCAGGGTGTGACGGCCGTGAATCCAGGTCAGGTTGTCGATCCCGGAAAATGAGTTGCCCACGTAGATGCTGTTGTAATCGTAGTTCTCGGTGATGAATCCGGGCCCCGGACCCGTGGCGATCGCAATCTGATAGATGCTGCCGGTATCACTGTAGTTATATGTGTTCGAGGTGGCGCGATTGAACCCGAACTTGGCCTCATTCACCAGATTGGGACTGAAGATGTGGAGCAATTCAAGCTCGCCGTTCACTGGCGTAGACACTCTCTGCTGCAAGTCTGTCGCGGCAGCCGAAACTGGCTGCGTATCCACGGACCGGTCGTAATCGAATCGGATGAAGCCAGTGGTGTTGGCCGAAAAATGCTGGTCGAGTCGCAGCATCGCCGAATTCTCATTGACCACCTGCGTGCAGGAGCACGTCAGCAGGTCATAGTCGGCGTAGTTTGGGTCGCCGGGGTCGTTGGCTGGCGTCCAAGGCGTGAGAAATGTCCTTGGATCTGCTCCCGGATAGGCGGTGATCACCGGGTAAATCGGCGACGAAGCCGGAACGGTTGCAATCAGCGACGCGCTGGGCACGTCGCCGCTGACCGGATACCCCCAATTTTGGCGATAGGCTTCGGAAGCCAGGAAGAAGAATGTCTTGTCGCGCTTGATTGGACCGCCCAGCGCTCCCCCGAACTGATTCAGGCGAAGCGGTTGCTGTTTTTCGCCGTTCGAGGCCCATTCCGGCACAGGCGCGTCGAACGCGTCGTTGCGCAGAAATTCGAACAAGCGTCCGTGCAAGCGGTTGGTGCCCGAAGGCGAGGTAACGTCCAGTTGCGGCCCGCCGGTTCCGCCTTCTTCCGCGGAGGCCATCAACGTATCGACGCGGAACTCCTGGATTGCGTCCAGCGGAATGGCGAGCCGCACCCACTGGCGTTGCGTCTGATTCACGATGTTGGTGGCGTCAACGCCGTCATAGGTCCAGTTGCTGTCGTCGAGTCCCCGTCCAGCGAAACGAATTGTCCGCTGATTGCTGCCGCCCGTATCAATCGCGCCGGGTACAAAAGCCGTCAGCGAAGCCCAGTCGCGGCCGTTCAGCGGCAATTCGTTCGCCTGCTCTCTCTCGATGTAACCGGTCACCGCGCTGGTGTTGCGGTCTACCAGCGCCGAAGCCGCGGAAACTTCCATTCGTTCGCTGCCGCCGGTGACTTGCAGAGTCACATCGAGCGTTCGTGTGCGACCAATGACTTCCTCGACATCCATGAAGGTGACCGACTTGAAACCTTGATGCTCGAACGTAATCGTGTAATTTCCGACGGGCAACTCGGGAATGTCATACGTTCCCTCGGCCGAAGACGCGGCCTCGCGTCGGAGCCCTGTAGAAATTTGGACGGCTGTAACATGGGCCTGCGGAAGAACGCGGCCCGAGGGATCGGTGACAGCGCCTCGCAATCCCGCTCGATCGATTTGCGCCAGTGAGAGTGATGCCAAGCACAGAAAAACTCCGGCCAGAAGAAATCGGCAGCGGGTTGTGAGATTGAAGTTCGATCCGCCGTGTTTGAAAGTCTGCTTTCTACTCCGTCGCATTCGATCCTCCATGGTGCTGGCATTATTTCCGAGCAACTGCGGCCGGATTGATCGGAAACACTAACAGGGTGAGTCGAGCTACTACCAGCAAACTCGTAGATCGAAGCGCGGTGACTCGGTACAACGCGCACCTGCGGAAGTCGACTCGATGCTTGGGATCGCGTGACGAAATGCTCAACCGCGTCGAGGCATTAGTGAATGAACCACTCGGTGAGTCGGTGTGTTAGGAGTAAGGCGTGGCTGTATGTAACGATGCCGGAGCCGAGGGCTACGAGAACAAGCGGCAGCCACAACCAGCGCGTTTTCCGGGGGTGGAACTTCGCGGTATTCCAGTCGAGCAGTCGATGGACTCTTACATTGACCAGAGCCGTAAGCTCGACGAGTCCGGCGGTAAGAGCGGGCGGTTCCTGAACAGGAGCCAAGTGGCAAAGCTTGATCAGAGCCGCGGCAAGATTCAGAGCCTCAGCCCTGCTCGAAACCGCTGCCGCATCGGCGACGAACTCGGCAGCCTCTTGCCAGGCGCGTTCCAGAGCGCCCAAACCGGGGAATGGAATGGTGTGCAGGATGAACTTCTTGAGATTATCGCGAAAGCGCAGATGACTCGTCTCGTGTCGAATCGCGACTGTCAATTCCTTCGGACTCAGAACCGCGGCTGCCGTTTCGGAAACGACTATTCTGGGGGCGCAAATTCCATACAGAATAAGCGGAGCAGAGGAACGCTTCGCGAGGAACGCAGGAACGAGGAGACTGGAGTTCAGGATTTCCGATTGCACAAGCCATTCGGCGAGCAGACGCGAAGTGCCGACCTGCGCCGCCACGACTCGAATCAATCCTGCGCCCAGCAGCAAAACTGTCCCCACAAAGAAGATTAGAGTACCCAAATCCTCATCCCTTTTACCTTCGAGCAGGAAGAAGGCGGGCATGGCGAAAACCAGAGTGACTAAGGCCGACATGGCGAGAGGAAACACTCGCAGCGCGAACAGAGAACGGGCTGAGCTGAAAACCGAAGTAAAGCGGCAAAGTCTGGCGGCGATCCAGAAAATCGCGAGCAGCGACGACAGCGTGCAATAGCACACGCCAAAAAATGCGAGCCCTACCATGAGACCTCGGAGGACAAACATCAGCGTTTCTCCCTGCTCTTATTAAGTTCGACGTGCTTCATCTCGACCAACCCGCGGAGTTCGTCCAGGAGTTTGATGTCCTGATCACTGACAGCCTCGACGAAATAGGAAAGCGGCAAGGAGGAGGGACCTATCGATTTGATCCAGCGGCGCATGGTGGCGACGGCGATAAACCTGGGAACATCAGCCGGAGCGCATCGGGCAGAGTAGCGAAAGGCCCGACCTTCCTCACTACGATCCAGGAGGCCCTTCTTGAAGAGCCGATCCAGAGTTGTCATGACGGTGGTGTAGGCAAGCCGAATTTTGCCATCCACAACGAGTTCGCGAACGGTCAGGCTCTTCCGCGACCAGACCTGCTCAAGAACCCTGCGCTCCAGCGGTCCGAGAGTGAATGCTATCGGCCTGGATTCAGAATCATTCGGACAGTCGGTGCTGCTCACAGGAACCCTCGAGGTTCAACAGTGCGGCAAATATCGAAACAATCTAACTTGCGATGAGCAAAACGAAAAATGAAAGAAATTCACAGGCATGCTTTACCACCGCTCACTCTAAGAAGTCCGTCTTGCAGAATCATGAACCCAAAATGAAATTCTGGTGAATTGTTGTGAAGTATCAACAGCTTCGGTGCACAAGTTCGGAAGTTCACCAACTTTTCATTTTAGAAATTCACGAACTCTTAATATTCACGTTAACCACCATTGACCTGCGCGGCATGTAATGGGCGGTTTAGCGGGACGACCGCGGACCTCGGGTCGAATTAGTACGCCCGATGTCGCACGGCCGATTCCGGTCGCGTGATGAAAAAATCCAAAGGAGGAGAATGCTACATGTTTCAAACAAGCTCTCAAAGCGACTCTCGAAATAAATCTCGAATTAGGTGTTGGCTCATCGGCGCGCTGGCGGCGGGATTGAGCATCCCGGCGCTGGCCCAGTCTAACCCGTTCCCGACGTACTCACCCGGCGAAAACACAAATGCGACCACCGGTCCGACCTACTCGGCGCCCTTGTCCAACCCGTGGGTCGTCAGCGATGGCACAATCCTGACGCCAGTCGGCACGCAGGTCTACCTCGGTACCACCACCCGCGCCAAGGCCATCGCGCTGAACCCGAATGCCGCAACACACACCGCAGCCGTCCTGCAAATGGGCGCCCCACAGGCCGTGTCGATCTTCTGCACGTCCGCCAGCGGCTGCACCAACAGCAACGGTAGCTACGCCCTCGGCCAAGTCATGCAGACCTACAGCACACCATATGTGAACTCCAAGGGTGGAACCAGCTACGATTCAGACGGCAGCCAGAACGGCATTACCTACACGCCGGATGGCCTGCACCTGCTGTTCAGCCAGGACGGCTACAACAGCGCTTACAAGTCCGGCACTGCCTACGTTACCGTCGCCAACGTCGACCCGAACACGGGCTTGATCACATCAACTGGCAGCCCAAATCCGTACCCAGTGCAAGTCAGCGTTCCGATCGACGTCAACAGCGAGAACTATCTGACCACGGTCACTTGCTTCCCGAACAGCCCTGGGGGGACCACGGGCAGCATTGATATCCCGTGCGGCCAGACCGTCTCGATTGTCTCAGACGATACCTTCACTTCCTATCCCACGGGCATTGCGATCTCGAAGGATGGCACGACCGCTTACGCCGTGCTGGACAACAACGACACGCTGACCAGCATCAGCTTGGCGAATCCTGTAGAGGGTCCGGAGATCCGCGTCGGTAACGTCCCGCACAGCGTAATCGTCTCGCCGGATGGCAAGACCGCCTACGTCTCCAATGAAGCCGGCCGGATTGCTACCGCGAACGACTTTCAGGAATACTCGAACGGCACGCCGGTCGTCGCTGAATATCCGACCGGCACTACAGCCCCCGGCACCGTTTCCGTAGTCAATCTTGCGACGTTCAAAGTCACCGGCAACATCTCGACCGGTCACCATCCGACCGGCATGGCTTTCTATGGAAAGTATTTGCTGGTGGCCAACACCTATAGCGACAGCATCTCCGTGATTGACACCACCATCAACCGGGAGGTACGAAGGATCGATCTCGGACTGCCGGTTGGCGTGCCCGGCGAAGGCAGGCCTGCCTATGGCGCGGGACCAAATTCGATTGCCGTTGACGCGGTAAACAAGATCGCATACGTCGCGCTTTACAACGCCAATGCGATCGCGGTCGTCGACCTCAATGCCTTCGCGTTCAATCCGGTCAAGGGCATGATCCCGGTCGGCTATGCGCCCAGTTCAGTGGTTCTGGACGCGGCGGACGGTGCGCTGCTCGTTGCCAACGACAAGGGCATCGGCACTACCGGATTTGGCCCTGTGGCACCCGCTCCAACGAATACAGCCGAAAATTCGTATGCTAAAGAATTCACCGTGTACGGCTTCAACACTCACCAGGACCTCGGCACCGCCAGCATCGTCCCTATTCCCAGCCCTGAGACTCTGTGGGCCATGACTCAGCAGGTCTTCCAGAATAACCACTGGGATCTTTTGGAGAATATTTTGACTGCCTCGGGCGGCAACCGGTTTAAGGCGCCGGTCGCAATCCCGGCCAAGATCGGAGATCCGTCGAAGATCAAGCACGTGTTCGTGATCATCCGTGAAAACCGCACCTATGATCAGATGCTGGGCGACGTGGTGGGCGGCGATGGCGACGCCTCGTTGGCAGTTTTCGGCGACAGCTCGTCTTACACTCCATACCCCGTCGTATCTCCCAACGCGCACGCGATCGTGCAGCGCTTCCCGCTTCTGGACAACTTCTACGACCCCAGCCGCCAGTCGGCCGACGGTCACAACTGGATTATGCAGGCTATGGCGCCCTACTCCGACGATATCCAATCGCCGGACTGGCTCCGCGACTATCCCTCCAACGGGGGCGATGCGCTGGCTTATCAAAAGAAGGGTCACCTGTGGGACCAGGCCGTAAAGGCTGGCGTTTCGCTTAAGAACTACGGCGAGTACATCGAGTACAACACGTTCAACGTGCCGGGTTGCACTCCAACTTCGGCCGATGGCTTTGTCATCAGCAACAGCTGCGAGCCGAGCTGGACCCAGTTCTACAACGACACACTGGAATACGAGTCTGGCAACGAGCCGGAGCTCCAGTACTACAACGTCATCGGCTCGGTATCCCCGCTCCCGAACCTGATCAAGCACACGGTCCAAAACTACCCCCAATTCGATCTGGGCATCCCCGATCAGTACCGGTTTGATGTCTGGAAGCAAGACTTCGATAAAGACGTGGCGGCCGGTAAGGTGCCCCAGCTGGAATTCATGTGGATCAGCTCTGACCACACCGGCGGACCGCCGAACGCGGCAGCGATGCAGGCCGATAACGACTTGGCCCTTGGCCGCTTTGTCGACTACATCAGCCACAGCCCCATTTGGTCCTCTTCGGCGATTTTTGTCGAGGAAGACGACGCGCAGACCGGTGTGGATCACGTCGACGGTCACCGCTCCCCCGGTTATGTCATCAGCCCCTACGTTATTCAGAAGGTGAATTCCGACGGCAGCAACGGCGGGGTAACGGAAGACAGCACCTTCTATACTCAGGTAAACATGACCCGCACGATCGAGCAGATCCTCGGTATGCCGCCCATGAACCAGAACGACCTCGTGGCCTCGCCCATGAGGACGCTCTTCATCGACAACCCGCCCAAGGTAAACTTCCTACCGTGGACGCACGTGCCGAACGGGGTCCCGCTGCCCTATGGGGTTGAGGGGTATGTGGCTCCGTCGAACCTCAGCAGCCAGAATATCGGCGGCCCTGCTCGTAGTGATCTGGCAGCAACCCCTAAGGCCAGAGCTCTGCAGGCGGCATGGCTCCAGAAAAAGGCGGAGATCTTCGCCGCCAAGTATCACATCCCAGACTCTGAGGACCCGGACGTCGTCAGCCACTACGACTGGTACGATGCCACTGGGTACAGGGTCCCCTTCCCCGGCGAGAAGACGGTTCGTCCGCCGAGCGACTTCAGCAAGTCCGCGTCAGCCAAGGCAGATATGGACGACGACGACTAAAACACTTTCGAGCTGGCAAGGACCTCTCCCCGATTAACGGGGAGAGGGTTTTTTTATACCGCTTAGAAGAAAGGGTATCGGTTCATCGCTCCCGTATCGAGCGGTTTGCGGACCAGGTTCTCCGTCTTCCCCAACGAACGCGTGGAGAGAGTGATCAGGTAGGCTGTCAAGTTTCACATCATGTGGAGCTTGTCGAATGTGTTTACCGGCGCCTTCAAGAAAATCGATGCTTAATCACTTGTTCTCCTCTAATGCCGCGGGACCCGGCGCCTCGTAATCGTCGGATTCCGTGGTAGAGAGACTCCCAGACGTGAACCGACAAGCCTGTCACTCCCCCCATCCTGGTACCTGTCTCTTGTACGTCGGGCTTCTGGACTATCCTGAGTTCACTTTGGGGTTCGGCCTTCGCCTAAAAATATGCGGCGCACAACCGCCCACTTTACGATTCTCTGGCCGGAGCGGATGCCGGCTCTGGAAAGTGTGGCATCATGAATCACAAGCTTCTACAGCGCTGGGGGGGGGGGGGGGGGCGGGCCCCCCCCCCCCCCCCCCCCCCCCCCCCCCCCCCCCCCCCCCCCCCGCCCCCCC
>Ga0335074_10007397_pt1 | contig 15223 bp, 10 predicted proteins | sample Lox_Sample_23_FD_206715 | JGI IMG/M metagenome (GOLD analysis project Ga0335074, IMG submission 206715) | Soil microbial communities from Loxahatchee National Wildlife Refuge, Florida, United States - Lox_Sample_2.3 | ecosystem: Environmental > Terrestrial > Soil > Wetlands | place: USA...
CCGGGGCAATCAAAGCCATCCGGCTGGTTCATCGACAAGAGTGCCCTGGAGCCTTTGAGCTCGACGCTTTGCTCGCGCAGCGCTCTGGCAGTGGCGTGCAGCGCTCCCCAACCGCCGGCGGGAGCATCATACGGTGCGAAGACCGGCTTTTCGGCCGACCCATGATCAGGAGTGTCGGTTGGAGAAGAAGGGGGAGTTTGTTCGCTCATGTATGCTCCCTGAGATGAAAAAATGCGCGGTATCGAACAACCGGGCGTTAGACTGAGGCGGGCACGGCGAGGCCCGCCACGTTGTGATCAAACCAGCAAACACCTGCCGACACTCACCGCCGGGAACTCGTCGAACTCTTGCATTCCCGCAATAGCCAACGACCGATGACCCGCCGTAACAAGTCAAACCGGGTAAAATCGGGTTAAATTGGCGACGCAGCGCCTACTATCCGGCTGCCGCAAAAGCCAGGGCGGCTCACCGCCGGCGATTTGCAGCTTTTACTTCGGTTGCTCTGGCTGGGCCTGATCCACTCTGGTAAACCGGATGGCAAAATCATCGCCGCGATCCAGGGCCGGCGTCACCGAACTGACCCAGTCGTCAGCGTACGCCTCACCGATCCGGACGCGGAGAGCGCCATCCGGGCCCCGCTACGATCACGTCTCTGACGGGCCAAAGCAACTGCGGGCCGCGCGGCTGTTTCCGTCAGTCTCTACGCCCGGGCGTTCGCCTGGACTGGGGCAGCGCGGCGGCGCCGGCCCAAGACACGGCCAAGGCGGTCCATGTAGATGTAGACGACAGGGGTGGTGAACAGGGTCAGTACCTGCGATACCAAGAGACCGCCGACGATCGCATAGCCGAGCGGCTGGCGAATTTCCGAGCCGATGCCGGTGCCGAGCATCAGCGGGATGCCGGCGAGCAGAGCGCACATCGTCGTCATCAAAATGGGGCGGAAACGTAAGAGGCAAGCCTCGTGGATCGCCTCTTCGGTGCCAAGCCCACGCTCGCGCTGACCGACGAGCGCGAAATCGACCAGCATGATCCCGTTCTTTTTGACGATGCCGATCAACAGGATGATCCCGATGATGCCGATCACGTCGAGCGGCATGCCGAACAGCATCAGGGTCAGCAAGGCACCGAGCCCGGCCGCGGGCAGGGTCGAGATGATCGTGATCGGGTGGATCGTGCTCTCGTACAGCATGCCAAGGATGATATAGACCGCGATCAGTGCGGCGAGAATCAGGATCGGCGTGCTGGAGAGCGAATTTTGAAATGCCTGTGCGCTACCCTGGAAACTTGTCGCAATCGAAGCCGGCAGGTGCAGCTCTTTGGTGGCCTGCTGAACCGCCGCTATCGCCGCGCCCATCGAGACGTTTGGGGGGAGGTTGAAGCTCAGCGTCACCGACGGGAATTGGCCCTGGTGGTTGACCGCAATCGGCGCGATTGTCGAGGTGATCGTGGCGAATTCGCTCAGCGGCACTTCTGTGCCACTGGATGAGGTTGCGTAGATGCGGCTCAGCGCGTTCGGCCCGAGCTGAAAATCGGGCTCGACTTCAAGAATCACGAAATATTGGTTGAGCCTCGTATAAATGCGTGCCGCGACCCGCTGGCCGAACGCGTCGTAGAGGATCGAATCAACGATCGAAGGGTTGATGCCGAGTTGCTGGGCAAGCTGGCGGTTGATCTCGATCTTCAGGACCCGCCCGGTGCTCTGCTGATCGCTGGCGACGTCGGTCAGCTGCGGTAATGTCTGCAGTTTCTTTAGCAAGATCGGCGCCCAGTGATTGAGTTCGTCACTGTCGACATCGACCAAAGTGTATTGGTACTGGGTTTTGGAAACCCGGGCACCAACGGTAATATCCTGCGCTGCCTGCATGTACAGTGTGATGCCCCAAACCGGCTGGAGCGCCTTGTTGAGCCGCGCAATTACCTGGTCAACGCCTGGCCGCTCACCGAACGGCTTCAAGGTGATGAACACGCGGCCGTCATTCTCGGTCACAGTCGGCCCGCCGGGTCCGATATAGGCGTTCGCCGCGGCGACCGCGGGATCCTTCATCACTACGGCGAGAACCGCCCGCATGCGGTCCTTCATCGCCTGCGGCGAGATGTTTTGCGCACCCTCGGCGATGCCTTGGATCAGGCCAGTGTCTTCCTGCGGGAAAAAGCCTTTGGGGATCTCGACGAACAGCACGCCGGTCAAGACGACGGTGGAGATCATGACCATCAAGGTGACAAATCGGTGGCGCAGCGCCACCACCAATCCCCGATCGTAAGCCGCAGTCAGCCCGTCAAAGAACCGCTCGAGCCCGCGCGAGACGACACCAGCCTTCTCGCCCTCCGCCGTCAGGAAGCGGGCGCACATCATCGGCGTCAAGGTCAAGGAGACAACAACCGAGATGAGGATCGCCACGACGACGGTAACGGCGAACTCGCGGAACAACAGCCCGACAATGCCGCTCATCAGGAACAGCGGGATAAACACCGCGGTCAACGAGATCGAGATCGAGATGATCGTAAAACCGATTTCGCCCGCCCCTTGCAGAGCCGCCTGCATCGGGGTCTTACCCTCCTCGATGTGCCGCACGATGTTCTCGATCATGACGATCGCATCATCGACGACAAAACCGACGGCAATCGTCAGCGCCATCAGCGACAGATTGTCAAGGCTGTAGCCGAGCACATACATGACCGCGAAAGTGCCGATCAGCGACATCGGCACCGAGATCGCCGGGATCACAGTCCCCCACAGCTTGCGCAGAAAAAGCAGAATGACCCCGACGACAAGCACTATCGTCAGCAGCAAGGTGTGTTGAACATCGGCGACGCTGGCCCGGATCGTCTGCGTGCGGTCCGATACGATATGGATCTTGAGCGAAGGCGGCAGCGAGGCTTCGAGCTGCGGCAATGCCTTTTTGATGTGATCGACCGTCGCGATGACATTGGCGCCCGACTGACGCTGGACCGATATGATGATGGCCGGCTCGGTGTTCATCCAGCCCGCCAGGTTCACATCTTGTGGCCCGACGGTCGCGCGGCCGACATTGCGCACGCGTACCGGTGCGCTCATGCCCGACGTAGCGGTGCCGGGGCTGGCGATCTCGTTCGACCCTTGTGCCGTCGTCGCGAAGCTACTGGGGCGGTTGGCGATGATGTAGTTGTTGAATCCCTGCGCCGTCATCAGCTGATCGTTGGTCTGCAGCGCGAAGGCTTGATTGGCGCCATACAATGTGCCTGTCGGCTGGTCGACCGTGGCCGTGGAAAGGGCGGTTCGCACCGCCTCGAGGTCGAGGCCGTCTGCGGCCAGCTGCGCCGGATTGACCTGTACCCGGATGGCCGGGTTCTGTTCGCCGCCGATGCCAACGAGTCCAACACCCGGCATCTGCGAAATTTTCTGCGCCAGGATGCTGTTGGCGTAATCGCTGACGGTGGTGAGCGGCAGCGTCTGCGACGTCAGCGCCAGCATCAGCACCGGCGTATCGGCCGGGTTCGTCTCCCGATAGATCGGCGGGCTTGGCATTGTCGGCGGCAGGAAACCTGCCGCCGCATTGATCGCCGCCTGCACGGCCTGCGCCACCGAATCGGCGCTGCGGCTGCGATCGAATTGCAAGGTAATCTCGGCATATTCGGTGCCGCTGCTCGAGGTCATTTGCGTCAGGCCGGGAATCTGGCCGAACTGTCGTTCGAGCGGTGTCGTGACGGTGCTGGCAACAGTCTGCGCATCGGCACCCGGCAGCTGTGCGGTGACCAGGATCGTCGGCGAGTCGATGTTCGGCAAGGCCGCCACCGGCAACAGCTCGTAGCCGATCAGGCCGAGCAACAGGATCGCCGCCATCAACATGCCGGTGGCGATCGGCTTGCGGATGAATGTCGCCGAGATGTTCATGGCAACAGGCCTGCGCTCGCCGTGGTGGGGTTGGGCATCGCCGCCGGGTCGTTCGGGTTGGCAAGCGACACCACGGTGCCGGGCGTCAACCGGTATTGGCCGCGCACGACGACGGTCTCTCCGGCACTCAACCCTTTGTCGATCAGTGCGGTGCCGTTCAGCGTCTCGCGCACCGAGGCCGGCTGCATCGCCACTTTGCGGTTGGGGCCGACGACGAAGACAAATTGTCCTTGCGGCCCCTGCTGGATCGCGTCGAGCGGGACCGTCAGACCGTTGTCCTGCACTTGTGTTACGACCCGGACATTGACAAACATGCCGGGCCACAGCTGGCGATGCGGATTGGGGAAGATCGCCCTCAGGGTTATCGTTCCGGAGGTGGTATTTGCCTGGTTGTCGATCGCGGTGAGCGTGCCGGTATCGAGCACGCTCTTGCCGTCCGCGCTCAATGCGACAGCCTTGACCGGACCCTTTGCCAACGCGTCCAGTATCTCCGGAATATCCGTTGCCGCCAACGTAAACATCACCGCGATCGGCTGGACCTGGTTGATCACCACCAAAGCATTTGGCTCGGTCGGGGCCCCCCGCGTCGTGCTTGAGTGAATAATGTTCCCGACATCGAGCAGACGAATGCCGGCGACCCCGTCGAACGGCGCCACGAGCTTGGTATAGCCGAGCTCGGTCTTGGCATATTCGACCGCCGCCTGACCGGCTTTGATAACGGATTCTTCCTGAAGGATCTTCGCCTGCTGGGTGGCGACCTGCTGCTGCGGCGCAAACCCCTGTTTGGCAAGCGGCACGTATCGGCCGAGATTGATCCGCCCGTTTTCGAGATGGGCCTCGTCCCGCTCGAGATTAGCCTGCGCTTCGTCGAGCTGCGCCTGATAGGTGCTCGGATCGAGCTGCGCCAGCAGCTCGCCTTTTTTGACAAACTGGCCGTCCTTGAAATCGACGCTGAGGATCGGCTCCGTCACCATGCTGCGCACCGTCGCGCTGTTCAGCGCTGTGACATTGCCAATGCCGGTCAGCACGATCGCGAAGTTTTGCCTCTGCACCGCCGCGGCGATGACCGGAACGGGCGGAGGAGGTGCGGGCGTGACATGGGGGCGCTGTGCGAAATGCTGCCAGCCGAGGTAAGCCACCGCAAAGGCTGCGATCAGCACCAGGCCGACCAGCGGCGGCGGACGCCGTCCGCTCTTGGGCCGCCCAGTGATCAGGGGTGAGAGAGTCATCAGAGCCTCCAGGCGTGGCGATCACCGGCGTGATGTCAATCGGAGATCATGAGCGATCCGTTTCTTGGCGGATAGAGCTTGCCGATCGATGTTTAGGACGGCGCATGGATCAGAGCCAGGATTCGGGCTCAACGGGCAAAAGAAAGACTGCCAGTGCAAAAAATAGCGGTACCCGGCGAGAACCGATGATTGCGCTTCCCCTCCATAGAGGGAAGTTGCGATCCTCGCTGAGGCTAGCGCATACTGTTCTCTCGGCACCATGCTGCGCTTGCCGCTGCAGATGCGATTTGAGCCGCGGCAAACGCCCGGTCAGCAATTCGGTAATCCAGGGTAGACCTCTTGGAAAGCGTATTGGACGTATCAGCTATTGCTCACACCCTTTCCGCCAGAACAGACCGCAACGCTGCGACGTGGCTGACTTAGTGCATGCTATTAAAATCGAATCGGATGCTCGCTAACGCAAGTAAATGCAGGTAAATCGAGGTAAAGAACTGTGAAGAGTTCGTCGTCCATCCGGGCCGGATACGGTCACAGAGCCCGCCGGCTAGGGGTCCGTAGCCCGGAACCGCGAAATACGCTCTCGACGAGCAAAGTCAGGCGGCCCAGCAGCAGGGCAGTGCCGCCCAGAAGCGCAGCGAGGGTATCCGCACGCGCTCCAGAACCCGCCCCAACAGTAGGACGCTCGCTGGCTGCACGGCAAGTTCGGCATTCATGCCCAGGATCCCCGGCCTATGAAGACCGCAACGTTTCAATTGCTATAAACCTCGCACCCGGTCGCCCGTTAGACGAGGCAATCATCAACAGGCCCGCCTAAGATGCGCCTGCTTCGGGCAGGACGACAGAAGGATTACTGCTGGCGCCGCCCGAAATCCACGACTGCAAAGGCGGCCGCCGTCGCTCGGCGGATACGGGCTGACTCGGCAAACGGAGAGGCCGGCGGGCAACGCCACCGGCCCCTCCCACGCCGTATTGGCGGTTGGTAATTCCGGATTAAATCCGCTGGGTGGCCTCGAACAGGAACCACACGCGCCTTTCGGCCTCGTCGATCCAGACTTCGAGCAGGCTGGAGGTGGCGACATCGTTGTGCTCGTCGCAGAGCGTGTGCGCCTCGAGCATGCGAGCCGCCAGCTGCCTGTTGTCCTCGCACAACTCCACCAGCATGTCGTGCGGCGTGACGAATTCCGCATCGTTGTCCGTGGGCCGCTTCAAGCGCGCGATGTGGCCGATCGACCGTATCGTTGTGCCGCCGAGCTTGCGCACGCGCTCTGCGATCGGGTCGGTGGTGGCGAAGATCTGGTCGGCCTGCTCATCAAGCAGCAGGTGATAGTCCCGGAAATGCGGACCGGAAACGTGCCAGTGAAAGTTCTTCGTCTTTACATAAAGGGCAAACATGTCGGCGCACAGTGCCGTCAAGGCTTCGGAAATAGCCGTGACCGCGTTAGCCCCGAGATAGCTCGGCGTTCTCAGCGCCGCGGAGGCGCGGCTATGTGTATCTCTGGAATCCATGCTCCGTCTCTCCTCTATTGTCGGTAGACCCCTTATTGCGCGCGTGCCCCAAACGCCTGACGCGGCGAATTATCCGCCCACTGGCGTGATACCGGGTGATGATATAGTCATCGAGCCCTCGGGCCAGGAGATCTGCGGTTTGTCAGCGCGGCTTCGCCAACCGCTGGATCGAGATTGCGGCCTATTGCGGCGTATAACCGTTAAGTTGTTGCCTGATTGCCCGCTCTTCGCGGGTCGCGCCTGACGGGTTCTGCTGCAATAGCTCACGCTGGTCGTTCATCAGACCGGTAGCGTAATCCTCTCGCATCTGGTCTTGCAGCGGATTGTTGGCCGGCGCGCTCAGCGACAGGCTGGGATTGACGGCAGGCAGATGCAGAGGAGCCTCGAACCCGCGTTCTTGCGCGCCTACGGCACCGAACCCGTGCTCTTGCGCATCAACGGGGCTGCTCGCCAAGCACGCCAAGATCGCGACGGCAGGTATCGAAAGAGAAGAGATTTTCATTGCAGGACCTCTTTGTGATCTTCGACTTCAAAAGGGCTCGGCGGGCATCGGTCGGTCAGCGAACGCAACCTGTCGCGGCCGCGGGCAATTCGCGATCGCACCGTTCCAAGCGGAAGATTGAATGCTGCTGCATCTTCGTACCGCATACCCTCCATCCCGACGAGCAGAATTAGCGAGCGCTGATCCTCGGGCAGTATCGCCAGAGCGCGTTCAACGTCACGCACCTCGAGCTTGACATTCTGATCGGGCATGAGCGCCAAGGTCCGATAGGGTTTATGTGCCTCGATACCGGCGCGGTGGCGCGCGTCGCGGCGCAAATTACTGACGTGACGGTTGTGAAGTATCGTGAACAGCCATGCCCTCAGATCCGTGCCAGGCTCCCACATATGGATTTTGCGGAGAGCACTCGTCAGAGAATCCTGGACGAGATCGTCCGCCGCAACAACGTCCCGCGTCAGCACCCGGGCGTAACGCCTCAGGCGCGGAATCAGGGCTCCGATCTCGTGCTGAAGTTCTTCGCCGATTGTTACGGATCGTGCTGGGCTGGACCTCGCGGAGCGCAATGGCTATTGCCGTGTCTGGCGCTTGTCTCCAGCCGATCCAACTCCGCGATGTGTGCCACAGCTTTCGCTCCTGCGGTGTCACAATAACGCTCTTCCAATGTTCGGCACCGATCGTGTAGCATCAAGATAAGCCCGATCGCCCGCCATCGGCATAAACTGCGGTAAAATGCGGTGAATCGTCATAATGCATTAGCAGCTCATCCCGACGGAGGCAGCAACCGACAAAAGTTTGGTTTTGGGCGTCAAACCTATAGCCGACCGGCTTGGTGGTAGATTGCAAGCCAGAATGGAAACGAAGAGTTTGGCTCGGATCACTCGGAAACCTGATGGCCCGAGCGGGAGACGATGCGACGGACAACGCGGCGAGCCGGCCAAACGCGCAGTCTCTGCGTTACAACGCAACCCGCGGCAGGTTGGCCTGCGAGAACGCGCGATCGACTAGACCGCCGTGGTTCTACGTCGCGTTGCGCGACCCTCGATATTACCCGGCTGTTGTCACCCAGCCGAGTGAGAGTGTTTGCACGGCTCAGCTGGCTGGGACCGTCTGCCAACCGGAATAGCACTGCGTCACATAAGGGTAGTAGCCCTGTGGATCGGAGCAGTAGTACCATGCACTGGGTTGGCTATAATCGTCGAAGTATCCGTAGTCCGGATAGTCCCCCCACGACGGGTATGAATAATAGGTCCAGGCCAGGCCGGGACCGATCAGCCACCAGCCGTAGCGCCCGCCGTGCCAGCCGTGATACCAGTGGTTCTCATTGACGCGGCCGGCACCGTTGTGCAAGCCCGCGAAGCCGCTATGAAACCCACCCGCGTGCAACCCGCCGGCATGGAACGCGCCGGCGTGGAAGCCTCCGGCGCGGAACCCGCCGCCATGAAATCCGCTTCCGTGGAACCCGCCGCCGTGGAAGCCCCCGCCACCGCCGCGCGCGGCACAAGCAAAGCGAGGCTGAGAGACCAGGGTAACGCACAAAAGAACGGCAGCAGCGCCCTTGAGTGCCTTTGCAACTTTGCCGCCGGTGGTCGTTTTTAAGAATGCTCGCATCGCAAGTCCTTTCCAGGCGCCGAACCCGGTGTTTGCGCCGGCCCGGCGCGGCCTTACCTCTTGATGGGGCAACATGTGATAATGGCGACTCGCGCCGCCAAATCATTCCCAGGTAAATTCCGGTAAAGCGGAAGACCGAGACCGACCTGGCGACCGGCTTGCAATGGCCGCCGGAGGTCGATGGCATTGCCGACGCTTTACTAGATTTTACTGCGCTTCACTGGGCTTCAGCAGCCCACGCACCAATTGTGGCCGAGCCAACGTTGGCGGCGGCGAAGCTGTGTGCGGCATCTTGCCGTCTCCCATCGTCGCGGCTAGGGCGCATTTCGATCGCTGGATTCAAGGCAGCGCTAGCAGCGGGGGATTGTTTGGGTATTGTTCGCTTTGCGCTGAAATATCCGCATACCTTCTATGTGGCTGCGGCGCTCATCCTGTTTCTAGGGGTCACGGCAGCGGTCGAGATGCCGACCGACATTTTCCCCGAGATCGACATCCCGGTGGTCTCAGTGATCTGGCAATACACCGGGCTCGACACCACCGAGATGGAGCAGCGCGTCACCACCTACAGCCAGTATGCGATCAGCTCAAACGTCAACGGGATCAGGGACATCGAGGCCGAGACCGTCAATGGCATCTCGGTGCAGAAGATCTATTTCCAGCCCGATGTGAACCTCGATCTGGCGATCTCGCAGATCGTCGCCGCCACCAACTCGATCCGTGCCTTGATGCCGACCGGGATCGAGCCGCCGGTGGTCGTACAATACAGCGCGTCTGCCGTGCCGGTGCTGCAAATCGCTCTCAGCTCCAACAATTTGAGCCAGGCCCAGCTCTACGACTACGGCATCTATCGTTTGCGGCAGATGCTGGCGCCGATCCACGGCGTGACACTGCCGACGCCGGCCGGCGGCAAATACCGCCAGATCATGGTCGATATCGATCCGATGAAGCTGCTGGCTAAGGGGCTCACACCGCTGCAGGTTGTCAATGCGGTCAACGCCCAGAATCTGACGCTTCCCGGCGGCGACGAAAAAATCGGCAAGACCGATTACACCGTGCGCACCAATTCGATGCCACCGACGATCGAGGCGTTGAACGACATCCCGATCAGCTATGCAAATGGCGCAACCGTGTTCCTCAGGGACATCGGTCATGTCCGCGACGGTAATCTAGTGCAGCAAAATATCGTGCGGGCCGACGGCAAGCCCTCGGTGCTGCTCAGCATCATCAAAAACGGCAATGCTTCGACTTTGACGGTCGTCAATGCGGTCAAACATATGCTGAATATCGCGCGGGAAGCAGCACCGCCCGGTATGGTCATCAAATCATTGTTCGATCAGTCGGTGTTCGTCACCTCGGCACTGACTGCCGTGCTGCGCGAAGGGGCGATCGCCGCTGGGCTGACGGCGTTGATGATCCTGCTATTTCTCGGCTCATGGCGACCCACGATCGTAGTGATGATCTCGATCCCACTGGCGATGCTGGCCTCGCTTGTCGTGCTTTATTTTCTCGGCGAGACGATCAACACGATGACACTGGGCGGTCTGGCACTCGCCGTCGGCATTCTCGTCGATGATTCGACAGTTACCATCGAGAACACCTATCGCCTGCTTGACGAAGAGAAGATGCCGTTGCCGCGGGCGACGTTGCACGGCGCTGCTGAAATCGCGGTGCCGACGCTGGTATCGACGCTCGCGATCAGCTGCGTCTTTACCTCGGTGGTCTTTCTCGAAGGGCCCGCCAAATATTTGTTCACGCCCCTCGGCCTTGCCGTCGTCTTTGCGATGCTCGCCTCCTACGGCCTGTCGCGGACGCTGACGCCGATCACGATCGGCCAGATATTGAAGGGCCATTATAAAGGCGAGTCGAGCGGCCGCCTCCCTAACCCTATCCCGCGTGCGCGGCAGGGAAGGGTCGGAGGCTTTTTTACCCGCTTCCATGCCGCTTTCGAGCGCGGCTTCGAGCATCTGCGTGAGGGTTATGTCGGGCTGCTTAAGGTATTGCTGACCCGCCGCGCCATCATCCCAATCGTCGCCGCCCTGGTTCTTGGCCTCGGTGCGGTCATGTTCACCTTTGTCGGCCGCGATTTTTATCCGGCAATCGACGGCGGCATGATCCAGCTGCACGTCCGGGCGCCGCCGGGCACGCGCATCGAGACGACCGAGCAGATCTTCCAGAAGGTCGAGGACAAGATCCGTCAGGTCATTCCAAAAAAAGACCTCGATCTGATCGTCGATAATTTCGGGGTGCCGGCGCGCTCCTACAATTGGGCATTTTCCGACGGCACCTCGATCGCGGTCAATGACGGGGTGATCATGGTGGCTCTAACCGATGGCCACGCACCAACCGCCGACTATGTCCGCAAATTGCGGCAGGTGCTGCCGGCCGATTTTCCGGAAGACCTGTTTTATTTCCAGCCCGCCGATATGGCGACGCAGATCCTGAATTTTGGCCTCACTGCGCCGATCGATGTGCGAACAGTCGGTTACGACCGGGCTGATAACCTGCGCATTGCCGAGGAGCTGCGCCGCCGCATCGCCGCCATTCCCGGGATCGTCGACGCGCATCTGCAGCAAGAGGTCTATGCGCCGGATTTTTACGTCCAGATCGACCGGGCGCGGGCCCTGCAGTTCGGCAACATGGTGAGCGATATCGGCAACAACATCAGCACAAGCCTTGCTTCCTCCGAGACAGTCACGCCCAATTTTTGGACCGACCCAACAAACGGCATTCCGTATTACATCGCGGTGCAGACGCCGCAGTACCTGGTCAGCTCGCTGAACGACCTCAGCAATACGCCGGTCAGCGACTTGACGGCGGCACCGGCAACCCAACCGGTTCCGGGAGAGCTCGGCAACGTCGCGACCTCTGCGCCGGTCAGCACGACAAACGTACCGGGGGCAACACTGCCGGTTCCGGGAGAGCTCAGCAATGTCGCGACCTTCACGCGTGACTCGGTCCCAGGCAGCGCCAATCAGGCCAACATCCAGCCGGTCTACGAGGTTTATGCCAGCACCCAAGGCCGCGATCTGGGCAGCATCGCCGGCGACATCGACAAGATTACGAGCGGCCTTAAACCACAACTCAAGCCCGGCAACACGATCCAGGTGACCGGCCAGATCGACAGCATGAACCAGGCTTTTCGCGACATGGGGATCGGCCTCGTGTTTGCCGCCGTCTTTGTGTACATGCTGATGGTTGTCAATTACCAGACCTGGGGCGATCCCTTTGTTGTCATCCTGGCGCTGCCGGCGACCTTTTGCGGCATCGTCACGATGCTCTACATCACCGGTACGACCTTAAGCGTTCCCTCGCTGATGGGTGCCATCATGGCGGTCGGTGTGGCCTCGGCCAATTCGATCCTGCTCGTGACCTTCGCGCGCGAGCAGCAATTGGCCGGCAAGAATTCGTTTGATGCTGCGATCTCGGCCGGGCATACCCGCATTCGGCCGGTGCTGATGACCGCCACCGCAATGGTCGTCGGCATGATCCCGATGGCGATCGGCGGCCCGGGCGAGGAGCAGAATGCGGCTTTGGCCCGCGCCGTGATCGGCGGCCTCTTGTTCGCCACTCCGACCACGCTGCTGGTGGTGCCTTACCTGTTCGCAGTGTTGCGCCGCGGCAATGACGGCAAACCCGCCCACGGCGTCTTTGAGGAGGTTCCCGAATGAGCGACCTCGAGCGACCGGAGGCACTCAAAGAGCCGCCGGCGCGGCCGGTGCTGCCGGCGCCGGATCGCGATACGCCGGAACCGCCGCCGGGCGGACCGCGCAGGCACGGGCGTCGCGGCGGATGGCTCCTCGGATTCGGCGTCCTGGTCGTGTTGATCGCGGCACTCGGGCTCGGCGTGGGGCGGCATTACCAACAAAACCGTCAGGTCATGGATATCGCCGAGCAGCAGGCCGATTTTGTCCCGACCGTGCGCGTCGCGGATGTGGGGCAACATTTCGGAAGAGTGGATATAACCTTACCCGCGACCACGCTCGGCTTCGAGGCGGCAAATATTTACGCCCGCACGAGCGGCTATGTGCTCAAGCGCTTTGTCGATATTGGCGATCACGTCAAGGCCGGCCAGGTCCTGGCCGAGATTACTGCACCCGAAATCGAGGACCAGATCGCGCAATATCAGAACGCCGGTGCAGCAGGTCAGGCCACAACGCTCCAGAATCAAGCCCAACGCGCGTTGGACAACGTCACCTGGGGACGAGATTCGGTGCTCGTAAGACAAGGCTGGGTGACACTGCAGCAGGGCGACGTCGATCGCTACACGTTGCAAGCCCAGCAGCACGCGACAAATGCGGCTCACTACAATACCGCGGCGACGCAGGCACAGCTGGCCTATTACAATCAGCAGAAGGTCTATCAGAAAGTCGTGGCGCCGTTCGATGGTGTCATCACCCAGCGCAACATCGATGTCGGGAGCCTGATCACGGCCGACGCGGCCGGCGGCACCGCGATGTTTTCGATGACCCAGAACGGCGTGATCCGCGTCTGGGTGTATGTGCCGCAGGACGACGCGTTTGGCGTCAAGCCCGGGATCGAGGCCGTCATTCGGGTGCCGGCGATGCCGAGCCTCACGCTCCACGGCAAAGTTACGCGGACCGCCGACGCTCTGCAGCCAGGGACGCGGACTTTGCTTACCGAGGTCGACGTTCCCAACCCGGACGGCGCGCTGCAGCCGGGAGTCTATTGCACCGTCGAGCTGAAGATCCCGCGCACCGCGCCGGCGCTGATCGTGCCGGCTTCGGCAATCATCTTCAATCAGAACGGCATGCAGGTCGCGGTCGTGGAAAACGGTGTGGTCCACCTCCACAAAATAGCGATCACGACCGACTATGGGACCGAAGTCGAGGTCAATAGCGGCGTCAAGCAGGGGGACCAAGTCATCTTGCAGCCGCCGGTCAATCTCGACGATGGCGACAAGGTCCATACGATTATTGTGTCGCCGACGTCGACGTAGCTACCTGCCATGCCGCCTCAGTTCTTCGCAGCAAGGCACAGCTAACTCGCGGTTTTACTCGGCTAACCCGGATCAGGAACCGTCTCTGTCGTGGCGAACTCGCACCGCTTGTCTGGGCGGAAAAACGGGTCGCAGACATCGCGGGAGAATCAAAATGCGAATGCGTGGCCTATATCTGGCGGGTGCTCTTATCGCGGCGGCGATCCCGCTCTCGGCAGGAGCTACAGCCGCGGCAGGACCTTATCAATCGGCGACCAGCGTTGGCCAACATGCATCGGCACCCAACACTTGCCCCGCCGGCTCGGTTTGGGAGCCGGTGGGTTATTGAGGCGCTATCGGACAGGAGGCCGCCGCCCACTACTTGCAGCGCTGCCCGCACCGGCGGCGTGTCCATATAGCGGTTGCGGATCCCGGCGATGACGAGGAGTTCGACGGCGACCACCACGGCGGCAATAGCGAGCGCGATTGTGAAGGAGGGCACCAGGAACGGCAGGCTGTGGCCAAGCCGCCAAGGCGGTCATAGCACCACAAACGAGGCCCCGCAGCCATGGACTGCCGCGCCCGGTCAACGAGCGGTCGTCACTGAGCGCTTCGGCAAATCCCATCAAGATGCCGGGGCCGATCGCGGCGGCGAGACCGACGAGAAAAGAGGGCCAACTCTGCCGCGTCGCGAAAGCAGCGGCAAACAGCGGCGCCAAGGTCGAGACCGAACCACCTCCACCGCGAGAAGTTCGGCGAGCACATCCCGCTGATCCGGCGCCAAGACGTCAAGGGCTTTCTCGCGCGCAAATGGCTGTGGCTGTCGCGTCCGCTCGGGCTCGAGAAGGTACGCGCCGACGCGGCCAAGCGCTTTTACCAGACCGCGGCACGGCGCTCGACCGATGCCGCGATCCGCCAGCTGTTGGGCGACCTTGCGGCCGAGGAACGCCGCCGTGAAGCGCGCGCCGAACAGCTCGAAGCCCGTGTCCATGCGGTGAGCACCGCAGGCCGGGCTATTTGGCGGGTTCGACTTGAGGCGGTGCGCGGCCGGGGGCGCGTTCGTCGGCGATGATCTGGCGGAGGTTCTCGATGCCGTCTTTGGTGAAGGCCGGGACGCAGTCCGCGCCGACACCGTAAACCCAGAGGCAGCCGTCCTCGGGGAATATGTCGGTCGACAGCTCGAAGAGCCAGTCTTCGTCCTCGCTGAGGAGGTTGGCGACGTAGCCGATGGTGAAGACGTGGGCGATAGCGTCCAAGATCAGGCCGCCCGACTTTGCACCGCCGAGCGTGGTTGCCAGTTCCATGGCAGTAGTTCGTCGATCTTTTGCGCCGGATGCTCGGCGATGCGGGTCAGGACGTCGGCTAGCCTAGTGCGCATCCATAAAGGGCGGTTTTTCAGCGGTCTGGAAAGGCCGAGTTGGATGAATTTACGATTCGGCGCCGGACCTTTCGTGTTTGAGTAGCAGGAGCAGGCTGGGGAATCGCATTGCGAGCAGTTCGGGTCGGCCTCATGTGTCGGTAGCTGCCGGCCGGGCGCCAGGAGGCGGCTAGGCTCGTTTGAGTCGGGCGAA
>Ga0335074_10007398_pt1 | contig 15221 bp, 34 predicted proteins | sample Lox_Sample_23_FD_206715 | JGI IMG/M metagenome (GOLD analysis project Ga0335074, IMG submission 206715) | Soil microbial communities from Loxahatchee National Wildlife Refuge, Florida, United States - Lox_Sample_2.3 | ecosystem: Environmental > Terrestrial > Soil > Wetlands | place: USA...
GGCTCCTCCTAGACAGGCAGCGGGACACGGCGCGCGACGTCGGCCGCGGCACCTGACACTCCGGTGAGATGAACGAGCCCGACGACCAAGAGCAGACCCCCGATGATCACCTTGACCGCACGGATCACCAGGTTAGTCCCCGAGATGTGGCCCGGCACGCCCAGGAACCCGGCCAGCGTCCCCAGGATGCCCGTCGCGTTCTCAGCCGCATTTCCCAGATCGGTAGCCGGATTCACCGACTGCTGCTGAGGGTTCGCTGCAGCCTTCGCCTGTGCCTGCGTGGCGAACGGCCCCTGCCATTTCACAAGCTGTTCGGATACCTGCGGATTGCCCTGGTTGCCTTCGGCGCCCTGGACGACCCGGCCCGCGTTCGCGTCGTTCCACGCCTGCGACCCGGCCGGGTAGGAGATGACGAAATCCACCAGCTCTTTCTCCGCGGTGCTCTTGGAGGCATAGCCGGGCGGGATCATCACGAACCAGGTGCCAGCCAAAGGGTCAGCCGCCCGGGGAGTTGAGGGTCGGGGTCGGCTGGCCGGTCACGGACGAACCCGGTGCGATCGCCTGCCCGGCCGGGGTACCCGGACCGGTCACGTTCGCATGCAGGTTCTTCCAGGCCTCAACGACGGTCACGAGACCGCCGACCACGTACACGGTCGGGTCGCGCGCCAGGACCGCCACGCCGACGACCAGGGCCGCCGACTCATACACGGCGGTCTTGATCGAGTTGTGCGTGTTCATCGCCGCGGCCCCGCCCGGTGTCGAGGCCTTGATGTCGGCCGTATTCGGCACGCCATGCTGGAAGATCATGTACACCCCGAGCGCGGTCAGGACCGCCACCAGGAGGCTCTCACCCGGCTTCAGCTTCATCATCGTCTCCTAGCTCTTGGTGGTCGTGGCCTCGATCGGCCCCGCATGCGGCCCATTCGCGGGCGCGGGCGTGGCCCACAACTCAAAATAATGCTTCCCCGCGGTCCCGCCGCCGACCCCGGCCACAGTAGCCGAGCTGGTCTGGCCGCCGCCGACCTCCTGCTTATACTGCTGGCTCCCCGAGGTCGGCCCGTAGGCGATCACATACCCCGTCGCGCCCTTCACCGGGTTCCACGCCAGGTTCACGTTATCGCCGCCGGTCACATTAACCACCCGGAACCCGGACGGGGCCACGTCGATCACGGAAGGCGTGGCCGGGGAGCTGGCCGCGGTCGTGGTGCCGGTGCTCGTGGTGCCCGCCGCCGCGGTCGTGGTCGAGGAGGCCAGGACGATCGTGTACGACCCGACCGGAGGCGGCCCGTACTCGTTCAGCGCCGTCTGCGTGATCCCCGCCTGGGTGGTGGTTTCGGGCAGGTTCGCCAGGTAGGCGGCCAGCGCGCTGTTCACGTCCGACGCCGAGTAGCCGAGCGCTTCCAGGCCCGCCGTGGCGGCCGCCACCCATTGCGCATTCGTCGTGTACGCCGTGGCCGGGACCTCCGTCGTGACCGTACCCGTGCCGGTGGTCGTGCCGAGCTCGCCGCTGCCGGTCGCATACCCGTACTCGCTCGAAAGGGCCGACGCGTTCTCGGCTGACACTGCCTGCTCAGCTGCCGCGACGGACCCGTACTCCTGGGCCTCCGACAGGTAGGACATGCCGGTGAGCGGGTCGATCGTGGAGTCTTCCGAGTAGGGCAGGCCGGTTACCGGGTCGATCGCTGACGGGTTGCTGGCCGAGCTGGCCGAGGCGGTCTTGCTGTTCTCGTACTGCCGGTAGGCGAAGTAGACGGCGACCAGGCCGCCGACCGCTGAGGCGATGGCGACCCACCGGGGAACGTCGTGGCCCGCGATCCGCACGTCAGCCATCTAGAACCCCCACTGAGGTATCGTGCCCGGCCCGGCCGGGATCGGCGGCTGCGTGCTGACCGGAGGTGGCGGCGCAGGCTCATACGCCGTGTCGCCACCCGAGCTGGCCAGGCCGCCGTATTGTGCTACGGTCCCGGCCACCATCTGGTTGGCGCCCATCGCGATCTTGGCCTTGGCCAGGTTCGGCTGGGTGATGGGCCAGAAGTCCTCAACGCCAAGGTAGTTCTGCCACCAGCCCTGCCGTGCGGCCACCCGGCCCGATGGGGTGTACTGCTCCCACCCGGCATTGTCCACGTCCTGGGAGTGCCGGTCATGGCCGGGCAGCAGCGCCTTGGTCTGCTCGAGGCCCTCGATCTTCGGCGGGACCCGGTAGTAGCCCTTCGGCTCGATCCCGTCAGGAATCAACGTCCCGAACGGCTCCTTCCCCTGCAGCTCTTCGGGGACGGCGGGCCAGGGACCGGCGTGCGGGTTGACCGGCTCGATCATGTAATCGGGCGACTGGGCCGCGAACTCGGCCTCACCCCAGTCCAGCACCGGAGGATTCAGCGCGACCGGGGCCGTGCCGTTGACCGGGTTGCTGATCGGCTCAACCGGCCCCGTGGTCACCGGCCCCTTGCCGGTCGGGTTCGTCGTGTCCTGCGTCAGCCACGTCCCCGCGGGCACATACTCGGAGGCCAGGGACGGCTGGACGGACGCCGGGGTGGCGGCCATGGTCAGCCCTTCTCCGCTGCCGACAGGCTGTTGGTAAACGCGCCGCCCGCCGCGGACACGACACTTGCCGAGTTCTTCCCATTGACCACCACGGTCGCGACGAGGGCAACTGTGGTGATGGCCAGGAGAACCTTGGTGATGTTATCCACAGGTCACAACCCTCCGACTACTTTGTTCAGGTTCTGCACGGGACTCGGGTTCTGCACGGGCGCGATCAGGACCGCGACGAACGCCAGCCACCCGATCGCCGTCATGACCGGCTCCAGGCCCGGTATCTGGCTGATCCCCGCACCGACCACCGCCGCGATGGCCCCGGCCACGGGGATCTTCAGGTCAATCTGGCTCGTGTTGTACCAGTGGTTGGCGAACGATACCCCGGTAGCGGCCAGGACCGGCACGATCACCCCGGACGCCATCAGTACCACCCGTACTCTTTCTCGTGCGCCCACGCCGCGATCGGATCGCCGTAGGTGCCCGCGATGTAGTTGATGCCCCACGTGATCTGGACCGTAGGACTCGACCAGCCGGGAGGGATCGTATGGCTGGCCGGGTCCAGCTGCGGGATGCCGGTCGCGCCCGAGGACGGGTTGGTGGCGGTGGCCGACCAGCCCGACTCCTGATTCCACAGCGCCACCCAATCCGACCATTCCGTCCCTGTGATCCACGTCGGGTGCCCGAGCGCCGGCGCCAGGAGCCTGGCAAGCGCCTGATTGGCCGCCGCGGAGGCGGTGGCGGCCCCGGTGTCGGCCACGATCGTCGTCGTACCGGTCCCGCCAGCTCCGTCAGAAGTGGTGGCGGGACCGGCTATCGGCTGCTGATCCGAGGCGGGAGCCTTCCCGCTGAGCAGGCCCCGGAACGTGGCCGACAGCGTTTCGCCCTTGATGCCCGACCAGAGCACGATCCCGCCGAACGCCGTGTAGGCGAGCGAGAAGCCGTTGATCCGGGCGGCCACCATCAGGCATCAGCTCAGACCTGCGGCAGCTTGGACACGCCGGGAATCTTCGCGATCTGCGGGGCGAACACGATCCCCGCCACGATCCCGAGCCCGAACGCGAGCCAGTGACCCTTGCGCATGACTTCCTCTTTTCTGACCTTGGATGAGGGGCCTAGACGAGACCCGGCTGCAAGACCCCATTCACGCCCAAATAGTTCACGACGTGATAAAGGGTGCAAGACGCGCCCCACGATCCGATGAACTCGACGGCGTCGCCGACCTCGGTGTTCAGGTAGCTGAGCATCAGTTCCGCGCCCGGCGCGAGATCGAAGTCGGTGTTGAACGGGTACGGGAACACGCCGGTGTCGAGGCCGGGGCCGGTGTCGGCGGTCGCGCCCGTGGACCCGTACCACCGGCTGATCTGGTTCTGCCACTGCTGGAGGCTGAAGTCGAACAGCAGGTTGCCCTTGTAGTTGACCGTCAGCGGGCTCGGCCAGTCGGCGGAGGACCGGGCGGGCGAGCTGGTCGTGTAGTTGAGCCACAGGAACATCCTGATCGGGTTCCCGATGCCGACCTGCGGGGCGTAGAAGTCCGACGCGCCGTTCAGCGCCTGGATCGAGGACCGGTTCCAGTACTGGGTGGTTCCGGCCGCCTTGGGTGCCGGGTTCGCGGAGGCGTTGGAGCCCCGCCAGTAGCCGAGCAGGTCAACCTTGACGGTCACCGTGCAGGACGTGGCCGGGGCGGTCGAGAACATCAGCGCCGTCGTCGTCTGGGTCAACGACAGGACCAGCGGGCTCTGGGTGGTCTGGTTGACCAGCGACCCGGCCCCGGTGCGGGCGATGAACTCGACGGGGATGCGCCACACGACGACGAACGACCCGGCCGCCGAGCCGGTGCCGGTGGTGGTCGAGTAGACGCACGACTGCCGCGGGTCACCGTGGGTGCCGCCGACGTACCCGCCGTACTTCATGATCATCGCTAGCGTGTAGCTGTCAAAGCTGCCGACGATCGAGTTGCCGCCCGAGTCCTGGAAGTTCACGGTCGAGAACAGGCCGAGCGGCATGTCACCGTTGAACGCGACGCTGTTGGACGAGTTCACGCCGACCGCGTTGGCCTCGATCTCGATCGCCCTCAGCAGGTTCGTCGGGCCGATCTGGTAGTCGGGGAGCTGGACGGCGGTCGTGGTCAGCGCGTTGACCTGGGAGTAGCCGGACGGCTTGTAGGTCGGCTGGGTGCCCGCCCGGAACGGCGCCAGGACCGGGGCCGCAGGAGCGCCCTTCGGGGGAGCCGGTGTAGTCATCTAGTTGCTCCTTCGGAGTAGTTCTCGGATCTGGCGTCCCCAGTCGGCCCGCATGAGGGGCGCGGCATGGTACGGGAAGTCGCGGTCCCCGGCGTGGAGGTCGCGGGGGTCTGGGAGGCGGGCGCCCATGTCATGGAGGGTGCGCGCGTAGTCGAGGCAGCCCTGCATCTCGGCCGGATCGCTGACCCCGCCCGCGGGGATCTGCAAGTACAGGTAGCGGTCCCGGTCCCACCGGGTGGACCTGAGCGCGTCATCGTACGTCTCGTATGGCACGTTGTCGGAGCGGCCATCGGCCAGGGCGAACATCGCCCAACCGCGAGCGCGCATGACCGCGTGGAGGTTCATGGTGTCGGCCATCCGCGCGGCGTGGTCGGAATAGGGCCTGCCTCCGGGGAGACAGCGCCATCCGGGCGGCCAGTCATCCATGGGGACGTTCTTCAGCCGGACGGCGGTGTCATGCAATGCGGCCTCCACAGGGGTGTGGAGAGACCGCAGGAACCGCCGAGAGACGAGGTCTCAAATCCCTGCGGTCTCTCGGCACCAGCAGACTACATGATCAGCGGCGCGTTACTGAATAAGACTAGGCTGTTCAGGCTTCTGCATCATCCGCTCGGCAGTGAGAGCTAGTGCGATTTCAAGGCTGTCAGCGATGCGCCGCAAACGCGCAGGGTCATCAGATGCAGCGCCGAGCACCATGTTGCACGGTGCACACGATAGGCCGCGCTGGCAGTACTGGCAGCTACGCCGCTTATGACAGCGATGATCATGCTCGATCACGGCAGTTTCGAGCGTGATCTCATCGCCGCATAGATAGCAACGGCCATCTTGCTGTTGGAGTATCAGCGCCTTATCGGCAGGAGTGAGGCCGTGATTAGCCTTCTGCATGCGCGCACGTGCAAGCGCACGTTCGCGTTCCAGATTGCGCCTGTAACGCTCGCGCTGGGCTTCGAGGCGACTCGCGCGATTCTTGATACGCCAGCGCTGCTGAGCTTCGAGTTTGCGCTCATGAGTGGCAGGATCGTTCATAGCCGCATCTCCTTGCGGTCAGGCCCCGGATCACAGCGCTGACACGCTGCCGGGGCCATTGAATTCTATCGCATTCGCAGGTCACGGACCTATGAGCGCCATATAAGGACCCCTCTGGTCCAAATATAGTTTCTCACTCACAGTGTGACCGCCAACCCGGTATAGCCTGAGATTTCGAACAATCCTTTCTACCCTGGCTGGATCGAAACCGCCTATTTCGCCAAAGCGCCGGATGTTCCGCGCGTCGTTGTCGCGGCCGAGGAAGATGTGCGACGCCGACGAGTAGGCGAATGAGGATACGCTGCCCGTCGAGGCCGACCCGCTGGGCTTCTGGAGCGCGAGCCAGCCCGCCGCCCCGCCAGACCGGCCATTCACCAGCAGCTCCTCCAGGTATTCGTTGAGGCCCATGAAGATCGCCGCGGAGTGGGCGTCGTCTACGAAGGTGATCGAGTTCCCGGCCCGGTACTGGGCGTCGATCCCGGCGCGGAGGATCTTCCCGATGGCCTCGCGGCGTTCGGCGGGGGGCAGGCCCATCTCATGCTTAGGCCAGAGGACGTGCCCGGCTGGCTTGGCCCGCAGGAGCTTCCGCCGCGGCGGCCACGATTCCGTCTCCTGGAGATTGAGCGCGTCGGCCCAGGCGACTGTGGAGGGGTCACGTGGCTTGGGCATGAGCGACACGACGGACAACTCGGGATGCTGGCGCATGGCCGCGCGGAGCGCACGGTAGGCCAGGAACGTCTTGCCGCCCCCGGTCGGCTCAACGACCAGCAGGTGCTCGCCGGGCTCATAGCGGAAGAACCCGGGGGTGTCGTCTTCGCCGAAGAACTCGGCTCCGCTCAGCTCCAGGGGCATAGCTCAGTATGGCGGGACAGGAACGCGCTGGATCACGCGCGAGCACCGATCGTCATGCATGAGAGCCACCTGCAGCATCCACGGCGCCTGGGTGTTCTGGTTGACCGGCGCGGCGACGTGGAAGCTTGCGCGGATGACGCCCATGGGGTCCACGAGCTCCAGAAGCAGGTTGTGATCCGGGTCGGCAGGATAACCGCCCGAATCGACAGCCGGATCGGGGCCGCTCACGAGGTAGGGGACGCCTCAGGTTCGCGGTCGCCGGGCGGTGAGGTCATGTTCTCCTCACCCGTCTCCTGCTCGGCCGCAGGCGCCGGCGCGTCCCCCTGTGCCGCCTCCAGGGCCGCGTGGAGCTCGGCCTGCCGGTTGGCGTCGATCGCCTTCAGTCCCGCCACGATGTCGATCAGGGCGTGGATGACAGGCAGGATGTCCTCAAGCATGAGCGTTCTCTTCTTCGCGTGATTCGGCAGCCTGCCAGACCTCAGATAGCCGCAGCAAGCCCTGGACCAGTTCTAGCAGGCCATCGGTGGAACGGATAGGCAGCCTGCCCTGGCGCATGACTTCCAGGTCTGCCTCTGACGACGGCCCCGAAGGCCAGATGTCCATCTCGATCGGATGATTGATCCTCGTATCGGCTGACGCCAGGATCTTGGCCTTCTCGGCGAACCACCGGCCGATCAGCTCATAGTCAGATGAGTCGATGCTGTGCATCATGTTGGCCGCGCGGATCTGGACGCGCATCAGGCCGCCGCCGCTTCCATGTCGTTCTGGGCTTTGAGCAGCTCGTCCGGGTGGACGGTGCCGGGGATGTTCCGGTCCGGCTTGTGGTTCCGCGCGAACTGGGCGCCGAGCCCGGCCGCGATCGTGATCAGCGCCCCGTACGGCCCGACGCTGCATACCTTGTCGAGGGCGGCGGCGAACTTGGGGTCGGTCTTCGCGATCTGCACGCAGGCGGCGGCGGTGTCGTCGGCTACGGAGGCGATGGCTACGGCGTCGGCCTTGAAGGCGTCCTTGCCGGTGGCTTTTCCGGCGAGGAGGGTGAGCCCGGCGCCGATCTGCATGACGCCGCGGACCCCGGCCGCACGGGCCTCATCGTCCAGGGCTGGCGCCGGAGCTGGGGCTACGCGGGCCTTGTCGGCTTGCTGGCGCGGCGGGCGCCCACGCCGCCTGGGGGGGGAAGTGGGTGGCGGCGCGGGCGGTCCGGCCGGGCGGGGCGGCGGTGCCTGGTCCGCGTCCCCGCCTGCGGCCAGCTCGGGCGTGTCGAGTTCTACGGGCTGGCCGTCCAAAGTCTCGAGAGTCGGGGGCATGCCTAGCCTCCAAGCGCTTCGGACGCGGCCCGGGCGTTCTCGGCCAGGGCGTGCCGCATGTCGGCGTAGCTCATGCCCGCCCGGAAGGCGTTGAACCCGGCGAACGCGGCCAGGCCCGTGAACACGGCGCAGACCAGCGCGGGATGCTTGACCAAGAACTCGGACATGCCTACCTCCGTACGATGGCGACGACCAGGGCGACGACCGCCAGGATAACCGCGACGACCGAGACGTAGACGCCGGTCTGGACTGAGGTTTTGGCGTCGTCTATGGCTTTGCGGGCACGGCTGAACGGGGCCACTCAGGTCTCCTCGTGTTCTGGATCTGGATTGCGCCTGCTGCCTATGGGCTGGTCGGCATCGCATTCGTCGCAGTCGGGAAGGCCGCAGGACATCTCGTCACAGCCCCTGCATTGGCACATGTCAGCGGTTCCTCATCGTCGCGCCGTGCTTGGATGCTTCCATCGCCCGGAACGCGGCCTCGGCCTTGGCCTTCGTGTCGTGCGTGGACAGCACCTTGCCGGTGCCTTTCTGCACGATCACCCACTTATCGCCGCGCTTGCGGATGTAGTGGTTCGGCACCTAGAAGCCGCCCTGCTGCGGCTCGTGGACGGTCTCGGCCTCGGCCTGCTGGATCGCTTCCCCGAGCTGGCCCCACAGATGCCGCAAGGCGATGGCATCGTAGGTGAGCACGATCTGGGGTCCCTTCTTGGTCAGGATGATCTGGTCATTGTTCATGAGCGAGCCGCTGATCGTGATCGTCTGACCCTCGCGGGATACCTCAAGCATCAACTGAGCCTCCAGGCTTGGCGGTATATAGCATTGGCCCCAACCCTACAACAGGAGGCCCGCAGCGTGTCCAGGCAGCGCAAAGAGCCGATCACCGATTCGTGGATCTGGGCCGCCGTCCAGCGCGGAGGCGGCCTCGGCAACTATGACGCCGAAGGCCACTACGGCACGCTGGTCATCAACTTCCTGGCCAACCGGCGCGAGGCGCAGGAGTACAAGTCGTCGCTGTACCGGTGCGCCCACTACATGTCCCGGAACGAGATCGCTCCGGTGTCGATCAGCATGGCGGATATCGAGAAGTCAGGCATCCTAGGGGAATACAAGATCACGTTCCAGGTCAGCGACAAGGAAGAGGCCAAGAAGTACATGGTCCGCACGTTCGGGGCCAAGGCAAACTGGCCGTACAACCCCCGGAACGGCCGCGACCCGGATCATTACCATGGCGAGAAAGAGGAAGGCTGATCATGCCGTATTGCCCGAACTGCGGAGAAGCCCTAGGCGACTCGTCACCCCGTACGGTGGCCGAAGTCGAGGACGCCGCCGTCAAGATAGCCAGGCTTGAGTGTGAGCGTGATATCGAGGTCGCTCGCATACAGGCATCGGTCGCCCGGTCTGGGATGGCCACGGAAGAGGCTGTGGTCGAGATGGAGACCGAAGTGGCGCCGGCCGTGGCTGCTGCTGAGGCTGCGGTCCTCGGAGCCGTCCTGGGCGCTCAGGAAGGCGAGGAGGAGGTAGAGGCGCCGGAGACGGTGGTCGTGGATGAGGCCCCGGATGCGGTGGTGGTGGAGGATGACGCGCCGCCGCCTGCGGAGTCGGTGGAGGGGTCGGAGCCGCCCGAGCCTGCGTCGAAGCGTGGCATCGGCATGTGGGGCGGCTGACCATGGCCTCGATAGATGCCGCGTCGGTGCGGTCCAAGCTGCCGGTCCCGCATGGGCCGCGGCGTCCGTGGCTGGGGTGGGCGCTGTTCCTGCTGGGTGCGATCTGGCTGTATGACGCGTATGACGGGCGGGGGGCGCAGGGGCCGTGGCCTGCGTCAACCCTCTTCCCCTGGTGACCGGCATTTTGCTCTAGCCAAAAACATGTCCGCATGGTGAGACGTTTCGGGCCCGGGGGGTTTTCACCCACATCCGGGCCCGCTACGATCAACACCACCTGGCCAAGGCATAGCTTAGCTGACCGAGACGGAACGGTCCATTCTAAAATCGACCCCCGTTTCCTTAAGCACGCCCCGGGTCCCCCTGGACAAGGGATCGGGCAGAGGCAGGCTGCGCCCTAACCTGCGGGGGGAGCGGAGCTCCACCCCGCACCCCCCTCAAGGTCAAGGTCAAAAGCATCCCAAGGCAAACCGCACAAACCGCGGTTCACCTTGGCTCGCAAACCACTTACGAACCCATCTTCACCGGAACAGGCCCTCAGCCACCGGCCGGAACCGAAGTACATGGGGAACTCTCCTCCTCGGCCTCGTGCATGTCCGCGTGGGCATGAGCTGCATGCGATGCGGGCCAGAAACTCCGGTAGCTCTCCTTGATCCCGCACGCCCGGCAGACCAGATGCCACGAGCTGGTGATCCGGTCTCGGCGGAATTCGATATATTGCGGAAGCGTCTTCATCGTGACCGTCGTTTCGCGGCGAGACGAAGTGAACGGCCCTCGGCCTCTCGTCGTTTCAGTGCCCGCATGCACCGGGCATGCCCCTGGTGAGCTGGACCATGCCAGCCCGGCCGGGATGCGAGCAGCGGGCAGCTTGCTAGCGTCTGCTTGGTGAGAGGACGATCCATTTCGTTCTCCTTCACAGCGGTCCCAGGAGGATCGGGGGGATCAGGTCCGCGGCCTGCCGCACGTCCCACCATAGCGCCGGTCCCCAGAGGATGAGGGGGACCAGGACCGCCGCCCACAGCACGCACGACACCAGCAGCACCAGAGCCAGCGAGGTCCCGCACCCGCGCTTCTTCCACGTCGGCTCACTCACAGCCTCGTACGATTCGTCTCCTGCCCAGATATCTATGCCCGACACGCTATACGGCTTGCACACTGGCGTCTACCCGGTGTATCGTCAGCGTATCAGCACCGCACACCAGGGAGACCAGATGAACGAGTACGAGGAAGCCTGCGAGCGCTTCAACCTGGCCGTTGAGAACCAGCGCAAGGCCAACATCGAGGCCGACCGCATTCTCAACGACGCCGAGAACGAATACAGCAATGCCGAGCGGAACCTCCGCAAGTACGAGGACCGGCCCGGCATCCCCAAGCGGGAATACCGCGCGCGGCGAGTGGAGGTCTGACATGCGCGCGATCAAGAACCTCATCAGCGAAGCCGAACTCGTCACCGACGCAGGCGATCCCGCCTGGCCCGCCGTGTGGGGCGCCGAAGTCCTCGGCCGCGCCATCGGCCACGAACTCCGCTACGAGCTGCTGACCGGTGAGCCCCAGCGCCCGCCCGTCCTGGCCGCCTTTATCGATTCATCGCTAGACAAGATGCTCGTCGGCTACCACATCGCGGACGTGCTCTGATGGGCCGCCACGCCGGACCCCCCAACACCCTCGACGCCACCGTCTCCGACTACGTGACCGGCCGCGCCAGGGAACTCGTCATCGAGGCCGACGCGATGACCACCGGGGCCGACCCGCGCACCGTGTGGGCGTGGATCGGCGCGGCGACTGAGATCCTCCGGGAGCTGACCCGCGATGCCTGAACTCATCCCCGCCGAACCCGGCACCCCCGAATGGCTGGCCGCCCGCCGCGCCGGAGTCACCGCCACCGACATCGTGACCATCCTCGGCCTATCCCGCTGGGATTCGGTCTACAGCCTGTTCTGGCGGAAGATGCAGCAGGCCCCCGAGCCCGAGGACAACGACCGGTTCAGGCTCGGCCGCGAACTGGAACCCTACGTCGTGGCCCGCTGGGGCGAAGAGCACCCGGATTCCTGTTATGACGCAGGCGGCCCGGCGCTATGGCGCTCGACGGATCGACCGTGGCAGATGGCAACGCCCGATTCGGTGCTCTACGACGGCGAGGCCAAGGTGACCGTGCTCGGCCAGGAGATCAAGGCGGCCGCGCTGACCGGCGTGCTTGAGGTCAAGACGTGGGCCGACGCCGACAAGCCCTCCTGGCAGGACAGCCCGCCGCCCCAGGTCCGCGCCCAGGTTCTCTGGCAGATGGACATCATGGACGTAGCCGTTGGGCATGTGGGCGTCGTCTTCCTTCCCAGCGGCGAGTTCCGCTCCTACGCCATCGAGCACGATCACATCATCGGCACGCGCGGCGTGGTCCATCCCCCGGACGGCCAGACCTGCGATGCCTGCACCGACCTTGAGATTATGCGCGCGGCCGGGGAAGAGTTCATGGCGCGGTTGCGGCTGGAGCTCCCCCCGCCCGACCCCGACGCGTCCATGGCGACGCTGGCCGCTCAGCGTGCGAGGTTCACCCGCCAGCCCGACAAGACCGCCGAAGTCAGCCGGGATTTGTACCTGGACTGGACCGCCTACGATCTGGCTGTCAAGGGTGCCGAAGAGCAGAAGCGCCGCATAGAGATCCTGCTGCGCGAGCAGGCGGGGGAGGCGTCGGTGCTCACCGTGGACGGCCAGCCCGTCGCCCGCCGCATCATCGTAGACGCCGCAGTGAAAGCCCACACGCGGCATCAGGACTATCTCAAGCGGATCGACCGGAAGGACGGCGCCGATGACTGAGACTGTGGTGCAGGCCGCCGAACTGGCCACCGTCGCCCCCCGCATGCTGGACGAATCCCGGTGGGCCGATGTGCTCCCCGCCCACATCGGCCCGGCCAAGTTCCAGCGGTGGGCGCTCGGCATCATGCAGCGGCCCGACCTGATGGAGGTCGCCCGTACCCCGATGGGCCAGCTGTCGATCGTGACCGCGTTCCTCGACGCAGCCACCCTCGGGCTCGAGCCCGGCCGCGAATACCACCTGGTCCCGTACAAGGGCGTCGTCAAGGGCATCACCGACTACAAGGGCGAGGTCAAGCTGATCTGGAACGCCGTCCAGCGGCCGGTGATCGCGAGCCTGGTCTACTCCAAGGATGACTTCGCGATGACCGGCGCCAACATCCCGCCCCGCCACGAGGCCGACTGGTTCGCGGAGGAAGGCCGCGGGGCGATCGTCGGCGGGTACGCCTACGTCGATTACGGCGGGGGCCTGTATTCGCTGGTGATCAGGATGACCGAAGCCGAGTTCCGCAAGCACCGGGACAAGGCACAGACCAAGAACGTGTGGGACGAGTGGCCCGAGGCAATGCGCCTCAAGACGCTGGTGCATCAACTGAGGAAGTGGGTGCCGTGGTCGGCGGATGTGAGGCAGCCGTGAGCACGGTCCTGGTCCCGCCGCCTCCGGTGCGGGTGTCCCGGCCCATCTACGACTGGCTGGCCGGGCTCAAGGCCGACCTGGAGCGGGAGCGGGACCGTCAGGTGACGTTCACGGAGGTTCTGGAGTGGGTCAGGGAGCAGGTGACCCCGTGAGCCGGTACGACGGCGGCGCCAACCTCGAACGGGCCGCCAAGAAGGCCCTGGAGGACGGCGGCTACTACGTGATCAAGTCGGGCGGGTCGAAAGGGGCCGCCGACCTGGCGGCCCTCAAGCGCGGCGAGATCGTGCTCGTCCAGTGCAAGAGCGACGGGCGAATCGGCCCGGCCGAGCGGATCGTGTTCCGCCAGCTCTGCTTGCGGCTGGGCGCGACGTGCCTGGTCGGCCAGTGGGACCGCGGCGGCCCGCGCGGCGGCCGGACTTCGGCGGTGTTCATTGAACTTACTTCGATGGGTCCTGCCGGGCATCGGCCGTGGACCCCTGATCATGGATTGGAGCTACCGGCATGAGCTTGTTCACTGATGGTCTGCCTGCGTGGTGGGCGATGGTCGTGGCCGTGGCCGCGCTCCTGGTGGGCTTCTGGCTCGGCTGGCGATCCGGCCGCAGCTACGGCTATCTCGCGGCCAAGGAGGATGCGGCGGCCGACCGGGCGGTGGCGCGGGTCAGGGCATGGCGTGCTGGCCGGGAGGAGCGCACGGCGGCGTTCCTGGAGCCCTCCGCGCCCGCTTACCGGCCTCATCAGCTTCTCGCCGCCCGGCATGACTCTCCAGATGTGACCGGCCCGCTCACTGACTGGGAACAGGTCCCGCCCGAGGTCGCGCATGAGGCGTGGCTGGCCCACACCGAACAAGCCCTCGACCTCGCCAACGACGGCCAGGGCATCCACCTGGCCCCCGCCGACGACCAGTTCCTGACCGACCTGCATGCCAGACTGGACAACTGGCTCGATGAGAACGTCTACTCAACGGAGGAATCATGATCAAGCTCAGGACCATCGGCCTGGCCGTCGCCGCGGTGGCGCTCGCGGTCGAGTGCGCGTTCATCCCGTCCGAGGCCAGCGCGATCGAGCACCTGGCGCGCGGCGGGCCGTCCGAGTCGCCGGGGGGGACGTACTTCCAGCAGGGCACCCTCGTGGGCTTCTGCTTCATCCGGGGCACCAACCGGGGCTGGCTGGAATGGAACACGACCCTGCCTGGCGGCCTGGGGAACTGCCCGCCGAACGCCACGCAGCTCGATCTGTGGGCTGATCCTGATGGGGTGGTGCCGGGGCCGGTGGCGACGGTGACGGTAACCGCCACCCCGACGGGATGAGGCCGCGGTGGCGAATCAGAGCGTCCCGGAAGCACAGCGCCGCCGCGCCCGGTATTACGAGCTGCGCCGACAGGGTGTTGACGCTTACGCGGCGATGCTTGAACTCGGCGTTAGCGAGACGACCAGGGATCTTTATGAGCGGTGGTTCAAGGCGATCGAGAGCGGACAAGAGATCGTATCAGGCCGCTATGCCGATGTGACGAGGCAGTGATGAGCGAAGATGGTCCCTGGCGGAAGCCGTGCCCGGTGTGCGGCGCGAAACAGCCGCCCTGCCCGCCAGAATGCGGATTCCATCCCTCAGATGAGGACCTGGAGCTGTGAGGCTCCGCGAGATCTGCTGTGACTGCTGTCCGTACACGCCGACGTGCGAGGAGGAGAACGAGTTCCTCCGCGACATCGGCCTGGCCGACGAGTGGGGAGAGCCGTCCGCTGAGGACATAGGGGCTGGTTAACAGGTGACGAGGGAGCGGGACGGTCGGCTACCCGGCTGTCCCTCCGGGCCGGTCCGCCTCGGGTTCGTGACAGCGGACGCAGGAGCAACGTTATCCACAGGGGTTACCCATCCGTATACCGGCCGGTAACTTAGGGAACTTCATACTGTCCGGTAACAACAACAGGGAGCGACGATGATCGTCTATCTGTCCATCGGCAACAGCGATGACAAGCTGACCCAACGCGAATGGTCGAATTTCTGGGTTCGCATCGCGGCCGAGGTCGTCAGCCTGGCTAGCACGACCCACGGCACATGGTTCAGCAACCCGGCAGATCCATGGCAGAATGCCTGCTGGTGCCTGGAGTTCGGCAGCGAGGCCGACGCCAAGGAGGCGCGCGAAATGGCCACGGAGATCC
>Ga0335074_10007399_pt1 | contig 15220 bp, 17 predicted proteins | sample Lox_Sample_23_FD_206715 | JGI IMG/M metagenome (GOLD analysis project Ga0335074, IMG submission 206715) | Soil microbial communities from Loxahatchee National Wildlife Refuge, Florida, United States - Lox_Sample_2.3 | ecosystem: Environmental > Terrestrial > Soil > Wetlands | place: USA...
GCGAGGGAGTCGAACACGCGGCGGGCAGGCTACTGACTGTCGGCGCTTCCAGGCCCGAGCTCAGCGGGCTTGGGCGGAAGCGATGCCCCATCGGCCACCGCGCCCTCGGACGCGGAGTCCTCGGACGCGGCCGGTGTCGCCGGCCCGCCGTTCGGGCTGACGCCGCCGCCGAACGCGCGGCCGATGCCCGCCATCGCCTGCGAGAACTCCGACGGGATGACGAACACCTTGTTGGCGTCGCCCTGGGCCAGCTGGGGCAGCATCTGCAGGTACTGGTAGCTGAGCAGCTCTGGATCGGGCTTGCCCTCGTGAATGGCGCGGAACACCGTGTCGATCGCCTTGGCCTGGCCCTCGGCCCGCAGGATCGCCGCTTGGCGCTCGCCCTCCGCGGTGAGCACCGCCGCCTGCTTCATGCCTTCCGCGGTGAGGATCTGGGACTGCTTGACCCCCTCGGCGTTGAGGATCGCAGCGCGGCGATCGCGCTCGGCGCGCATCTGCTTTTCCATCGAGTCCTGGATGGAGCCGGGCGGGTCGATCGACTTCAGCTCCACCCGGTTGATGCGGATGCCCCACTTGCCGGTGGCTTCGTCGAGCACGGTGCGCAGCTGAGCGTTGATGTGGTCGCGGCTGGTCAGCGCCTGCTCCAGGGTCAATGACCCGATCACGTTGCGCAGAGTGGTCACCGTGATCTGCTCGATCGCCTGCAGCGGATTGGCGACCTCGTAGGTCGCCGACTTGGCGTCGTTGACGGTGAAGTAAAGGACGGTGTCGATCCCCACCACGAGGTTGTCCTCGGTGATCACCGGTTGCGGTGGGAACGACACGACCTGCTCACGCAGGTCGATCAACGGCTTGAGCCGGTCGACGAACGGGACGAGCACCGTCATCCCGGGGTTCAGCGTTCGGTGGTAGCGGCCAAGGCGCTCGACGATCCCTGCCCTGGCCTGGGGCACGATTCGGATCGTCCGGGCGAACAGGATCACGAGAAATACGACGACCACCGCCCCGACTATTGCTTCAACCATTGCCCTACCTCCTATTCCATGACCAGCGCCGTGGCGCCCTTTATGTCGACGACCTCGACGCGCGTCCCCGGTTCGAACACCTGGTCATCATCGTAGGCGCGGGCAGTCCACACCTCGCCATCGATCTTCACGCAGCCACCCTCCCCGTTGGCGATCCGCTCTAAGACGAGCGCCTTCTTGCCGACCAGGGCTGCCCCGCCCGTCCGCAATGGCGGCGCGTGCAGCAGGCGGCGGCTGAGCAGCGGCCGTAGGGCGGCCAGACTCAGGACCGAGGCGAGGATGAACACCAGCAGCGTGACCAACTCGCCGGCGCCGGACGCGTCAGCGATCGCCGCCAGCCCCCCACCCAAGGCGAAGAACGCGAGGAAGAAGCCGGATGTCAGCAGCTCTCCGAGCCCGAAACCACAGGCGATGAGAGCCCACAAGATCCATCCAGCCATTGTCGTACGAGCTTACTCCCGCCTCCCAGGCGACCGCGGGATACTCAGCGTGTGCGCCGACTGCTCGCCATCACGTCGCTGACTGCGACCTTCGTCCTCCTCGCTGCCGCCGCCGGCTTGGGGGGCACGGCGGCGGCGCCTTCGCTCACGCTGCGGCGTCCTCTTCCCGGACTCGAACGGATCGGGCAGACGGTGACCGTGACCGGTCGGACCACCGGCCTCCCGTCGCACACGCTGATCGAGCTCCAGGGGCTGCGGGAGAAACCGTGGACGGTGCTGGCCCACGGCCGGACCGCAGCCACGCGCGCCTTCACCCTGCGCTGGCGGATCGGCTCCCGGACCGACGCCGGACCGCTGCAACTTCGGGTGCTCGCCCTCCGCGGGGACAAGATCGTGGCCCGCACCCGGACGGCGAACTCGGCGGTGGGCCCCCGATACATCCCGTGCGCCAAGCCGGTCCCGCCGGCTCAGAACATCCCCGTCGGCGACGGTTGGATCACCGGCGGCGTCTACATCCAGGGTGGGCCGTACCCGGGCCTTGACCAATGCGAGGACGCGGCCTACACGGTCACCGCCACCGGCTCGAACGGAACGGTTGCCGCCAGCCAGGCCATCGGCCCAGGCGCCAGCTACACCCTGGTCCTACCGGCCGGCACCTACACGCTGCGGGCCAAGCCGACGAGTACATCGGAAGGCTGTCCCGGTTACGGGCAGGCGACGGTTCAAGCTGGCCGGGAGACGACGGCTGACGCAGACTGCGACGTGCCCTGATCAGCTGACGAGCGCGCGGGCGAACTCGGATGCCTCGAACGGCCGCAGGTCCTCGAGCTTCTCGCCGATTCCGATCAGCTTCACCGGGATGCCCAGCTCGTGGGCGATGGCCAGCGCGATGCCCCCTTTGGCCGTCCCGTCCAGCTTGGTCAGGACGAGCCCGCTGACCTCGATCGCCTCGGAGAACAGCTGAGCCTGGCGCAAGCCGTTCTGGCCGGTGGTGGCGTCCACCGTCAGGAGTGTCTCCTGCGGGGCTCCGGGGAGCTTCTTGGCGATCACGCGGCGGATCTTGGCCAGCTCGCCCATCAGGTCGTCTTGGGTGTGCAGGCGGCCGGCCGTGTCGACGATGACCACGTCGGCGCCGTCCCGCATGCCAGTGGCCACGCCTTCGAAGGCCACGGATCCGGGGTCGGCCCGGTCGGGCCCGCGGACGAAGGTGGCTCCGGCCCGCTGCGCCCACAGCCCGAGCTGCTCTACGGCGGCGGCGCGGAACGTGTCGGCCGCGACCATCACCACCCGATGCCCGAGCTCCCGGCTCAGATGGTGGGCCAGCTTCCCCGTCGTCGTCGTCTTGCCCGTGCCGTTCACGCCGGCCATCAGGATCACCGTCGGCTTGGCGCGTAAGTCGATGTGGTCGTCACCGGTTCGGGCGATCTCCGCCAGCAGCTCGACCAGTCGGTTGGTGAGCGCCTCGCCGCCGGCGACGGCGCCCTCGCTCGCCTCACGCTCCAGTTGCTCGACCACCTGCGCGGTCGTCCGCGCGCCGACGTCGGCGTAGATCAGGGCCTCCTCCAGGCGCTCCCAGGTCTCGTCGCTCAGGTCCTCGAACAGCGTCGCCTGGATCTCGGCTCCAAGCGCCTGACGGGTTTTGCGCAGGTTCTCGCGCAGGCGCCGGAAGCGGCCCATCCGGCGCTCCTGCGCCGCGGGCCCGCTTTCGCCGGCCTCGGGCGCGACGCCGTCGACGATGAACAGGTCCGACCACTCGCGCGCCATCGCCGCGCGACCCTAGCAGCGGCTAGGCCGCCTCGCGCGCCGGCAGCCGGCGGGAGATCACCTTGGAGATTCCGTCGCCGCCCATCGACACGCCGTACAGCGAGTCAGCCGCCTCCATCGTGCGCTTCTGGTGGGTGACCACGATGAACTGAGCACGCTCGGAGTAGGTGTCGAGTAGCTCGAGGAAGCGGTCGATGTTGAGGTCGTCGAGGGCAGCCTCGACCTCATCCATGATGTAGAAGGGACAGGGCCGCGCCAGGAAGACGGCGAACAGGAAGGCCAGGGCGGTCATCGACTTCTCCCCGCCGGAGAGCAGCGTCAGGCGCTTCATCGCCTTGCCGGCGGGAGTGACCTCAATCTCGACTCCCATCAGGTCCTCGCCCGCCTCCTCCTCGCCGTCGGGCTCTTCCTCGTCTCGCTCGCCTCCGTCAGGTTCGCCGCCGCTATCAGCAGGCTGCCCGCCGAGAAGGGGCGCCTGCCCCTCGGTCTCGGCGACCAGACGCAGGCGGCCGCTGCCGCCGGGGAACAGCCGGGCCGCCAGTTCCTCGAAGTTCCGCGCGGCGGCCTCGAAGGTCGCCTCGAACGTCTCCCGGATCTGCCGGTCGGTCTCCCGGATCAACTTCTCGAGCTCCCGCAGCGCCGTTTCCAGGTCCGTGCGCTGGGTCTCCAGCTCCTCGACGTGGCTCAGCGCGTCCGCATACTCGTCCTGGGCCAGCGGGTTCACCGGCCCCAGCTGCTCCCGCCGGCGCAGCAGGCGCTCGAGCCGGCTCGCCAGCGCCTGTCGCTCCTCCTCGGCCAGCGCCTCCTGTACGGCACTCGGCGCCAGCCCGAGCTCGTCGGCCAGGACCTGCACCGCCTGCTGCGCGTCAGCGGCCTGATCGCGCGCCCGCTGCGCTCTGACCTCGACCGCCGTCAGCGCCTCGCTGGCCGAGTGCAGTCGGCCGTGAAGCCCGGCCTCCTCCTGGGCGCAGGCGCGAAGCTCAGCGGCCACGTGCTCGCCTTCGGCCCGGTCGGCCTCCAGAGCGGCCACGAATTCGACTTGCCGCAGGCTGATCGCCTCGAGGATTGCCTCGAGCTCGCCCAGCACACCCTGGACGAACGGCGCCACCGTCGCATCACGCTGCACCGAGCTCGTGAGATGCACGATCTGCGCCGCCCGCTGCGCCCGTTCGCGCTCGGCGCGCTCCAGGCGGGACTCCTCGGCTCTGAGCTCGGCTTGAAGCTGTGTCCGCCGGCCCGCCTCCGGGCCGTCGTCGGGCGCGCTACGACGCCGGTCGATCGCGGCGGCCAGGCGTCGATCCTCCTCACCCGCCTCATCGCGTGCGCGGACCGCCGCGCGATGCTCGACCGTGGCGCGCTCGCGCTCGCCGTCAAGGCGGGCGACCTCCGCGCTCGCTGCCTCCAGGTGTCCTCGCAGCTGATGCTCGGCCTGCACGGCGCGCTCGCTGGCGGCGACGAGCTCGTCGCGACGATTGCGCTCGGCCAACACCCGCTCCTCCCCCACCGCTCCCGCCTGACGCACCTCTCGCCTGGCCGGCGAGTACACCCTCCCCGAGCGGGTGACCGCCACGCCTGCGAAGTCCTCGGGGACGGCGTCGATGTCCTCCACGACCCAGACGTCGGACAGCAGGACGCGAGCCAGAGACGAGGCCTCGCCGCCGTCACCGACATGGTCGCTCAGTCGCTGCGCCCCCGGCAGCTTCAGCCCCGCCGGTGCCGGGCCCGCCAGCCCGGCGCCGGCGGCGAGCAATACCCGGCCCCCGTCGCGGCCGGCTCGGTCGAGCAGCGCCGCAGCCTCGCCGCGGTCGGAGACCACCGCTGCCCCCAGGCGCCCGTCCAGCGCGGCGGCGACGGCAAGCTCGTAACCGGAGGCGACGTTGAGTGCGTCCGCCAACGACCGGACGCCACCCGGCGTCCCCTGGTGGCTGCGCAGGAACTGGTTGACCGCGGCCAGCTCACCCCCGACGCGGGCGCTCTCGCGCCGCGCCGCCTCGACCGCGCGCTCGGCGTCCCGCACGGCCACGCGCGCCTGCTCGTGAGCGGTCTCGGCCCGCTCGCGCGTGGTCCGCGCGGCGTCCGCCGCGGCGGCGCAGGCCGCCTCGCGCTCAGTGGCGGCGGCGCGCTGCGCCTCGAGTTCGGCCAGCTGGCGGGCCAGCTCGGCTTCACGGTCGCGCTCGAGTGCCTCGAGCTCGGTGTGCAGCGCGGCGATGCGCGCCTGGGCCTCGACGTCCGGCCGATCGGCCGCTGCCTGAGCCTCCAGGACCTCGAGCCGCTCGCGGCTGCGGCGCACCCGTGCCTCGATCGCCTCGCCGGCCGCCCGGACGGTCTCGATCCGGTAGCTCACGCGATCCGCCGCGGCTTGGGCAACGAACCCTCGCCGCGAGAGCTCCTCCCGATGCGCGCTGCGGGCCGACAGCGTCTCCTCGGCTTCGCGCCGGCGCTTCGCCACCGCCTCGAGCTCCTGCTCGAGCCCCGCACGCAGCGCCCGCGCGCCGGTCGCCTCCTCCTCAGCCGCGACCAGGTCGGCCCGATGGATCCGCAGATCATCACGGGCGAGTTGCCAGCGGATCTCGAGCATCTGCCGGTGCAGGCGCTCGTGCAGCTCGGCGGCCTCGGCCTGACGCTTGAGCGGCCGCAGCCGGGAACGTGCCTCGCGTTCGACGTCGAGGGCGCGGTCCAGGTTCTCCTGAGTGTGCCCGAGCTTCAGCTGGGCGCGGCGGCGGCGCTTGCGGTGCTTGCCCAGCCCGGCCGCCTCTTCGATGAGCAGGCGGCGATCACGGGGCTTGGAGGTGACGATCGACTCCACGCGCCCCTGAGAGATGACCGAGTGCATCTCCTTGCCCATGCCCGTGTCCGAGAGGATCTCGATGACGTCGGTCAGCCGGCAGCGGGCACCACCGAGGCGGTACTCACCCTCCCCGCCCCGATCGAGGCGGCGGAGGATCGACACCTCGGGACCGAGCCCCAACCGTCCCTCTGAGTCGTCCAGCACGAGCTCCACCGAAGCGCTGGAGGCAGCTTGGCGGCCCGGCGCGCCGGCGAAGATGACGTCCTGCATGGAGTGGCCGCGGACGGCGACGGCCGACTGCTCGCCCAGCGCCCAAAGGACGGCGTCCGTCACGTTGGACTTCCCGGATCCGTTGGGACCGACGATCACGCTGACCCCGGGGCCGAACTCCAGCCGGGTGCGGTCCGGGAACGATTTGAAGCCCTTCAGCGTGATGCTCTTGAGGTACATGGCTGTCGTGGGCGGATCTCTGGTGGTTTCCTAGGCCTTGCTGGGCCGGCCGAGCGTTTCCAGCGCGGCCTCGGCCGCGACCTGCTCCGCGTCCTTCTTGCTGCGCCCGGTGCCGCGGGCGACCTCGTCGCCATCGACCGTGGCGGCGATCGTGAACACGCGATCGTGCGGAGGCCCCTCCTCCGAGATGACCGCGTAGCTGACGATTTCGCCGCGGCGGGCAAGGCGTTCCTGCAAGGCCGACTTGAAGTCGACCGGGTGCTCGAGCGCCGCGGCGATCTCCGGGGCGAACGCCTCGACCACCGCGTCGGCCACCTGGTCGTATCCGAACACCAGGTAGCAGGCGCCGATCACCGCCTCGATGACGGACGCGAGCACGCGCTCGGTGGCGACCAGAGCCCTGACGTGGGATGAGGCTTCCGACGGCGCGGCGGCGACCAGCCGCGCCGGTACGCCCAGTCGCTGCGCCACGTCACGGCAGGAGCGTCCAGACACCGCCTGAGCGCGGATCTTGGTCAGCTCACCTGCGCCGAAGCGGTCAGCTTCCAGGCTGGGGTACAGATACGAGGTGACCGCCAGCGCCAGGACGCTGTCGCCGAGGAAGGCGAGGCGCTCGTACGAATCCGAACGTCGGTCGGTCCAGGAGGAGTGGGTAAAGACGTTGGCCGCCAGCTCCGGCGGAAGTTCGTCGAGAAGCTCCCGCAGGCGTGCTTCGGGTGTGCTCTGCGCGATCTCGTCAGTCGACACTGCCAGCCGGACCTGGGTTCGCGGTCGCGGACTCCGGCGCCTCGCCGGCGCCGCTCGCGAGCACGAAGTCGACCGCCTGCCCGACGGTGAGGATCTTCGCCGCCTCCTCGTCGGAGATCTTCACGCCGTAGCTGTCCTCCAGCTCCTGGACCAGCGTGTAGAGATCGAGCGAATCAGCTTCCAGATCCTCGCGGAACCGCGTCGCCTCGTCGATCGAGCCCGGGTCGACCTCGAGCTCATCGGCCAGGTGCGTGCGGACCACCGCGAAGATCTGCTCGCGAGTCATTGACCGGAGACCGTAGCCGCCGTCTCGGACGGGGTCGGCTGAGCCATCGGCGGGCGATCCCTGAGCGCCCCAGCCTCCTCCAGGGCAGCTCGTGTCCGCGCGATCACGTCCTGCTCGACCCCGAGCACGGCCACCTCGATGGCGCGGGCAAAGCCGCGGCGGGTGAAGCGGCCATGTGCGACCACTCCGAGTTGCCGCAACCCGAGCATGTAGGCGCCGCCCGTCGTCTCGGGGTCGATCTCGTCCCGCAGCTCCTGCACCGCCGGCGCCAGGAGCAGGCCGCCGAGCTTGGCGCGCCACGAGCTCATGGCGGCCGTGCGCACCGCACGCAGCGTGCGGCCGGACACCCCTTCGATCAGCTTCAGCGTGATGTTGCCCGCGAACCCGTCCATGACCACGACGTCGGCCACGCTCTCCATCACCTGCGTGCCCTCGATGTTGCCGATGAAGTGCAGGCCGGCGCCGCCCTCGCCGGCCAGGCGCTCGTGGACCAGCTTGAGCTCGGCGGTGCCCTTGGCCGGCTCCTCACCGTTGGAGAGCAGGGCGACGCGCGGAGCGGACACCCCCATCACCGCCTGGGCGAACGCAGAGCCCATGTGGGCGAACTGGACGAGGTGCTCGGGGCGGCAGGAGACGTTGGCGCCGACGTCGAGCAGCAGGACAGGCCGGTCGCCCGGACGCGGGATCGGCAGGGCCAGAGCGGGCCGGTAGATGCCGTGATCGCGCTTGAGGTTGAACAGCCCGGCGGCCAGCGCCGAGCCGGTCGAGCCTCCGGAGACGAGCGCCTGCGCCTCGCCGGCGGCGACGGCCCTGGCCGCCTGGACGATCGAGGCCTCGGGCGTCGACTTGACGGCATAGGCGGGGTCGGAGGCCTTGGCGATCGAGATCGGCGAGTCGATCACCTCCACCCCGTCGGGCACCGGGCCGACCTCAGCCCCCGGGGCAAAGAGCAGCACGCGCGTACCGCGGGCCGCCGCTATGGCCGCGCCGGCCGCCACTTCGGCGGGGCCCAAGTCGGCCCCGTTCGCGTCGACGGCAACGGTGACCATCGCCGAGAAGGAGCTAATCGAGCGGCTGGTCAGCCGCGATTATCTCCCGGCCCTTGTAGCTTCCACACACCGGGCATACGCGGTGGGGCAGCCGGGGACTGTGGCACTGCGGGCAGGCGTTGGTGGCGGGCGAGGCCGCCTTGTGCGTGGACCGACGCTTGGTGGTGCGCGAGTGCGACTGCTTCTGCTTGGGGACGGCCATGGGCGGCAGGCTAGCAGGGTGACCGATGAATTCCCGGGAGCGCTACTCCCGGGCCTCACCCTCGAAGTGCAGCTCTCTCAACTTCGCCCACCGCGGGTCGGGGGCCGCCTCGTGATGATGGCCCGGCTCCGCTTCGTTGAGGTTGGCGCCGCACACCGGGCACAGCCCGGCGCAATCCGGGCGGCACAGCAGCGTCGCCGGTAGGACGAGAGCCAGAGCATCCCGAACCCAGGCCTTCAGATCGAGGACGCCGCCCTCCACGTACGGCGAGTCGAGCTCCTCCGACTCTCCCGGCTGGGAGACCTCATAGGCGTCGACGTCGAAGCTCGGCATCGCCGCCTCCAGGCAGCGCATGCACGGCCCCTCGAGGCCGGCGGAGAAGCGCAGCCTGAGCGCATAGCCCTGGCCCGTCGTGCGGGAGATATCCAGGTGGACGACGACGCTCCCGTTCACCACGGTGTACTCCTCACCACCCAGAACGAACGGCTCGACGGCGACGCTCAGCTCCAGGCGACGGCCCTCGCCGGAGCTGAGTCGCAGTCCACCTAGATCGAAGCTGTCCGTGCGAGGCGGCATGCCTTCAGGTTAGGGATGCCATGATCAGACACGTGTCGCAATGGTTCAGGGCGTACGGGTTTGCCGATGTGGAGGACGGCCTCATCATCGGCGCCTACCCAATGGATGGCGAAGATGTGGCCATGCTCAACTTCATGCGGGTCCAGCGCGTGCTGAACCTGGTCGAGGACGAGGAGTATCCGCCGGGCTCACGCGAGGTGGTGCAGGCGGCTCTGGCCCAAGCCGGAATCGAGGAGCACCGGCTCGGCTTGACCGACTTCGGGGGCCTGCCGGCTGCTGCCCTGGAGCAGGCGGTTGAGTTGGTGAACACGTGGCTCGACGAGGGCGTTCGCACCTACATGCACTGCCGCGCCGGGCGTCAGCGCTCAGCGGCCGTGGCGGCTGGCGTGATCGCGGTTCGCCACGCCGTCAACATCGACGAGGCCGTGGCGCTGGTGCAGATGCGCAAGCCCTCAGCCGATCCACTCCCCCATCAACGTGACGATCTCCGTCAGTGGTGGGAGACGCGCCAGCAGCGCGTGACGCGTCGGACCGCCTAGCCCATGCGGACCTAGGCGCCGCGTCTGCGCCGCGTTCAGTCCGCCGCGCGGAGGCGGCGCGGCGTCACCTCTTCGAACAGGGGGATCTCCGCGGCAGGCTCCCGCTCCAGCGGCGCGACATGCACGGTGCGGGCGCTGAGCGTCACCGGCTCGAGCTCCGGCAGCTCGCGTCCTTCCGCCACCGCACCGTGCTCGGCGAACCGCCGCGCCCCTGGGAGAACCCGCGATTCGTAGGAGCCGACCGTCTCGTTGTAGGCCTGCACGGCACTGTTCAGGCGCTTGCCCAAGGTGGACATCAGGCTCGAGAGCTTGACCAGCCGGCCGTGCAGCTCCCGGCCGAGGTCGGAGATGGCCTGGGCCGACTCGGCCACGCGCTCCTGCTGCCAGCCGTAGGCGACCGAGCGCAGCAGGGCCAGCAACGTCGTCGGCGTGGCGATGAGCACCCGCCTGGCCATCGCGTCCTCGATCAGCGTCGGATCGGCGTCGAGGGCGGCGCCGTAGAGGTGCTCGCCCGGCAGGAACATGACGACGAAGTCAGGGGTCGTCTCGAGCTCGGCCCAGTAGGCCTTGTCGCACAGCTGCTTGACGTGCTTGCGCAGCAGCCGGGCATGGTCACGCATGTGCTGGGTGCGCGTCTCCTCGTCGGGCGCCTCGTAGGCGTCGAGGACTCCCTGCAGCGGCGCCTTGGCGTCGACAACCACCTGTTTGCCGCCCGGGAGGTTGACGATCAGATCCGGCCGCAGTGAGCCGTCATCGCCGGCGAACGAGGCCTGTTCGGTGAAGTCGCAGTGGCGGATCATGCCCGCCAGCTCGACCACCTTTCGCAGCTGCATCTGGCCCCACTGCCCTCGGGTGTTCGGCTTGCGCAGGGCGGTGACGAGGGCGCCGGTCTCCGACCGCAGCTTCTCCCCCGTCTCGTTCAGCGATCGCAGCTGTGCCTCGAGCCGGCCACGCGACTCGCGGCGCTCCCGGTCGAGCGAGACGAGCTGCGCGTCCACCCGTCCGAGCTGCTCCTTCAACGGAGCCACGAGCTGCTCCACGGCTCGCTGGCGCTTGTCCAGGTCGCCCTTGGCCTCCGTCTGAACCGTTTGCAGCTGCGCACGGGACATCTCCGCCAGCTGAGCCAGGCTCGCCTGCAGCGCCTCCGCGCTCAGTGCCTTGAAGGACGTCGACAGACGTTCCTGCGCGTCGCTCAGGGTCGCGATCCGCTCCTCCGCCCGCGAGCGTTCGTGCGCGAGGTCGCGTTGCAGCGCGACCAAGTCGCGATCGAGGCCGGAGGCCCGAGCCGCCTCGGCGCCGAGGGCGCGCAGCCGGCCTCGCAGCAGGAGCAGGACCGCGCCTGCGCCCGCGACGAGCCCGATGAGAAGCCAGACCGCATCCATGTTGCAGCCGATGATGCGGAGAGCCTCGGACGGAATGTCGTTCCTGCAACGATGCGTGCATGTCGAGCGAGGTCATCGCCCGCCGGCTGCTGATCCGCGGCCGCGTCCAGGGCGTGTTCTTCCGAGACTCGGTCCGGCGCGCGGCGCGGCGTGAGGGAGTCAGCGGCTGGGCGCTCAACCGCGACGACGGTGCGGTCGAGGTGCGCCTCGAAGGCCCGCCCGAGGCTGTCGAGCGGATGATCGAGTTCTGCCGGGAGGGGCCGCCGCGGGCCCGGGTGGAGCACGTCGACATCAACGACACCGTGCCCGAGGGCGCTCACGGGTTCGAGATCCGGTGACTTAAGCACCACGCTCAGCCCGGGCGACCAGCCGGTCCGCGCACCGGCTCATGTAGGCCGCCCACGCGGTGCGGGCGAAGAGATCGAGCGCCAGCCGGCCGCGCCTGCCGTGGAACGTGTAGGTCCATCGAAAGCACGAGCCCGGGTCCGCGGTCTGGAACCACCATTCGCCGATCGCATGGTCGACGAGCCGTCCCAGCGACCCATCGATCCGGTCGACCCGGTAGGCGAAATGCGCCGGGCGCTCCCAGCACAGCACCGTCTCCCGGACGGTGCCACCGTTCCCCAGCACGACCGTCCGCTCGGACCCAGGCGTATCCCACGGACCGCTGAGCTCGCGGGTGCCGGCGACCGCCGGAATCGGACCCCACCGGTGCAGGACGTGGGGCAGGACATCCTCGGCCACGACCACGTCGAAGGTGCGCTCGACTGGGACAGAGAGATCGCGGCGCACCGTGTGCGACGGAGCCGGCACGGCTCAGGCCGCGCGCAGCTGGGCCTGAGCGCCGACCGCCGAGCGAGCGCGGGCGGCGCGAGCCAAGACGCCACCGTGCACCCGCCAGAACTCGCCACGGGGCGCGCGCAGCGAACGGAGCAGCCGCTGGAAGGCGTCGACCCGGACGGGCTCGACGACGGCCGGCCGGCCGAGCAGGACCCACCGCCCGGGTCCCACCGGCAGCGAACGGGCAACGACGAGGGCACGACGGTCGACCGGGCCGACGGGAGCCCGTGACCAGGCCAGCACGCAACGGGTTCCTTCGACGGGGCAACGAGCAGCAACCACGCCGGCACCGTCGACCTCGTCGACGAGCCAGGCGCGGGTCTCCGACCGGGCCAGGAGCACCTTCAAGCGGGCCGCATCCCATCCACCCACCCCAAGTCGCGCCACCGGATCCTCCAGCTCGGCGACGAGCCGGTCTAACGAAGAACCGTGACCTCCCAGGGACACTGCGCCGGCAACTTAGCCCTCCCACCGGACGGACCGAAGCACTCCGGGAGACAAACTGCTCGTGGGAAGCAGAAAACTTCCCAGAGTTCGCGCCCCCGCCAACATCTGCGGCCCGGGGAGTCGCCGGACCGACCCGGACCGACCCGGACGACCCGGACGACCCGGACGGACCGGATGGACCGGACAGACGCGGTCAGCCGACTTCGGCCGGCTCGTCCTTGCCCGCCAGACGGTCCCGCCCGCGCTGCACGGCCGCGATGAATTTCGACAGGTTCACTTCCAAGGTGTTCAGGATTTCGTCGGCGTAATCCTCGGCCCCTAGACGAATTTCCCGCTCCCGGGCACGGGCGTCCTCGACGATGTCCTCGGCTTCGCGCTCGGCCTGCTTGGTGACCTCCTCCTCGGAGATCAGGCGCTCCTGACGCTCGCGCGCCTCCTTGACGATCCGCTCGGCCTCGCGCTTGGCCTCAGCCAGCATCTCCTGGCGCTCCTTGACGATCCACCGCGCCTGCTTGATCTCCTCCGGGATCGTGGCTCGCATCTGGTCGAGGATGTCGTAGATCTCCTCTTTGTCGACGCGAACCTGATCGGTCATCGGGACGCTCTTGGCGTTGTGCACCAGATCATCCAGCTTGTCGATCAAAACCAGGACGTCCATCTCGCAAGACCTCTGTTCGTCAGCGGCTGAGCCGTTCCTTCAAAGCGACGGCCACCTCATCCGGGACCATGTCGTCGATCGTCCCGCCAAATGTCGCCAGCTCTTTGACCCCGCTGGATCGCACAAAAGAGTACTGAGGCGAGGCCATCAGGTAAACGGACTCGACCTCCGGGGCCTGGCGGCGGTTGAGCTGGTTCATCTCCAGTTCGTACTCGAAGTCCGAGATCGCGCGCAGGCCCTTGACGATCGCCTTGGCCCCGCGCTGGCGGGCGAACTCCACCACGAGGATGCTGAACGGCTCAACCTGGACGTTGGGAAGCGAGGCGGTGGCCCGCTCCACGAAGCCGACCCGCTCCTCCACCGTGAACAGGGTTTCACCTTTGCGCACCGGCAGGTTGACGACGGCGACGATCACCTTGTCGAACATCGCGGAGGCGCGCGAGATCACGTCAATGTGCCCGTTGGTGACGGGGTCATAGGAGCCGGGGCAGACGGCGATGCGGTTATCCGGGTTCATAGATCCTGATCAGGGTGTCTCCGTAGCGGCGCTCGAACGACAGCGGCAGTTCGAGCTCGAGCGGCCCTCGCCAGTCGCTCTCGGTCACCACGCGGGCACCGGGAGCCAGAAGTCCGGGCACGGCGGCTGAGAGCTCCGGTCCGAGGACACTCGCCAGTCGGTATGGGGGGTCGAGGAAGACCAGATCGTATTGACGACCGGCCTCGCGTGCCGTGGCGAGGAACCCACGGGCCGGACGACGCACCACCTCGCCAGCCAGATCGAGCGCCACCAGATTGGCCCTGACGGCCGCCACGGCAGCCGCCGAGGAGTCCACGCACACCGCCGACGCCGCCCCCCGCGACAGGGCTTCGATGGCCAGCGCGCCCGAGCCCGCGAACAGGTCCAGGACCCGCGCCCCCTCGACGCTGACCAGGACCGAGAACAGGGCCTCGCGCACGCGGTCCGACGTCGGCCGGACGTCGCGCCCCCGCGGCGCAACCAGCCGGGCGCCTCGCCGAGAACCCGCGATCACCCGCATCGCCAGTCAGGCCCGGATCGGAGCGAATGCCTCTTCGCCGTAGCGCGCCCGCAGCGCCTGCGCCAGCAGCGCGTTCTCGTCGGATTCGAGATCCGGGTCGCCGTCGAAGATGGCCCGGCTCCACCGGCGCGCCCGCTCCAGCAACTCGCCGTCCCGCGGCAGCTCGGCGAACCGGTAGGTCGCCAGGCCCGACTGACGAGTGCCGACCAGCTCCCCCTCCCCGCGCAGCTGCAGGTCCACTTCGGCCAGCGCGAACCCGTCCGACTCAGACGCCAGCGCCCGCAGGCGCGCCGAGTCGCGGCGGCCGAACAGCAGACACAGCGATGCGTGAGACCCCCGGCCGATTCGCCCCCGCAGCTGATGCAGCTGGGAGATCCCGTAGCGGTCGGCGTCCTCCACCAGCATCACCGTAGCGTTGGGAACGTCGATCCCAACCTCGATCACCGACGTCGCCACGAGCACATCCGCAGCCCCCGCAGCGAACGACCCCATCGCCTCCGCCTTCAAACCCGGCCGCATCTGCCCGTGCAGAAGCACGACCCGGAACCGGGCAAATTCGCCCGAGCGGAGCCGCTCGAACTCGGCCGTCGCCGCTCGCGCCTGCAGGACCTCGGACTCCTCCACCAGCGGGCACACGACGAACGCCTGGCGCCCAGCCCGCAGCTCCTCGCGGATCTTCTCGTAGGCGCGCGAGCGCTCGGCGTCCGAGGAGCACACGAACGTGGAGATCGGCTGGCGTCCCCGCGGCAGCTCGCGCAGCAGGGTGAAGTCGAGATCCCCGTAGTGCGACAGAGCCAGCGTGCGCGGGATCGGCGTCGCCGTCATGTGCAGGACGTGCGGCCGCTCATCGCCTCCCAACCCCCCGCGACCCTTCCGATCCAGCGCGGCCCGCTGCTCCACCCCGAAGCGATGCTGCTCGTCGACGATCACCACCCCCAGCCGGTCGAACTCGACCGCGTCCTCGATCAGCGCGTGCGTCCCGACGATCAT
>Ga0335074_10007400_pt1 | contig 15219 bp, 11 predicted proteins | sample Lox_Sample_23_FD_206715 | JGI IMG/M metagenome (GOLD analysis project Ga0335074, IMG submission 206715) | Soil microbial communities from Loxahatchee National Wildlife Refuge, Florida, United States - Lox_Sample_2.3 | ecosystem: Environmental > Terrestrial > Soil > Wetlands | place: USA...
CGCGGCCTGCGGTCCGGCACCGAACGCGGCCAGCAGTTCGAGGCGCACCTCGGCGAGGCCGGCGTGCCAGTCGCCCGGCACCGACGCAGACGGCGGGCCGGGCTGGGACAGGCCGACCTCGACCGGCGCGCTGTGCAGGGCCATGGCCAGCCCCGCTTGCGTGACGTCGAGCGCGATCTCCTCGAAGCAGGCGCCGCCGCGCAGGTAGGTCCCGGCCTCCAGCGAGTCGGCGTAAAGCAGGCACAGGGCGGGCGCGCCGCGCAGGGGGGTTTCATCGGTATCGCGGATGATCATCTCGGCTACGCGGAATCGCTCCAGCGCGCTCAGGGCCCGCGGGTGCAGGGCGACCGCCGCCGCACGCGCCGCGGCGGCCGGCGTGAAGAACAGCTCCAAGTCGAGGCCGTCGCGGTGCCGGGCGGCGCTGCCTGCCGTGTAACGCGTGAGCGAGTACAGCTCGGCCTGAGTGGGCCCGTGCATCAGCTTCATGACGCCGGCTCGGCCGGCGACCGAGGCCATCCGGTCGATCCCGGCCCGGTCCGTGAGCACCGCGAGGGTGAATCCAAACCGGTTCGCAGTCGCCTGGAGGCCGTCGATGACCGAGCCCGGGACGGGATCGGGCCGGTACGGCGAGCGGTTCATCGCGCGGCGGCGCAGCGCGCCCAGCCGGGCCCCGGCCGCCTCATCGGGTGGCGCCGCAGCGGGGGCCAGCATCACCTCGGCCGCGGCTCCGTCATCCGGCCGCCAGCGGACCTCGGCGTCGAAGCCGAGCGCCCGGGCGCCCACGCACAGGTTGGTGACCACCGCGCCGCAGGCCAGGTCGCTTTCCCGGCCCTCGGGGTCGAACTCGCGCAACACCTGATGGTCGGGATCCCGCCGGACACGAAAGGTTCGGTCACTGGCCTCGATGCGCCAGCCCTGCGCGTTGTGCGGCGACGGTGCTCGGGTGCCGTAGTAAAGCAGGCGGTCTCGCAGTTCCGGAGTCAGCTCACCCGGTACTTTACGCATCAAGAATCCCTCCCCGGCAGAATCCTAACGCCCGGCCGGTTGGCGCGATGGCCGCCCGCAATGGGGGCACATCGGCGGCAGCCGGTCGGCCCGGGAAAGCCGCAGGTCCAGGGCATGAGAGCACCATCGCGCCGCCCCGGAAAGTATGACAGATCCTGGACATGGGCTACATTCGCGGCAGCCGGGCCGCGGGGAAATGTCGGAGGTCCCGGTTACGCTGTCGGGATGCCCCCGGATGCTCCCGCGGCCCAGCTGACGCTCACGCCCGATGAGGCCCGCACGTTGACGCTGCGCGCGCAGGGGTTTCTCGGCGCCACCTCCTGGCGCCCGACCCGCGCCGGAGTCGGGGCGATGCTGCGCAGGGTCGGCGCCGTGCAGCTCGACACGATCAGCGTGCTGGCACGCTCACACGAGCTCGTCGCCTACGCGCGGCTGGGTCCCGTCCCCCGGGCGCAGATCGAGGAGGCGTACTGGGGCACGCGCCAGCCGACCGCATTCGAGTACTGGGCGCACGCGGCCTGCGTGCTGCCGATCGAGCAGTGGCCGTACTTCGCCTTCCGCCGCCGCGCGCTCCAGGCCAGGGGGGTGCGATGGCACCAGAGCGTCCGGGAGACCTGCGACAAGGTCCTGGCCAGGCTCCGGGCCGAGGGCCCGCTCACCGCGACGCAGCTAGGCGGGGCCAAGGGCGGCGGACCATGGTGGGACTGGTCCGACGTCAAGATCGCGGTGGAGTGGCTGCTGGATACCGGCGAGGCCATCTGCGTGCGGCGGACGGGCTGGCGGCGGGTCTACGACCTGCCCGAACGGGTGCTGCCCGGCGACCTGCTCGACGCCGAGCCGTCCGACCTGGAGTGCCTTACCTACCTGGCCGGGGTGACGGCCCGCGCGCTCGGCGTGGTCAGCTACGCCGACCTGCTCGACTACCACAGGCTCAACTCCTTCACCAGAGAAAAGGGCGAGCATACGCGGCTGGTCACCGACGCGGCGCTCGCCGCGGGGCTGACGCCGGTCACCATCGCCGGGGCCGGGCCCGCGCGGGCCGCACGGGGCGGTAACGGGGCGGGGCGGGGCGCGGCGGGGAAACCGGTCGCCGCCTGGGCCGATCCGGCCGCGCTGGCGGCGCTGGCCGGGGGCGCGAGGCGCGGGCGGTACAGGCACCGCGTGACGCTGCTCTCGCCCTTCGACTCGCTGATCTGGGATCGCAAGCGGACGGTGCGGGTGTTCGGCTTCGAGCACAGCCTCGAGGCGTACGTGCCGAAGCACAAGCGGATCCACGGGTACTACACGATGCCCCTACTCGCCGGCGGGCGCCTGGCGGGGCGGGTCGATCCCGCCCGCGAGGGCACGACGCTCATCGCGCGCAAGGTGTCGCTGGAGCGGGGGTCCGCGGCCGAGCCGATGGCCATGGCCCTGCGCGAGGCGGCGCGCTGGGTAGGGTGCGACGACGTTCGCCTGGAACAGGTCGAGCCGCCCCAGCACGCCTCGCGCCTGGCCACAGCGCTGTCGAAGGCCTGACCGGGGGATTAGCTGAACTCGATCAGCTTCTGCCGGACGGCGATCATCACCGCTTCCATGCGCGAGTGGATCTGGAGCTTCTCCAGGATGTTCCTGACGTGGTTCTTCACGGTGTTCTCCGAGATGAACAGCTCCTTGGCGATGTCGCGGTTGTTCATGCCGCGCGCGACGAGCTTGAGGACTTCCATCTCCCGGTCCGTGAGCTTGGGCGCGGCGACGTGCTGAGTCCGGTCCTCCGAGGAATCGCGCTTGGCCAGCGTCGCGAACTCGCTGAGCAGCTTGCCCGCCATCGACGGGTTGATCAGCGACTGGCCGCCGTGGACCGCGCGAACCGCCTCGGCGACCTCGTCCAGCGGTATGTCCTTGAGCAGGTAGCCGCTGGCCCCGGCCCTGATCGCCTCGAACAGGTCCTCTTCCTCGTCGCTGATCGTCAGCATCACGATCTTCGCGCTGGGGGCGACCTCCTTCATCGCCCGGCAGGCCTCGATCCCGCTGGTCTTCGGCATCCGGATGTCCATGAGCACCACGTCGGGGAGCGACTCACCGGCGACGGCGACGGCCTCGGCCCCGTCGCTGGCCTGCCCGACCAGGTCGATGTCGTCCTCGGAGTCGAGGACCATCTCCAGGCCGCGCCGGAACAGCGCATGATCGTCGGCGATCAGCACGCGGATCGGCTCGGGGCGTCCGGAGCCGTCACTCGGCTGAGCAGCAGTCACCGCTTTGTCGCCCATGGCGCTCAATCATCGCCTCCCTCGGGACCGTCGCCCGCATCCGCCCCCCACCGGGCCGCCGGGCTGACCTCGATCGGCAGGAACGTCATGTCATCAGACTCTTGCCGACCAGGAGCCATGATGCAAGGCCGGGCGGCACGGTGCCAAATTGCGCCACGGATTTGCGTCAGGGAATTCCGCTTCGGACGAACTCGGAACTGCTACTCCTCGACGAGCCTGATGACCCCGTAGTCGTAGCCGCGACGCCGGTAAACCACGCTAAATCGGTCGCACTCGCTGTCGTGAAACAGGTAGAAATCGTGCCCCACGAGTTCCATCTCCAGCAGCGCCTGGTCAATCGTCATCGGCGTCGCCGCGTGCACCTTCTCCCGCACGATCAGCGGGCCGTCGCCCTCCATCGCGATGGGGACCAAGCGGCTTTCCCCATCATGCTCGCCGGTGCGCGGGCGGACCGGGCCGTTGCCGTTGACGCCCGCGGGCGCCGGAGCGGCCGCCGCGGCGGGGGCGGGCGCCTGCGGAGCGGAAGCCGCGGAAGCGGCCTCGGTCAGGGTGCCCAGCAGGGCGGGAGAGCGGACCGTGTCGAGGTCCTTGGCCTTGCGGCGGTCGGAGGCACGGCGGAGTCTGGACTCGAGTTTGGCCAGGGCCAGGTCGAGCGCCGTGTACCTGTCGTCCGCCGCCGCCTCGGCCCTGATCGCGGGGCCGCGGGACCGTATCGTCAGTTCGACTCGCTCGCGCCGGTCAGACTGCCTCGGGTTGCGTTCCGCAGAGACCTCCACATCGACCCTGATCGCCTTCTGATCGAGCTTCTCGAGCTTGGCGAGCTTGGCGGCGGCGTGCTGCCGGAAACGCGGCGGGACAGTAATGTGGCGCCCCCTGACGATAATTTCCATCGCGATCCCCTTCCAGCCTGATTGAGCCCGGCGTATTTGAGCGGGGTGGCACTCGCCCGGCCGACCTGGTCTTCGACCCCACATTCGCCTGCTGAGGGTTTTGCGGCCTATCTATGACCACTGGTGCCCTTCTCCCGGCCCGGGAAACTCTGTATCTCCCGGCGGGGCAGGACTTACTCCTAAGCCGCACCGTGATCGGTCGACGAGAAGTCGCCTTACGTGGGCCGTTTCGCCTGCGGCTGGCATCGGCTTGCCGGACGCGATCCCCCGGAGGAGAACCACGCCCGGCGCAACCACGGACCCGGGCGAGTGCCATGCCAAGAACGCTAACTCGCCGGCGCGCGAATGTCAGGAGGGACATACAACCGATCAATCACAAATTGTCACATAACGGATGCATAACGTGGACGAGAGGGAGGGCGGGCTGCATAACGGGGATGAGAGGGATGGACGCATAAGGTCGCCGAAGCGACTTGGTGTCCCTTTCATCCCCTATACGCGGGGTGCGTAATCGTGGCGGCCCGGACGCGTGCCAGGCCAGATCGGCGAGTGCGCACCAATTCCGGGACTGACCGGGGGCCGGTCTCAGGGATAGACCGGGCTCCACCCGCCGTTACCGATGTCATGCCACGGGCCCGCGATGCTCGCCGAGAACTCGAGTTTCTCGTTGGACAGCCCCACGACCAGGACGTTGGCGGCGTTATCGGCGGTGATCGAGGTCACTCCGGACGGGGTGACCGGCAGCGGCGTGGCTTGCTCGCCGTCCACGGGAACTTCCATCAGCGTGTTCCCCGTGGGCGTCGCGTCGAGCACGATCAGCGTGTCGGCGTTGTACCAGGTCAGCGAGATCGGATCGGTGAGGTTCGGCCCGAGCTGAACGGCGGGCTCGACGGTGAACTGCGGCGCGAACGATCCCCGCTGACCGGCCACCTGCGTGGCCCCCGTGCGTTCGATGGCCGCGAGCTCAAGCTCGGGGCCCGAGTCGGTCTGCACGATGGCGGCGATCCGGACCCCGTCGGGCGCGACGGCCAGGCCGGTGACCTGCGCACCGCCGAACGGGTTCACCACCGGATACTTGGTGGTGCCGTTGCCCGGCACGACCCAGAGGTTGTCGTTCTGGGCGACCCAGAGGTAATCGTCGCGGTCCCAGCTGATCCCGGTGATGCCCGGGTCGTTCTTCAGCCGCTCCGACGTCGCGAACCCCCCGGCGGTACCGTAAGCCGCCGGCCCGACATACAGGGTGCCCTGGTCGGGCGGGGGGGACACGCCGGCCACGAAGTGCCCGTCGGGTGAGACCGCCGCCACAGACAGGGCGGGCGTCTGCGCCGCGTGCGGGAGCGGCGTAGTGGGCTGCGGATCGACGTACGCGCCGCAGTCGCTGGCCGAACCCGTGCGGCCGAAGACCGACACGATCGCGCCGATGTACCCGTCCTGGGCCTCCGCTTCCGAGCCGCACCGTGACCAGGGCTGCCCCGCCGCGACGTAGGAGAAGCTCGCGGGGACCGACGGGTAGGGGTCGTAGCACTCGTAGCTGGCCAGCTTCTGGAAGGCGGTCGGCGCCTGGCCCGTCTCGCAGGGGGGCGACGGCGGCGTCCAGGCCTGGCCATCTCGCTCAAGCTCGACCGACTGGATGGTCGGGACGCTGGCCGTCGGTCCCGCCAGCGTCCAGAGCAGCTCGGCGGAGATGCGCTCGAGCGTCTGCGTGTCGGCCGACGCCGCCGTACCGCCGAGATCCACCGTGACGGTGGCCCCGGACAGCAGGGGGGCGCCCACGATCTTGGTCCCCGGGGGGAACGCGGTAGTCGCGGCGCCTTGCAGCCACGTCGTGCTCGGGCCCTGGGCGAGCGCCGTCACGAGCTGGGTGACCAGCGGCGCGGGTGAGGTCCCCGTCGGGACGAACACCGGGTCCGGGACGAGCATCGAGTTCTTGGCGCCCGTGGCGGCAAAGTAGTTCTGGGTGCTGGTGGAGGCAAAGAAGTACAGATCCTGGGACTGATAGGCCTGCGGGAACTCGGTCTCGGTTACCAGGCGGTACGTCGGGGGCGGATTCAAGATCCGCCACTGCCCGCCCACCTTGACCAGGTCGAACTGGTACGTCTGCGTCGAGTTCCCGCCCTGGGCCGAGGCCAGGACGTACTGGCCCGTGCCGTTGAGCGTGGCCAGGACCGGCCCGGAGACTCCCACGACCGCCCGCTCGCCGCCGTGCGGGCCGGTGGTCCGCACCATCCCGCGGCTCGTCACGACGTAGTTCTTGAGCACCGTGACCGACCAGCCGGGTTTCCAGTCCTTGGCCGGATCGGCCAGGTACTCCTGGACGATAGGGGCGTCGGTGGGGTAGCTGGCGCTGGCGAGCAGGAACTCGTTCACGATCGCCTCAGGCGGGGAGTTCGGCTGGGGTCCCGACGGGAACAGGCCGATCTCGGATTCGGGGTTCTGCTCGGAGCCCGCCTGCTTGTTGCTGAACGTGCGGACCTGGCCGCTCTGCGGCATGCCCACGCAACCCGCCGCCCCTACGGTCACGACGGCCAGCAGGCACGCTCCCCGTAGGCGGCCCAGGCGCCGCGAGCGGCCGGCGCTAGCCACGGGTGACGACCTCGGTGATCTCGGGCACCGGGAACGGGTTGGCGCCGGCCAGGCTGGTGACGATCTCGGCGTCGTCCGGCTCCAGCGGTAGCGGAGAGCCCGCGAACTTCTGCCCCGCCACGCGCGGCAGCGTCAGCCGGAAGACCGAACCCTTGCCGCGCTCGCCCCAGGCTTGCAGCCAGCCGCCGTGCAGCCGCGCGTCCTCCAGGGAGATCGCCAGGCCGAGCCCGGTGCCGCCGGTGTTGCGCGCCCGCGCCGGGTCGGCCCGCCAGAACCGCTCGAAGACGCGGTGCTCCTCCCCAGGGCGCAGTCCCACGCCGTAGTCCCTGACCGAGACGGCCACCGCGTCGCTATCCAGGGCGGTGGTGACGACCACGTCCTTGCCCTCGCCGTGCTCGACCGCGTTGACCAGCATGTTGCGCAGGATGCGCTCCACCCGGCGCCGGTCGACCTCGGCGAAGCACCCGGCCGCGGGCAGCCTGAACTCGATCCTGCTGCCCCGGCGCTCGGCCAGCTGCTGCGCGTCGTCGGCCGAACGCCGCACCAGATCGCACACGTCGACGAGCTCGGCCTCCAGGGTGGCGGCGCCGGCGTCGAACCTGCTGATCTCGAGCAGGTCGACCAGCAGCGTCTCGAACCGCTCCAGCTGGCTCTGGAGTAGCTCGACGGACCTGCTGCCGACCGGGTCGAGGTCTTCCCGGCTCTCGAAGAGCATGTCGGCGGCCATCTTGATCGTGGTCATCGGCGTCCGCAGCTCGTGCGACACGTCCGACACGAACTGCCGCTGGACCTGGGATAGATTCTCCAGCTCGCGCAGCTTGTCCTGCAGGCTGGCCGCCATCTCGTTGAAGGCGGTGCCCAGCGCCGCCAGGTCGTCCTTGCCGAGCACCGGCATGCGCTCGCCGAGGTGCCCCGCCGTCAGCCGGCGGGCCGCCTGGGCGGCGCGCCGGACGGGCAGCACCACCCACCTGGTGACCAGCGACGCGATCGCGGCCAGCAGCAGGACGAGCGCGAGGCCCACGCCGACCAGGATCCGCTGCACGAGCAGCAGGTCCTGCTGCCCCTGGCTGAACGGGAACACGTAGTACAGCTGGTACAAGGTCCCGAGCGGGATGCCGACCGCCAGGGCGGGGACGTCGGTGCCCTGCCCGCTGCTGTAGGTCAGCGTGGTCGGCGCGTACTGCGCGGACGCGGTGATCTCGTTGTTGTAGCCGTCGATCCGCTGTTCGTTCGACACTTCGATATACAGGGACTGCGGGATGGTGGCGGACACGTTGACGAGCAGGTCGCCCACCCAGGTCACATCCGTGGGTCCCGGATTGGCCAGCCGGATGAAGACCAGGTAGTTGCCGCTGTTGCCCTGCGCGGCCTGCAGCGTCTTCGCGGTGGTGAGCGCCACGCCGTTCACGCCGCCCTGCTTGGCGGTCGGCGCCAGCACGTTGACGCTGGACTGGCCCTCCGCGTTCGTACGCCCGTTCAGCACCACATTGGAATCGGCGGTCTCGGCGCTGTTGAGCAGCCCGGCGGCGATGAGCTGGACGAGGTAGAACCCGAGGACGGCGATCACGAGGGCGGACAGGGCCAGGGTGGTCACGACCACCCGGAGCTGGAGGGAGCGGTGCCAGCGGCTGTTCATCTGCGCGGCGGCCTGGCGCTGCCACCGGCGCCCCGCCAGCACCCACCGCCTGGCCGGCTGGGGCAGCCGCCGGAGGATCGCCCGCTTGTAATACATCGAGCGATGCGTGGTTATCCGGTTACGCTGCCGATTTCCGCCTGACGCTGCCACCTGATGGACCGACCCGGACTCAGCCAGGACCCGCCTTATAGCCGACACCGCGTACCGTCACGACGATCTCGGGGTGCTCGGGGTCCTTCTCGATCTTCGCGCGCAACCGCTGCACGTGCACGTTGACCAGCCTGGTGTCCGCGGCGTGCCGGTAGCCCCAGACCTGCTCGAGCAGCACCTCCCTGGTGAAGACCTGCCGCGGCTTACGGGCCAGCGCGACCAGCAGGTCGAACTCCAGGGGGGTCAGGTTGAGCGTCTCCCCGCCCCGCTTCACCGAGTGCCCGGCCACGTCGATGACGATGTCGCCGATCTGGAGCATCTCGGGCGCCGGCTCGTCGGTCCGGCGCAGCCTCGCCCGCACCCGGGCGACGAGTTCCTTGGACTTGAACGGCTTGACGATGTAGTCGTCGGCGCCGGACTCCAGGCCGAGGACCACGTCGACGGTGTCGGTCTTGGCCGTCAGCATGACGATCGGCACCCCGGATTCGGCGCGGATCTGACGGCACACGTCAATTCCGTCGGAGCCGGGCAACATGAGGTCCAGGAGCACCAGATCGGGCCTTGAATCCCGGAAAACCTCTACTGCCTTGTCACCGTCCGCCACGAAGGTCGGCTCGAATCCCTCGCCACGAAGCACGATGCCCAGCATCTCGGCGAGGGCGGCGTCGTCATCGACGACCAGCACGCGTCCTTTCATAGGCCCCATCGTTCCATGTGATTTGACTGCGTGGACGCAGGCTACCCTCATTTTCCTGCTACGCGACACCCGTTCAGGGATAGCTTTTCCGACAGGCGGGCGGATCAAACCGAACAAACCGGTGCGCGGCGCCAGTTTGAGGGGATGACGGCGGGCGTTATTCCGGGGATCTCGGGCCGTCGCACGGCTCGGCCGCGATGTCACCCGGGCCCGGCCGGATGCCGGACCCGGGGCATCAGGTGAGGGAACCATGGGTCGTTCGGCATCAGGGTTTTGATCTCCGGCGGGCACCCGGGCCCGGCTACAGTAACTGCCCATGGCGGAGCAATGGCGCACCCTCGTCGACCCGGGCTGGGCCGAGGCGCTCGGGCCGGTCGCGGGCCGGATCGCCGCGATGGGCGACTTCCTGCGCGCCGAGGTCGCCGCCGGGCGCCGGTACCTGCCCGCGGGCGAGAACGTGCTGAGGGCGTTCAGGCAGCCGTTCGCCGACGTGCGGGTGCTGATCGTCGGCCAGGATCCCTACCCCACCCCCGGGTACGCCGTCGGCCTCAGCTTCTCGGTCGGGCCGGAGGTGCGGCGGCTGCCGGGGAGCCTGGTCAACATCTTCCGGGAGTACTCCGACGACCTCGGGTATCCGACGCCGACCAACGGGGACCTGACCCCGTGGAGCGAGCGCGGCGTGCTGCTGCTGAACCGGGTCCTGACCGTGGCGCCCGGCCAGCCGGGATCGCACCGGGGCAAGGGCTGGGAGGAGGTGACCGAGCAGGCCATCAGGGCCCTGGCCGCCCGGGAGAGGACACCGCTCGTCGCCATCTTGTGGGGACGGGACGCGCGGACGCTCGCCCCGCTGCTCGGTGGCGTCGGGCTCATCGAGTCGGCTCACCCGAGTCCGTACTCGGCCGCCAGCGGGTTCTTCGGCTCGCGCCCGTTCAGCCGGGCCAACCGGCTTCTGGAGCAGGCCGGAGGCAGCGCCGTCGACTGGAAACTGCCCTGACCAGGCGTCCGGCGCGTCCCCGTAAGCTGGCTCAGTAACCCCTGGTGATAGGCTTATTAACCTGTTTCGGGGGCAGTTCGACCGTTCTGGTTTTGCGAAAAGGCTCGTAAAGCTGAATAGACACAGGGGAAACGCGCGGACGGGCGGGTACCGGCACAGTGGAACGCACGGATGTAGAGGACGAGCACCCAGTGCCAGTCCACCGGCACTGGTTGAGCCGGGGGCGGCTCCTGGTGGCCAACGGCGCCTTCACGGTCTACGCGATCGTCCTGGCCGTGACCACCGGGCACGCCGACCGGACCTGGGCGATCTGGGCGGCCGTCGGCTACGGGGTGACCACGCTCATCTTCTGGCTCACCCGGCGCACGAACGTGCCGGTGCTCGTGCCGCTGCTCGTAGCCGGGGCCGGGGCCGTGGCCGCGCCGGTGGTCTGGCTGGCCACGCGGGCGTACCCGACCGCCGAGGTCCAGGTGATCTCGCGCTCCGCGGTGCTGCTGCTCCAGCACGGCACCCCCTACCTGGCGCAGGCGCAGTTCACCAGCTACCTGTCGTACAACCCGTACCTGCCGGTGATGGCGGTGTTCGGGCTGCCGAAGGCGCTCGGCGTCACCGGGCTGCTCGCCGATCCCCGGATCTGGCTCACCGTCGTGTCCGTCGCCCTGATCTGGGCGGCGTTCACCGTGGCGGCGCCGCACCGGCACTGCGAGGCGTGCCGGCACGATGTCCTGCTGTCCACCGCGTTCATTGCCGCCTCCCCGATGATCGCGCTCCCGCTCGCGGTCGGGATCACCGATCCGCCGGTGATCGCCCTGATGTTCCTGACGCTGGCGCTGATCGCCCGCCCGTCGGGAGTGGTCAGGGCGGCCGTGACGCTCGGGGTGGCGTGCGCCATGAAGGCGACCGCCTGGCCGGCGGTCCCCGTCCTGGGCGTGATGCTGTCCGCGCGGGACACGGCGCGCAGCGCGTGGCGCTTCGTCGGGGTGACGATCGTCACGGCCGGGGTCCTGTCGGCCGCGCTGGCCCCGGCGGCGCTGGCCAACCCGACATCGTTCGTGCAGAACACCGTGCTGTTCCCGCTCGGCCTGTCCAAGTACAAGACCCCGGCGGCCAGCCCGCTGCCCGGGCACCTGCTCGCCGTGACCGTGGGGCCCGGTCGCTGGATCGCGGTCGGCCTGGTCGTGGCGGCCGTGCTCGCCTTCGCGGTCTCGCTCATCGTCCGCCCGCCCGCCGACGTGCGCGCCGCCGCCTGGCGCCTGGCCGTGGCGCTCGCGGTGATCTTCACGCTGGCCCCCGCCACCCGGTGGGGCTACTTCGTGTACCCGATCGGGCTGGTCGGGTGGCTGGTGCTGACCCGCCCGCCGACTCCGGGCGCGGCGCCAGCCGTCGAGATACCCCCGCAGGCCGCGGACGAGCAGAGCCTGACCGCCACCGTGCACTGAAGGGTCTGCGGGCGCTCAGGAGCCGATGCGCCAGGATTCCCGGTACGCCTGCTGGGCGGCGGTGAGCGTGTCGACCGATACGCCCATCGCGGCCAGGACGAGCCGGGCCGCCTCGGCGTCGAGGTCGGGCGGCACCTCGTGCACGCCGATCGTGAGCTTGCCGGCGTTGCCCGCCAGCCAGGCCAGCGCGAGCGCCTCGAGGCCGAACGCCAGGTCCATCACCTCGGGCGGGTGCCCCTCGGCCGCGACGAGGTTCACTACGCGCCCCTCGGCGAGCAGCAGGACGGTCCGCCCGTCGCCGAGGTCGTAGGCGTCGACGTGCGGCCGAACGTCGCGGTGGACCTCGGCCGCGAGCCCCGCCAGCGCCCGCACGTCGATCTCCACGTCGAAGTGCCCCGCGTTGGCCAGGATGGCGCCGTCGCGCATCGCGGCCAGGTGCTCCGCGCCGATCACGTCGCGGGAGCCCGTGGCGGTGATGAACACCTCGCCGAGCGGGGCGGCCTGCGCCATCGGCAGCACGCGGAATCCCTGCAGGGACGCGTCCAGGGCCCGCACCGGGTCGATCTCGGTCACGATGACCTGGGCGCCAGACCCGCGGGCGCGCTCGGCCACGCCGCGGCCGCTAGGCCCGAACCCCGCCACCACGACGGTCTTGCCCGCCAGCAGCGTGTTGGTGGCGCGCAGGATGCCGTCGATGACCGACTGCCCGGTTCCGCACATCCCCTCGACCAGGCGCTTGGCCGGAGTGTCGTTCGCGGCGATGACCGGGAACGCGAGCGCGCCCTCGGCGGCCATCCGGCGCAGCCTGATCACGCCGGTCGTGGTCGACTCACAACCGCCCCGGACCCCAGGCAAGACCGCTACCGCGGTCGTGTGCAGCGTGTTCACCAGGTCGCCGCCGTCATCGATGATCAGGTCGGCGCCTGGGCCCAGGGCCTGCTCGATGTGACGGTAGTAGCCGCGCCGGTCCACCCCGGCCCGGGCGAAGACCGCGATCCCGTACCGGGCCGCGAGCGCCGCGGCGATGTCGTCCTGCGTGGACAGCGGGTTGGACGCGGCCAGGCGGACGGCCGCCCCGCCCGCCCGGAGCAGCCGCACGAGCATCGCCGTCTCGGCGGTGACGTGCAGGCACGCCGCGATGGTCAGCCCCTCGAAGGGACGCTGGCTCGCGAACCGCTCCATGAGCCCGGCCAGCAGCGGCATGGCCCGCTGCGCGTAGCGGATGCGGACGTCGCCGTCGCCGGCCAGGCCGGGGTCGGCGACGTCCGCGGCCCGCGCGGTGGTGTCAGTAACGGTAGGTCTCCGGCTTGTACGGCCCGTCGACGCTGACCCCGATGTAGTCGGCCTGCTCCTTGGTGAGCTGGCTGAGCCGGACGCCGAGCGCGTCCAGGTGCAGCCGCGCGACCTTCTCGTCCAGGTGCTTCGGCAGGGTGTACACGCCCACCGGGTACTCGGCGGTCCTGGTGAACAGCTCGACCTGCGCGATCACCTGGTTGGTGAAGCTGTTGGACATCACGAAGCTCGGGTGCCCGGTGGCGTTGCCCAGGTTCAGCAGCCGGCCCTCGGACAGGACGATGATCGCGTGCCCGGCCCTGCCTCCTTCAGCGGGGAAGGCCCACTCGTCCACCTGCGGCTTGACGTTGACCCGGCGGATTCCGGGCCAGGCGGCCAGGCCGGCCATGTCGATCTCGTTGTCGAAGTGCCCGATGTTGCCGACGATCGCCTGGTGCTTCATCCGGCTCATCTGGTCGGCGGTGATCACGTCGCGGTTGCCGGTGGCGGTGACGAAGATGTCGGCGGTGGACACCACGTCCTCCAGCGTCGCCACCTGGTAGCCGTCCATCGCCGCCTGCAGCGCGCAGATCGGGTCGATCTCGGTCACGATGACCCGGGCGCCCTGCCCGCGCAGCGACTCCGAGCAGCCCTTGCCGACGTCGCCGTACCCGCACACCACGGCGACCTTCCCGCCGATCAGCACGTCCGTACCCCGGTTGATGCCGTCGATCAGCGAGTGCCGGCACCCGTACTTGTTGTCGAACTTGGACTTGGTCACCGAGTCGTTGACGTTGATGGCCGGGAAGAGCAGCGTCCCCGCCCGGGCCATCTCGTACAGCCGGTGCACGCCGGTGGTGGTTTCCTCGCTCACGCCCTTGACGCCTCCGGCCACCCGCGTCCACTTACCCGGGTGGTCGGCCAGCGAGTTCCGCAGGCGGTCCAGGATGATCACCCACTCCTCGGGGTCGTCGGCGGCCGGCGAGGGGACCCCGCCCGCCTGCTCGTACTCGGCGCCCTTGTGCACGAGCAGGGTGGCGTCCCCGCCGTCGTCAACGATCAGGTTGGGCCCGTCGCCGCCCGGCCAGGACAACGCCAGCTCGGTGCACCGCCAGTACTCCTCGAGCGTCTCGCCCTTCCACGCGAAGACCGGGATGCCCTTCGGGTCGTCGGGGGTGCCGTCCGGCCCGACCGCGACGGCCGCGGCGGCGTGGTCCTGGGTGGAGAAGATGTTGCAGCTCGCCCAGCGGACCTCCGCGCCGATCGCGACGAGCGTCTCGATCAGCACCGCGGTCTGCACGGTCATGTGCAGCGAGCCGGTGATCTTCGCGCCGCGCAGCGGCTGGGTGGCCGCGTACTCGGCGCGCACTGCCATCAGCCCCGGCATCTCGTGCTCGGCCAGCTGGATTTCCTTGCGCCCGAAGGCGGCGAGCGAAAGGTCGGCAACCTGGTAAGGAAGCTGATCCGCGGACATCGGTTCTCCTCATTCCCTTTTTGGCCGAACGACGTTAGTGGCGTGCCCCGATCACACGCTAGGGGACCGCGTGGCCTCACCGCACGCGCTGGTGCATGTTCTTGACACAAAATTGTTAGAATCAGTCTCATGCGCATCACGGAGGCCGCCCGGCGGCTCGGAACGTCGGCCCGCATGCTCCGCTACCGCGAGGATCTCGGGCTGCTCCCGCCGGTCCGTGACTACCCGGCCCGGGCCTCCCACCGGCAGTTCAGCGAGGCGGACCTGGAGGCCGTGGCCGCGGCGCTTGAGCTCGAGCGGCGGTACGACATCAGCCCCGCGGCGCTGTCGTTCGGGCTGCGCGTGCTCGCCGAGCCGCCGGTCCGCGCGGCAGTGGCCGACCTGGGCCGGCGGCTCGGCCGCGTCCCCGCCCCGGCCGGCCGGGCGCTGGACTGGGAGCAGGAGCGGGCGCTCCGCCTGCTGGCCCGGGGCTGACCCGCGCCGGGCGGCTGACCGCTCCCCGGCTCGCTCGTCCCGGTTGACGGCGCGCCCCCGGGCGGCTACCCGGTCTCCGGCATGCTCGTCCTGCTTGACGGCGCGACTCCGGGCGGTCTCAGTCGCGCAGAAGCTCGGCCAGGCTCGACATCACCTGCAGCGCGAACATCGGCGTCTCCTGGACCAGGAACAGGAACGTCGGCCGGTCAATCACCGCCAGCTTGGTGTCCGTCACCGCGGTCACCGTACCGCTGCGCGGCGAGCGGTCGACCAGCGCCATCTCACCGAAGCTCTCCTCGGGACCGAGCCTGCGTACCGCGCCGGTGGACCGCCGGAACTCCACCTCTCCCTCCACGATG